>OMDE01000364.1_pt1 | contig 14302 bp, 10 predicted proteins | sample 1645171 | NCBI WGS metagenome assembly OMDE01 (sample SAMEA103958129, study PRJEB25191) | human gut metagenome
CTCTGGCGGTCATTCACGCCAGCGTGGAAGGTGCGGTCACATACAAGGCGCTGCTGTTCATCCCCGCGAAAGCACCGTATGATTTCTATACCAAGGACTTCAAGAAGGGCCTGCAGCTGTATTCCTCCGGCGTGATGATCATGGAAAACTGCGCTGATCTGCTGCCGGACTGCTTCCGCTTTGTGCGCGGCGTGGTCGATTCGCAGGATCTGAGTCTGAATATCTCCCGTGAGATGCTCCAGCATGACCGTCAGCTGAAATTTATCGCGGGCAATCTCGAAAAGAAGATCAAGACCGAGCTGCAGAAGCTCATGGACAACGACCGCGAGAAATACGAGAAGTTCTTCGCGGCCTTCGGCCCGCAGATCAAATACGGCGTTCTGGCCGATTACGGCGCGAAGAAGGACACGCTGCAGGATCTGCTGCTCTACTGGTCGAGCAAGGAGGGCAAGCTGATCTCTCTCAAGGAATACGTCGCTGCCATGCCGGAGGATCAGAAGTATATTTACTATGCCAACGGCGAGAGCCGCGAGGCGCTGCACCAGCTGCCGCAGATGGAAAAGCTGCAGCAGAAGGGCTGCGACGTGCTGTTCATGACCGACGAGGTCGACGGTTTCGTGCCGCAGACGCTGGCAAAGTATCAGGACAAGGAGCTCAAGGCCATCACGGCGGGCGATCTGGGCCTCGAAACAGAAGAGGAAAAGAAAGCTGCCGAGGAAAAGAGCGAAAAATCGAAGCAGACGCTTGAATTCGTCAAAAAGACGCTGGGTGACAAGATCAAGGACGTGCGCCTGAGCGACAATCTGGGCAGCCACCCCGTCAGCGTCGTCCCCGACGGCGGCATGACGTTTGAAATGGAGAAATATTTCAAGCGCATGAACCCCGAAGCCGGTATGAAGGCCGACCGCATTCTTGAGCTGAACGCCGATCACCCGATCTTCGCAAAGCTGCAGATCGCAGTCGCGCAGGACGAGAAGAAGGCGGAGGATCTGGTGAAGATCCTCTACACGCAGGCACTGCTCATGGCCGGTCTGCCGGTCGAAAACGCAGGCGAATACACCGATCTGGTTTGCAGCCTGATTGGATGAAAAGCATACCGCTCCCCTTGCCGCGCAGCAGCTTGGCAAGGGGAGCTTTTTGCACTTCAGAATCGGGCCGTCTTCGGAAGCTGTGATTGTGTTTTGAATGTGCGTCTGCTATAATGAGGGAAACAGGAACCCTCAAACGCTTTGCGAAGCGACGCAGCTGCCGCCGGTACGTGCCGGAGAAAGGACCCGATACTATGGAAAACATTCTGATCAGCGCCTGTCTGCTCGGCGTCTGCTGCCGGTATGACGGCGAATCGAAGCCCATCATGCAGACCGTTGCGCTCATGGAGCGCTACCACCTCGTCCCTGTCTGTCCTGAGCAGCTGGGCGGACTGCCCACGCCGCGCGAGCCGTCGGAGCGGCAGGGCTGCGCCGTTGTGATGAAGAGCGGCACGGATGTCACGGCGCAGTACCGCCGGGGCGCGGAGCAGACGCTGCATCTGGCCCGGCTGTACGGCTGCAAGGCAGCCGTTCTGAAGGAGCGCAGCCCGAGCTGCGGCAGCGGGCGCATTTACGACGGCACGTTCTCCGGCCGCCTGACATCCGGAGACGGCGTAACGGCGGCGCTTTTGAAGGAAAACGGCATCGCCGTCTACGGCGAGAGCGAGATCGAAGCGCTCCTGTCCCAGCCGGAGCCGGACGAGCCCCAGCAGAGCCTGTTCTGACACATTGCTTTTACAGTGAACAGCCGGCGGAACGATGCGTTCCGCCGGCTGAATTTTTTATGTATGCATTAATTTCGGATGGACATCTCCATCAGAGAGAGCGCCTCGCGCAGGCTGGAATAGAAGCCTGCCGCCGTGCGCGGCACAGGCTTGGTGCCCTGGTACCAGTCGCACTGCTCCAGCGCCGTGTCGCCGAGCGTCCGGGCAAGGCTCCTGCCGAGGCCCATCGCCTCGGCATACGGAAGGATGCGGTAAAAATACTGGCTGTCCTGCGCCAGCCGGGACTGCAGCTGGCTCTGCGTGACACGCCGGAGGAACTTGCGGTAGCCAAGCGCCTGCGCGACGATCTCGTCGCCAAAGGCGGTGCGCCTGCCGCCGTGGAGCGTCAGCACGCCGATCAGCACCTCGCAGGCGATCACCAGCAGCATCACAAGAACGCCCTCGCCGAGCTGCGCCATTGCCAGAAGCGCCGCCGCACACGCCGCAGCCAGTCCTGCCAGCGGCCATTTTCCCTGATAATACGCCGCAGGCGCATATTGGATCACCGCAAACAGTACGCCGCCGAGCACGAAGATCACGGCCAGCAGCAGCCAGCGCACGAAGCCTGACGGCAGCATCGGGCTTGCCGCCTCGGCGGCAGTCAGCGCTCCGGCCAGAATGCCGAGCGCACGCATAATGAGCGGATTGCCGCTGGTTTTGCGGTACATCCGCCTGACCCAGTAGCGCCGCAGGACCTCGTCGGCCTTTTCCGCCGTGCGCTTATACAGAAGACTTACGCCCTCGCACACGTCGCCCTGCGAAAACAGCATCTGGAACAACCTGACCTCTGCAGGGCGGCGCTCGTTGCCCATATCGACGCGGCGGCGCAGCACCACCCGCTCATTTTTGCCGCAGGAGATAGTCAGATATCCCAGACTTGCCCAGTGGCAGACCAGCATATTGAACTGGATCGGTCCGCCCGCCAGCAGGAACGGCATGTCGCACGGCAGCGCCGCATCCGGCGGCAGCATCCGTGAGGATACGCGCACCCGTGCACTGCGCAGAGACGAGAACCAGTAAAGGAACGCCAGCGCGAGCAGCAGCAGAATGATTGCCGTGCCGGCCCAGCCGAACGAAAGCGTGGTATGCGCGCCGGAAAAATAGGACTTATCCAGCGTGAGGGTCATTTCGAGCGATTCATGGTCCTTCAGCCCCGTTTCGATCACGCCCGTGATGCGCGACTCGGAGACATCCAGATCGATATAGTCGGAGATCACGTCGCCGTGGTAGCCGCTGGTAAAGGCCGGATAGCTTTCAAACGGCTTGGGCAGCGTAACAGTAAAGACATATTTGGAGATGGGATAGTCCCATTTCGCGCTCATGAGCGGAAGGCTGAGCGTCTGCACGCCGTCGGCCTCGCTTGCAAGGCCCGAGATCGTATACATGACGGTAAACGAGCGCGTCCCGGTAAAGCCGTTTGCATCGGTCAGCACGAGCACGGGGCAGTCGCCGTCGGTCTGCTTCTGCGTCTGATAGCCCGCGACGGAGGCCTTCTTCGCGCCGGCGCTGAGCGGGAAGCGCAGCTGTGTCTGCGCGCCGCTGATCTCCAGCGTAAAGCTCTGCGTGACCTGGCAAGAGCTGCTGCCGGTCAGGGTACAGTCTGTTTTCATTTCGGAAATAACGGGCTCCGCCGCGCAGACGCCTGTGCAGAGCGCCAGCAGGCACGCCAGCAGGAGCAGCAGCCGCTTCATGCGATCACCTCTTATGTTCATTTGCATCCAATTTACCACAAACGCGCCCATTTTGCAACCTCGGCCCGCAGGCCGCTTTTTTTCTTCCGCCATACTTGGCGGAAGGGTACGTTATGTGATACACTGTCGGCAGAATGCTTTTGATCGGAAAGGACAGATTTTATGACGCTTCGCGATACCGCTGACCAGATCATCCGCGCAAGTCTGCGCGCCGTGCAGCCGGACGCCGCCGTGCAGCGCGCGCTGCAGGAGTTTTCCTGCGCGGGGCGCGTCGTGCTCATCGCCATCGGAAAGGCCGCGTGGGCCATGGCGAACGCGGCGTGGGACACGCTCAGCACGCGCATCACCTCCGGCGCGGTCATCACCAAATACGGCCATAGCCGCGGCCCCATCGGCCCGCTTCAGATCTTTGAGGCCGGGCATCCGGTGCCGGATGAGGCCGGGCTCCGCGCCGCGCAGGCTGCGCTGGAGCTGACGCGCGGACTGCGGGAGGAGGATTGCGTGCTGTTTCTCATCTCCGGCGGCGGCTCGGCGCTGTTTGAGTCTCCGCTGGTGCCGCTTGCCGAGCTGGAGGATATCACCGGCCAGCTGCTCTCCTGCGGCGCGGATATTGTGGAGATCAATACCATCCGCAAGCGGCTGTCCGCCGTCAAGGGCGGGCGGTTCGCGCTGCACTGCCGTCCGGCGCCGGTCTTCTCGGTCGTGCTGTCGGATATTCTCGGCGACCCGCTCGACATGATCGCCTCCGGCCCTGCAGCGCCGGACAGCAGCACGTGCGCCGAGGCGCTGGCCGTCGTGCGGAAATACGGGCTGCGCCTGTCTGACCGGGCGCTGGCCTGCCTGCAGACAGAAACGCCGAAAGCACTGCCGAACGCAGTCTCCCGCGTGACCGGCAGCGTCCGCGCCCTCTGCGATGCGGCAGAGCAGGCGGCGCAGACGCTCGGCTACCGCTGCATCCGGCTGACCGACTGTCTGAGCTGCGAGGCGCGGGAGGCGGGGCGGTTCCTTGCCGCCGTCGCGCGGACGCACGCGTCACCGTCTGAGCCGCTTGCGTTTCTCGCCGGAGGCGAGACGGTCGTGCATCTGACCGGCTCCGGACGCGGCGGACGCAATCAGGAGGTTGCGCTGGCCGCTGCGGAAGGACTTGCCGGGCTTGCGCAGGCCGCCGTCTTCTCCTTCGGCTCCGACGGGACCGACGGCCCGACCGACGCCGCCGGAGGCTTTGTCGATCAGGACAGCTTCGCCGCGCTCCGCGCCGCCGGGCTTGACCCCGCCGACATTCTGCGGCGCAACGACGCTTATCCCGCGCTGGAGCGCATCGGCGGCCTCATCCACACCGGCCCCACCGGCACCAACGTCAACGATCTCGCCATGCTCCTCCTGCCGCGCCGGGAATGAGCGGCGCTATGCGTTTCCCTTCAGGATCTCCAGCGCCTGCTTTGTGTCGCAGTCGAACAGCTCGCGCTCCCCTGCCTCGACGAGCAGCAGCGCGTCCTCGTGCCGCCGGATGACGGACGAGCCGCCGCGGTCAGCCTCCAATGCGCACAGCTCCGGGAAGAACCGCGCCGGGAACAGGCACGGGTTGCCGCGCTTTCCGTTGTGCGCCGCAGCGGCGATGCAGTCCGGGTTCGCCCGCCACGCGTCCACGACGCGCCGCACCGTCCCGGCCCGCAGCAGCGGTTGGTCGGCGACCATATATAAAATACCGGCGCAGTCCGCCATCGCCTGCGTGCCGAGGCGGATGGTGCGGCTGATGCCGTCCTCCGGCCGGTCGTTCAGGATCGTATCAAAGCCCGCCAGCGAAGCCTCCTCCAGAAGCGCCGGATACTGCGAGACGACCGTGACGCGGGCGAACATCTCCGCCGGGATCGCCGCAAGCGCCAGCGAGAACAGGCTCTGCCCGTCAAAGCACGCGGCCAGCTTGTTTTCCCCGAAGCGGGAAGCATTTCCGGCAGCCATGAGCAGGCAGCCGGCGGGAAGTGCAGAGATTGCAGCCATATTGTGTGCTCCTTGTGATTTTCTACAAAACAGTATAGCTATTTTTGCATATTTGCGCAAGAATCATACAGTTTTTTCGACATTCGCGAAAAAATCCGTTATTCAGAAAGTAGGATAATGCTTTCACTTTCTCTTCAAATCCGAATATGCTACAATAGGAACAAATAAAAGTGGAAAAATGGCGGATTTCGTGCACGGACGTGCAAAACCCGCCTGTAATCCGGCAAATGGAGGTAACCGAATGAACATCGTAGGCAGAAGCGAGGTTCGTGTCGACGCCTTTGACAAGGCGACCGGCCGGACAAAATACTATGATGATCTGGCCCCGAAGGATGCGCTGCTCATCAGAGTCAAGCATTCGACCATTGCGCACGGCTTCGTCAAGTCGGTCGACATCAGCAAGGCCGAGAAAATTCCCGGCGTTGTCAAGATCCTGACCTGCTTCGACGTACCGGATATCCCGTTCCCCACGGCCGGCCACCCGTGGTCGATGGACCCGTCCCATCAGGACATTGCCGACCGGCACCTGCTGAACCGGCACGTGCGCTATTACGGCGACGATGTCTGCGCTGTCATCGCCGAGGACGAGGTCGCGGCCATGCAGGCCGTGCGCGCCATCGAGGTCGAGTATGAGGAGCTGCCGTTCGTGCTCGACGTGCAGAAGGCCATGGAGCCCGGCGCGCCGCAGCTGCACGAGGCGTTCCCCAACAACATTCTCAAGCATACGACCGCAGCGGCGGGCAATTACGCCGAGGCGATCAAAGAGCCGGGCCTCATCAAGGTCGAGGGCTGGTACGAAACGCCCACCGTGCAGCACTGCCACATCGAGAATCACGGCTGCTTCTGCTATGAGGAAAACGGCCGCCTCGTCGTGACCAGCTCCACGCAGATCCCGCACATCGTACGCCGCATCGTCGGACAGGCCCTGGGCCGTCCGTGGGGCGATATCCGCATCATCAAGCCGTACATCGGCGGCGGCTTCGGCAACAAGCAGGACGCGCTGTATGAGCCGCTGTGCGCCTGGTGCTGCACGCAGGTCGGCGGCCGTCTTGTCAAGCTCGACTGCTCGCGTGAGGAAACCTTCGTCTCCAACCGCGTCCGCCACGCCATCCGCACGCACATCATCTCGTGGCTGCATCCGGACGGCACCATCGCCGCCAAGAAGGTCGAATGCTTCTCCAATCAGGGCGGCTACGCCTCCCACGGCCATTCGATCGTGGCCAAGGCGCTCGGCTCATTCAACCAGCATTATCCCTGCCCCAACTTTGAGGGCGACGCTTACACCGTCTTCACCAACCGCCCGGCGGCGGGCGCCATGCGCGGCTACGGCATGCCGCAGGCGTCGTTCGCGGACGAGTCCCACGCGGAGCAGTGTGCAGAGGCTGTCGGCATGACGCCGCTGGCCTACCGCTGGCAGAACCTGATGAAGCCCGGCTACGTCGACGGCTTCTCGAAAAACGAGCTTTACGAGGACTCCTACCGGCAGTGTATGGAAAAGGGTATGAAGGCCATCGGCTATGAGAAAAAGGTGAAGGCGTATGCCAACCAGACCGGCCCCATCCGCCGCGGCATCGGCCTTGCGACCTTCTGGTACAACACCGCCGTCTTCCCCATTTCGCTGGAAACCTCCTCCTGCCGTCTGCAGCTGAACCTCGACGGCACGGTCAATCTGCAGGTCGGCGAAACCGAGATCGGTCAGGGCGCAGACACAGCCTACGCACAGATGTGCGCGGAGATCCTTGGCCTGTCCGATTATAAAAAGGTACACGTTCTGTCCTGTCAGGACACCGACGTGACCCCGACGGGCCTCGGCGCTTACGCCTCCCGTCAGACCTTTACGGCGGGCTTCTCCATCCGGCAGACATCCGAGATGCTGAAGCGGAAGATTCTCGAATACGCCTGCGAGCTCACGCGGCAGGCTACTTATAACATGGACATCATCGACTCCAACATCGTCCGCATCACCGACGGCCGCGTGCTGATGAGCCTGTCCGAGCTGTCCATGACCGCGCAGTATAACCCCGTCCATTCCGAGCACCTCACAGCGGAATCTACTTACACCATCCGCAACAACGCCTATTCCTTCGGCTGCACATTCGCCGAGGTCGAAGTCGATATCCCGATGTGCAAGGTCAAGCTGCTGAACATCGTGAACGTCCACGACTGCGGCAAGCTCATCAACCCCGCGCTGGCTGAGGCGCAGGTGCACGGCGGTATGTCCATGGGCATCGGCTACGGCCTGTCCGAGCAGCTGCTGTTCGATGAGAAGACCGGACGGCCGCTCAACAATAACCTGCTTGACTACAAACTTTCGACCTTTATGGATCATCCGAACCTCGAAGCCGAGTTTGTGGAAAACTATGAGCCGACCTCTGCGTTCGGCACCAAGGCGCTGGGCGAGCCGCCCGCCTGCTCCCCGGCCCCTGCCATCCGCAACGCCATTTATCATGCGACCGGCGTCGCCATCAATCAGGCGCCGATCACACCGCACGTCCTCTTCGCCAAATTCACCGAAGCGGGCTTGATTCAGGACTGAGGGAGGGAACAGACTATGTATGATATGAAAGCGCTCTATGAAGCGTACAGCGTAGAAGAAGCAGTCAAGCTTCGTCTGGAGCATCCCGAAGCGCAGATCATCGCAGGCGGCACGGACGTGCTCGTTCAGATGCGCGAAGGCCGCCGCGCGGGCAAGGAGCTGATCTCCATTCAGAAGATCGACTCCATGCGCGGCGTCAGCATGGATGAAGACGAGAACATCCGCATCGGCTCGCTTACAACCTTCTCCCATATTACGCGCAACCCCATCATCATCGAAAAGATCAACGTGCTGGGCGAAGCCGTCGACATGGTCGGCGGCCCGCAGATCCGCAACGCCGGCACCATCGGCGGCAACACCTGCAACGGCGTGACCTCGGCGGACTCCGCCTCGACGCTCCACGCATGGGAAGCCATCATCGAGCTGACCGGCGTGAACGGCAAGCGGTATCTGCCCATCAAGGACTTCTACATCAAGGCCGGTACGGTCGACATCAACGTCGCCGAGGGCGAAATTCAGACCGCGATCCTGATCCCGAAGGCCTCGTGGGAAAACACGAAGGGCTTCTACATCAAATACGGTATGCGCAACGCTATGGAAATTGCCACGACCGGCTGCTCCGTCAATGTGCGGCTGTCCGCGGACAAGAAAACGTTCGACCGTGTGCGCATCGCCTACGGCGTCGCGGGTCCTGTGCCCATGCGCGCACCGAGCGCCGAGGCCGTTGTAAACGGCCAGCCCGTCACGATGGAGAACATTGAGGCCTTCTCCAGGGCCGTTCTGGAGGACATCAATCCCCGTGACTCCTGGCGTGCCAGCAAGGCGTTCCGCAAGCACATCGCTGTGGAAATGGCCAAGCGCGCGCTCATTGAGTCTGTCAAACGCTGTGGAGGTGAGATCTGATGGCACAGTACGCTCTTGTCAAATGCAATATCAACGGCAAAGACGTGGAAAAGATCGTCGACGTCCGCGCAAGCCTGACGGACATGCTCCGCAATGATTTCCGGCTCACATCCGTCAAAAAGGGCTGCGAGGTCGGCGAATGCGGCGCGTGCACCGCGCTCATTGACGGCGAGGCGATCAACACCTGCCTGTATCTGGCTGTCTGGGCCGAGGGCAAGCACATCATCACGCTTGAAGGCCTGATGAACCCTGACGGGACGCTTTCCGACGTGCAGAAGGCTTTCATGGAGGAAACGTCCATCCAGTGCGGCTTCTGCATCCCCGGCTTCATCCTGACGGCGACCGAGATCGTCAACTCCGGCAAGGAATACACCGACGACGAACTGCGCAAGCTTCTTTCCGGCCACCTGTGCCGCTGCACGGGCTACCAGAACATCTTCCGCGCCGTGAAAAAAACCATGCTCCGCCGCCTCGGCAAAAACGAGGAAGCAGAGCTGGTGCGATAATTCCCATACCGACGCCCCTTGTCATGCAGCGCATGACAAGGGGCTTTTTTATTACAAGCGCAGGAAGCTTGAAACAGCGATTGCTGTTTTGGGGATATAAGGAAATCCCCCTCCGGGCGGCGGACTGCCATTCGGAGGGGGTGCTGTTTATTTTTCCAGCTGCTTCTGCACGACCTGCACGATGCGTGCGATCGCGGCGCTCATAGCCGCATTGACAGCGAATTCCACGAGGAAGTTCACGCCGATGAATGCGACGAACAGAAAATAGACAATGTTCGTGCCGCCCGCGTAGTCCTGCAGAACGGGCTTGAAGACCGTGAGCATCCCGATGGCAAACACGCCGGTGTTCACGACCGGGGCCGTCAGCGCGGCGAGTATGCAGCTGATCGTCTGCCTGTGCCGCAGCGCCTTTGCGACGAGTCCCGCGCAAAGCCCGCACAAAACGGCCTTGCCGACGCACACGACGACGAGCCAGAACGGGCTTGCGACCCACAGGACGTTTGTAAATTCATCCGCGCCCGTGATGCCCGCAATCAGGCAGACGACCCCGAACACCGCGCCAAGCCCGGCTCCCGCGCCGGGGCCAAAGAGGATCGCGCCGACGACGATGGGAACCAGCGTCAGCGAGATCGGAACCGGCCCGATGCGGATACCGCTTGCGACGGTCTGCAGGACGACGACCAGCGCGGCCAGCAAGGCCAGCGAGGTCAGACGGACGACGGATGCATGGTTTTTGCGATTCATAAGTACCTCCTGCTGTCACTCCGGATATTCCAGATGCAACGCAAATTTATTTGACAGCACTACACAATTACAGCGCACAGCTTGCTTGCATATTTTTCGCCATGCTTCACAAAAATCCTCGGAAATCCACAAAGGATTTCCTCCGGCTTTTGTTTGCCTGGCAAAAAATCCGCTGGCGCAATCTGTACACTGAAATTGTTCCGTGCAGTCATTTTATTTATATTTTTTCCAAATAAAGGATCACGGGATTTCTTCCTCGACCGGCTCGCTGGAAATAGGCGCGCCGTCCTTGATGGCCTGCCACTGCTCGCGCGTGATGAGCAGCTGACGGGGCTTCGAGCCCTCGAACGGGCCGACGATGCCGCGCTCCTCCATCTCGTCCATGATGCGCGCCGCGCGGGCATAGCCCAGCTTCAGACGGCGCTGGAGCATGGAGACGGAGGCCTGTCCGGTCTCCAGAATGACGTCGACCGCCGCCGGGAGCATTTCGTCGCCGTCAGAGCCGTCTGTCTCTGCGGCTGTGCCGCCAGAGCTGCCGGAGCCGGTTTTCCCGCTCTCGGCCGCCTTTTTGTCGATCTCGGCCATGACGGAATCAGAGTATTCCGCTTCGCTGGATGCCTTGACGAAGGAGACGACCTCCTGCACCTCGTCGTCCGTGATAAAGCAGCCCTGCACGCGCTTGGGTTTGCCCTGTCCGAGCGGCGCATAGAGCATATCGCCCTTGCCGACGAGCTTTTCCGCGCCCGCCGTATCGAGAATGATGCGCGACTCCATCGCGGAGGCGACAGCGAACGCGATGCGTGAGGGGATGTTGGCCTTCATCAGGCCGGTGATCACGTCCGCGGACGGACGCTGCGTGGCAATGACCAGATGAATGCCCGACGCACGGCCCATCTGCGCGATGCGGCAGATCGATTCCTCGACCTCCTTGGCCGCGACCAGCATGAGGTCAGCCAGCTCGTCGATCACAACGACGATCTGCGGCATGGGTTCCAGCTCATCGTCCGCAGAGGCCCGCGCCTGCTTGTTGTAGGATTCGAGATCGCGGACGCCTGCGTCCGCCATCATGCGGTAGCGCCGCATCATCTCTGTCACGGCCCACTGCAGGCTGCCCGCAGCCTTTTTCGGGTCTGTGACGACGGGGATGAGCAGGTGCGGAATGCCGTTGTAAATGCCAAGCTCGACCATCTTCGGGTCGATCATGATGAGCTTGACCTCCTCGGGCTTTGCCTTATAGAGAAGGGAGATAATCAGCGAGTTCATGCAGACCGATTTGCCGGAGCCGGTCGTACCGGCGATCAGCAGATGCGGCAGCTTGCCGATATCGCCGATGATGCGGTTGCCGCCGATGTCCTTGCCGACAGCGAAGGACACGCGGGACTTGCACTTTTCAAATTCCGGCGAATCGATGACCTCGCGCGCCATGACGACCGAGACGATCCGGTTCGGTACCTCGATGCCGACAACGGAGATCTTGTCCGGGATGGCCGCGATGCGGACGCCGGACGCGCCGAGGGCCAGCGCGATATCGTCGGCCAGATTCGTGACCTTGGAGAGCTTCACGCCGCGCTGCAGCTCCAGCTCGTACCGCGTGACCGACGGGCCGCGCGTAACATTGATGATATGCGCCTCGATGCCGAAGGATTGGAGCGTGTCGCTCAGGCGCTCGGCGTTCTGCCGCATTTCCTCCGTGCCGTCGTGCGACTGGCCGCTTCCGGCCTTCAGGAGCGACACGGGCGGGAATTCGTATTCCGGCTTCTGCGGCTCCTGCTGGCCGATCTCCTGCGCAATCTGGGCCGCTTCGAGCTGCACGTCCGCCTTTTTGAGCTTTTCCGGCTGCTCCGGGATCTCGACCGGCGGCAGCGGCTGTGCGGCGGGAGCCGGCCTCGGCGCATCAAAATGGTCGATCACGAGCGGCGGCATCTGGTGCGGCAGCTCCATGGGAATGACGTTCGGCACGGGCGGCGCTTCCTCCGCCGGGGCCTCCTGCGTGTCCGCGATCAGCGCGTCAAACTGGGATTTATAATCCGTATGGACAGGCGGCTGCTCCGCCTCCTCCGGGGCGGGCGCCTGCGGCGGCTCGGGCAGAGGTGCTGCGGCAGGCTTCTCCTGCCGGCGGCTGTTTTCCACAAAAACGTCCGGGCGCACCGGCGCGTTTTTTCTGCCCGCGGTCTTCTTCTCCGGCTGCTCCGGCATGGGGGGATCGTCGACCGGAAGGTCAAAGTCGCTTGCGCGGGAGGCCCGGCGCTGCTCCGTGCGCTGCACGTGCTCGATGTGCTTGTTCGCAACGGTATCGACGAGCACCTGCGCCGGGTCCTTGTGCTCGCGCTGCGGCTCGGCATATTCCGCGCGGGGCCGGTTCCTGATGGCCGTCACGATGCTTGCCACCGTCATGTTAAGACTTGTGATCAGGCTCAGCAGCATCCCCACGATCACGACCGCAGCCGCGCCGATGCGGCTGATGAGCGCTTCAAGGAGGCTTGCAAGGCCGCCTGCCAGAACGCCGCCTGCCGTGCCGTCGATGCCGCCGCCCCAGAGCGCGGAAATGACGCTCCAATCCCAGTCCGCGTCAAATTTTCCGCCGACCAGCTGCACCAGACTGCCGATCAGCATGGCCGTCAGGAACGTACAGGTCACGCGCAGCGCGACGGGCCTGCCGTCGTGCAGGATCAGGATCAAAAAGCTCATGATGAACGAGAACGGCAGGATGTAAAAGCCCGCGCCGATCAGACCCCGGAACACCGACGTCATCAGATCCAGAAACGCCGCGTTCACCTTGAAGCAGCACAAGATCGTCAGCAGCGCAAGCAGGCCGCAGACCGTCGCGCCGATCTCGCGCCGGATGGGCGCAGACTGCTTTTTTGTTGTTTTTTTCCGTCCGCGGGAGGCCGTGGACTTTCTTTTGTTCGCAGAAGCCATGTGACCAAAACACCTCACGAGATCAGGGACAGGATCAGCGTCAACAGACCCGCACCCCAGCAGTAATAACAGAAGCCGCCGAATTTTCCGCGCTGCGCAATGCGGTTGAGCGCGAAAATGGCAAGATATCCGGAGACAAGCGCGGCGGCGACGCCGCACAGATACATCGGGACCTCCGCCCAGTTGATCCCGGCGGAAATTGCCTTTACGAGCGAAAGGAGATTCGCGCCGAGCACGGCGGGAATGGAAAGGAAGAACGAGAATTTGACGGCAAACGTCCGGTCAAACCCGCGCAGCATCCCGGCGGAGATCGTCGTCCCGGAACGCGACAAGCCCGGCACGACCGCGATCATCTGCGCAAGGCCGATGACCAGCGCATCCGAGAGCGTCATGGCCTTTTCCGTCTTGTTGCCGTGGCCGTAGCGGTCGGCGGCCAGCAGCAGAAAGCCCGTCGCGATCAGGGCAAAGCCGATGAAGAACGTATCGTAGAACAGGGAGTCAAGGTAGTCGCTCAGGAACGCCGCCGGGATGAGCGGCAGCGTCGCCGCGATGAGAAACAGCAGCAGCCGCCGCCTTGCCGGGTCCTGCCGCGCGCCGCGCTTGGGCTTCTGCAGGTGCAGCATCATCAGGCCCTCGCGGCAAAGCCCGCGCAGCTCCGTATGATACGCGAAGATCACCGCCCCAAGCGTCCCCAGATGCAGCAGCACGTCGAACAGCATCTGGTTTTCCAGATCGCCGATGCGCAGGAAGTTTTGCAGGATCGCAAGATGTCCGGAGCTGGAGATCGGCAAAAACTCCGCAAGCCCCTGTATGAGCCCAAGTAAAATGGCTGTCCAATAGGTCATACCAGTTCCTCCGTCTGGAAAGTCGCCGCCCGCACCGGTCGGCATACCAATTTATATTAACACAGATTCAAAAATATTTCCACTATACGTTCGAAAAAAGCGCGTCAAAAAGAATCCGAGCGCTTCCATGTTTTTGTGGCGCAATTTGCAGTTTTCTGTTATACTGGATGCAGGAAAACGACGATTAGCCCGGATTGCAAATCCCGGTAGGGGCGGACGACTCTGTCCGCCCGGCAGAAATGCAATTGATCTTAGGGTGTATCTGAAAACTCCCAACGCACCCGGACAGCAGACCTTTTCTCGCTGCGCTGCGCCATTTTTCCTTGAAATACGTCAGTATTCCTGCGAAAAAATGTCTTGCTCAGCGC
>OMDE01000370.1_pt1 | contig 14167 bp, 8 predicted proteins | sample 1645171 | NCBI WGS metagenome assembly OMDE01 (sample SAMEA103958129, study PRJEB25191) | human gut metagenome
TCGCAGCATTTTTAGGGCCGACAGAGTCGTCGGCCCCTACAACCAAGTGGGTAACTGCATACGAATTTGCCGCAAGTTCTCACGCGAACGCAGCGTTTTCCGCCGGGCGGAGCAGAGCCCCGCCCCTACCAACTGCGTCTGTTTTTTGCCGTTTTTGCACAAAAACCCGCTGCACATTATGTGCAGCGGGCGGTTTTTTATCCGATGCCGAGCATTGCGGTCGCAAAAGCGAAATAGACAAGCAGGGACAGGAAGTCCACGATCGTTGTGATGATCGGCGAGGCCATCACAGCCGGGTCGAAGCCGAGCTTTTTAGCCAGCAGCGGCAGCGTTGAGCCGACGATCTTGGCAAGGCAGACCGTCACGGCCATCGTCGCGCAGACGACAAAGGCTACCAGATACGTCACGCTCTCGCTCTTTAACAGCAGCATATCGACCACGATGATCTTCGCGAAGCAGGCGATTGCCAGGCACACGCCGCAGAGGACGGACACGCGGATCTCCTTCCAGACCACGCGTCCCAGGTCGCGGAATTCGATCTCATTCAGGCTGATGCCGCGGATGATGGACACGCAGGCCTGCGAGCCGGAGTTGCCGCCGGTGTCCATCAGCATGGGGATGAACGCCGTGAGGCACGGCAGGGCAGCCAGCGAGTTTTCAAATCTTGTGATGACGATGCCCGTCAGCGTCGCCGAAACCATCAGCAGCAGCAGCCACGGGATACGGTTTTTCCAGATCTCGACAGGGGTCGAACGCATATACGGGTGTTCGGACGGCAGCATAGCGGCCATCTTTTCCATGTCCTCCGTGGCCTCGTCTTCCATGACGTCCATGGCGTCGTCGAAGGTTACGATGCCGACCAGCCGGTTCTCCGTGTCCACGACCGGCAGAGCGAGGAAGTTGTACTTGCTGAACATCTGGGCGACCTGCTCTTTATCGTCGAGCGTGCCGACGGTGATGACGTGCTCCTGCATGATGGACTCGATGGTCGCATCGTCGTCCTCGCACAGAAGCAGGTCCTTGACGCTTGTGAGGCCGATGAGCTTGTGGCCGCGCGTCACGTAGCAGGTGTAGATCGTCTCCTTGTCGATGCCCGTGCGGCGGATGCGCAAAATCGCTTCCTCGACCGTCATATTCGGGCGCAGGGAGACATATTCGGTGGTCATGATCGAGCCGGCGGAATCCTCCGGGTAGCGCAGGATCTCGTTGATCTGCTTGCGCATATCCGGCTCGGCCTGGGTCAGGATGCGCTGCACGACGTTCGCGGGCATTTCCTCCACGATATCGACGGCGTCGTCGACGTAAAGCTCGTCGATGACCTCCTTCAGCTCGGAATCCGAGAAGCCCTGAATCAGAAGCTCCTGCGCCTCCGGCTCCATTTCGACGAACGTTTCGGCGGCCAGCTCCTTCGGCAGAAGCCGGAACAGAAGCGGCAGGCGCGCCTGATCGAGATCGTCAAAAATGGCGGCGATGTCAGCGGGATTCATGGTGCTGAGGATGTCGCGCAGAGAATGATACTTCTTCTCGTCGAGCAGCATGGTCAGGGTCTTTTGCAGGGAAAAATTGCTTTCTGCCATGTCTTGTTCCTCCTAAATGTAAAGAATAGGAAGGTAAAGACACAACGCAGGCACATCAATCGAAGAATGACAGGGGCTGCAAGCACCGGACGCACAAAGGCGGCTGGTGCTCGGGCCGACTTCGGCCTGCGGATGTGCCGCTACTACTTCCTGCGTCCATTTGTTCTTCCCCCTTTTTGTTTCAGAATATCGGGCGCTTTTGAAATCGCCCAACTTATATAATAGGTTGATTTCCCCGGTTTGTCAACCAAAATCCGAACGAATTCCAGTGGAATTTTGACGGATTGTGTGCTATGATAGTTAAAAATCTGACAAGAGGTGTCAAAATGGCAACAGAAAAGCTCTATTATCAGGACGCGCATCAGGCAGTGTTTGAAGCGCGCGTTGTATCCTGTCAGCCGGGAAAGCACGGCTATGACGTTGTGTTGGACAGAACCTGCTTTTATCCCGAGGGCGGCGGCCAGCCGGGCGACACCGGCTTTCTGTCCGGTGTCCGCGTGACCGACACGCACGAGCGCGATGGCGAGATCGTGCATTTCTGTGAGCAGCCGCTTTCCGAAGGGCAGAGCGTCGAGGGCCGGATCGACTATACGCGCCGGTTCGAATTCATGCAGCTGCATTCCGGCGAGCACATTCTCTCCGGCGTCGTGCACCGCCGCTTCGGCTATGAAAACGTCGGCTTCCACATGGGCGCGGATTTTGTGACCATTGATTTTTCCGGCATGCTGACGCAGGAGGACCTGTCCGCCGTCGAGGCCGAGGCCAACGAGTGGGTCTGGAAAAACGTCCCGATCGAAATTACATACCCGGATGCTGAGGCGCTGAAGACCATCCCCTACCGCAGCAAGAAGGAGCTGACCGGTCAGGTGCGCATCGTGACCATCCCCGGCGCGGACATCTGCGCCTGTTGTGGGACGCACGTAAGCAGCACTGGGGAAATTGGGCTGATCAAAATTTTCTCCTGCGTGAAATTCCATGACGGCGTGCGGCTGGAAATTCTGTGCGGCAGACGTGCGCTTGCCTATTTGAGCGAAATTGCCGAGCAGAACCGGCGCGTGTCAGGCCTGCTGTCGGCGAAGCCGCTGGAGACGGCTGCCGCCGTGCGTCGGCTTCTGGACGCGGAGGCCGCGCAGAAGCAGCGCGCAGCCGGGCTGGAGGAAGCTGTGTTTGCGCAGAAGGCGCAGGCACTTGCCGGGGCAGGAAACGTCCTGCTGTTTGAGCCTGCGATGAACCCGGACAGCCTGCGGCGGCTGACTGATCTGGTCATGTCGGCCTGCGGGGGTCGTGCGGCTGTTTTTGCCGGCAGCGACGCGGACGGCTATAAATACGCCGTCGGCGAACAGGACGGCGATCTGCGGCAGCTGGTAAAGGAGCTGAACGCGCAGCTGCACGGACGCGGCGGCGGAAAGCCGTTTTTCGCGCAGGGCAGCGTACAGGCAGGCCGGGCGGAGATCGAAGTGTTCTTCGCCGGGCGCTGAGGAGGGAAAGCTATGCTTCAGGATCTGTATCCGCATATGTATCACAATGAAATGTCGTGGAAAGCACCGTCGCCGGATGATATTGCGCTGATTTTTGAGCCGGATCATACAGTTTACTGTAATTTAAGCGGTGAAACGCTCACGCTGCCCCGGATGTGCGAGATCCCGGACGGCGGCGAGGCGCAGTACGCCTTTTCCATTGACGAAACGGCATATTATCTCGTCTCCGCCCACCCCGGCGAGACAGACACGTTCCGCTATGCTCCCTCTTCGTCGCTCCGCGCCATGACGGACGGGACGAGTCTGGCGCTGTTCGCCGCCGCTGCGGGCGAAAGCCTGTACCGCTGGTATGATTCCCAGAAATTCTGCGGCAGATGCGGCGCGCGCATGGAGAAAAGCACGGTCGAGCGCGCCATGGTCTGCCCGCATTGCAAAAACACGGTCTACCCGAAGATCTGCCCGGCTGTGATCGTCGCGGTGCACGACGGCGACCGGCTGCTGCTCACGCGCTATCGCGGTCGGCCGTTCAAAAAATATGCCCTCATCGCGGGCTTTAATGAGATCGGTGAGTCGATTGAGGACACGGTGCACCGCGAGGTCATGGAGGAGGCTGGCCTCCGGGTCAAAAACCTCCGCTTTTACAAATCCCAGCCGTGGGTGTTCACGGACACGCTCCTGATGGGCTTCGTCTGTGAGCTGGACGGCAGCGACAGGATCACCGTGCAGGAATCCGAGCTGGCCGAGGCGAGCTGGCACCTGCGCAGCGAGCTGCCGGAGGATTACTCCCACATCAGCCTGACCGGTGAAATGATCGAGCAGTTCCGTCTGGGCCGGTTATAACGCGCAGCGTCCAAAAATAAACAGCTTCCCCCAGCGGCAGTCCGTCGTGGACTGCGCCGCCGGGGGAATTTTTCAGCCCCTGCCGCCGAATTGGCGGCAGGGGCTGATTTGGATTATACCGGGGAATTGCGTCCGAAGAGGCTTACTCGTACAGCGACCAGTTGGGGTCGGAGGTCAGAGCCGTCCAGGTTTCGGAACCCTTGACCGTGTAGGAATGGCTGTTGGTAGCTTCCTGCACGTCGAGGTAGTACCACTTATCGGAGGTGTTGTCGATCCAGGTCTTCATGCCGGGCAGGAATGCGTCGGCGGACTTGGGTGCACGGCCGGTGGCACGGTTGATCATAGCCATGAGTTCAGCACGGGTCACGTTTTTGTCCGGACGGAAGGTGCCGTCGGGATAGCCGGTGATCCAGCCGAGCTTGGCGCAGATCGCGATGGCGTTGGCCGCCCAGTACTTGGCGGACACGTCATTGAAGTAGTTCGCAGCGCCGGTCGTCTCGGAGAACTTGGCGAGCATGGCGGCGAGCTCTGCACGGGTGATGGCTTCATTCGGGCGGAAGTAGCCGTTGGAGCTGTCGGTGATGACACCGGCGTTGTTCAGAGTCGCAACGTAGGTGTTGTACCAGCTGCCGGAGGCGACATCGCGGAAGCCGCTCTTGGTGGAGTAATAGGTCTTGCGGGACGCATCATCCATGAGACGGAAGAGGATCGCAGCCGTCTCAGCGCGGGTGATGTTGCCTGCGGGCTTCACAGTGCCGTTGGGATAACCCTGGACATACGCGAAGTGGTCGGAGGTGTTGAGCTTCGGGGTAGCCTTCTTGTCGGTGACACCGGGCAGGACGATGAGGAACCACTTGGCATAGATCGTCGTATCCTGCGTCAGCGGGGTCGCGAAGTTGTACGGGGTCCTGTAGGTCTTGTCGGTGTACCAGCCGTCGAACCAGTAGCCGCCGTTGACGGGATCCTTGGGCTTCGCAACCGTCAGGCCATGGCGAACCGTTTCCGGCGCGATCTTGGAGCCGCCCATGGTGTCGAACGTCAGGGTATGGAAGTCCAGATCGTAGTAGACCGACAGGATGGTGTAGACAGGCTTGCCGTCCACGCCCTTGTAGGGCTGGATAGCCGTGCCGGTCAGCTTGCTCAGCGTGCGGTTGACATTGACGTGATGCGTTGCTCTGTAATCCTTGATGACCGCGGTGACGGTGGTGTCCTTCTTGGCGCTCAGGTGCTCGACCTCAGCGTTGGCCAGATCATAGGTGCCGTCGGGCAGCTGCTTGATGTGGAGCACATCGTAGCGGACATAGATGTCGCCGATCGGGGTGGACGTCAGTTCAAACTTGGCGTAGATGGTCTTGTCTGCTTCCAGAACCGTTGCGAAGTCATACTCCTCGGTGAATTCGGGGTCGGCATACCAGCCAATGAACGTGTACTTGTCCTTGGTCGGGTCAGCGGGTCTTGCAACTGCATTGCCGTGGCGGACCGTGATCGGGTTGATGGCGGAGCCGCCGTTGGTTTCGAAGGTCAGGGTATGCTCGTCGAGATTATACTTGACATCGATCGTCAGACCCTTTTCGATCTTGATGTTCTGCTTCGTGTCTGCGTCGTTGGTCGGATAGTGAGAGCCGTAGTCCTTCGCGGTCACGGCTGCGAGCGCTTCAAACTTGCCGCTCAGCGTTTCGACCTCAGCGTTTGCCTCGTCATAGGAGCCGTCGGGCAGCTGCTTGATGTGGCGGACGGTGTAGTCGTAGGTATTGCGGGTGTAGAACAGCTTCAGAACCAGAGAGCCGTCAGCAGCGATGTTGCCGGAGGCAACCGTGTCGGGAACTGTGCTGTCATAGGTGAAGTTATCGTAGGACTTTGCGGCTGCGGTCACGGTCGTGTCGGTCGTGCCTTTCAGAGGCTCGGTCGTGTCCAGAGCATAGCTACCATCGAGATTTTCCAGATAATGCTCGACCGTATACGGGGTGTCGGTTCTGGCTTCCCACTGTGCGGTGAAGACCATGTCGTCCTCATCGACGGTGTAGGCTGCGCCAGCTGTGAGCACTGCATTGCCGATCTTCCAGCCCTTGAAGTCATAGCCGGGGCGGGTCGGAGCGGCGGGCAGGTTGAAGCTTTCGCCGGAAACAAAGTAGTCGAGATACGCGCCGTAGGCTGCCGTGGGCATACCCGTGACATCGTTGGCACCAGCTTCGAACTTTGCGCCGTAGAGCAGCAGCGAACCGGACAGCTGATAGCCATCTGTATCCTCAGTGGGGTAACCGGCAATGCGGTCATCCACGTCGGACGGCTGATAGAGCCAGCTCCAGTTGATCTTGCTGCCGACCTTGTCGAGGGAAACGCCAGTCTCGGGCACGAGCTTCGTCTGCAGCTCTGCGAGGACATCCAGGAATGCCTCGTCCTCGTCGAAGCCGTAGTACTCATCCTGCGTGAGCAGCGTGTTGGAAACAAATGTGCCGATGGAGATGAAGCCCTCGGTGTTGTACTTGGTCAGGCCAAGGCGGTTCAGCGTGGCTTCGTTCAGCTCAAGCACGTCGCCGATGGAATCGCCGGTGCGGAGGTATGCGTAGATGTTGTGCGGGGTGATGGTGTACTTGAGCAGAACATTCGTCCAGCCGTTGATCGTATCGTTCGCGCCGAACGTCCACTTGGGGCTGTCCTTCTTGTACCAGTTGGTATTGCCGTCTTCGTCCGTGTCGAGCGTATAGCCAGCGACATCGAGATCGAGGCCGAGGCCGTTCAGGAACTCAACAACGTTGGTGCCATAGGGCGCAGTCGTGGTGTGGAGGGTCGTAAGATCCGTCTTGCCTTCAAAGGTCTGGAGGATCACGACCTTCTCTTCGGTCTTGACATTGACCTTGACATAGTGCGTAGCCTGATCGGGCTGATGCTCGCCAAAGGTCGTGCAGACGGCGTTCGGCTCGTGATCCTCAAGGATCACAGCGGTGTAGGAAGCGGAAGCCTTCTTGATCTGCTTCGCCTGCTCCACTGCTTTTGCCTTGATGGTGTCGAAGTCGATGTCTTCGCCGTAAGATCCGGAAACTTCATAGGTGTAGAAGTCCGTGTTCTGATAGTAAGCGGGCTTGCCGTTTACATACAGCTTGGCAACGACCTTGTAGGTCTTCTTTTCCCACTTCGCCGTCAGGGTGATGTTCTGCTCAACAGCAGCGGAGAAGTCATACTTTTCATCGCCCAGATACCAGCCGTCGAAGGTATAGCCGGTCTTCGTGGGAGCGGTAGCCGGCTCGGTCGCGGTGAGGCCGTATTCCACTTCCTGCGCGGGCGGAACGGGCGTGCCGCCGTAGGAATCAAAGGTAACGGTATACTTGTTGATGTTCCACTTCGCCGTCAGGGTGATGTTCTCTGTGACAGGGGTATTGAAGTCATACGCGGTGGCGTTCTGCTCGTCATCGCCCAGATACCAGAACGCAAAGGTATAGCCCTTGAGCGTCGGGTCGTCAGGCTTGGTCGCGGTGAGGCCGTATTCCACTTCCTGCGCGGGCGGAACAGGCGTGCCGCCGTCCGTATTGAAAGCGACGGTATACTTGTTGATGTTCCACTTCGCCGTCAGGGTGATGTTCTCTGTGACGGGGGTATCAAAGTCATACGCGGTGGCGTTCTGCTCGTCTTCGCCCAGATACCAGAAGGCAAAGATATAGCCCTTGAGCGTCGGCTCGACAGGCAGGACAGCCTTCCCGCCGCTCTTGACGTGCTGCTCATCGGGCGTCGGGAAACCGCCGTAAGCGTTGAAGGTAACGGTATATTCCTCCGTCACATGTACGCGGCCCTGCGTCTTGAGCTGCCAGCTGTCCCCGGCCCAGATCAGCGTGACCGGAACGATCTGCTCATCGTTTTGGACATGTTTCAGGTTCTGGAACGTCGTGTTGAACGCGGCCACATAGAGGTCGGGGACATAGCTGATGTCGCAAAGCCAGTCGTCCCCGTCCTTCCTCGGCTCGCCGACGAAGTAGTCTTCATCGTAAACGCCGAGCAGATCGTAGGCTTCCGTATGCTGCTGCGAAGCATCTACGACGCACTTGACCTGAACAGCCATTTCAAGCTTTTTCAGATCGTCAGCCGTCGGGGCTTTGGGCTCCACAGGCGTCCACTTCGCAACATAGGTCACAGTCTTCGTGACCGTTTCTGCGACTTCGGGCTCCCAGCCTGCGAAGGTGTAGCCCCTGCGGGTCGGGCCTTTGCCTAACACGGGGGTAGCATCGCCGTACTTGAGGCCAGTGGTGACCCAATCCTCGAAGATTACCTCGTCTTCAACGCCGTCGGTGTAGGTGACGGTGAAGGTGTCGGGGACAGCTTCGCAGACCGCGTTGAAAATCACACCGTTTAGGCTGATGTTTCTCTCGTTCACAGCCCATTTCTGCACTTCTTTGTTCCAGAACAGAGGCACGGTCTTGGGCTGGTCGGATGTGGTATGCGGGCAGTCCTTATCGGTTGAGTATTGTCTGATATAGCTGTCCGGGCTGATCGTGATCGAGCAGGTCGGATAATCACCGGACTGATCAACGTCGGTATGGGTGAAGGTTCCGTCGATCAGGCTGTAGAATGCAGGCTCATGTCCGGAGTTCGTCGTGGTGCACACGACCTTGACCTTGAGGTTTTCGGCAATGTTATCCGTATTGGGGTTCGGAATATCCAGAGGCGGATTCTCTTTCCAGACGGCGAAGATGGTCTTGGTCGGCTTGTCCTTGGTCAGCAGAATCAGGTCGCCGCCATGGTACTGCGCAACCGTAGCATCCGCCTTGTCTGCCCAGCCAAGGAACGTGTAGCCGTTACGGGTCGGCTTGCCTTTGTTGACGTCGAGCTGGTAGCTTTCCGCCGCTGTGGTTGCCTGAATATCCCAGCGCGTACCACCAACGTAGTTAAACTCGTGAATCAGATGGTAGGTATACCTGGTAGCGTCGCCGTCAGCCGCTAAGGCCGATACCGGCAACATACCGAGCACCATAATCAGAACTAACAAAAAAGCAATCAATCTCTTCTTCATTACTTCAGATCTCCTCCTTTTTTATTGTTTGCTTCATGTAGTGAAAACATCTATCTTTAAAATGGCTGCGCCATTGGATTTTCGCGGACACTTTGCGCCGGGCAGGAGTTCTCTCCGTCCGGCATTCTGGGTACACGTCTTCATTTTTTCTTTATTATAACACATCCTGCCGCAATGCGCAAGGAAAATCAGGAGAAGTTTTCCAAGAATTTATGGGCGCTTTACGCGCCGGACGTCACTGCAGCGCAGGGGCTGCCGGCAGCGCCGTCAGTACGGCGGCAAGCAGCGCGCAGAGCGCGGGGGCTGCGCCAAGATCGAGCGCCGGGGCAAGCAGGCCGCCCGCCGTGCCTGCCAGCAAAAGCGCGCAGACCGCGCCGAGGCCTTGCAGGCCGCGGCGCATCCGGACGGCTCGGCAGCAGACGGAAACAGCCTCCGGCGCGTCAGACAGCGTCTGCACGGACAGAACCGGCGTCTGCGCCTGCAAAAACGCGCCCGGTTCGCCGTGGCGGATGCAGGCCGGGCTCCCCTTCTGCGCAAGCTGCGCCAGCGCCTGCTCCGGCGCGGCGGCTTCCGTGACCTCCGCGCCGGTCTGCGCGGCAAGCCATTTCGTATAAAGCGGGTCATTTCCCGCCGGAAGCCGCAGATCGAGCCGCTGCGCGGCAAGCGCACGGCACGCCTCCGGCGCGCCCGGAAGCAGCGGAGACTGCAGCGTGATCAGGCCGAGGTACATCCCGCCCTCTATGCCGAACAGCAGCGCCGTTTTTCCGGAAAGCGAAACGTCGTCCGCACGCGGCGCAAAAATCCCGTGCCTGCGCAGCTGCTCCGGGGTACCGGCGTAATAGCGTTTGCCGTTCAGAACGGCGCAGAAGCCATCCGGCGTCTGGCCGCAGGCTTCGGCGGGAAGCGTTGCGAGGCCCCGGCTCTGCGCCGCGCTGAAAACCGCCCGCGCCTCCGGCGCGTCGCAGCCCTGCACGATCGACGCGGCCAGCGCAAGGAACTGCCCCTCCTCCATCCCCGCAGGGCGAAGCTCCGCAGCGGCGGGTTCGCCGGTCAGAAGCCCTTCGGGGCAGACGAGCGCTGTATCGGCTATGCCGAGCGCTTCAGCTGCCTGCACGGACGCAGCCGGGACGGGCATCCGGGATATGGCGCGGCGGGCCGCCAGAAGCGCGATCACGCGGAACGGGCAGATCGCCGATGCGGCCAGCACACACAGCGCCCGCGTAAGCACAGCGCCGATCCCTGTGCCAAGCGCGGCCCAGACTGCCGCCGCGCAGACTGCGGCGGCGAAGCCCGCCCAGGCCCAGACCGCCTCCGCCGTCCGTGTTGGCGGCGCATCGGGAAGTCCGGCCTCCAGCCGCTGCTCCAGAAGATCGAGCCATGCACTGGCCGTCAGCAGCAGCGCAGCGGCAGCTGACGCGTCCGGACACACGCCGAGCGCGCAGAGCACGATGGCAAGCAGCACGGTCAGGACTGCCGCCGTGTGCCGTTCCGGTTTTCCTGCGAAAAGCGCGCGGACGCCCGTTTTCAGGCAGCAGAAATTCACGCCTGCGGTCGCGAGCAGCAGCGCGGGCAGCAGGAGCATACGCACCAGAAGCGGCGAAAACGGCAGCTTTTCCGGATTCAGGAACGACAGCACCGCAAGCAGCGCCGTCAGAACCGTGGTCACGCAGCAGAAAGCAAACTGCCGCGCGGAATGAGCAGGATTCTTCATCGTATTCCCCCCAATTGAGGTTTTTTTATTTATTTTACCCTGAATATGACAAAAAAGCAACTGCCTGCCCACCCGCAGCGGACGTTGACAGGAAAGATTTTGGTCATTATAATAGAAGTATCTATAAAGGAGGATACGCTATGAAACGAAGCGAGCAGGATATCCGGTTCCAGTGGGACCTGACAAAGATCTACCCGGACACTGCGGCGTGGGAAGCCGCAATGCAGGAGGCTGAGGCCGCGCTTGCACCGCTGGCCGCAATTCCCGGCACACTCGGCACGTCCAAGGAAGCGTTCAAGAAGGGGCTTGACACCGTCTATGCCTCCATGTTTAAGGTTGAGATGCCCTATGTCTATGCGTTTTTGAAGAAGACAGAGGACGGCTCTGTTGCGGAAAATCAGGAAATGGCCGCCCGCAGCGAAAGCCTGCTCGTCAAGTTCAGCGCCGCAACGGCGTTCCTGAACCCCGAAATTCTTGCGATCCCGGCGGAAAAGCTGGACGAATGGATGCAGGACGAGGCGCTGGCGACCTACCGGCACACAGTAGACGATATCGTCCGTATGCGCGCGCATACGCTCGACGCTGCGCGGGAGCAGATGCTGGCGCTGCTGGGCGATGCGGCAGGCACGCCGAAGGCCGCGTTTGAGATGCTGACCGACGTTGATTTGCAGCTGCCGATGGTCAAAAACGAGGCGGGCGAGGAGGTACGCCTCACCGCCGGTACGTTCCCTGTCTTCCGCGAGAGCCGCGACCGCTCCGTGCGCGAGGGTGCGTTCCGCGCCATGTTCGGCACCTACCGGCAGTTCGGCGACGCCATTGCCACGCTCTATGGCGGCTCCGTCAAATTCGACACCTATTTCTCCAATCAGCGCGGCTACGCCTCCGCGAGCGAGGCGGCGCTGGACGGCGGCAATGTGCCCGTGTCCGTCTATGACAGTTTGATCGAAGCCGTGCACGAGAGCCTGCCCTCCATGCGCAAATATCTGGAGCTGCGCCGCCGCGCGCTCAAGCTCGACAAAATCGACGTGTTTGATCTGTATGTCCCCATCGTGGAGGACGTCGACTATCCCATCGCGTTTGAGGACGCGAAGGAGCTGGTCAAGAAGGCAACGCTGCCGCTGGGCAAGGAATACCAGAAGCTGCTTGACCGCGCGTTCGCCGAGCGCTGGGTCGATGTATATGAGAACGACGGCAAGCAGTCCGGCGCGTTCTCGTGCGGTGTGTTCGGCGTGCATCCGTATGTGCTGATGAACTATGCCGGGACGCTGGGCGACGCGTTCACGCTGGCGCATGAGCTGGGCCACTCCATGCACTCCTGGTTCTCCGATACGACGCAGGATTATGTCAACCACGATTACCGCATCATGGTCGCCGAGGTCGCCTCGACGGTCAACGAGGTCCTGCTGACCAAGTATCTGCTGAAGACCGAGACGGACGAAAAGCGCCGCGCATACATCCTCAACCACTTCCTCGAGCGCTTCCGCACGACGCTCTACCGGCAGACGCTGTTCGCAGAGTTCGAGCGCAAGGCGCACGATCTCTACGCTGCGGGCCAGCCGCTGACGGCCACATCGCTCAACAAGGTCTATCACGATCTCGAAGCCACCTATTATGACGGCATCGGCATCGACGCGGACATCGACCCCGAATGGTCGTACGTCCCCCACTTCTACCGCGCGTTCTACGTCTATCAGTACGCGACCGGCTTCTCCTCCGCCGTGGCCATCGCCGAGCATATCCTGACGACCGGCGACGCAAGCGGCTATCTGAAGTTCCTCACGACCGGCGGCAGCGATTATCCGCTCGAAGAGCTCAAGATCGCAGGCGTCGACCTCACGAAGCCCGACACCGTCCGCAGCGCGCTGCGCGTGTTCGACGAGACGATCGACGAGCTGGCAAAGATCCTGCTGTAACCCGGCATTCCGCGACGTCCCCTGCCATACGCATGGCAGGGGACGTTTTTTGCGCACCGGAGGCGCAGACCGAATCCGGCATTTACAGTCCCGCTTCCTGTGGTACGATGGTCAAAGCAGCGCGGCGCATGGCCGCGTAAGATTGGAGACGAATCGGATGAAGAGCAGAAAACAGGTGCTGAAAAAGCTGTTTCTTTCCACGCTGTATCTCAGCGCGTTTACATTCGGCGGCGGGTATGTGATCGTCACGCAGCACAGCTGGCTCAGTCTGCAGGAGTTCGCCGATCTTGTCGCCATCGCGGAAATGACCCCCGGCCCGATTGCGATCAACGCGGCCACGTTTGTCGGGACAAGGCTTGCGGGCGTACCCGGTGCGCTGACAGCCACGCTCGGCGGTCGTGGCCATGATCGCCTCGGCAGGCGTCCTGATTCTGACGAACGCAGTCTGGGCCGGAGAGGCCGTGGCGCTTGCGGACACGAATTGGGCCATGGCGGCGATTTTTGCCGTCTGCCTTGTCCTGCTCCGCAAAACAAAGCTCAGCCCGATCCTCGTCATGCTTCTGGCCGGAGCCGTCAATCTGCTGCTGCCGGCACAGCCGGACGGATGCCCCAGCGGATGTGCGTCATTCCTCCTATATGGGCTTCAGCCCTTTTTCGGCGGCAGACGGCGCAGGAGCAGATATCCGATGAGTCCGAGCACCAGCACGATCCCGGCGGCGATCACGTCTGCCCAATCAAAAATCTGCGGCCCGGCGATGAAAATTTCCGTCGGCCCGTCCGCGCCGCCGATAACGCCGACGGACGCAAAGCCGCGCAGATTCGTGACGGTTTTCAGAAGCCCGGCCAGCAGCGCAAGCACCGCCGCGCCAAGGCAGACGAACCGCAGCGGGCTTTTGCGGAACGCGTAGCCCGGCAGCTGCGCGGTAAGCTCTGCCGCGGCCTGCTTTGCCGGGCCAAGCGCGGCAAAGATCTCCGCATCCGTCTGCCCGGCCTCGCGCCGCTCATTGATCGAGCTGCGCAGGTCGTCCATCACCCGGTCCTTCATTTGCCCCGATAGCGACAGCCGCCGCCGGACAGCGCGCAGATAGCGCGCAAGCTGTTTTTCATTCATGTCCTGCATCCTCCCCGCAAAAATGGTCCACTGCCGTCCGGAATCCGGCCCAGAGGCCGAGACGGCGTTCATTTTCTTCTCTGCCCTTTTCCGTCGCGGAATAGATCTTCCGCGGAGCCGCACGCCCTGTCTCCTGCTGCCAGACCGCTTCGATCAGCCCGTCGTCCTCCAGCCGGTATAAAATCGGGTAGAGCGTTCCCTCCCTGAGCGTAAACAGCCCGCCGGAGCGGCTGCCGAGCTGCGCGATCAGCTCGTAGCCATAGGTCGGCCCCCGGCAGATCGTCTGCAAAACCAGCAGCTCCAGCACGCCCTTCTTGAGCTGCTGCAAAAAACGTTCTTCCATCCGCACCATCCTTGCATTTCTAAGTATTTTGTATTGCTAAACATAAAGTACCACATTTCCCCTAGCTTGTCAAGCAAGACAGCGCAAAAAGGCTCCCTTGAAACCCACACGAATTCCAAGCAGAATGAGAAAGAATACGCCGGACCTCATCGTTCGGATTCCAATTTTTTATATTTTTGCGTCCATCTCTTGGGC
>OMDE01000377.1_pt1 | contig 14042 bp, 8 predicted proteins | sample 1645171 | NCBI WGS metagenome assembly OMDE01 (sample SAMEA103958129, study PRJEB25191) | human gut metagenome
CATGATGCAGCCTGCCAAGGCTGCCCACGGCGCGTTTCTCGCTCGCCGGAAGCTCGCTGCTTCCGGGTCGTCGCGCGCGCCGTGCGCATTTCCCAACCTGCGGTGTGATCCGCGTTGCTGATATTCACTTTTCAAGGTCCAGTGAGGGGCGTTTCGAATCCCCTCACTATCCCTCCCGAAAAAACGACCCCTTGATAACCACGAAATCAGAAATTTTCAAAATATTTTTTCAAAGTCGATAGCACACGCTGCTTGCGCTTGACAATGGCTGGCTGTGAAACACCATATTTCTGCGCAAGTTCTCGTGTTGTACGATGCAGGAAGAACAGTTCACGGATGAATTCCTGTTCCTCTGCGGGAATCGATTGAAGCGCTTTGTGAAGAATACAAAGCATTTCTTTCCTCTCCAGATCTTCTCCCAAACTGCCGCAGCCGTTTTCATACAACAGTTCAAAAGGAACACAATCTTCCACACATCGTTCAAATGAGAGATTCTGCGGGGTATCTGATTCATCCGTTAGATACCGCTCCCGGCGATCCATGCTTGCGTAGGCTTCATACACTTCATCTGAAACGGCGACTTCCTCGCCGTCAACGTAAATAATATTGGCAATGACATTGCCGTTTTCGTCGCGGAAGCGTCTGTAATTCCGCGTATCTTTCCAGTTGTACATTCGTAAGCTCCAATCTCAAAATTTTGTAAAATTTCAAGATGGAGTTACGGATATTTCGCTGTGCTCTCAGACCATCTGCGCATGTATGCCCTTTCCGCTATTCAGCGAAAAGGGCATAAACGCAAAAAAGAAGCCCTACGGAAAGCTGAACAGCTTACCGTAAGGCTCCGAACGCGGCGTTCCCACATTCTAAGGTGGGCGGTTGGTGCGCTTGACTGGTATCATAGTATTTGGTTTTTGAATTGCAGTTTAGATGATTACTTCAACCGGGCAGATTGCGATCCCGATTTGCTGCCCGCACTTCGGGCATTTGGAGAACCATTGCGCACGGTCTGCCTGCTCCGGACGGAACAGCTGCAGACTACGCAGGTCTGTATGTTCAGCGGCATTGAGAAGCCGTCCTCTTTGACAGATCGGGCATCTGATCGCCCGATCTGCTTTCACTGCACAATTTACTGCTAGATTCATGCTTACCCCTCTTTCCTGATTCCATGTTTGACTTCGATTCTGTATGCTGACAATCCTTTATTGGAACAGATCTGTCTGGAGAGGCTTCGACAGACACGCCCAAGGAGTGGAGGCGCGTGTTCCAGAGGTTATGGGATTGACGATGGTTTTATTATATAGACGCTATAAAGAACCGTCAATGACGCATTTGTAAACACACGAGAACATTTCATTGACAAGCATACCTGCGACGGCTATAATGAGAACATCCCAAATTGGAGGAATACATCATGACAACAGGAATAAAACACTTGGCTGCGTATCAGGCAAATCTGCTGGACTACAATGCGGCAAAAGACCGTGCGTGCAATTATATTGGCAACCAGATTCGTGCTGCACGAAAAAGCATGAAATTGAGCTTGGAGCAGCTCAGTCAGATCTTAATGGGATATGGCGTGGACATTGGGCGCGTTGCGGTGAACAAGTGGGAAAAGGGCATATCGATTCCAAGTGCGTATCAGCTTTTGGCCGTCTGTGCTGCGCTGCATCTGGAGGATGGCTTTGATTATTTTGTGAGCAATACAAAACGCCCCCTGCTGAACGCAGAGGGGCGTCGAAAAGTGAAAGAGTATCGGGAGGACCTGATTGCATCCGGGAAGTATCGGGAGGTACCGCCAGTGCTGGAGATCCGCTATCTGGACATGCCGGTCAGCGACCTGCCGGTATCCGCTGGTACAGGCGCGTTTCTGGACGAGGGAAACTTCGAAATGGTCAGCTTTCCGGAGAGCAGCATCCCAGATGGTGCAGAGTTCGGGGTTCGCGTATCCGGCGACAGCATGGAGCCTGTCTATCATGACGGTCAGATCGTTTGGGTGCAGCGGTGTGAGACACTCCGTACCGGCGAAGTTGGCGTCATGATTTACGATGGACAAGGCTATATCAAGGCGTATGCCGAACAGAAACCGGACGATCCAGAAGCCTACCTTGGCAGTGACGGCGTGCGGCGGATGCAGCCGGTTATGGTGTCTTATAACAAGGCATATGCACCGAAGCCAGCATCGCCGGAACTGGAGTTCCGAATTGTGGGGCGAGTCTTATAAGTCCTGTTTATTGGACAACGTTTGTGATATGATACTATCATCAAAAGTTTACCCTGCTTTTTTTGATAGGAGTGAAAGAGCATTGAATACGCACGCACGATTGGATGAATTATTACATGAGAGAAACATGACATTATATCAGCTATGTCAAAGCGGAAACATCCCCTACACGACGCTTCGCGTCTCTCGCTGCAGAGGCAGCCAGCTTTCTGTAGATACCATTGAGCAAATTTGCAGGGTGCTTGGAATCTCAATGGCGGAGTTTTTTACTCCAAGCAACCAAGTCCGTACACATTGATAGCTATCGTGTATCTCTGTAGTCCAAATGGCATTTCCACAAAACTGCTTACTCTGCCAAGCCGTATTTGGTCTTGATCCGGTCGAGCTTTTCGAGCATGGGTTCGGCAATCAACCACAGGAAGAAAAACGTGGCAATGGCGCGCACCAGATCGACCGGAAGGCCGGTGACGTAGTAGCTTAAAATGATTTTCCAGTTGATCGTGTTCGACCACATGAGCGCAGACGCGGGATTCATAATGCCGCCGTAGATGATCGTGGACGCGATCACGCCGAAGATACAAAGGCTCAGCCGCCCGCGCCGCAGAACGCCCTTGCGGTACAAAACGCCAGCCAGCCAGCCGATGATCCCCATGGCAAACATCTGCCACGGCGTCCACGGTCCTTGCGAGAACAGCACATTGGACACCAGCATGGTCATGGCTCCGACGAGGAAGCCCGTCTCGCCGCCAAAGGCCACGCCCGCGAGGATCGTCATCGCAACGACCGGCTTGAACTCCGGCAGCATGAAGAACGCAGCTCGTCCTGCCACATTCAGCGCGACGAGCACGGCAATGAGCACCAGCTCCCGCGCCTGCGGCTTGCGCCCCTCGAAAATCAGGAAGAACGGCAGCATACATTCGAGAAGAATCAGCAGCGAAATAAAGTAGTATTTCCGCCCCGCGAAATAATATACACCGACAAACAGCGTCAGCGGAATGAGCAGCAGAATGAGCAGCGTGGCAGTCACGGTGCGCTTTTTCAGCTTGCGCTTTTCCACGGGCGTTTGAATCAGGTAATCCGGGCGGTCGGCTTTCCGGCCAATGGACAGCGCAAACACAAGAAGTGCAGCAAGCAAAATGCCGTAGAGCTTGAGCTGCCCGCCTGCCAGCGCCGTCATGCCGTTTGCGTCAATGAGCTTTGTGAGGTCTGTCACGCCAATGGCTTGGATAATCAGCACCAGCGATAGGATTCCTGACATGGCGGCAAGGCATTTTCGCCAGACAGGGAGCTTTTTCACCGTGCGCGTCTCTTTCTCCGGTGCGGGCGGAATGCGCTGATATTCCGGCAATGCCGCTTCCGGTTCGACTGTGCCGCCGCAGGCAGCAATGACGTCCTCCGGCGTGACCGCATCTGGCAGCACATCGCGCGCGATGCGGTTCGCGGCGGTCGTGTAGAAGCTGTTGCCGGAGAAGAACGTTCTCGGTTCGGCCTCCGTGACGATGTTTCCGTCAAAAAACAGGGCGCAGCGATCGGCGTATTTCGCGCAAAACTCAATGTCATGGCTGACCATGAGAATTGCGACACCGGACGCTTGGAGCGTCCGCAAAATCTGCCCGAAAACCTGTTTGAACTCCGCGTCCAAGCCCTTTGTCGGTTCGTCAAGAAGCAGAACATCAGGATTCAGAAGCAGGATTTTTGCCAGCGCCGCGCGCTGCTGTTCGCCGCCGGAAAGGTCATACGGATGGCGGTCGAGCAGCTCCGCCAGCTTGCAGAGGGAGACAACTTGTGCAAGGCGCTCGGTTTTGCGTTCGGATTTTGGTAAAATCTCCAACAAATCCGCGCGCACCGTGGATTTCACAAAAAGCGCCTGCGGATTCTGCGGCAGCATCCCGACGCTGCCCGTGATGGTCAGCTCGCCGCGATAAGCTTTTTTCAGGTTTGCCAGCAGCTTGAGCGTGGTCGTTTTGCCCGTGCCGTTGCCGCCAAGCAGCACCAGAAATTCGCCCTTGTGCAGCTCCAAGGACAAGCCCTTGACCACGTCGGGCAAGTCTTTTTCATATTTGAACCAGAGTTCCTGCGCCGAGACAACGGTTTCCGTGTCCGGTGCGTTTTTGCTTTCTTCTGGAACGGATTGCAGTTTATGCGTTTTCGCATAATCGAGCAGCCAGTTCCGCCCGTCACAGACGGATATGGGGCAAGTCGCTTTGGAATCCGACGCTGCCCAGATGCGCATGGCGGCGGGCATGGCGAGGAACATCGCGTTCCCACTGCTTTTCAGCTCCGCGCCCACTTCCGCAGGCGTGCCGGTGCAAAGGAGCTTGCCGCCGTCCATGACGGCCACGCGCGAGGCAAAGGAGAACGCTTCTTCCAGACGATGTTCCGTCAGGATGATCGTCGTACCAAGCTCGCGGTTGATCTTGCCGAGGGTGGCAAGGAAGTCGGATGCGGCAATGGGGTCGAGCTGGCTCGTCGGCTCGTCGAGAATCAAGACTTTCGGCTGAAGCACCATCACGGATGCGAGGTTTAAGAGCTGTTTCTGCCCGCCGGACAGCTCTGTGACCGGCTTATAAAACCATTCCTGAATCCCGAAAAACGACGCCATTTCCGCAACTCGGCGGCGAATGGTCGGGGTATCATAGCCGAGGGATTCCAGCCCGAACGCCAGCTCGTGCCAGACCTTGTCGGTCGCGATCTGATTCTCCGGACTTTGCTGCACAAAGCCGATTTTTTCCGCCTGTTCGCGCTGGGGCAGTTCGTCGAGATTCTTTCCGTCAAACAGAATTTCTCCGGAACATCTGCCATGCGGCGCGAGGACAGTTTTGAGCTGCCGGAGCAGCGTACTTTTACCGCATCCGGAGGGGCCGCAAAGCACCAGAAACTCCCCCGGTCGGACGGACAGCGATAGGTCGGAAATCGCGTACTTTTCCTGCTCGGGATATGCAAAACTCAGATGGTCGATTGTAAAGACTTCCACTGCCTGTCCTCCCTTCGGTCGAGAATCACCGGCGTCAGCACCAGCGCGAGATAGACGCACATGAAGCTCACGGTCATGGACGTCCATGCGGCGTTTTTCACGGTCGGATAGTAGCGGAAATACGTTCCGCCCGCCATCCAGCCGGAAACGAGATACGTGCCGCAGAAGATCAGCCACGCAAGCGCGGCTTTGTCGCGGTCATCGAAGCGGTAGATGGAAAACGCTGTGCGGCCGGGCAGGCCGTAGCCGCGGGCGCGCATGGAATCCGCCGTTTCAATCGCGTTCTCAAGTGACCACGTTACCATGATGGAGAAGATCTTGACGGCGTTCCCGACTCTTTGGAACACGCTGCCGTTTTTCGTGTCGCGTCCAATGCAAGCCTGTGCTTCGCTGACCGTCTGCATCTGCGCCTTGAACTTCGGGATGAAGCGCAGCGCCATAGACAAGACCAGAGAAAGTGCTGGTATCACACGCCCGAACAGGTACACGAACTTATCTGACGTCATCACCTCGTTATAGCTGGAAAACCACAATACGACGCTTGCCAGCATGACCGCCGCGGCTACGCCGTACAGCATGGACTCCAGCGTCAGCGGATTGCCGCTGGGCAAATATGTCAGAATCGTCGCACCCTCATGGTTAAAGGCCGGATTGACCAGCGCGGCAAGCACCGCCATGGGGAGAAGCCCCATGACGGCAAACCGCACCGCTTTCCGGCCTTTCAGGTAAATATCGTAGGTCAGCGCGCCGATCAGGGAAATCGCAAGATAGACCGGGTGCATCAGGCACATCGAAAAGAGAAGAACGAGCGCGTAGTATAAAAAATTGATCGTCGGATGGTATCCCGAAAAAGCGTCTTTGTTTCTCATTCGCTTTCATTCCAGTAATCGCCGCCAACGTCTTTGCCAAGGTCACAGGTATAGACCCACTCAATCACGTCGCCGTTTTGAAGCTGGTAGCGGCTGCATCCGTAATTGGGGAACCAGCCGTTGACCTTGTACATCCAACCGGAAGTGTTACCAACGTCAAACTCATAGAGATTATTGATTCCTTCGATATAGGCGGAATTGTAGATCGGCGTGTTCTCAAATTCCATGTGGATCTTCTGCTGTTTGCAGGTGCGCTGTAAGATGTTAAAAACGCTCTCACCCTCATAAAATGTGACGGTCATCGGTTTCAGAATCCAGCCGTCCTCCGGCACCAGCTCACGCTTTTCCTTGTTGCAAAGCTCCATGTTGTCAAGAATCGTGGCGCAGGAGATGGACAGCGTGCAGGTGTATTCCGCATCGCCAATTTCCACGTCCTCCGGCTCGACCGGGATGGGCTTTCCCTCCGGCACGGGGTCCGTCTGGTACTTGTCCTTGCCCGTGCCGGTGTCGATCAGCATGCCGCCCACTTCTTCATATTCGCCGGTTGCACTTGCCTGGATTTCCTCCGGCGAAACGTATTCTGGCTGTTCGGTATTAGCCTGTGCAGATTCTCCCGTCTGCGGGTCGCCAGACGGCTCTGGTGTGCTTTCGGCGGGTGTCTCTACCGGTCCCGTCTCAACGTCATCCGGCACGTCTGCCGCCGCTGTGTCCTGCTCCGGTGTCTCCACCGGAGCGGCAACGGTCGGCTGTGCCGATGGGTCTTTCTGCTTCGGCATATTCCGGTCGCCAAAGACGAACGCTGCCGCCAGCACCAGAACGATCAATACCGGAACAATGATTTTCCATTTGTGTTTCTGCCAAAATTTCATGTTAAATCAACTCCGCAGCGGTCAACATATTGTAAAGCATCTGTGCAATTTCGCAGCGCAGAATCGCTTTTGTGGGTTCGATATTGAGATCACTCTGGTCGAGAATATTGACGGAGTAGCAGAACGCCATCGGTTCCTTCGCCCAGCTTGCAACGCTGCGGTAATCTCCGAACTGTGCCAGCATATCCTTGACCGATGCGGCATCCATCGAGGTATCCAGCCCGCAGAGCTTCGCCGCTCTTGCCACCATTGCGGCGGCCTCCTGCCGGGTGATGGTGCCGTCCGGATTAAATTTGCCGCTGCCAACGCCGTTGACAATGCCGCTGCTGTTGGCTGTGCCGATGTAACCGGCGTACCATTTGGAGCTGGGAACGTCCGTAAAGGCTTTCGTGTCCTTGGCTGCTAAACCGAGGGCGCGGGTAACGATGGCGGCAAATTCCGCGCGCGTCATGGTCTTGTTGGGCATGAACGTGCCTTTCCCCATGCCGTTGATGATGCCTCGGGACGCGAGTTCTTCAATCGCGGCTTTGTTCACGTGATTTTTCACATCGGTGAACGTTGTGCCGGGAGCGGTCACGCCGGGAACATTCACAGAAGCGTCCACGTTGCCCTTGCTGACGCTCGTGCTGGGTTTCGAGGTGTTCTTGGTCACGTCGCCCATGCGGTACAGGCTGTTCTTGCCGTTTTCCGCCCGGTCGATGGCAACGAGGGCATAGAAGCCCTGCTCGGCGGACATCTGGTTATTGCCGTCCGAACCGTCAAGGACGTGATAGAAGCCGCCGTTCGACTGCCGGAAGGACAGGAGGTTTTCTGTCAGCGTGTGGCCGTTTTTCACAAAGCGGGAATCGTCAAGGCTGATTCCCAGCTCGCACAGGGCAACGATGACCTGCGCGACGGATTCTACGTTCGTTGTTCCCCATGACGCAAAGCCACCCTTGCTGTCCTGATTTTTGGAAAGCCATGTTAAGGCGCTGTCAGTCGCGGTTTTGACGGCCTTCTGATCCTGATATTTGGCGAGGGCCTGAAGCGCCATGGCAGTGATGTCTACATCGGAATCTCCGGTGCCGGTCAGACTCCAGCCGCCATCCTTCATCTGATTCTTGATGATCTCATCGATGTAAAGCTGGCGCGTGGCCTGTGTCTTTGCGGCGGGATTTTTGGGAATATCGTAATTGCCGGAATCCAGCGCGATCAATGCCCAAATGGGGCCGTTCATGCCCTGCCAGATGGTCTTTTCAAAATCGCCCAGCGGGGTCAAAAGGTTGTATCCCGCGACCTTGGACGGGTCGCGCCCGATGGCAGTCAGGGCGAGAATGACGCGGGAATACTCGGTGTATTTTCTTTCATGCAGCACGCCGGAGCAGTTCTTGACGTACTTCTCGACGCGCGCATAGTAATCTTCATAGTAATTTGCGGGAACAGCGTAACCGGAACGAGCAAGACCGATAATTGCCCATTCGCCGCCGATGGAGCCGACCTCCGGCGCTTTGACTGCGGACACCATGTAAGCGGCGCTGCCTTGTACCTCGCTCTGGACGCTGGACGCTGCAAATGTGGGAACAGCCAGCGAGAACAGGACGGAAAGCGCCAGAATCAGCGCTGCAAATTTACGAATTTGCTTCATATTTTAATCCCCCTATAATGCGGCAAGCAGGGCTGCCCCCAAATGGGGGCAGTCCTGTGCTGCGAAATGATTAGTTTGTGGTCTTCGCCACGTTTTCCACGAAGCGGTGGAGAATGGCTGCAACCTGTGCGCGGGTAGCGTTGCCGGTCGGCATGAGCTTACCGGCGCTGCCGTTGACCAGCTTTTCGGCAACAGCCCATTCCAGCGAAGCCGCGGCATAGCCGGACACGCTTGCGTGGTCTGTAAATCCGTTCAGGCTGGAGCTTGCGGCGGTATTGTACTTCTTGTACTGCGCGTAGCGGTACAGAATTGCCGCCATCTGCTCACGGGTGACGTTTGCGTTCGGAGAGAACGTCGTGGTGCTGGTGCCGTTGACGATGCCGTTGTCGGCTGCCCACGTCACAGCGTCCTCATAGTAGCCGTTGTACTGGACATCCGAGAATCCGCTGCGTCCGTTGACTGCGGGCTGACCTTCCAGTCGGTACAGAACCGTGACGAGCATCGCGCGGGTCATGGATGCGTTCGGAGAGAACGTTGTGTCGCTCGTGCCTGCGAACAGACCGTTTTCATACGCGAATGCAACATCCTCGTAGAACCAGTCGCTTTCACGCACGTCCGTGAACGGAAGTTTACCATTGGTGAACTCAACTTCGATTCTGGTCGATACCGTGAGCTTGTCAATGGTATAGGTCTTGACTGCGCCGACAGACTTGCCGTTGACCTTGACGTCCTTGACCTTATAGCCGGTGTCCGGTTTGAAGGTGAAGGTAACAGACTTGCCGATGTGCTGGAATGTCAGCTTCGGTTCGACCGTGCCGTGCTTGCCGACTGTCAGGATCTTTGCAAGGAGCTGCTGGACGTACTGCTCCGGTGCAATGTCCGCAGCGCGGAGCCAGCCGTTGTAGTAGGTTCCATTGCCAAGCGACGGGTAATTCGGATCGTTAAACCAGTCTGCGACCTCATGCGAATAGTCGTTGACATAGTGCCAGACAACCACGTCATTGTCGTTCAGTGTCCAGTTCTTGAGACCCTGATTCGGATGCGTGCCATTGACGGTGTACATCCAGCCGGACTTCTTGCCGTTTGTGAACTCACTGAGCGCATAACCGCCGAGACAAGAGGGTGCATAAATGGTTTTTACGTAATTGTTGTCTGCGCCGATCTGGCTGAGACCGGCATCCTTGAGTGCCTCCATGAAGACATCATAGACCTTTGCGCCTGCATCCAGAGAATATGTCGTAGTCGGAATCCATGTGACATATTCAGGCAGGTAGCTGTCTTTGGTCAGGTCAACATCCTGCGTTGCCTCGAGTGCGCCGATGAGACGGAAGGTGACGCTGATTTCACCAGCCTTGACTGCCTTAATGGCATCCAATGCGGACTGCTTGATCGAGTCGATTTCTTCCTCGTACAGAGCCTTATTGATGTTCCGGATTGCCGTGCTTTGCAGCTCGGTGATCTTTTTCCAGTTCTTATCCGAATACTTCTTCTTATCAAGACCATTGACGTAGTCATTGATCTCCTTGATAGCGGCCTGTTTTGCAGCCTCAAGATACGTGTTGAACGCTTCTGCTTTTTGCAGGAATGCCTTGTAGTCATCCTCGATATCAGCTTTCTCGGCAGCTGTCAGATTGTTGCGCGCTGCCTTGATTGCCTCGATTGCATCATAGGTGGCTTTGCTGGCATCCGTAATCGTTAAATCCTCCATTGCCTGACGAAGATCGTCAACAGCACTTGTGGACTTTTCGAAAATAGCTTCCAGAACAGCGTTGGTATCGGGCATGGTGAACGTTGCCTTACCATTTGTGACGGTAAGCGGCTGATCGTTCATCGTCAAGCTCTTGAGCTGATAGCCAAGCGCCGGGGTGACTGTGACGGTAACGATTTCGCCAGCTGCTGCGCGCTGCTTATCTGCCGTGACAGTACCATTTTGCGTCGTCAGAATGGTGACGGCGTGGCCTGCTTCAGCGGCCTTGGAGCGGATGGCAAAGCGAGCGCCAGAGTCATTCTTAAAGTAGATCGTGCCGTTTGCGTCGCAGATCAGAGCGCAGATGCAATGCTCTGCTACATCGCCAGCCGGATTATAGAGGTCTGCGCAGGTCAGCGTTTCCGTCGTCTTGTCATAGGTAATAACGCTGATCGTGCCAGCCTTAAAGTTGTTGGCTGCGTACAGATACAGCTTTCCGCTGCTTTCATATGCGGTTGAGAGCAGCATACTTGCCTGCACATAGGCGGGCGTCGTAGCCGTGCTGATTTTCTCCATTGTGTTTACGTTTATAGCGTAAACAGTGCCGGTGGTGTTAAACTGGTCTGCGCTGTTGGCGCAAGTTATGAATGCAACACCATCGTAGACAATAGGCGTGGCGGTTGCCATGTTAGCCATCTGGAAGGATTGCAGATCAGAAAGCTCACCGTTTGTCGAAACCTTTGCCTTGTAGAGATAGCCGCCCTTCGTGGTGAAGTACACATAACCATTATCGTAGGCAATGGTAGAACGAATATCACCAACAATGCCGGTCAGCGTACTGATCTTACGCCCAGTCAGCGGATCGACCGAGTAAAGCGTTGCGCTCGCGCTGCTGCTTCCTTCATTAGCACCATCGTCGGAACCAAAAACAACATATTTGTCCGTTGCATAGGCGCCTGCCCAGTAGAAGCCACCCTTATGTGTGACACGCCAAAGAATATCTTGTGTTTCGTTCGTGCTGCTCGTATTTTGGTCGGTCACTGGCAGAGCAAAATATGTACCTATTGCGGTTTCCGAGTTCCATGTACCGGTGTAAATATAGCCGTTATGGTAGGTAATGGGCGAAATCATCTGACCGGAAATCTTTTTGCTGGTCCACAGGGGAGCAAGCGTTTCCGCATTCAGCGCCTGAATGCAGCCGCCATCAGCGCTGTCAATCGCCGCAAAGATCATACCGTCGCCATATCCAAGCGGGTTAGTTGTATATGTGCTGCTGCCAATAAGATTGCCTGTTGCCTTGACCTCACCGTTGGTCGGGTCGATTTTCAGAACCTTCTTACCGGACTGCGCATACAGATAGCCATTGATAATCAGCGGCTGCGTAATGGAGTCGGCATACGAACCAGAGCCGCCAACGACCCAATACTGATCCACGTCATCGGTGTTCATGGGCGTCGGTGCGTTCACGATAGCCATGTTGGTATCGGAACCGCGGAAGCTCGTCCAGTCTCCACCGTAATCCGGGAGCGGATTGTTTACGGGCGTCAGCTTGATCGTCAGCTTGCCGTCTGTAAGGTCTTCCTTGCTGCTGATAGTCTTCGTTGCCGTAATATAACCGGGCTTTGTTGCTTTAATCGTGTAGGTTTCGTCAACGAGCAGCTTGTAGATGCCATTTGCATCCGGAGTTACGGCTTCTTTGTCAGAGGATATGACACTGACAGCTGCACCAGTGGGATCTGTGATGATCTGTGCGGAATACGTCTCACGTTTAGTGAGCGTAATCGTGTAGGTCGTCTGCTTGTTTTTATCACCGACCTTGATCTCGATTTTGTCGAGATTGCTGATGTCCAGCTTGTCATTGTCGGACGCGCCCTGCGGCAGCGTGACAGCGGCTTTGCCGGTCATACGGGCGACCGCCGAGATCGTCAGCTCCGTCACATCGTCAGGAACTTCCATCGTGTACTCAAACTCGTTCGCGTTGAACGTTTTGTTCAGAGAAAGTTCCTCTCCGTTGCCGGTGATGGTGAGGGAGGAGAGCGTCGGGACAACGGTGAACTTCAACGTGTATGTAACCACGTTGCTTTCATCATCGCCAGTGTCAGCCGGTTTTACCGTAATGGTAACAGTGTTTTCACCAACAAGAACCGGACGGTTGTCTGCGTCGCTACTACTCCACAATCTGAGATAGCCACTGTTACCGTTTGCGTTTATGTTGGTAAGCGCACGCAACGTTTTTGTCTCGCCACCGTTCAATGCGGCAGTAACTGTCGCGGTGCTTGTAGCAGGAATCACTTTGAAGAGAATCTCACTGTTTGCACCCGAGTATACAATGTTTGTATCATTGATTTCTGTGGTGTATTCTGTTGTATCCTGCTTAAAGCTGGATGCGGCAAGCAGCGTCTGCTGTGCCGTGTACACTTGCAGTGCCGCGAGACCGGTGGTTTTACCGGGGATCGTTGCGTGGAGCGTATAGGTAGCTGTATCCCCATTCTCGGCAGTAACCCTAAAGGCTGCTGTTCCGTCTTTAAGTGTGACAGCTGTACCGCTTGCAGGAGAAATCGTCGCATTGTCGCTGATCGTAATGTTCGGCGTAATGCTTGTCACACCAGCGGGAAGAACAATGGAAATATCCGTGCCGCTGATCGTGCCTTCATAGGTCGTGCCATCAATTGTGACCGTAAAGGTTTTGATCTCTTTATAATGGCTGAGAATCTTTTCAACCTTGCTGAAAACCGGGTAGCTGTTGCTGTCAGCCCAAGTCACTTTGTAGAGCGAATAGGGCTTGGGATAGCTGTTGAGCAGCGTAACTGCGTCACCTGATTTCAGCCAAGCGTCTGTAACCGGCATCATCATGACCTCGGTCGGTGTCTGACCCGTGGTGTAAGCGCCGTAGCCCTGAGACAGCTCTGTGCCGAGGAAATAGTTTCCGCTCAGTTCTTTTGCGATTCTGCAATCGCCGACAATCAGACCGCACTTCGTTGTGTTGGAGTCCTTATGCGGGGTGCAGGTGCCGACGTTGTAGCACTTGTTCAGGATAGCCATGAGACTGCTACCGGCAATGCCGCCAAGTGAGCAATCTGCCCCCTCCGAATTGCCTGCTACCGTGCCTGCATTGTAGCAGCTTTCAATCACAGGCTGATTCATTGCGTCACCAGCGTTGTCACCCACAATGCCGCCGACATACATACCAGCTGTAACAGCGCCGTCATTGTAACAGCCAGAAATATAACCCTTAGATTTTGCAGCAATGCCGCCCGCAACGCTCCCATCTGTAGCGCCAGTCCACGATACAGCGCTGAGCGCAAGTACTTCACCATGGTTTTCGCAGTTGGCAACCACTGCATTTGTCGAGACAAGACCAGCAATGCCACCAGCGCAATAGCTGGCGGGTGTTGTCTGCTTCACTGTACCATAGTTTTTGCATCCAATTACAAGGTTGTTCTTGCTGGATGCAATTTCACCAACAATGCCACCAGCATATGCAGGGAAAACGGAACTGAAGCTGGTCGGCGCAGAGCAGGTAATAGCTGCTGTCATCGGCAAAGGCCAGCCGGTTCGCCCGGTCATTGATAAGACCATATTTTGCAGAGAAGCTGTCATAGAGCCGGTTCAGTTCGGCCTGTTTGTCCTGGATGGCGCTGTCCGGTGTGGCGGCGTCCATTTGCAGATCAATGAGCTGCTGGACACATTCTCGCAGACCCACCAGTCCTTTCACACGGGCTTCGGCGGTGGCATTCAGGTCAGGCCGTACCATACAGCTGTTTTCACGGTAATACACATCGCCGTCCACAACGGTGT
>OMDE01000393.1_pt1 | contig 13720 bp, 5 predicted proteins | sample 1645171 | NCBI WGS metagenome assembly OMDE01 (sample SAMEA103958129, study PRJEB25191) | human gut metagenome
ATTGGGAAGGCGTTCACCACGGTGGAGAACGGAGAATTACTTCTCACCTGCTGGGTACTGAACAGCAATAAGGTTGCCATCAATGGGGAGATTCCCATCATGATGAATAGTACGAAGATATTCGACATCAATGTATCTAGCTCTGATGCTCCCAGTACCACGCCGGAACCGAACATAAGCACAACTACCGTGGCTAAGGCAAAGTATACCGTTGGCAATTATGTATTAGACGCGCAGGTAGTGAATAACCTCAACATCACTTACAACCGGAATAAGTTCCCATTCTTCCAATTCACCATCACGCTCTGCTCTCTCCGCGGCAATACGTTCAAGGTCACGCAGGGGGATAAGATTCAACGCGTCGTCCTGCGCCAATGGGTGAACCCCTGTTACGCCGTAGATAGTTACATGCAGATTCCGGGAATCGGGTACTACAAAAAATATACCACGACGATGAACTACAGTTTCCCTGCCGTGTTCGGTTCGGTTAGTTGGGTTCCGTGGAATACGAGGCCCGACCTTTCTGGCAAGAATGCTGGACAGTACTTCCCGCAGACCCGGATGATGAGGGACAGTTACTCCGGCCCCTGCACCGCCGTGGTAGAGGAAGCCTTCTCCCCTGACGGAACATGGCCTAAAGGCTGGGGCCTTGGGACGTCGGTACAGTTCACGACGAACAGTGGATATTTCTCTTCACCGCTTTGCGATTACCGTCTGCCCGCATGCCTCCACGCCCCGCTGGCTATAACCGTAGTCATTGGCAATCAGGACGCCAAGTGGCTTCCCGGCGCGTTTAATACGGCCTTTCCGGGGACTACCCACACAGATTGGAAACCCGTGACCTCCTATTACGCATCCCCGTGGAACGGGGGCATGATGTGCAAGAAAGTAACCATTTATCCACCCAGTTAAGCTCATGGCATTTATTACCAAATCCTATTTGACCTATCGCAATGTTTGTGACGAGCTTTGTATGCTTATCACAAACCAGCCGCCATCCAAGTCCAATGTTGACTTCCGTCGTATATTGAAGGAAGCGCAGAACCTCCTGCTCAATGAGGCCACGGTATCTCCGGATTCCGTGGAAACCTTGGACTTTGAAGGAATCCCTCGCGGGGGTTCTATCTCCCTGCCCGAAGAGTATGATAGTATTGTCGAGGCATGGACACCTAGTGGCAAGAAATACAACATCATTGACCGGGCCATGTTCGAAAGCAACACTTGGTTCCGTTCCGAATATCCCAAGCACGACAGCGGTTATCATGCTATCATGCTGGACATGGGACTGAATGAACAGAACCTCCGTACCTACTCGGTATTGTCTGGCAGTAACGGCATCAACGATAATCCTACGAGCAACGTCATGACGGTTTCGGCACGGTGCGCATTGCGCGGCCTGTCCCTTAACATTTATGACGACGCGGCATGGGAGGACAAGGAGGTTCGTATCTACCCCGGATGTCTTCCCGCATTGAAGGCGATGATGCTGGCCGTGGTCTATAACGAGCAGGGCAATACCCAAATGGGGACGGACAGCTACGGCCTTGCCGTCAAATACCTGAACGACCACCTGCGCAAATATCGTCAGGGCACGTATCAGGCTCCGAACATTATTCAGAACGGCGGCATCATGCAGTGCCCCGGACTTAACCTCATGTAACTCCAATGGCAACCAAACGTACAGACATATCGAGCGAGACGAGCGCGAGCGGGGGCATCCCCGCCGCCAAGTCCATTAAGCAGAAGACGATGGACGAGGTGCTTCCGAAGACGAACCCCGACATCCCTCTCCGTCCAATGAATAACAACGACCCGAACAAACCTGTCGACGCGAAGGAGATGAACACCATCGCCGCGGCCAATAGTAACCACGGCATCAAGAACCCCCCGGCATCCGCGGCTCCCGCGGCGGCCCAGTCTCCTAGTCCCTATGGGCGGGGGATTACTGAACCAGCAGTGCCGGGAGCGGTTGACCCTAACAGCGCGGCCTACGCCGCCCAGCAACGGGCGACCTATGCGGCGGGCATGCAACAAGCCGCGGCGGGGAAACTCTCTGCGGAGGACAGGCTCATGCTTCGTGGCGTGGACCAGAACATAAGCCGGGGGCAGATGCCCACCATATCTCCGGCTATGCCGACGCAAGCGACGGCTACACCCCGGCAAGCGACGGCTACCGCTCCAACCGCTAGCCCCGACACCTCCACGGCTGGGTTCTATGCGCATGCGGAGAAGATGCTTGGCCCGGATAAGTTCAAGACATTTATGTTCATGCCGGAAGCGCAGAGGAACGCGATATATAGCAAGTTTGTAGAGAGCCGGACCAAGAATGCGCCCGCCGCGGGAACCGCCGCGGGGGCTACCGCGGGAACCACTGCCGCCCCCTCTGGCTCTAGGTTCCCCGCCTCTGCTCTCCCCTCTGGCAATGCTCCCGTACCCACGAGCGTCCCGACGACTGCGGGTACTGGAACTGCCGAGAGTATGCTACGAACCTTGAGGGATGATACGGCAAGCCCCGAAGCAAGAGCACAGGCGCAAACATACCTCCGCGTCCGAACCATGTACGCCCAGCCGGAAAAGTTTGGCAAGGAGATTAAGACCCTCGAAAAATTGGAACGCGCCAAAATAAAGGAACTTAGCAACATGTTCAGGAATAGATTGAATATCCGGGACCCCCGCTTCGCCCGCCAGTACGCCCAGTATCAGGCCCTGCGGAAGAAAGACCCGCAAGCGAAGCTCACCCTCTACACTGAACTGATGAAGGGACCGGAGTTCACTCACTTGGACTTCCGAAAATAAATTTGACATAATACATATTTCACTTGACCCTCGCCCCACTCATGATAGGATGTTGAAGACCCACATGAGTGGGGCAAACTTATTATACTAATACTCAACAAACATGGCTATTGACTTTAGTACCGCCAATATGTCCGACTTCACTCCGAAGTCGGGAAGCAGTATTGCACGTGAACAGCGAGCCGCAGAAAGGCACGCCGCGTGGCAAGAGACGCAAGCGCAGAAACAGCAGGACCGAGAACAGAAAGCACTGGACCGCGAGCAAAGGTTAGCGGAAAAGAAACAGACCCGTGCCGAGAAGGGAGCGACGGCGACCGCAGACTATGACACCTTCCTCTTTAAGTCTGTTGATGACTTTGCGGAGAAACAGAAAAAGGATGCGGAACACGCAAATAATGTAGAATGGCAAAATAAATCCCGCGCCCATACGGAACAAGAATGGAAAACCGCCGAGGAAAATAAAGCCCTCGACATCTTGAACAAAGGAAACCGTGGGTACAGCTTTGAGGGAATCGACTACATGAAAGACTATGTAGACCGCGGGGAAGATGCGCTGGTCGATTTGAAGGCCGCTTCCCGCGGTGATAGCGAGGCCATTAAGAAGCTTGCCAACAATACGGGACTTACCGTTGTGTCTTCTTCCGAGCTTACGCCTACGCACTCCGCCTTCTTATCCCGCTCTGGCTTCGGAAGTGGAGAGGACGGGAACCCCGTCGTAACGGAAAAGTTCCTCGCCATTGCCGCGGACAGAAACCGTAACGCAAAGGCGGTGGCCAAAGGCATTGCCAACACAATGGAAAAGGCCCGGAAGGATTACCTCAACTCGAATCTAGATGTTGGAACGGGTAAACCTACGGCACAAGCCATCGAGACCGCACCTATTGCTTACACCGCAGAAGAAATAGAAAGCGTCATCAATACGATTAGGCGCGAAGACATTGGCAACTATCGTGCCGCTAAGGCTCTTTACGACAAACACCGCGCTTCTTCGACGGAAGGCGTGCAGAAGAAAACTCCCAGCCAAACGAGCGTGGGGGAGCTTGGCGTTGGCGAATTCTCTGATTCAGCACCTTCATTTACTGGGAATGTTTTTGCTGAACTCGCCAACCTTTCCAAGTCTCCCAGCAAAATATTCCAACTTGTCCGCGACTACGGGGATTACCTTTCCCGGAGTACGGAAGATATTGAATCCCCGGAATCTGCTACAGCGGATGCGAAACAACTCCATACAGACCAAGCAAAACTCATTTCAAAAAAAGAAAAACCTGTTGAGGATAGGATTCGTGAACAGATAGAAACAGCCGACAAAATCGTAAGACGCCTCGAAGAGGACTACACTGGCCTTCCCTATCTCGAACTTCGCGACGCGCTTCTCAATCCAGAGGCCGCGGCCTCTGCCCTTCTGTCTTTAGTCCCCGGTGCTGACATGGACGCAATACGTGCACGGGCAAAGGTCATTACCGAGGAAGTTCGCCGCCAGAAGGACCGCCCTCTGACCGTCGAAAACTCCGAACAGATTGGCATGAGTGAGGCTATGCTGGAAGCCGTGGCCACAAGGTTTCCGGGGGTTCCAAAATCTGCCCTGCGCCAAGCGGGAGTAACCAAACTGATTCAGGACTATACCGCCAAAGCCACGCCGAAAGGCACTCTCATGGATGCAGTCAAAGGCGCACTGGCTAACTACCGAAGCACGGCGGGACAAATTGCGGACGTACTTACCTTCCAACCGGATAATAGTGTGGGTAAGTACGCCGACCCAATGAGCTTGATGGAATGGAGGAAGGGAACGAGGCGTGGCTCATGGTGGTATGGCATGCCGGGCGGCCCGTCCTTTGAAGTCGGACCGGAGAGGTTGAAGGAATACATGGCCCAGTACCATATTGAAAGTACTCGCGATGCCCTCAACTCCCTCTCCCATGCCGCACGTATGGGTGACTTGGGCGTTGGCCGTGGCAGTCTCTTTGCGTACAATCCGCACACCAAGGAAGTTGATACGAACGCCACGCTCGAACTGAATCCCAATGCTCTCTACAATGATAAGCTGATGGACCAGAGCATTGAGGCTCTCCGTGCTAGTGGCGCGGACGAGAAGCTTATCAATCGCACCATTGAGAAGTTCCAGAACCTCCGCAAGAAATCCGCACAGGAACTTGTGAAGGACAACATGGCATTGGACGAGACGCTGGGGACGCTTCGCGATACGTGGCTTGGCTCCGGCTTGCAGTTCAACCCTGTCTTGACTGAATCCATGAAGCATCTGGACAAGTACCTTTCCTTCAAGAATTTCTACAACGAACAGAAGGAAGCGGGCAAGAGCGACGAGGACATCCTCTCCGCATGGCAGGAGAAAGGGCAAGCCACCTTCGATTCTGTTCTCCGTGGGTTACAGATAGGTACACACAAGGCAATCGACCTTGGGACGGGGGCCGCCTATGGTGCTCTTCTCTTTGCGCAGAATGCAGTTGGCAGTCGTGCGGCGATGGAACATACCCGCACCCTCTGGGACCAGCTGAACAAAAAACAGGAAGCGGAAGCTGAACTTGTTCGAGGCAATATCCTTGCGGACTATACTGCGGAAATCGCTAACCTCGGCTACCAAATGGTAGCAACCGCGGGGGCTGGTAAAGTTGGTGGCCTCGCTGGCCGTGCACTGGAACGTACCGCGCTCAATAAATTCATGAAGGCAACGGCTAACGTCGTAGCGAAGCGGGCAGAAGCTTTGGTCCCTGCCGCCCGTCCGGGATTGGCGGGACGTTTGAGCGGAACTATTCAGCGCAACCTTGACAACCTTGCGGCGTTGAACCTCGAACGGGCAGGAGCCGGGGCCGGGGTAAATCTTAGCATCATCTCGCAGGTTGCACCGAATGCTTACTCCGACATCTTCTATACCATTTATGATAGGGAGATGGAAGGGAAGGAACCGACTGCCGAGAACACGAACAGGGCACAGAGCATTGCCAACATGCGTGCTCTCTTTGGCGCGGCTCTCGTATCTACTGGCAGTACTCTCATCAACAACCGCGCAGGTATGGATTCCTTCATGCGCAAAATCATTGGGGCTAAAAACCTTCGCGGTCAATCTCCATTCCAAACCCTTGAACGGAAGATTGCCGGATGGAGAAGCAAGCCATTTAAGGAGATGAACACGAAGGAAAAGACGTTTGCCGTTGCTTCCTATCTGTACAGCCAGAGCAAGGCCGTAGTGGAAGGAGCCACCGAAGAACTGGCAGACGAATTCCAAGAGTGGGCGTTTACCGAACTGGTGAAGAACGGAGAAATCTCCGAATCCTCTATTGCCACTACTGACCAAGTGATTAGCACAGGCATGAAGATTGCTTTCCTCGGAGGTATCGGCGGCTACGTTGGTAGCCACTTAGCTGGTGAAGGGAACATACGTTTCCAAACCGAAGCCGCTCCCACTCTCGATGTAAAGGATGCTACTTCCATGCTACCGGATATTACGAAAGATGCGAGCAACATCATCGAGGAAACGGGCAGAGCCATTACCAAAAACAATGTGCCGGAAAGCTTGGTAGAAACCGGAAAGAAGGTTATCGAGATTGCCGGGGAGAAGGGAGATGCCGCGGAAGTTGCCCGCGAATGGGTGGACAAATCCATTGCCCATGAAAGTCTGGCAGTCTCCGATGAAACCCGCAAGGCGTGGGTGGAAGGAGCAACCCGTATGGGCATCAGCAACTTCACCCAGTTCCGCAACCTAGTGGAACGGGCCTCCGAAATATATACCTATGAGGGCAGTGCCGCGGCAAGCTCATTCATGGCAGAAGCCATTAACGACCTGCCCAATACCCTGTCATTCCCAAATAAGGAAAACCTCGACACCATGCGCACCATGCTTTCGGAGGCCCTTGATGCTATGGGAGACCGGGTTCAGGTTATCGAAGTAGACGACGACCTATCCATCATTACTACAGGGGACGAGGACCTTGATGCCGCCATTAACGTTATTAACGGATTGACGGAAGCCGCGGCTACCACGGAACCCAAGGAATCCCCGGCTACCACGGAACCCACGGAATCCCCGGTAGCTATTGCCCGGAAGGAGAGGGACAATGCTATTGCCCCCGTTGCCGCTATGGTAGAGACGGGAGTAGTTACCCCAGAAGCTACCGCTTCCGTGGATAACATGGATGCGGCAATCACCTCGTTCGACCCCAACACTGGGGCATGGCTCTCATCCGGTTCACCTCTGGACCGCGGCGCGAAGCTCGTCTCCCTGAACGAGATGACCGGGATTAACGCCCCTATGATTACCAGCAACACGGGAGAAACCGTTGTCATCGCTCCGCACGCAAGCATGTACAACACAGGTGAGGGAGGGACACCCAGCACCAAGTGGGGGGACAAGGTCTCCGCTCTCAATCTCCCGACGGACGGGACTGGCGCAAATGCCTACGGCACGCTTCGCGGCCTTCAAGTTAATGCTTCTCCCGCACAGGCCGCGGCCATTGATGGAGTGCTCCGCGCACTGCATGCCGCTGGTTTGGACGTCGCTATCCGTGCAACCAATGCCCCGGCGAACATCTCTTCCCCTGCCAGTATCACCTACATGAACGGCACGGACGGGAAGCTTGTCGGTGGTGTCATTGACCTGTACGTGAACCGGGATAACCCGATTGAAAGCGTAACGGGAACGGTACTACACGAAGTCATCCACCTCATTGACCGTCATCTTCGTACCACCAACACGGACTATTCCCAGCGGATGGATAGGATTAGAAGCGCGATTGCAGAGAACTACAACAACATTGTCGATAGTCTCTCCGCTATGTATGACGCTAGCGTGGACATCAATGAGATGAACGCCATCGCCGCGCTCGCTTCCGACCTCAACTATGGTCTCCGCGGCGCGGACGAATTTGCCAGTGTCGCGTTCTCCAATCCTGTCATGAACTTCATGGTAGCGGAAGCTAGTGGAGACAATATCACCATCACGGATTTGGCTCGCTATGCCGAAGCGGCGGGAGGCCGGAAGCCCGTGCACGTGCGCCTCGTCGAATGGCTTAAAGATTTGATTAGGGACATCAAAGATACTGCGGACGATATGGACGGAACCACCGCCGCAGAACGCGTGGCTGAATGGGATTCCTATGTGGCCCGCGTCGCGGACATGACCCCCGGCAAGTGGTTCGATATGCCTCGCACTCCGTCATGGAAGGTAGACGATACGGACTATACTATGGGCAACGGGGTAGATTATTTCAACCCGATGGCCTATGAGACCGACATGACCCGGAGACTGTCCTTCGGTCTTGGCGCAGAAATCATTGGCACGAAGGCCGGGAACTGGGTAACTAGTATTAAGAACGGATGGCTGGGTGCAACCAAGAACTGGGACAAGGCTGGCATCAATGTTAAGTCCGAGGAACAGAAGCTGGTTGTGCTGGAACAAATGGCCAATGTTAATGCGGCGTATGAACGCAGTATTAAACGCATTGACAAAATTGGCGATATGCTTCAACGCCGTGCGGATAATCTGGGCTGGGATGCCGCTACGCGAAAGAAATGGAGCAAGTCCATTCTTGACATGTCGGGGAATATGGACAACGATATTGACCCTGAAACTGTTGCACGCATTAACGCAGAGGCTCAAGCAGAAGTTCGTCAGCATGAACAGACCCGCGACTTCCGTATCGCGTTGGCTAAGAAGACTGTCACCGATGCCGTCAATAGGCACGCGGAAGCGGTGCGTCTGGCTAACTCCCTTGCGCTTAATAGTGAAGGGCGATTGGAAATCAACGACATGATGCGCCGGATTAAAGACATGAGCGGCAAGGGATATGGAGCCATGCTGGACAAGCAGGTAGCTCTCCCCATGCTCTCCCAGCAGATTCACAAATCTCTCTCCGACCTTGGCTCTCGTATCTCCGCGACGGGGGATGCCAATCTGGATATCACCTACTTTGGCCTTGCCCGCGACACGCAAAACTATCTCGCGGATATGATTAACGAAGTGGATAGTCCCTTCTCTATGGATGAACTTCTGGACAGGTGGTCCAACCTTCGCAATGACTTCCTCTATGCGGAGAGTACAAACCATCCCGTCATCGCTCCTATGATTCAGGACATCGCTAAGGCACGGGCCGAAGCTAAACAAATCATCCGGGAAGCCAATGAGGATTTCCATGCCGCAACAAAGAGGGCGGGTGTAACTCGCGCTGGCGTAGCTACCCCTGCTGGTTCCGTGTGGCTGAAACGGGACAACGCTATCCTCAATGCACGCCGTCAAAAACAAGCGGAGTATATGGCTAAGCGGGATGCCGCTGAACAGTGGCTTCTGTCACAAGGAGTTGTAGGTCAACTGGTCCACAATGTCATCGCCGATTCCCGTAAAGAAATTGCCGCAACGCAAATCTCTATTGCCAAGCTCATTGGAGATAGCCGTATGGCTGACAACGCCGCGGAGATGAATTATCTTCATCGCACCTACATGGCCGTTGGACGCCATGCCGGAGACTTCACCCGGACGATGAAGGACATCATCGCAAACCCCAACGGAGAACTGGCGCAGAAATACGACGGTCTGACGAAACTGTTGCAGGAAGCCGCAATCTCTCATGCCGAAGCGCACCAGAGAGAACTGTCCGAAAACGTAAGCCAAGTGCTGGACAACATGCAGGCATTGGCCGCGCTCCACGACGAGTTGAAACTTCCGCTGGTGTCAGCTCCCACGGGAGCCTCTTCGAATTATAAACTCCTGTTCGAAGGTGTAGCCAAGAACTACAGGACCAGAGAAATTCTTGACTTCATTCAGAACAACTTCGGTCAGGTTCAAATGCTTGCAGACCTGCGAGACGGCCACAACATCAGTGCCATATATAATAAGGCCATGAGCATGATAGCACAGGCAGACTATCGCACGAAGTCAAAGATGACAGAGAGGAAGGAAACTCTGGACATGAATGCCAGAGATAGTTTCCTCGCTGATGTCTTCTCCAGCCTTCCGGGAAAAACGATTGCGGACAAAATCGGCAGTCTTCAATCCCCGGCATCCGTGGCTTCCGAAGTGAACAAGGCCATCCCCACTATCCCGACTTCGGCCATTGACCAGATATGGAACACGCCTAATATGAATGCCGCAGAACGACTGGACAAGACGCTCAATCTTCTTCGCGGTCAGGCTGGCGTTCTCATGAGGATGAACGGCATGGGCAACGTCATCTCCGCTACCGACTTGAAAGCGTTGCAATATCCGGAACTCTCCCGTCTTGCGGTGAACGATGCCATGAAGGCCATTGACGAAGTACTGTCCAAGAAGAGGACGAATGAAGATGCGCTGGCCCAGCGGAAACGCTTGCCCGAATGGCAGAGGAAAGCTATGTATGAACTTAGCGACCTCACCATTGGGGATGCCATTGGGACGTTACAGAATACCCTATCCATGCAGTCGAAGATTGCCGTGAACCAGTTGCTTGCTGACGAGTATACCTCCGTACTGAAAGCGCAGGGTGTGGTCGTACCCCCGAATTCCACGAACCGTACTTCGGACATGGTGGAAATCTCCTTGAAGAATACGAAGAATGCGTTGAACGGAATGTACGCCGACAAGGATGTAGCCGATGCCATCTACCACATCTACAGGCCGAGCGACGACATCCTGAATAGCAGGACGGACGACTATAAGGAGGTCCGCGAGTACTGGCAGAAGTCCGGCAAGGGGCAAGGATGGTGGAGTAAGGCGGGTGGCTTGGCTAACCTTTCTGTCTTAATAGCGAGTCCTAATTCCACGTTACGTAACTTATATGGTACAGTAGCTCAAATGACCCATGCGGGTGCACTTCCATTCACGGGGAGTAAAGACATCGCAAACCTTGTCGGGGACTGGGTCCAGTTGCGTAAGCTATGGTGGCTATCACAGGGCGGGGACCTTGCTTCACAGGCTTCCGCGGATAGACTGCTGGCCGCGGAAGACAGGTACAACGAGAAGATTCGCTACTGGCAAGAGCTTGGTCTGCTGGACGCAGGTCAAGGGGAGTTCCTGCGCAACGTCTGGAAGTCTGACGAGTTCAGTAAGATGGCAGGAGAATTTGAAGAAGTGAATGAGGATTCCTTCTTCAAACTGGCCGAAGCTCTGAACGAGAAACAGGAACGGACGAAGGGCGAGGTGGCTAAGGATGCCGCCAAGATGGCGGGCAAAGTCGTAGCATGGCCCATCAAAACGATGTCCTTCGCCTATGGCTTGCCGGACGCGGCGGCCAAGATTGCTCTCTTCACTAACCAGAGAGCGATTGCCGATACCCAATTAAAGGTACAACTGGCACGGGCGAAAGGCAAGGCCAACCCCAATGCCCGGGACCAGATACTCCTTGACGCGAGCCAGACTACCCAGAGTTGGGATGCTTATGTGGACAGGTATACTGCCAACATGGTGAAGAGCTTGCTCCCCACGGGTTCGCGTACTCCTTCGTGGGTGAAAACCCTGAATATAGTTGCGGCTCCGTTCTTCATGTTCCAGTACCATACCTTCCAGTCTGTAGCCTACAACCTTGGCCACGCCATAGGTGAAGGGGTAGACGGTGTGTGGGCTATCAATAACGGCATGAAGAAGGAGGGGGCTTACCTCTTGGGACGCGCTATCCTTCGCATCGCTGGTTCCGTAGTAACTATTGGTGCAACCTCTGCGGTCTCTTCCTGGGTTGCCCGACAGATTATCGCCAGTGTCTTGGGAGATGACGATGACCATAAAATCATTGACGACGCGGAAGTCATGAGGAAGCTGGCAGATAGTGGGCTAATTCCTGACTATGATAAGTTCGGGGACTTGATTGGCATCATAGATATGAAGCGACATGAGTTCGAGTATTTGAACCTTGAATACATGAACCCGTTCAAGACCATCAGGGTGTTAGCCAAAACCCTGCCCAGCCTCTTCATGGATATGGATGTGGACAAGTGGGGGATGAACAAGGTTGCCGAACTGAAAAACCTGCTGGAAAATACGGTGCTTGAAGAATCCCTCCTTCTGAACACAGCTACTGAATTGTTTAATGAGGAAGACTTCAATTACAAGCATAGCCTCTCCGGTGATGAAAGCGTCAACGTTCTCCCGGCAGTCGGCAACGCAATCCTGTTGGCCGCAGGGCTGAACCCCTCGTTCGGCAGTGGACACACGTGGCAAGCCCTTGAACGTGTCGCGACGGTTGCCAATAAAAAGATTCCCGTCTACGGCTGGGCAGTTAAGTCTGGTAAACAAGCGTTTAGTGATACGCCTGACATGAGTACCGAGGCATACTGGTTACAGACCTTTGGTACTGGTCTCCGTCGTCCGAAGGATTTGACCGAAGCCCTTGCCGCCGGGTTAAAGAATGCCAACGCGGCAGTCACTAAGTCGAAGCGAATGAGCGTCCTTCGTCCGGACTTCTACAAGAGAATGGAATCCGGAGTGGATGTGGAATCTATGGAAGCCGTGGAAACCGCGGATGCCGTGAAGAATTTCACCAAGCTAGTCAATAGTGTCCGGTTTGTTACGGAAATTACAAACATGCTTGACCCCGCTCTGCGGAAGGAAGTTCTGGCTTCCGCGATTGAGAGTTCCGGTATGAGTGCCAAGACCTACGGCGCGGCCATGAAAGGCATCATGCCCTACATCATTAGCCCGCAAGCAGGACGTGAGGCTATCGCGAAACTCAACCGCGAATTGCAGAAGTCTAATACCACGGACGAGGGCAAACGCCTAATCGAAGAGCAGAAGAAACTCATTATCAACCTCATGAGGAAGGGTAGCATTCAGATTGATGGGGCATTGAGTGCGGAGGAAATTCATAATCGGATGAAGCAGTAGTCCTCTGTTTATATCCTTGACCTTCGGGGGCATGGGAGATATAATTCTCCCATGCCCTCTTTTCGTATAGTACCCAATCATATCATGGCCACCCCTCCGGGAGGCTGGAAGTTTATTGTCCCTGAATCCATGAGTGTCAGGCTCAAGGGAACCAAGGTTTCCGCGGGTTCACTGGAACAACTCCGCAAGGCGGTCGCCCGTCTCTTCATGAATAACGGAGAACCCTTTCAGGTTGCGCTCTTTGAATCAGAGCTTTGCGCTTCTCTCCCTCCCCAGTACTGCACCACCTGCGGTGATAAGGGAATTGAATGGAAGGAGTATGAACCCATGAGTGCCAAGAAGATATTGGCCTTCTTCGGTACTATGGTTCTCTGGTATCGACGGGGACACAGGTTTGTAGACGAGGCAGAAGCTCGCCGCCGCTATGCTATCTGCGCCTCCTGTCCGTATGCTACCTCTACGCCTCCCCCGGATTTAGAGAAGCAAGGGTGCGCCACATGTGGAGCCGAAGGAGCTGGCCGCAAATTCCTCAAGGAAAAAATCTCCGGGCTTGCGGACCTGACCAACGGGAAGGCCCCTCTCTATTGTACCTTATGTGGTTGCGACCTATCAGTAAAGGCTCACTTCGATATTGAATCTGACTGCTGGCTAAAATAGTCCTTGACATTATTTCAAGTTGATACATACTTCCCTCATGGACCATTCAATATTCACAGCAGAAGAAGCTAGCAAGCTCCCCCTGTATAAGGGATGCACGGTGTTCATTAACGTACATTGCGGTGGCATGCCCACAGTGAGAGCCGTTGAAGTATCTGATGTCGCCTTCGAATGTTTCGTTTCTCGTGTCAGAATCGAATACATCAACCACCGATTCAGAACCACAGATAATGGCTATCTCAACCACACTGTCTTCCTCACCTATCAGGACGCGGCCAAGCATGCGTGCCACGATTACGTCGAAGAGATAGAGAGGCTCGAACAACTACTCGAAACCAAAAAGAAAAAGCTCGCCGAACTGATGGCGAGCATTGAGAAAAACGAAGTTCCTGTCAGTTAGGTATTGACATCATAGGTACTGCATGGTATAAAGAATCCGCAACGACATCATTCTGTTTGGACTGTAAG
>OMDE01000394.1_pt1 | contig 13701 bp, 9 predicted proteins | sample 1645171 | NCBI WGS metagenome assembly OMDE01 (sample SAMEA103958129, study PRJEB25191) | human gut metagenome
CATACGTTTTGGATAAAGCAAAAGGGCTGGAATCGTTGGATTCCAGCCCTTTTCGGCCCGTGCGAGCGGGGGGAGTTGAACCCCCACGAGCATACACTCACTGCCACCTGAAGACAGCGCGTCTACCATTCCGCCACGCTCGCAGACAATCGACTAATTTACACCTTTACTATCTGTGGCACAAATCGGCGTGTCGCACCGCCGTATTCGCAAAGCGAATGCACAAAGCGGTGCGACGCGAGGAGGGAGGAGGCCCTGTGGACCTCCAGACGATGGAGCCATCCTTTGTTCAAAAAGCCGCGTTTGCGTAGCAAATGCTCAAGCCCCGCGACTTCCATCCAGCTCCTCTGGCTCAGCCCTTCGAACCGTTCTCGTAGAACTTGGCGAGTGTCTCGTCGCGGAATTCGTTGAAATAGCCGCCGTCGATCGATGCTCGGATATCGTCGAGCAGCTTCACGAAGAAGTGCTCGTTGTGGATCGTCGCCAGCGTGAAACCGTTGAATTCGCGGGCGCGCAGCGCGTGGTCCACGTATGCGCGCGAATAGTGCGTGCAGGTGTAGCAGTCGCAGTCCTCCTCAAGTGGGCCGAAATCGTGCTTGAACTGCGCGCGCTTGATGTTGTAGCGTCCGTGACGCGTGAAAATCGCGCCGTTTCGGCCGCAACGGGCGGGCGCCACGCAGTCGAAGGTGTCGCCGCCGTTCTCCACGCAGGCGAAGATGTCGTCCACCGCGGCGATGCCGAGCACGTGGCGCGGGCGGCTTTCCGGCATCGCGTCGCAGATCCAGGCGCAGGTGTCGCCGATGATGCGCTTTTCGATCGCGCCGCCGATGCCGACGCCATCGAAATCGAGCGAAGCGATCTGTTCGGCGGCATGCCTGCGCAGATCCTCGTAATTCGCGCCCTGCACTACGCCGTAGAGCGCCTGATACGGCTTGCCGAGACGTTCCTCGGTAAGCCGCTTGTGCTCGGCCACGCAACGTTGCGCCCAGCGGTAGGTGCGTTCCACGGAACGTTCCTGGTAGCCGCGGGTGTTCATCAGCGTGGTCAGCTCGTCGAAAGCGAACATGATGTCGGCGCCGATCTTGTGCTGGATGCCCATCGAGATTTCGGCGGAGAAACGGTGCAGCGAGCCGTTGAGCGGCGACTTGAACGTCACACCGTCCTCGTCCACGAACGCGAGCCGCTCCTTGCCTTCCGCGATCACGTCGTCCGATTTCATGCCGGTGACGTCCATGGCGAGCGTCTTCTTGAAGCCCGCGCCGAGTGACAGCACCTGGAATCCGCCGGAATCGGTGAACGTCGGACCGTTCCAGTTCATGAATTTGGCGAGTCCGCCGGCTTCGTCGAGCACCTGTTCTCCGGGTCGTTCATACAGGTGGAACGCGTTGGACAGCAGGCATTGCGCGCCAAGATCCTTCATGGTTTCGGGCAGCACGGCCTTCATTGCGGCCTGCGTGGCCACCGGCACGAACGCCGGGGTGTGGATGTCGCCGTGGGGGGTGTGGATGATGCCGGTGCGTCCGTATCGCGCGCCGCCGCGGCCCTTGCCATCGGCCGCATCTGGCAGGCGGGTTTTCTGCTCGAAGTAGAACGCGTCGCGGCGGCCGGGCTTGCCGGGTTCCGCGCCGCGGGGATGCTCAATAAGGTTTTCGGTCGATGCCGCGCTGGTCGTGTTGCCTGCTGCGTCGTGCGTTGCGCGGGCTGCCGCGTTGGCCGCTGAGGTCTCGTGCGCCACCGCGCCGGTCTGTGGTTCGTTCAAGCTTGTCATGCTCTCAACTGTATGCGATAGCGCCGATTGCCGCGGTGGCGCCATCGGCGGTCGACGGTGGCATCGTATGGAGCAAACTGCCAAGCGATTCGATTGCTACTTTCAACAAACATTCAGGAAACTTCCAGAGCAGGTATCTTTACTCTTAGATAGCAGTTCGAGCGGCACGATTGCTGATCATGTTGAATGCCGCGAGACGAATAAGGAGCAACAATGGCTGAAGATAATAGCGATCAGAACATCGCCCAGCCGCAGGATGGCACGCAGCAGACCGCGCCGCAGACGCCGAGCGAGAACGTCGCCGACGAAGCACAGACTTCCGTTACCGAACCGATTGCAGTGCCGAACGCGGGCGAGCAGCCCACCACCGCCCTTCCTACCGTGGACGCGGCGGATGGCACGGCAGGCAATACCGCTGACGATACGCCGGATTATGCTTCCGCTGCCGGTGAACGCACGGTGATCAACAACGCGACGCAGGATGCGCCGACCGAACAGTACCGTCCGGCGCCCGAATACGGCGCGTACGGTCCGGTGCCGACGCCGCCGGCTGGCGATGCCAGCGGCCAGACCGCCCAGCAACCGCAGTACGGCGCGCAGCAGCAGGGCCAGCCGCAGGACAACCGTCCGTCGTTCTTCGGCGCTTTCGGCAACCCGTATACGACCGGCAATCAGCGGAACAATGGCAATCCGTTCGGCAATCCGTTTGGCGGCTCGTCCGCGCAGAACGGCGCGCAGCAGAACAATCAGCAGCCGCAGTACGGCGCGAACATGCCCCCTGCGGGACCGGGCAACCGCAATCCGTTCGGCGCTCCGGGGCAGGGCTTCCCGAACCAGCCGAATCAGACGCCGGTCGTCACCAAGCAGAAGTCCGGCATGACCAGCCATGTGGTCACCGCCGTTGTGGCCGCACTGGTGTCCGGCGCGCTGTGCCTCGGCGTCGGCTTCACCGCGATCACCAACGGTTGGGTGCATGTGCCGACCTCCAGCTCGCTGTCCGACGTCAAGTCCAACACGTCCGGTTCCGGTTCCGCCAAGGCGAAGTCCGGTACGGCGGTCGATTGGACCGCGGTGGCCAAGGAAGTGTCCGATTCCGTGGTGGCCATCGACGTGGCGACCAGCGACGGCGAAGCCAAGGGCTCCGGCGTGGTGATCAGCGACAAGGGCTATATCGCCACCAATAACCACGTGATTTCCGGCGCGCAGCAGATTCAGGTGACGCTCGCCAGCGGCGCCGTCTATTCCGCGAAGGTGGTCGGCACCGACACCACCACCGATTTGGCCGTGATCAAGCTCGACAATCCGCCGAGCGATCTGAAAGTCGCGGAATTCGCCGATTCCGACAATCTCGCCGTCGGCGAGGCCGTCATGGCGATCGGCAATCCGCTCGGCTACGACGACACCGCCACCACCGGCATCGTGTCCGCGCTCAACCGTCCGGTGACCGTGACCGATGATGACAACAACGCCATCGTCACCAATGCCGTGCAGATCGACGCCGCCATCAATCCCGGCAACTCCGGTGGTCCGACTTTCAATGCGGCTGGTCAGGTGATCGGCATCAATTCGTCCATCGCCTCCACTGCGAGCTCGTCCGGTACTGCCGGTTCGATTGGTATTGGCTTCGCCATCCCGTCGAACCTTGTCAAGCGCGTGGCCAACGAAATCATCGACAATGGTTCCGTGAAGCATGTGGTGCTCGGTATCACCATCAAAAGCGCTACGGTCGAAGCCGACGGTGTGACCCGTGGCTGCGCCCAGGTGCAGGCCGTGACCGACGGTGGCCCGGCGTCCAAGGCCGGCGTGAAGGCCGGCGACTCCATCGTGGCGTTCAACGGAAAGGCAGTGAACAACAACTACTCGCTGCTCGGTTACGTGCGCGCCTCCGCCATGGGAGACAAGGTGAAGCTGACCGTTGTGCGCGGCGGCAACACCATGGATCTCGAAGTGACGCTCGACCAGGAAGAGACCAAGACGAACTCCTCCAACAAGCGGGAACAGCGTCAGCAGAACAACGACAACGACGATAACGGCAACGGCCAGAATGGCGGCAGTCAGAACGGCCAGAATGGCGGTAACGGCAACAACGGTGACGGCGGTGGCCTGTTCGATCCGTTCGGTCTGTGGTAAAGCCGGATGCGCGGCATCGTACGGCAACGTACGGTGTGCGGCGTTCATGCCGACAGCGATACGGGTGGCTGCCACCCGATAGGCTGACGGCGAAGTCGCAACCGCAATCCGCGTAATCGCAAGAACGTTGGAAAACCAACGAAAAGCAAGGGCTGTGCGAGCAATCGCACAGCCCTTTTTGCATGCCTTTCGCGTGTCGTTCGTGCATCTGGCGCATGGCTATCGCAACGCTCTGTTATGCTGAAAACATCTTTTTACGCCGTGTATCGATGGTCCGCGCAGGCGGGGCGCCGGTGGGTTAACAAGGCGTCCGAACCGAGCGTAAGGAGATTCTCATGCGTAGAATCATTTCCATTTGCAAAGAAGTTCCGCTGCTGCCGATCGCCATCATTGCCGCGATTCCGTTGGCATTGCTGGGTTCGTGGCGTCCGTGGGAGGCTGCGGGCGTCTCGCTGACTTTCGGACCGTTCAATCCGGGTGTCGGGCAGTGGATCGTGATCGCGCTGGTCGTGTACACGATTGTGGTGACTGTGATCGGCATGATTGACGATTTGCGGCACGGTCACGTCGGTGTGGATTTGCTTGCGGTTATTGCGATCGCGTCGACGGTGGCGGTGCAGGAATACTGGGCTGCGTGGGCCGTGGTGCTGATGATTTCCTCCGGCGAGGCGATTGAGGAATTCGCACAGTCGAAGGCGGAAGGCAACCTGACGGCGCTGGTTGATGCGGCGCCGCGGACCGCGCACGTGGTGACGTTGCCGGGCGTGGGTGCACGTGCGGCGGCTGCCGGGGCCGACGGTACTGCCGGTGATGCTGAGGGCGACATGACGGCGGACGGCTTTCGCAAGGTCGCCAGTGTGGATGTGCCTAACGCTGCGGAAACGAATAAGTCCACCACCCAAACCAAGCCTTACGACGCGGCCGGCGAGCATTTCGAAACCGTTCCGGTCGACCAGGTCAAGCTTGGCGACGTGATCCTCGTGCTGCCGGGCGAAACGGTGCCGGTCGACGGCGAACTGCTGTCGGGCGTCGCCACGTTGGATCTGAGCAATATCAACGGCGAGCCGGTGCCGCGCGAAGTGTATGCGGGCGCGCGCGTGCTGTCGGGTGCGGTCAACGGATCGACCGCGCTGACGATGCGTGCCACGCAATTGGCGCAGGATTCGCAGTATCAGAAGATCCTCGAACTGGTGTCGTCGGCGCAGGAATCGCGCCCGACCGTCGTCAAAACCGCCGATGTGCTGGCGGTGCCGTTCACCATTCTTTCGCTGGCGATCGCCGGCATCGCGTGGGCCGTCGCAGGCACGCCATTGCGATTCGCGCAGGTGCTGGTTTTGGCCACGCCCTGCCCGCTGCTGATCGCCGCTCCCGTCGCGTACGTGGCCGGCACCGGTCGCCTTGCCAAGGCGGGCATTCTTATCAAAGCGCAGGATGTGCTGGAAAACCTGGGCCGCGTATCGCATATCTTCTTCGACAAAACCGGCACGCTTACCGTCAAGCAGCCGCAGGTCGTGCGCGTCGAGAAGCCGTTCGAAAACAGCTCGCCGTACGACGAGAACCACATTCTGATGATGGCCGGCGTGGTGGAAGGCTACTCGGTGCACATTCTGTCGAAGGGCATCGCGGCGGCCGGGCAGAAGGCCATGCAGGAGCTGTACGCGCGCTATGAGAACGGGCAGCGGCTGTGCGCCGAACGCGATCTGCCGGGGCATGGACGCGATTACCCCGTGGTGAAGAACATCGAGGAACAGTCGGGCAAGGGTGTGTCCGGCGAGGTGAACGGGCATGCCGTGCGCGTGGGTCGTTTCGCGTACGTGACGGCCGACGAGGCCGGCTTCACGCATGTGCTGGGCGCAGGTGCGGCGGCCGGTACTGCGGCTGGTGCTGTGGCCGATAGCGCGGTTGGCGATTCGGCGACCGGTACCGCTGCCGGCGATTCCAAGAAGCCGGAGGTGAACTCGCTGTTCGCACCTCTCGAACCGGACGAAATGGCCGCGTACGTGGCGATCGACGGCAAGCTCGCCGCGCGCATCGTGCTGCGTGACGTGCCTCGCGAAAACGCGAAATCGTCCCTTGAAAAACTGCACCGGCTCGGCGTGAAGAAACTGTCCATGCTCACCGGCGACAAGGAGGCTTCCGCACGCATCATCGCGGGCGAGGTCGGCATCGACGACGTGCAATCCGAACTCTTTCCCGAAGGCAAGGTCGCGGCCGTCAAGAACGCCACGGAAGACGCGCACCAAAACCAGCCGGCGTGGGACAAGGTCGTACAGCGCGTGGTCGGCGAATCCATGACCCGACAGGTGACGATGATGGTCGGCGACGGCGTGAACGACGCCCCCGTGCTGGCGGTTGCGGACATCGGCATGGCCATGACCGACGGCACGTCCACCGCCGCGTCCGAATCGGCGCAGGTGGTCATTATGAACGACGACATCGCCTCCGTGCCGCGCGCCATCGCCATCGCCCGCCGCACGAAGAAAGTGATGCTGCAGGCGGTGCTGGTCGGCCTTGGATTGGCGATTATCGGCATGGTCGCGGCCGCGTTCAACCTCATTCCGGTGGTCGTCGGCGCGTTCATGCAGGAAGCGATCGACGTGGTCAGCATCCTGTGGGCGCTCACCGCCCTGCTCGACCGCGAGTAGCGCCGGTTGCGGCGACGAGCCGTGCGGAGGCTGAACCGCGTTGCGCCGTGCTACATCGAGCTGGGCGAGATTTCGCCAGCGATGTTCCGGCGCATCCACGTGCCGAAATCGGCCGCATCCACGCCCTGCGACAGCAGGAACATGATCTTCGCGTACGTGGCTTCCAGCGTCATGTCGCCCGATCCGATCGCACCGGCGCGGGCAATCGCGTCGCCCGTCTCGTAATGGCCGAGCAGCACTTCCGCCTGCTGGCATTGCGATGCGATGACGACAGGCACGCCGTCATGCAGCACGTCGGCGATCACGTCGGTCAGTCCTGGCTCGTCGCTCGGCACATTGCCAACGCCGTACGCGCGCAACAGCACCGCTTCCGGACGAGGGTCGAGCATCGCGGCCAATCGCGCGGCGGAAATGCCGGGAGCCATGTCGATCACGGCCACATCGTGACGGGAGTAGGGCAGCGGCGACGCCCAACCGCAACCGGAGCCGGCCGAATCGCCCGCATACCAATGCCACGGCGTGCCGGTACGTGCCAGCGGGCCGGTGGACGGCGCCGAAAACCCTTCGAACGCCCAGCTTGACGATTTGCTCACACGGTTGCCGGCGAACAGATGATGGCCGAAGAACAGGCCGACGCCATGAAAACGTCCGCTCATCGCGGCGTTCAGCGCACCCGTGACGTTCGCGGTGGCATCCGATTCGATTTTGCCGAGCGGATGCTGCGACCCCGTGAAAATCACAGGCTTGCCGAAACCGGTCAGCGCGTAAGACAGCGCGGCACTCGAATAGCTCATCGTATCGGTGCCGTGCAACACCACAAATGCATCGGCGTCATCGCGGTGCGCGCGCAGGTCGTCCGCCATCGTCTGCCAATTGTCGGGCGTCGCGTTCGACGAATCGATCAGCGGGTCCAGCTCGGTGAACGAGAACAAGCTCGGGGCCAGATGCGCGTCCTCAATCAGCCGGCGCAGCCAGCCGCGCATATCGGCGCCCGGAACCAGACCGTTCGGTGACTCGACCATACCGATGGTGCCGCCGGTATACGTGATGTGAATGCGCATATGCCCACCCTCTTACGATAAGGACCTTCTTTAGTGAGGGACCGATTGTGATCTTCTGCGATTGTACGTTCTCCTGCGCCGGCACATGGGCCGGGCTGCGCGTTGCGAGGCAAGTAAGGGAATCGCAAGAAAGTGCCGTATGCCCCCTGTTGGAAATGCAGGGAATATATTAGGCTGGAACATATGAGCGAAACCAACGAACTTCGTATTGCTGTAATCGGCGCCGGCCCCGCAGGCGTCTACTCTTCCGATATTTTCCTGCGCCAGCTGGGCAAGCTCGGCGAAGAGCTGGGACTGGGCACCAAGGCCCGCATCGACCTGTTCGAAAAGCTGCCGGTGCCGTTCGGCCTGGTGCGCTACGGCGTGGCCCCCGACCACCCTTCCATCAAATTCATCGCATCCGCTCTCGAGAAGACGCTCGACAACCCGGACATCCACCTGTACTGCGACGTGGAATTCGGCAAGGACGTGACGCTCGACGAGCTGCTCGAACGCTACGACGCGGTGCTGTTCGCCACTGGTGCCGTCGAAGACAAGCCGCTCGGCCTGCCGGGCGCCGACTTGGACGGTGTGTACGGTGCCGCCAAGTTCGTGGAATGGTACGACGGTTACCCGACCGGCGCCCGCGAATGGCCGCTCGATGCCGAGGAAGTCGCTGTGATCGGCGGCGGCAACGTGGCCATGGACGTGGCGCGCGAGCTGATGCGCAACGCCGACGACCTGAAGGAACGCACCGACATTCCGGACAACGTGTACGAGGGCATCAAGGCCAACAAGGCCAAGACCCTGCATCTGTTCATCCGCCGTGGCGTGGCTCAGGCCAAGTTCTCCGTGCAGGAGCTGCGCGAAATGGAGAAGCTGCCGGGCGTGCAGCTGATCATCAACGAAGACGACTTCGATCTGGACGACGACACTATCGAGGAGGCCGGCAAGGACAAGCTGACCCGTCAGATGGTCGAGGAGCTGTTCACCATCCGCGAGATGGCCGAGGACATGGAAGACGACGGCGACACCGATTTCGAAGGCAATCCGGCGGATCGCAAGTACTACATCCACTTCAATTCCGCTCCGGTCGAAGTGCTGGGCGAGGACGGCAAGGTCAAGGCGATTCGCGTGGAGAAGACGACGACTTCCGCGGACGGCAAGATGACTCGCACCGGCGAATTCGAAGAGTACCCGGTGCAGGCCGTGTATCACGCAATCGGCTACAAGCCGGCCACCGCGCCGGGCATCGCGTACGACGAGCGTCGCGCGCACCTGGCCAACGCGAACGGCGACGGCCGCATCACCACGGAGGCCTCCGGCGAGGGCGCGCAGGTGCGTGAGCGTCTGTACGCCACCGGTTGGGCCAAGCGTGGTCCGGTCGGCCTGATCGGCTCCACCAAGTCCGACGCGCTGCTCATCGTCACCAACATGCTGGAGGACCTGTCCAAGGCCGCCGAAGGCGGTCGCGTGGCCGCTGACCGCGATCCGGAATCCATCGACCGTCTGCTGGCTTCCCGCGGTGTCAAGCCGATCGACTTCGCCGGCTGGAAGAAGGTCGACGCGTTCGAACGTGCCGAAGGCGCGAAGGAAGGCCGCGAGCACAAGAAGGTCATCGACCCGGAGCAGATGCGCGCGCTGGCGCATGCCTGAATCGGGCCGGCTGGAATTAGGGTGGGAGTGCTGACTTCCTGACACCCTAACTCCAAGCCTTTTAACGCAATCTAGTAACGCCCTGCACGTCCGATTCCTCTGAATCGGACGTGCAGGGCGTTAGTTTTTGCCGCTTTAGTGGTCGATTTTCGGCGGACTGGTCGCGTAGCGTGCGTTTTCGATCGCACAACCGCCCGTTTCTCCAGAATCGGACATACGCGGTCGTTTTGACCTATTACCCCCGAAGTCCGGGTCCATGCGCTAGGCTGACCCCAGTGAAACGCGGTGCGCAATATCATCGCAAACGGATGCGGGCATTGAAATCTAAGGTTGTGAAGTCGGCATGAACTTTGGAAAACACGTCAAGCGCAAGGCACTGTACTGCTGTTCCGTGTCCGTCGTGGGCCTGCTGATCGCCTGCCTGATCGGCTTCGCCATGGGCGTGGGTCTTGTCGATGTGCATCTCGAAGAGGAAGCCCACGCAGCGGCGTCCTCGGGAACGTCTTCGGAAACGTCCTCCACGTCGGGCGCGCTTAAGCAAAACAGCGCGCCGCAATCGCAGACACAAGCCGTCTCGTCGCCGACGCAGGTTGCGCTGGACGGCATTTCCGCAGTCGAGGGCAGCGCCACGATCACAACGCAGGGCTTCACGCTAAGCGCCGATTCGCAGGCCGCCGTGCAGTCTCAAATCGCCACTTTCGAAGCCGACGGATATACCGCATCATTCGTGCTCGCCGACATCACGACCGGCCGCACGATCGCATACAACGCCGATGCACAGATCTATTCGGCCTCGTCGGCGGAGGCGCCATACCTGATATCGCTGTTCTCAACGGGCACCGTCGACCTGAACAGCGTGGCCCAATCCGCTGACGCGCAGTCCGCCACCGTCCACCAGAAGGTCGACGCCGTCCTGCGCAATTCCGACAACGCGTCTTACGACTGGCTGTACAAAACGTATGGCCTCGACTGCTTCAACACGTGGGCCGAACAGGCGGGCGCGGCTTCCAGAATGGGTGATCGCGGCGGGTACCTGTTCACCTCCGCGCGCGACATGGCCAAACTGTGGACCGCCGGATACGGTTTCCTGTTCGCCGGGCAAACGGCGGGGGTGCAGAACATCACGCCCGAATCGCTGCAATGGCTGTCCGGAGACATGACGAATTCGCTGAACTCCTGCATCCACGCGGCCCTTGGCGATGCGGACACCGTGTACACGAAGGCCGGATGGATCAACGGCGAAGGCGGTTTGTACGCGCTGAACGATGCCGGACTGGTGATGTCGCAGTCGGGCACGTACGTGCTGGCGGTGCTGACGAACGCGTGCGGCCGCAACGGATTTGCTGACCAGCCTGATCGGCACGCTTGACGCAGTGCATTCAGGGGATATGCGGGGGTAATACGTTTCAAGTTGGGGTGACTCTCGCCGTGCCGCAGATAGGTCTATGGCCGATGCTGTAGCGTCGTTGCGTGGCATGTTTCTAGATGTTGCAAATCCGCCCTTCAGCTTGTATACAGCAAAATCCCAGCCTGAATTCCTAGGCTGGTGGCCATGAACGGCAAATTGCAGGTGCACGGCCATTGCAATGGCTTGAAAACAACGCTTTTGTTCGCGTTGATGTGGGGCGTCATCATGCTCATCTGGTGGGCGACCGGCGCCAGTCAAAGCACGCTCGGCTACTACATTCTCATCGGCCTGGGCTCCACGTTCGTCTCCTACTGGTTTTCCGACAAACTGGCGATCGCCAGCATGCACGCTCGACAGGTGAGCGAGCAGGAAGCCCCCGTACTATACAAGATCGTCCGCGAGCTATCGGCGAAGGCAGGCAAGCCGATGCCGCGCATCTACATCGCCCCCACCATGAGCCCCAACGCGTTCGCGACGGGGCGCAACGAACGACACGCGGCGGTCTGCTGCACGCAAGGCATCCTACAGACGCTTAACGAACGTGAGATTCGCGGCGTGCTCGGACACGAACTCATGCACGTCTACAACCACGACATTCTGACGTCCGCAATCGCCTCCGCCATGGCCACCGTCATCTCGTACCTCGGCTACTCGCTCATGTATTTCGGCGGCGGCCGTTCGCGTGACGACCGCGACGATTCGGCGTCCGGCGGCTTGGGATTGCTGGGTGTGCTGCTGAGCACGATTCTGGCGCCAATCGCAGCGTCGCTGATACAGATGGCAATCTCCCGCACACGCGAATACGACGCCGACGAAGACGGTTCCAAGTTGACGGAGGATCCGGAAGCGCTCGCTTCCGCGTTGAGCAAGATTTCCGGCGGCGCAGCCGCGATGCCGATGGAGAAGACCGCCGGCACGCAGTCGGTGGCTGCGATGATGATCGCCAGTCCGTTTTCGGCGGAAGGTTTCTCCAAGCTGTTTTCTACGCACCCGCCGACCTCGGATCGCATTGCGCGGCTGATGCAGATGGGGCAGGAGATGCGTCAGCAGGGCGTGCAGTCCGGATATTTGGCCGGCGGTTATGCCACGAGCGGCGTTGCGGCGGCGGATATTCGGCAAGGCGGACGTTCTGCGATGGCTGGTGCCGGTGGGCCGCAATTTGGAACGCAGTATGGATTCGCGCATGATTCGGGCGGCTCGGCTGGCAGATATTCTCGCGACTATTCGCAGCGGCCGCGTGGTTGAGTCTCCGTGATATTACGGAAAATTGGTATTGCATATCGGTCTGTGTCCGCATACGCATCCGTTGCGTGCTAGACTAATGGCTCGTGCCCAAAAGGCACACCTTGCGGATGTAGTTCATCGGTAGAACGAAAGCTTCCCAAGCTTTAAAGGCGGGTTCGACTCCCGTCATCCGCTCCACTCGAAACCCTTGGAATCGTTGGAATTCCAAGGGTTTTCTATTGCCATAAAAGACCCGTGAAGTCAACTTCGCGCTGCGCGACTGTCGGTTGCATCGCAAAATTTGGTTGCGAATCGCAATGCAACCGAAAGATGGTGGCGTGGAACGCGACGTTTATGACAAGCTGTTGCTTGGCAATCGCCAATAATCGCAAGTCGAGGCGATATGGAAACTCGATGAAAGGGCGGACATGAGTTTCAAAGAGAATCTGCAGTATCTGCGCGGTTCGCGCAACATGACGCAGGAACAGCTGGCAATGCTGCTGGGCGTTTCCCGGCAGGCAATTTCGAAATGGGAGTCCGAGAAGGCATACCCCGAAATGGACAGCTGCTGATGCTTTGCGGCATCGCAGGTCGCAGGAATGTCCGATTTTGGTGAATCGGACGTTAGGGATACGAATCCGAATGCTTGTGCGTCCGTTTCTGGTGAATCGGACGCACAAGGTGCCAAAACCGGTGTTCAATTGTCCGTTTCTGCAGAATCGGACATGCGGGGTGGCGGCAGGTAGGCTGGAATCCGTGAATACGGATCAGAAACTTCCCGCCGAATCCGCAGGCGAACGCCCCAGTACCCCCCTATTTGGTCATGCCATATCACACGCGGCGACACTCATCGGCCTGTTCGCAATCGTCCTGTGGGGCTTCATGGCCGGCCTCGTGCGACTCGTTTCCGAATCATTCGGCGCCACGCTAGGCTCGGCGCTCATCTACACTGTCGGCGGCATGCTCCTGCTCATCGTGCGACGGCCGAAACCGATTAGCCAAGCGCCACGCAAGTACCTCGTCGCAGGCGGACTCATGTTCATCGCATACGAGGCGTCGATCTCGCTGTCAATCGGTCTGGCCACAACGAACGCGCAATCTGTGGAAGTCAGCCTCGTCAATTATTTGTGGCCGACGCTGCTGGTACTGATGACCGCCGCCGTGTCGCACAAACGCGGCTCGGTCTCCGAAGCGCTGCCGGGTGCAATCGTAGCCACCGTCGGCGTGGCAATGGCGGTCGGCGGTGAAAATCTTGACGTGCAGGAAGCGGTCGCCAATATCGCCAGCAATCCATTGCCGTACGCGCTCGCGTTCGCAGGCGCCTTTATTTGGGCGATTTACGCGACCGTGACGCCATCGATGTCCAGCGGTTACGATGGTACGACGATTTTCTTCTGTTGCGTTGCTGTTGTGCTGTGGATTATCCATTTCGTTTCAGGCGACGGTTTGCCAGCTGTAGCGCCTGGCATCGGCGGCTATATTGCGCTGCTCGCATGTGCCGCGTCGATTGCCGGCGGCTACGCGTGCTGGGGGTATGGCATGCTACATGGCAGTATGGAAACGCTTGCGATCGGTTCGTATGCGACGCCGCTGTTCTCCACTGCTTCCAGCACGCTTCTATTGGGCGTGGCGTTGGGCATGCCATTCTGGATCGGTGTCGCGCTGGTGGTGGTCGGCTCGCTGATCAACGTGTGGTTTGCGCGACGCCGCTGATTGTCCGATTCTGCAGAATCGGACGTCTGAGGTGTAATGCGTCCATCTTGGTTGTCCGTTTTTCCCGAATCGGACAACCTGGGGTGACCGGATGACGCGTGGGTGGCTGATTCGGGG
>OMDE01000418.1_pt1 | contig 13283 bp, 7 predicted proteins | sample 1645171 | NCBI WGS metagenome assembly OMDE01 (sample SAMEA103958129, study PRJEB25191) | human gut metagenome
TTTCTGGCCGAAAACGCCAGGCCAGGAGTGGCCCACCTGGTGTTTGCGGTGCAATACCGGCTTCGCCATCATAGATAGCCCTGGCACCACGACTCCCACCACCGTTTTCGACATAACATTGTAAAGAACGCAGTACAGCCAGCGCCAGTTGCGCACTTTGTCGCCACTGGAAAGATTGTGCCAGGCTGTTTTCATCGCATTGAATACCTTCCCGGCGAATATCTTCACAAAGTGTTGCCAGGGTTTGCGCGGCAGTGTTGATCCCCTGTGTATGACACAAAATTGCGGCATGGTGGCTCATGGTATTTTGTATCGTTTCTCGCACGTCGTCACGTAGCAGCCCCTGATTCAGGTGCTGTTGCGCCTCATTAATCGTACTGAGAATTTGTTGCCTCTCGAGAGGCCGGTCCTGGCTTTTCTGATGAGCAATATGTAATGCACAGCGGCGGGCGAAAACTTGCCCGGTTTTTGTTCGTACAGGTCTACCTGCACGCCCTTGCCCGCCAGCCAGAGGGCGGCTTCGCAGCCCGCCAGACCCGCGCCCAGAATGGTTACTTTATATTCGTTCATTTAATCTTTCCTTTAATCCAACCCTCTCAGTCATTGCCAAAGAGGGAGGGTGTAGCGTATTCTCTGAAAAGCTTCCCCCGTCCGGGGGAAGACTTCTATCTGTCAGTCCGTTTCGGGCTGTTCAGTCCTTTTTGGGCACCGGCATCTCAAAGCCGCAGCCCTCCTTGGCGCAGTACAGCTTGCCGCCCTTGCGGAACAGGGTGCTGCCGCACTTTTCGCACTTGATGGCCACCGGCATATCCCAAGTCATAAAATCGCAGTCCGGGTAGCACTCGCAGCCGTAGTAGATGCGTCCCTTGGAGCTCTTGCGCTCCAGCAGACGTCCCTTGCCGCACTTGGGGCAGATGCCGCCGGTGTCCTTGACAAGGCGCTTTGTGCCCCGGCACTCCGGGAAGCCGCTGCACGCCAAGAACTTGCCGTACTTGCCCACCTTGATGACCATGGGGCGTCCGCACAGGTCGCACACCTCGCTGGAAGGCTCGTCCGGCACCTTGACCTTTTTGCCCTCCATGTTCTTTTCGGCCTGCTCCAGACTGGCCTCAAAGCCCTGATAGAAGTCATCCACGGTCTTGCGCCAGTCGGCCTTGCCGCTTTCCACCTTATCCAGATTCTTCTCCATCTGCGCGGAAAAATCCACGTCCACGATGTGGGGGAACTGCTCCAGCATCAGCCCGTCCACAGCCCGACCCAGCAGAGTGGGCTTGAGCTTTTTCTGGTCGCGCTCCACATAGCCGCGGTCGATGATGGTGGTGATGATGGGCGCGTAGGTAGAGGGGCGGCCGATGCCGTTTTCTTCCAGCGCCTTGATGAGGGTAGCTTCAGTGTAGCGGGCGGGCGGCTGGGTGAACTTCTGCTCGCTCTTCAGCTCCCGCAGCTTGAGCACCTGTCCCTGCTCCAGCGGGGGAAGGTTCGTTTCCTTCTTTTCCTTTTCGTCGGTTGCTTCCTCGTACAGGGCGGTAAAGCCGTCAAAGGTCACGGTGTAGCCGCTGGCTTTGAAGTGGTAGTCCGCCGCGCTGACGGTGACCGACACGGTGTCCTGCTGGCAGTCTGCCATCTGGCTTGCCATAAAGCGGCTCCAGATCATGCGGTACAGCTTTGCGGTATCACCGCTGATGCTCTTGTCCACCTCGTCCGGGGTCAGAGACGGCACAGAGGGACGGATGGCTTCGTGGGCGTCCTGTGCTGCCGTGGCGCTCTTGGTCTTCCATGTGCGCTTATAGGGGCAGATATACGCCTCGCCGTAAGCACCGGCGATATACTCCTTGGCGGCCGCCACGGCTTCGTCCGAGATGCGCAGACTGTCGGTACGCATATAGGTGATCAGACCCATCATGCCGTGCCCGGCAATATCCACGCCTTCGTACAACGTCTGGGCGGCGCGCATGGTGCGGGTGGCTGTAAAGCCCAACCGGCGGGAGGCCTCCTGCTGCAGGGTACTGGTAATAAAGGCCGGAGTGGGCTGCTTTGCGCGCTTGCCGCGCTTGAGCTCGCTCACCACATAGCTTGCGCCCTCCAAACCCTTTTCAATGGCGCGTGCCTCGGCCTCGCTTTTGGGCAGCAGCTTTTTGCCGTTGGCATCCGTGGCAAGGCGTGCCACAAAGCTTTTATGCCCGGCACCCAAGGTGGCGTCCACGTTCCAGTATTCATCGGGCTTGAAGTTTTCGATTTCCTTTTCCCGGTCATCGATCAGCCGCACCGCCACGCTCTGCACACGGCCTGCGGACAGGCCGCGGCGCACCTTGCGCCACAGGAACGGACTGAGCTTATAGCCCACCAGACGGTCCAGCACGCGGCGCGCCTGCTGGGCGTTGAACAGATCCTCGTCAATGGCGCGGGGGTGGGCCATGCCCTCCTTCACACCCTTTTTGGTGATCTCGTCAAAGGTGACACGGTTGGGCTCGTGGGGGTCCAGCCCCAGAATGTTGGCCAGATGCCAGCTGATGGCCTCGCCCTCGCGGTCCGGGTCGGTCGCCAGCAGCACGCCGTCGGCGTGTTTGGCCTTGCTCTTCAACTCCTTGATGAGCTTTTCCTTGCCCTTGATGCTGATGTATTGCGGGGTATAGCCATGCTCCACATCGATGCCCAGCTGAGATGCGGGCAGATCGCGGATATGGCCCATGCTGGCAGTGACCTCGTAGTCATCGCCCAGATATTTGCCGATGGTTTTCGCCTTTGCAGGCGACTCCACGATAACCAGTTTCGCCATTTCTTCTTTTCTCCTCTATCTGCAACGTGCCCCCAAAGGGATGCACGGTCATTCGCTCATATTATTGTACCACAGCTGTTGTGTGCTTTACCAGCGGAAATATTCCACAATTTTACCGCAGCACATACCGCTGCCCCGGCTGCTTGTACACCCGGCCGGTGAGTTCCAGCTTCATCAGGGTGCCCAGCAGTGCGGACATGGGCAGGCCGGTGCTCACGCACAGTTCCTCGATGCCCACAGGCTTTGGCCCGATGCCCGCCAGCACCCGGCGCTCGGTATCGCTCAGGGGTGCAGGCTGCTTTGCAACCGCCGGTGCTGCCTGCCGGGTGTGCAGGCCCAGCGCCGCCAGCAGGTCGGCAGCGCCCGCCACGGCCCGGGCGCGTCCGTCCCGCAGCAGGCCGTTCGTACCTGCGGAGTTGGGGGAGTAGATGCTCCCCGGCACGGCGTACACCGGCTTGCCATAGCGCTCGGCGTGGGCAACGGTGGACATGGTGCCGCTTTTTTCCCGCGCTTCCACCACCAGTACGGCAGAGGACAGCGCCGCAATGAGCCGGTTGCGCTGCAAAAAGCAGTTAGGACCAACATATTCACTGTAAGGCGGGTACTCGCTGATGACGCAGCCCTTGCGCTCGATCTGCTGGCGCAGGGCGGCATTGGCTGCCGGGTAGGTGCGGTCGATGGGTACGCCCATCACCGCAATGGTGGGACAGTCGTTCTTCACTGCCGCCCGGTGTCCGGCGCTGTCCAGCCCATCGGCCAGACCGCTGACGATAATGGCTCCGTTTTTTGCCAGTTCCCCGCCGATATCCGCCGCCGCGTTCAGGCCGTATTCCGTGGGCTTGCGGCTGCCCACGATACCCACCGCCCCGGGCTCGTTGAGCCAGCGGGGGTCGCCGGTGCAGTAGAGCACCAGCGGCATATCCGGGATGCGGGAAAAGGCCAGCGGGTAGTCTGGGTCATCAAAGGGCAGGATGCGCACCCGCAGGGCGTCGCACTGCATCACCAGCGTGTGGAAGCTTTCTGCGTCCAGCTGTGCTGCACGCTTAAAGGCTGTATCCCCTGCCGCCTGCCGGAATTCCTCGGTCTCCCGCGCTTCCCACGCCTCCTGTGCGCCGCCAAAGGCGTCCAGCACCTTTCCGGCGTGGAGGCTGGCAGGCCCCAGCACCTGCGACAGCCACAGCCAGCACAGCAGCGGGTCGGGTGCAGGCTCCGGCGGGAACAGGCTGGTCTGCCCGGTCACAGGCTCTCCTCCCGGAAATGCCACAGCAGGATGCTGCCCGCGATGCCGGCGTTCAGGCTTTCCACCCGGTCGGTCATGGGGATGCGCACCGTGCTGTTGCAGGCGGCGATGGTCTCGTCGGTCAGGCCCTGTCCCTCGCTGCCGATGACCACGCAGACGCCGCCGGGATACCCTGCCTTTGCCGCGCTGAGCGGCTGGGACTGGTACAGCGCCGCCGCAAGGCAGGTGATGCCTTTTTCCCGCAGCAGGGCGATGGCCTGCGGCATGGCACCGGTCTCGATGACCGGGATGCGCACCGCCGCGCCCATGGAGGCGCGCAGGGTCTTGGGGGCGTAGACACTGGCGCAGCCTTCGCTGAGGATGACACCGTCAAAGCCAAAGGCGGCCGCACTGCGCAGCAAAGTGCCCACGTTGCCGGGGTCCTGCACCCGCTCCAGTGCCAGATACCGCCCGCCGGGGCGCACCTCCTCCAAGGTATGCACCGGGGTGCGGAACACCCCGAACACCCCCTGATGGGTGCCCACGTCAGCCAGCTTGTCCGCCACATGATCCTCTACCAGATAGTGCTCGCCCGGCAAAGCGGCAAGCTCCGGGCACTTTTCCAGCGCATTTTCGGTATAAAACAGGGTCTCCAGCTCTGCGCCCCGGGCAAGCTCCGGGCACAGTTTGCGCCCTTCGGCCAGAAAACGCCCCTCGGTGCGGCGGAATGCTGCACCGGAAGCAAGGCGGCAGGCGTATTTTATTTTTGCGTTTTCCCGGCTGGTGATCTTTTCGTCCATGCGTTCCTCCTGAACAGGTGTGTATGCTTTGGATACAATAGAAAAAGGGCAGCGTCTGCCGCAGATTTCTGCGGCAGGGCGCTGCCCCGTTGCCTTGTTTCCCTGGCCGCAAAAAATGCCCGGATACAAAACGGACGCCCGCGTATACGCGCGGGCGTCACGATGCAAGGTCTTTATCAGGCGTTCTTCACGGTCTCGACCAGAGCAGCAAAGCTCTTGGGATCGTTGATAGCCATCTCGGACAGCATCTTGCGGTTCAGCTCGATGCCTGCCTTCTTCAGGCCAGCCATGAAGGTGGAGTAGTTCATGCCCAGAGGACGAACTGCATTGTTGATGCGGCAGATCCACAGGTTGCGGAACTGACGCTTCTTCATGCGGCGGCCAGCCAGAGCGTAGTTGCCGCTCTTCATGACCTGCTGCTTGGCCATCTTAAAGTGCTTGCTCTTGCAGCCGTAGAAGCCCTTGGCCAGCTTCAGCATTTTCTTACGACGTTTGTGGGTCATGGTTGCGCCCTTGATACGTGCCATTTTTTATATCTCCTTTAGTTGTCTCAATAGTAGATGGTTTGTGCCTGCGGCTCGCTCTTAGGCGTAGGGCAGCATGCTCTTGATGGTAGCTGCGTTGGTCTTATCAACGTAGCTGGGCTGACGGTAGCCACGGGTCAGCTTGGTGGTCTTCTTGGTCAGGATGTGGCTGCGGAATGCATGACCGCGCTTGATCTTGCCGTTCTTGGTCAGCTTAAAGCGCTTCTTAGCGCCGGAGTGCGTCTTCAGTTTCATCTTAGCCATTTTAGTTTCCTCCTAAAATTAGTCCTTATTGGGTTTCGGGATCAGCAGAATGGACATCGTGCGGCCCTCGAGCACCGGCGGCTTATCGGTGGATGCCTGAGGCAGAGCCTCGGCAAACCGCTTCAGCACGTCTGCGCCCAGAGCACTGTGCGCCATTTCGCGGCCGCGGAAACGGATCGAAACCTTTACCTTGTGTCCGGCTGCCAGGAACTTGGCAGTCTGGTTGAGCTTGGTGTTGAAGTCGTTGGTGTCAATATTGAGCGAAAGGCGGGTCTCCTTGACCTCGACCACTTTCTGGTTCTTCTTGGCTTCCTTCTCCTTCTTCTGCTGTTCAAAACGGTATTTGCCGTAATCCAGCACCTTGCACACAGGCGGGGTAGCCTGCGGTGCGATCTTGACCAGATCGAGCCCGGCTTCTTCTGCAGCGCGCATGGCCACCTGAATGGACACAACGCCCTTCTGCTCGCCGTCAGCACCGATCAGGCGAACCTCACGATCACGGATCTGGCCGTTGATCTCCAGTTCCTTCGACTTTCCAGCGGTAGCGATAATGAATGCACCTCCAAACAAAATCCATAGTGTTGCAATATTTGGCATAGAAAACGCGGCCGCCCATATTCTGGACAGCCGCGCGAAATTTCACACAAAGCCGCAGCATTCTCAAAGGAATAAGCTGCTGTTTCGGGTATAGCCCGGGGACATCCTCCCGCAAGGCGAGCGCGGCACAGGCCGTAGCTGCTTTCTTTACCCGGCTATTCTACCACGCTTTATCTGCCCTGTCAAGCACTTTTTATGCGTTCTTTGGAAAAAATATGACTTTTCCCTTTTACGCTTCGATCAGTTTGCCCAGTGCAAAGGAGTAGATGCCCTTATAGGTCACCTTTTTCGGTGCAAAGCGCTTTTCGATGGCAATGGCGTAAAGGTTCAGCTGGGCGCGGTAGGCGCGCAAAAAGTCGCTTTCCGCCTTGCGGCGGTCGGTCTTGTAGTCCAGCAGCTCCAGATGGTCCGGGTACACCAGCACAAGGTCGGCGATGCCCTGCACCAGCACCTGCGCGTCTGCGGCAGCGGGCAGTTCCTCGTGTCCCTGCGCCGCCAGCACCGCACCGGCAGGCAGTGCGGTGATAAAGGGCAGCTCCCGCAGCACCTGCTCGGCGGCGCAGATTTTTGCAAAGGCCTCGCTTTCCACAAAACGCCGGATACACACCGCGTCCAGCTTTTCCGCGATCTCCGGGGCGGTCAGCTGCAATGCCACCTGACGGTCCCGCTCTGCCGGGATGGCCTCGTCCAGCGTGCCCGCAGCCTTGGCCGCAGCCAGCCGGGCAAAGTCCGCGTGCTCCAAAAAGGCGTGCAGTGCGGTGCCCATCTCGGCGGCGGTCAGACCGTCCTTGGAAAGGAAGCCCGGGCGCTCCAGCGTGGTCTGCTCGGCCTTGTGCACGATACTGGTCACGCTGACCTTGGCGGGCACCTGCGCAAGCGCTGCCGCCGGGTACTGCCACGCAAAGTTCTGCCGCAGCTTCTTCACCAGTGCCGGGTCGGTCTCCGGCGTTTCGTCCGGCGTATCTGTATCTATTTCCTCGGACAGCTGCACGGCATCGTCACACACCCTGATGGCCATCACGCTTTCGGTCTGTACAAACAGCAGCTCCCGGTTGCAGGAAAGCTGCCGCAGCACCCCGCCGTCCGGGTGCACCAGCAGCGCCGCCCGCAGCCAGTCGGCAAAGCTGTTGGCCTGCTGGTGCAGTGTGGCCCCCGCCCCGGCAGCCAGAAAAGCTGCTGCCTTGGCAAAGGGCTTGGCGCTCTTGCCGCTGCTCAGGGGCACGGTGAGGATGAGCTTATCCTGCGCACGGGTGAGCGCCACATACAGAAGGCGCATCTGCTCGCTGCGCAGTTCCCTAGCGTGGACATTGGCCAGCGCGGTGTAGGCGGCAGTTTTGTAAGCGCCCTCGCCGTTTTCCGGCCGCAGCCGCAGCCCGGCGCCATAGCTGCGGTGCACCAGCACCGGCTGACGGATATCCGAAGCGTTGAACTTGCGGGCTGTATCCCCCACGAACACCACCGGGAACTGCAAGCCCTTGGAGCGGTGGATGGTCATGATAGACACGCACCCGGGGTGCACCCCGCTGGGCACAGTGTCCTGTCCGGTGCTGCCGGCCTGCGCGGCGGCATCAATAGCGCGCACCAGCGCCGAGATGCCGCCTGCACCGGAGGCGGCGCAGAAGGAGGCAAACCGGCGGGCATCCTCCCGGCGGCGGGCACCGTTTTCCAGCACGCCCAGCGCCGCCAGATAGCCGGTGGAGGCAAAAATTTCTTCCAGCAGCTGCTCCGCCGGGGCGCTGCGCGCCATCTGCCGCAGGGCGGTGAGGTGGGCGTAGAAATCCTTCACCTTCTCGGTAAAGGGGTCGTCGGCCGGGTCCTCCAGCGCCAGCAGCAGTGCGCCGTACAGGCTAATGCGGGCGGGCTTTTTGTCCGGCTCGGCCTGTACCTGACGGCTGCGGGCGCGCAGCCGCACAAGGTCATCCTCGGTAAAGCCGAACATGGGGCCCAGCATGGCAGCGGCCAGATAGATATCCTGCGAGGGGTCGTCGATGACCTTGAGCAGGGCGATGAGGGGGCGGATGTGGGGCGCAAGCATCAGGTTCTCCCGGGCGTCGGCATATACCGGGATACCCCGGGCGGTCAGCGCCTCCACATAGGCCGGGAACTCGGTGCGCGCTGCCAGCAGTACACAGCAGTCCTCGTACCGCACCGGGCGGGTGGTGCTGCCCTCCCGCACCGGCTCTCCGGCAGAAACCAGCTGCGCAATGCGTTCGGCGATCCAGCCTGCATCGGTCTCGGTCTCGTCGTCCGGCAAAAACTGCACCTCCACGCTGCCCTGATATTCCCCGGGTGCGCCGCAGACCAGACGCTGCCCATCCCCATAGGCGGTATCGCCCAGCTCCGGGGTCATGAGCTGCTCAAAGAGATAGTTGATGCCCGCCACTACCTGCGGTGCGGAGCGGAAGTTTGCATCCAGCGCCAGCAAGGCGTCCGTGCCCGGGGTGCCCTCCGGCGGGCGGGGACGGGCTTTTGCGCCCGGCAGCAGCGGCCAGCTGTCCAGCTTTTGCCGGAAGATGCCGGGCTCTGCCTGCCGGAAGCGGTAGATGCTCTGCTTTAGATCGCCCACTAGGAAGAGGTTATCCCCCGCCGGGGCGGCAAGGCAGCGGTAAAGGGCGTCCTGCAGGGCGTTCGTATCCTGATATTCGTCCACCATCACCGCGGCGTAGTCCTGCCGGATGTTCTCGCACAAAGGGGTTGGCTTTCCCTCCGGGGTGCGCAGCAGCCGCAGGGCAAGGTGTTCAAAATCGCTGAATTCCAGCAGCTTGCGCTCCCTTTTTCTGGCCGTGAACCGGGCATCGAAGTCCCGCACGGCGGCGAACAGTGCCCGCAGCCGGGGCAGGGTGATCTGCCGATCGGTCTCGGCTTCGGCCTCGGAGCAGCAGATGAGCTGGGTCATCTGCTCAAACAAAGCGGCAGCTTCGTCCGAGCGAGTCTTGATCTCCGCCTTGTGGTCGCCGCCCAGGCGCTTTTTCATGCCCTTCAGGCCGGGGGCTTCCTCCATGCCCAGCACATAGGGGGTGAGCAGATCGTACAGCGGGTCCCACTGTCCGGCAGTGGCCAGCTGCTCTGCCTGCGCAAAGAAGGCGGCGGCTTTTTCCAGCCTTGTACCGGCCTCCTCGTATTTTTCTGCCACCGCAAGCTGTGCCTTTGCCCGGGCGGATGGGGTCTTTTTTTCCTCGGCAGCTGCCTGCTCTTGGTCAAAATCCGCATGGCAGTCGGCCAGCGCTGCCGTCAGCAGTTCCCGCGCAGCCTTGGCGCAGCGGGCAGCTTCGGCCAGAAGCAGGTCGTGCCAGCAGGTGGAAGCAAAGCCGTTTTCCTGCTCGTATGGCGCAAGAAATTCGTCCAGCTTGCGGTTATAATCCGGCAGCGCCCGCAGAAAATCGTAGATCTGCAAAATGGCATCGCCTGCGGGTTTATCCGTGCGTCCCTTGCCGTACAGGTCTGCAAAGGCGCAGAAATCCGGGTCGCGGTAGGCGTTTTCCAGCGTTTCGGCCAGTGCCGCCCCCCGCAGCAGCTGCACGGTACCGGGGTCTGCCGGGGCAAAATCCGGCGGGATATCCAGCGCCTGAAAGTGCTTGTGCAGCAGGTTCAGACAAAAAGCATCAATGGTGCAGATAGGCGCACGCTGCAGCAGCATCCGCTGACGGCGCAGCATGGCGTTGCCGGGCTGCAGCTGGCTGCGGTGCAGCAGCGCCTGCCCGATGCGGGCGCGCAGCTCTGCCGCCGCCGCATTGGTAAAGGTGACGATGAGCAGCCGGTCGGCGTTTACCGGGTGCTCCGGGTCGGTGATCAGCTGCACCGCCCGCTCGGTCAGCACGGCGGTCTTGCCGCTGCCTGCGGCTGCGCTTACCAGCAGCGCACCGCCCCGGTCGGCAATGGCGGCCTGCTGCGCCGGGGTCCATTTTGGTCCGCTCACGGCTGTTCCTCCTCTTCTTCGGGTTCTTCCTCGGGTTCAAAGGGCTTTGCAGGGGCTTCCAGCGCACGCTCGTGCACCCCGGTCTCGTGGCAGCAGATAAAGCTGTAATCGCACCATGTGCAGGGGCTTTTGCTGCTGCTCACCACCAGCGGCTCGGCATCGATCTGCCCGCCGTAGAGCTGCTCGCCCATCTGGGTAACAAGATCGTCCAGATGCAGCTGGATGCGGCTGAGCTTGGCGCTGTCGGCCCGCTTGTCCTTCTGGTAGGGGCTGGGTACGCCATTGCGGTAGCCAAAGGGTAGGTACTTGCCCGTTTCGTCTGCATCCATGGCATCAAAGATCTTCTGCTCGTCCCGCACAAGGCCGTCCAGCTGGTACTCCACCGCCCGGGCAGCTTGCTCGCGGGGCAGGGTCTGGGGGGCTGGGTCCGCCAGCAGATACAAAACGCCCGCCGGCTGTGCGCCGGTAAAGCGCCCGCCCGCATCCCGGGTCAGGCTGAACAGATACAGCAGCATCTGACAGTCCAGCCCGCAGTAGACCTCTTTCAGGTTCAGCTTTTTGGTGCCGGTCTTGTAGTCCACCACGCGCACCCAGCGGGTGCCGTTTTCTTCCACCCACTCGTCGGCGCGGTCCACGGTGCCCACCAGCTGCACGGTGCGCCCGTCGGAAAGATGATACACCTGCCCGGGCACGGCATCTTCGCCCCGGCCAATTTTCAGCTCGCAGGCCACCGGCTTGAACCGGGACTGGTTCTGCTCGTCCCGCAGGTAGCACAAAAGGCTCGTCATGCTCTTTTTCAGGCGGGAGAGCAGGTAGGCAAAGCGGGCCGTATCCTCGGGCAGAAAGCGCTTTGCGTATTCGTCCACCAGAAGGCTGGCAAGGTTCGCCATGGCGTCGTCGTCCAGCTCCAAAAACGGCGTCAGCCCGGCGCAGGGGTTATCCGCAGCCGGGTGCGGGTCCAGCGCCATCTGCAGCACCCAGTGCATCAGGGTGCCGCTCTGGTCGGCGGAAAGCTCGGCCCGGCGGCGGGGCCTGAGCCCCAGCACATACTGCAAAAAGTAGCCGTAGCGGCAGGTATAATATTTTTCCAGCTGACTGGGCGAAATGCGCAGTTTCCGCCCCAGCAGCCCTTCCAGCGCAGGCAGGTCATGCACCTGCCGGGGGGCAGTGTCAGCCATCCGGCGCAGCAGGGCAAGGCCCTGCGGCTCGGTCTCGCCGGGGGTGTGCAGAGCTTCTGTCAGGCTGGCACGCTCGGTCTCCGTCAGGGGCCAGCCGCCGCCCAGACAGTCCAGCCCATCTGCTGGAGTGGCCGCAAGGTCCGTCAGTTCCAGCTCCGGGGCAGCAGGGGCCAGTGCTTCCACGAGGGGTTCCAGCGCAGCGCAGAGGGTCTGCCCCTGCCCCTTGGGCCAGCTGAGCCACAACCCCTTTGCAGGAGCGGTCAGGGCCTTGTAGAAGCAGACCTGCTCACGCACCACACGGTTCTCAAAGCAGTCGGGCAGGTCGATCTCCTGCGCCATCAGGGCATCGCGGTCGGCGTGGGTCAGCAGACCCACCTCGCCGGGCGCGGCCGGGAATTCCCCCTCGGCCAGCCCCAGCACAAACACATAGTCCGGCGCGTCCAGACGCATCTTGCCTGCGCTGGCCAGCACCACCGCATCCAGGGTCTGGGGAATGTGCCCCAGGTCGGACGAGCGGAGCAGCAGCCCGAACAGGTCCTCGTATTCGGCCACGGTCACGGTCTGCTCCCCCAGCAGATGGGCCATCTCGTTCAGCAGCCCCATGACCACGTTCCACTCCCGGGCGGCTTCCTCCGCCGCTGGGATGCCCCGGCCCGCGCGGATGGCTTTTACCTGAGCGGCCTGCTGTTCCTCAGCCCCCAGCGTTTTCAGGCAGAAATACACCGCCCGGCTGATGGCCTCGGCATTGACCCCGCGCACCTTGGCCCGGAATGCATCCACCGTCCCCACGAGCAGGGCACGGGCATATTCTGCCTGCTCCCGGTTGCGGAGGTCCTCTTCGGTCAGCTCCTGTTCCCCAAAGCCCTTGGGGCTGCGCTCGAACTTCTCCCGCCAGGCCGCCGCCGTGGGGGCCCAGGTGTAGGCATAGTTTTCCAGCGCGCAGACCTGCTCCTCGCTCAGGGCACACAGGCCGGTCTTGGCAAGGGTGGTCAGGTTCTCGGTCAGGTCGGCTCCCCGGGCGATCTCCAGCAGGGCCCGCACCGCCGTGGCCGGGGCGCTGAATTCCGGGGTGCTGGGTTCATCGCAGTACAGGGGGATCTCTGCCATCCGGAATTCATACCGGACAGCGGCACGATACTTGGCGATATCGCGGCAGACCACAGCGATCTTTCCGCACCGCACGCCCTGCCGCATCAGCCGCCGGATGGCACCGGCAGCGGCACGGGCCTCCTCCTCCCGGCTGGGCGCGGCAAAGAGCCGCACCTCGTCCGCCGGGGCATCCGCAGTGCAGCTGCCGGTTTCCAGCAGCTCTGCCACTGCGGCAAGGCCCGGGGCGTTCCGGTGGCGCAGATCCTTGCGCAAAAGCTGCGGAACGGCCACCTCCGCCCCATTTTTCCGGGCCAGCTGGCGCAGCTGTGCCGCCACCTGCTTGGCCCCGGAGAACAGGCTCAGATCACCGGGCAGCAGGGGGGCACCATCATCGCAGAGGGCCACCGTTACGCTGGGCAGCGCCGCCAGCAGGGCCCCCAGCAGCCGCTTTTTGGGCGCGTTGAAGGTATCGAACTCATCAATGAACACCGCCCGGTCCCGCAGAAACTCCGGCAGGCTGTGCCGGGCCAGCGCTTCCTCCAGCCGGGCTCCGGCCAGCTCCAGCCGGTCAGAGGGGTCCATGCCGCTGCGGGCCAGCAGGGTCTCGTAGCCCTGAAAGATGAGGGCCAGCTCACTGAGCTTACCGCTCTCGGCTCCGCAGGCACCGGCCAGCTGTGCCAGCTGCTGGCCGGAAAGGCCCGCGCTCTTCAGCTCGTCGATGGTCTGAGCCGCCATCTGGCAAAAGGCCGCACTGCGCCGGTGGCGGTGATAATAGTGGACATTGTCCTGCAGCTCCTCCAGCGCCCGGCGCACCAGCACGGCACGGCCTGCGTCAGAGAGGGTCTGCACCGCCGCGCCGCCCTCGGTGGAAAGGATCTTTTCTGCCAGACTGGTAAAAGAAAAACTCTCCACCATGCCGG
>OMDE01000422.1_pt1 | contig 13243 bp, 6 predicted proteins | sample 1645171 | NCBI WGS metagenome assembly OMDE01 (sample SAMEA103958129, study PRJEB25191) | human gut metagenome
TTACAATAGCCATAAGGCCCGTTATGAGCAGAAACCTTCGCGCACGCTCTCTTATGTGGTGTTCGAAGTGGCTCCGAGTGCAGAGGATATGGCGACTTTGGAGAAGACCGTTCGGGAAGTCGGCGATGAATTTGCCGCGTCGGACGATCCGAAAGCATTTGCCAAGAATAACCGTTTCGGTAAAATTACAGACAATTATCGGTCGGTTGCCCAGCTTCTGGACGATGAGGCCGAAGCGCTGGCCAACGGCAAGCAGTATGGTCCCGTCCTGAAGAACGATACCTGGACGATGACCCGTGTCGTTGAAACTTTGAACGCTCCGGATTCCGTGGGCGTCCGCCATATTGTACTCACCTACGACCAACGCGACCTGGCCGACAGTCTGATGACGGCTTTGCGGCAAGGTGCGGATTTCGCACAGGCGGCTCGTACCCATTCGCTCTATATGCAGGATGCCGGAAATGGAGGCGATGCGGGCGTGATGCCTTTCTCTGCATTCCCGGACGAGCTTTCGGGACTTCTTTCGACGGCTAAGCAGGGGGATATTCTCCGTGTCGAAGTGGGTGACGTTATTCAGATTTTACAGGTTTATCGTCTGGACAAACCTTCGAAGCACATGCGCCTTGCGACGATCACTTATCCCGTTGAGGCTTCGTCGGCGACCCGTCGCAATGTGCATAGTCAGGCAAGTCTTTTCTCTGTCGAGGGCAAGGGTTCTGTCGATGCGTTCAACGAGGCAGCGAATAAGGGAAACCTCACTCCTCGTGAAGCGAAACTCACGCAGGGTGACCGTCTGCTGCAGGGACTGGCTGATTCGCGTGAATTGGTGCGCTGGGCATACGATGCCAAGGTGGGCGCGATTTCCGAGATTTTCCCTGTGGGTGATGACTATGTGGTCGCAGTGGTAACTGAGATCGACAATGAGGATTATACGCCGATCGAGAAAGTAGCGAACAATATTCGCCAGACGCTTATAACCGATAAGAAGTTTGAAAAGATCGTCAGCGAAATGAAGGGTTCGACTATCGAAGAGGTCGCCCAAAGCCTTGGTACCGAAGTCGTTCCTTTCGAAGATGTCCGTTACGGATCGTTCTTTATCCGTAACATGGGTGTCGAGCCTCGTGTGATCGGAGCGATTACCGCAACGGAGCAGACGAATACGCTGTCCGAGCCGGTCAAGGGAAATGTAGGTGCTTATGTTTTCGTGGTGACGGATATTCAGGAGGCGGAAACTCCGCAGAGTATCGAAGCTGAAAAGGTACGTGCCGAGGCGTCGTCGCAGGGGATGATTCAGCGTCGTCTGTTCGATTTTCTGGAGCAGATGTCGAATGTGGAGGACTTGCGCGGCAAGTATTTTTAACCGTTACCGGTAGATTTTTTCCGGAATAGTTCCGGACGAAAAAGAGGGATGTAGCTTATACATTCCTCTTTTTTATTGTCGTTATTGCGATGGCATAGGGGGATGACTTCTCTTCTTAAAAGCGATAAGAGCCGGTTTCCTGAATTCTCTTCTGTGAGGTGCTCGGAGTGGTAGTCCGGCCAATCCGCCATTCTCTTTTTCCGCATCTTCGAAATGTCCGTGATTTTATCGTATATTCCGAAAATCTTCGGGGCTGGGGGAGGAGAACGACGGCCTCGGCAGTCGAGGTTTTTGCCGGATAGGTGTTTGCGGTATGAAATCGGTTGTTTTCGGGAGCCGGGGGGGGAGGATATTGCGCTGTCTGTCTAACGGGAAATATGGCCTACAAACATAATTTGTAGGGTTTGTGGAAATGGCACTGTGACAGCATGTATTCGGTCGTTGTTTGAGATCCGCCGCTGTATTTGCGCGGACTCTGGATGTGAGGCTGGCGATGGAATTATGAAGGTCGATGGCAAAGTTCTTTTCGGTCGGCCGGTTCGCTTACCCCATTAAAAAGCCCCGCATCTTTTGATGCGGGGCTTTGATAATAACAGAGGAGTGATCCGGATTATTTCTGCTCGTCGAGCAGGATCTCCATGATCTTGATCGCTGCGGTCGCAATCGGGGTACCGGGGCCGAAGATGGCGGCGGCACCGTCACGATACAGCTCATCGTAATCCTGTGCCGGGATCACACCGCCTACGATGACGATGATATCCTCGCGGCCCAGTTTCTTGAGTTCGGCGATGATCTGCGGAACGAGCGTCAGGTGGCCGGCGGCCAGCGACGATACGCCCACTACGTGAACATCGTTCTCGACAGCTTGTTTGGCTGCCTCCTCGGGAGTCTGGAACAACGGACCCATATCGACATCGAAGCCGATGTCGGCGTAACCGGTCGCAACGACTTTGGCGCCACGATCGTGTCCGTCCTGACCGAGTTTGGCGATCATGATGCGCGGCTGGCGGCCCTCCTTCTTCGCGAATTTGGCAACCAGTTCCTTCGCGTGTTCGAATGCGGGATCTGATTTCACTTCTGAACTATATACACCTGAAATGGAACGAATAACTGCTTTGTAACGTCCTACGACCACCTCGCAGGCATCCGAAATCTCGCCCAGCGAAGCGCGTACCTTGGCGGCCTCGATAGCGAGTTCCAGCAGGTTGCCCTTGCCGGTCTTGACGCATTCGGTGATGGCCTCGAGCGCCTTCTTCACGGCTGCTTCGTCGCGGTTTGCACGCAACTCCTTCAGACGCTTGATCTGGCTCTCGCGTACGGCCGTGTTGTCCACAGCCAGAATATCGATCGGTGCTTCGTGATCCAGACGGTATTCGTTTACGCCGATGATCTTCTCGATGCCCGAGTCGATGCGGGCCTGCTTGCGGGCTGCCGCCTCCTCGATACGCATCTTCGGAATACCGGTTTCGATGGCCTTGGCCATACCGCCCAGTTTCTCGACCTCCTCGATACGCTCCCAAGCCTTGTGAGCGATCTCGTTGGTGAGGGTTTCGATGTAATAGGAACCTGCCCAGGGATCCACTTCGCGGCAGACGTTGGTTTCCTCCTGAATGTAGATCTGGGTGTTACGGGCGATACGTGCCGAGAAGTCCGTCGGCAAGGCGATCGCCTCGTCCAGTGCGTTGGTGTGCAGCGACTGGGTGTGGCCCAGAGCGGCACCCATCGCCTCGATAGCCGTGCGGGCTACGTTGTTGAACGGATCCTGCTCGGTGAGCGACCAGCCCGAGGTCTGGCTATGCGTACGCAGGGCCAACGATTTCGGGTTCTTGGGGTTGAATTTTTTGACGATTTTCGCCCAGAGCATACGTGCCGCACGCATCTTGGCGATCTCCATGAAGTGGTTCATACCGATCGCCCAGAAGAACGACAGACGGGGTGCGAAAGCATCCACCGACATACCGGCTGCAACGCCCGCACGCAGGTACTCCAGACCGTCGGCCAGCGTGTAGGCCAACTCGATGTCGGCCGTGGCGCCTGCCTCCTGCATATGGTAGCCGGAGATCGAAATCGAGTTGAACTTCGGCATGTTCTTCGAGGTGTATTCGAAGATGTCGGCGATGATCTTCATCGAGAATTTCGGCGGATAAATATAGGTATTGCGCACCATGAACTCCTTGAGGATGTCGTTCTGGATCGTACCCGACAGTTGATCGAGGGTGCATCCCTGCTCCAGACCGGTCACGATGTAGAACGCCAGGATCGGCAGCACGGCGCCGTTCATGGTCATCGACACCGACATCCGATCCAGCGGAATACCGTTGAAGAGCACCTTCATATCCTCTACCGAGCAGATCGACACGCCGGCCTTACCGACGTCGCCCACTACGCGCGGGTGATCGGCGTCGTAGCCGCGGTGTGTCGCCAGGTCGAATGCCACCGACAGACCCTTCTGTCCGGCAGCCAGGTTGCGGCGATAGAATGCGTTGGACTCTTCGGCCGTCGAGAAACCGGCGTATTGGCGGATGGTCCAGGGACGCATCACGTACATCGTCGAGTAGGGGCCGCGGAGGAACGGTGCGATACCTGCCGCATAGTTCAGGTGCTCCATCTCCTCCAGATCCTTTGCCGAGTAGGAGCCCTTGACAGGTATCTGCTCGGCAGTCAGCCACGGTTCGGTTTGGCCGCAGCCTTTCGAAGCGCAGCAGCTCTTCTGCTCGCCTCCGTCATATGTTAAATCTGAAAATTTTGCTCTCATGATTTTTGCTTTTTAGATACCCATTTCTTTGAGGTAGAACTTCAGTGTTTCGAGTACGTTGCTCTTGACGTTGATGAAATTCTTGATGCCCTGGGCTTCCAGTTCGGGCATACATGCCGGAGCGCCCGCAACCACGAGGATCGCCTTGTCGCCGAGCAGCTCTTTCACTTTGGGAGCCGCCTCTGCGTAGTCGTCGTCCGATGCGCAGACTACGACGATCTCGGCTTTCGATTCCAGAGCGGCCTTGACGCCCTCTTCGATCGATTTGAAGAACGTGTTGTCGATTACTTTGATGCCGGCGCATGCGAAGAAGTTGCAGGAGAACTGGGCACGGGCACGGGCCATAGCCAGGCTGCCGCAGGTCAGCATGAACGCCTTGGGCGCCTTGCCGCTGCGGTCCACGTGCAGACGCATGGCTTCGAATGCCATGGAACCACGGTAGGGAGCCAGCGTGTTGCCTTCGCTCACGGGGCGGGTTACGGCGGCTTCGGTCAGCTCCTTGCCGGCGACCTCCGTAAAGTTGGGGTATTGGTTGGCGCCCAGCAGGATTTCGCGGCGCGTTGCGATGTTCTTGTCCTTGGCTGCGGCCGATGCCTTGACGCGCTCTACGATGAAGCCGCTTTCATAGGCTGCGGTGTAGCCGCCCTTCTCCTCGATTTCGCGGAAGAGTTTCCACGCCTCGTTGGCGATCGAGTCGGTGAGGTTTTCGATGTAGTACGAACCGCCGGCCGGATCGACGACCTGATCGAAGTGCGACTCGTGTTTGAGCAGCAGTTCGACGTTGCGGGCGATGCGCATCGAAAATTCGTTGGGATCTTCGTATGCCTTGTTGAAAGGAGTCACCTCGAGCGAGTGTACGCCGGCGATCGATGCCGACATCGCTTCGGTCGTGCCGCGCAGCATATTGACGTAGGGGTCGTATGCCGTCTGGTTCCACGTCGAGGTCACGGCATGCGTGAACATCTTGCAGGGACAGTTCTTCGCGGGGTTATAAGCTTTCACGATGTTGGCCCACAACATACGGCCTGCACGCAATTTGGCGATTTCCATGAAGTAGTTCGAGGTGATGGCCTGCGAGAAACGGATCTTTTTAGCGGCCTCTTCGATCGTGAAGCCCATATCCATCAGGCGTACCAGGTAGTCGTGACCGGCAGCGAGCGAGAAGGCGAGCGCCTCTACGATCGTCGAGCCGGCGTTGCTGAAGATTTCGCCCGATACCGTGATTACGCGGATACCTTTGTAGGTTTTGGTTTTCCGAACCAGGTCGGCGATCTTCTCGAAACATTTGGCACCGTTCTCCGAACAGAAGCTGCCTTTCGAAGTCAGTTTCTTGACCAGCGGGTCGATGCAGAAATTGATGTGCACCTCTTCCGCAGGCAGTTGTTCCTTTTCGATCTTTGCGATCACCAACTCTGCCACATGGGCGGTTTTACTGCCGCTGAAGGTAATTTCGACTGCAGGGATGTGAATATCCTTGAGCAGCGTATTCAGATCTTCTGCGGAGAAGGTCTCCGGAACGATCTGGAATTCGATCGAATCGACGCCCGCATTGAGGATCTTGAGCGCGACGGCGTTCGCCTCCTTGGGACAATTGACGATGACCGTCTGGTGGATCTTCCAGCGGTTGTGGGCACGGGTGCCCCGCACGTAGGGGAAAACCCCGGCTTCGGAGCCGAGGAACTTCAGTCCGGCGAGGTTTTCAGCCCGGTAGTAGGGACGGACGTTGAAACCTTCCGGCGTTTTCCACACCAATTTACGCTCGTAGTCCGCACCTTTGAGGTCGGCCTTGATTACCTCCTCCCACTGCTCGGTCGAAACCGGCGGAAATTCGGTAAACAACTTTTCACGTTTGGTAGTTGCCATAATAAATTAGAGATTAGTATTGAAATATGTTCAATTGCTTTTAAACTGCCCGTAAAGATATAAAATAATTGCCGGATTGTAAGCAAGAAATGCGGAAAATAGCCGGTTTGTACCAACGAAGGCTCTTTTCGGCGGAGGTTTTGGAAATGCCCGGATCATGAATGGGGCGATTTTTCGAAAAAATGCTATTTTCCGGAAAATAATGTCTGAAATCGACCGGTATGACGAATTTTTAGGCTGTTTTTTCGGGAAAAGTTGTTTTTTTATTGGTTTTTTCGAAAAAGATGCGGTTTTTTGTGCGTTTTTGTCGTGTCGGATATTTATCTTTGTGCGCAGAAAGGATGCCGTCCGTCACCCGGGCGGAAGTGTACGGGTTTTACGGTATTCCGAGTTCATAATTCGAAGTGATCCCATGTCATTGCTCCGATTCAAAATGGTGGAGGCGGCCATCGATCACAAAGCCGTCGAAGTGAAGGCTCCCGAGGGAAGTCCTTCCGAGTATTTCGGTACGAAGGTATTCGGCCGCGAGACCATGCGCCGGTATCTCAACAAGACGGTTTATGCCCAACTGCTCGATACGATGCAGCGGGGGACGCCGCTGACGCTCGAAGTCGCCGACGGCGTGGCTGCCGGAATGCGCCAGTGGGCGCTCGACCACGGCGCCGACCACTATACGCATTGGTTTCAGCCTCTCACGGGCGGTACGGCCGAGAAGCACGACGCCTTTGCCGAGCCGGACGGCTGCGGGGGTGTACTCGACGAATTTTCCGGAAGGTGCTTGTCCAGCAGGAGCCCGATGCGTCGTCGTTTCCGAACGGCGGTATCCGTAATACGTTCGAGGCACGGGGTTATTCGGCGTGGGACCCTACCTCGCCGGCCTTCATCGTGGGCGGTACGCTCTGCATCCCGACCGTCTTCATCGCCTATACGGGCGAGGCGCTCGATTATAAAGTGCCTCTGCTACGGTCGATTTCGGCCGTGAACAAGGCTGCGACCGAGGTGTGCCGCTATTTCGACAAGGAGGTGAACCGGGTGATTCAGTATCTGGGCTGGGAGCAGGAATATTTCTTGGTGGACGAAAGTCTTTGGGCCGTACGTCCCGACCTGATGCTGACGGGCCGTACGCTCATGGGGCATGAATCGGCCAAGAACCAGCAGTTGGAAGATCACTATTTCGGGGCGATCCCCACGCGGGTCATCGCTTTCATGGCCGATCTCGAATACGAATGCCTGAAGCTGGGCATTCCGGTCAAGACCCGTCACAACGAGGTGGCTCCCAATCAGTTCGAACTGGCTCCCGTGTACGAGGAGTGCAACCTGGCCAACGACCACAACCAGCTGTTGATGACCATCATGGACAAGATCGCCCGCCGTCATAATTTCCGGGTGTTGCTGCATGAAAAACCTTTCAAGGGAATCAACGGTTCGGGCAAACACAACAACTGGTCGCTGGGAACCGATACGGGCGTCAATCTGCTCAGTCCGGGTAAAACCGCATCGGAGAATTTGCAGTTCATTACCTTCCTGGTGAATGTGATTTCGGCCGGGCACAAGCATAACGGCCTGCTGAAGGCGGCTATCATGAGCGCCACCAACTCCCACCGCCTGGGGGCCAACGAAGCGCCTCCGGCGATTATTTCGACCTTCCTCGGTACGCAGGTTTCGGCCGTGCTGGATAAACTCGAGGCCAGCCGCAGCGATTCGGCGATCCGCTTCAATGCCAAGAACGTCTTCAAGATGAGCGGCATTTCGCATATTCCGGCTTTGTTGCGGGACAATACCGACCGCAACCGCACTTCGGCTTTCGCGTTTACCGGCAACCGTTTCGAGTTGCGTGCCGTCGGTTCTTCGGACAATTGCGCCGAGGCGATGATCGTGCTCAATACCGCAGTGGCGGACGAGTTTACGGCGTTCCGCGAGCGCGTGGATGCGCGTATCGAGGCCGGAGTCAGGAAGGAAAAGGCGATTTACGAGGAGCTCAAGAGTATGATCCGCTCTTCGCGGGCGATCCGTTTCGACGGCAACGGCTATTCGGAGGAGTGGCGGGCCGAAGCGGCACGCCGGGGGCTCGATTGCGAAACCTGTGCGCCGCGTGTATTCGACCGCTACCTCGATCCTTCGTCGGTCGAGATGTTCGCCCGCATGGGCGTACTCTCGAAGGTGGAGCTCGAAGCCCGAACCGAAGTGAAGTGGGAAACCTATACCAAAAAGATTCAGATCGAAGGCCGCGTGTTGGGCGACCTGACGATGAACCACATCGTGCCGATCGCTTCGCGTTACGAAGCTCTGCTGCTGGATAAGGTCTATAAGATTTCGCAAATCGGACAGGGGCTCGACGCTTCGGCCGATGTCGAACTCATCAAACGTATTCAGCAGCATACGGCTCTGATCCAGCAACTGACCCACGATATGATCGAAGCCCGCAAGGTGGCCAACAAGATCGAGGATCAGCGGGAGAAGGCGCTCGCGTACCACGATACGGTGGCGGTCTATTTCGACCAGATCCGCAAACACGTGGATCGCCTGGAGGAGATCGTGGACGACCAGATGTGGCCGCTGCCCAAGTACCGGGAGCTGCTGTTCCTGCGGTAGTTGCTTCGGCTTGCCGCTTCTGCGGGCGGGAACGATAATCGGGATAATCCGGCGGATTCGCCGGATTATTTTTTAACTTTGTATGCCTCGAAAACTTCGGAGCAGAATCAATGTAAGGATTTATGTATCGCAACCTGAGTGAATTTATCGCCCGCCTGGAGCGGGAAGGCGAATTGCAGCGCGTGAGCGTGCCGGTGGATCCGGTGTATGAGATCGCCGAGATTACCGACCGCATGTCCAAGCAGCCGGACGGCGGCAAGGCGCTGTTGTTCGAGCAGACGGGGACGCCGTTTCCCGTGCTGACCAATATGATGGGTTCCGACCGTCGGATGGCGATGGCGCTCGGCGTGGAGTCGCTCGACGAACTGACGCGACGGCTCGATGATTTGTTGCAGCAGGCCGTCACGCCGAAAAATTCGCTCCTGGATAAATTGCGGATGCTGCCTTTGCTGGCCGAGATGTCGCGCTGGTTGCCGCGTACCTCGTCGTCGCGGGGCGAATGTCAGCAGGTCGTGCTGCAGGGGGAGGAGGCGTCGCTCGATGCGCTGCCGGTGCTCAAGTGCTGGCCGTGCGACGGCGGACGCTTCGTGACGCTGCCGCTGGTGCACACCCTCGATCCCGAAACGGGAATCCGCAACGTGGGCATGTACCGGCTGCAACTGTTTGATGCCCGCACGACGGGCATGCACTGGCACCTGCACAAGACCGGAGCCCGTCATTACGAAGGTTACAGGCGTGCCGGGCGGCGAATGCCCGTGTCGGTAGCGCTGGGCGGCGATCCGGCTTATACTTATGCTGCGACGGCTCCGATGCCGGACAACATGGACGAATACCTGCTGGCAGGGTTTCTGCGCCGGCGCCCGGTGAAACTGGTGAAGTGTATCACCAACGATATTTATGTGCCGGCCGACTGCGATTTCGTGATCGAAGGGTATGTCGATCCGTCGGAGCCGAAGACGGTGGAAGGGCCTTTCGGCGACCATACGGGTTTTTACTCGCTGACCGATGAATATCCCCGCTTCCATGTGACGGCCGTCACGCGGCGGCGCGATGCCGTTTATCCTGCGACGCTGGTGGGCATTCCTCCGCAGGAGGACGCCTATATCGCCAAGGCCACCGAGAAGATTTTCCTGGCTCCGATCCGGCTGGCCGTACAGCCCGAAGTGAAGGAGCTGACGATGCCTGTTTTCGGTACGGCGCACAATTTGGCCGTGGTGTCGATCGACAGACGCTACCGGGGACAAGCCCATAAAGTAGCGCAGGGACTTTGGGGGGCCGGGCAGATGATGTTCAATAAATACCTCGTCATTACGGGCGAGGATTGCGACGTGCATGATCCGGACCGGTTGGCCGCCTTGTTGCGCCGGGCCGAGTTCCCGCGCGATTTGATTGTAAGCGAGGGAGTTTACGACGTACTCGACCATGCGACCGCGACGCCCGGGTTCGGCGGTAAACTGGCGTTCGACCTGACGGAGATCGATCCGTCCGCTCCGGCGGAGTCCGTTCGGGTGCCGGAGCGGTTCGAGCTGACACCCGGTCTGGTCGAGGTCGCGGACGGACTTGCCGGAAAGTGGGGAGCCTTGCTGCTCTTTGCCGATGATGCGGTGGAACAGAAGCCGGATCTGGCCGCTTTCCTTGCCCGAAATCCGTGCCGGGGGATTCGTTATGCCGTTCTTTTCGACGGACACGCCCGGACGATGCGCCCGGACGAGCTGCTGTGGCTCGCCGCAGCCAATACCGATCCCCGGCGGGATGTGGAGTGCCGCGACGGTGTGCTGTGCGTGGATGCCCGGAGCAAGCGGCCCGGAATTGCGGGCAACCCTTCGCGTTTTCCCAATGTGGTGACTTCGCTGCCCGAGGTCGTTCGGAAGGTGGACGAACGTTGGGTGGAATATGGTTTGGGTGAGCGACTCGAGTCGCCTTCCGACCGTTACCGGACGTTGTTGTTGTCCGACAAAGCTGCGTGGTAGAGGATGGCCGGATTTTTCCAGACGCGTGAGCGCCGGGCGCTCGTGGTGTTTCTCCTGCTGGCGGGAGTGTTCGTTGCCGGGCTGCTCCTGGCCGAACGGCGGAAGAGCGCGGTATCCGCCGACCGGGTGGAGGCGGAGATGGAAGCGACGGTTGCGGCGGACTCCGTGAGGCTGTTCGAGTTCGATCCCAATACGGTGGAATATGCCGATCTGCGGCGGCTGGGACTCTCGTCCCGCATGGCGGTCAGCCTGCTGAAGTACCGCGCAGCGGGCAAAGTGTTTCGGATCCCCGAGGATGTGGCTACCTGCTATGGCATGACCGATTCGGTCTATTTTATTCTGGAACCCTATATTCGGATTGGGCGCGAGTATGCGCTGACACCTTCTCCGCGTCGGGAATATCGGGAGTATGTCCCGCAGGAGCCGAGGAGGATCGTGCCCCGCGAACGATTCAGGATCGATACGGTGTCCGCATCCTATCTCGCGTCGCTCGGTTTTTCCGTCCGTCAGGCCGAGGCCATTGTCCGTTATCGGGATCTTTACGACGGTCTTCGGGACGAAGCGGGTTTTCGGGCTTGCTATATGATCGCCGATTCGGTGGCCCGGCTGAAGGCGGCCGGCCGGCGGGTGATCTTCGACGCCGAACACTTCTTCGACGGCTGGAAGGCCGATCCCGGTTACGCGCTGGCCTGTCTGAATACGGCCGCGCAGGCGGGCGCGGATCTTTGCTGCCTGTGCGACACCAACGGGGGGAGCTTTCCCGAGGAGATCGCGGCGGGCGTGCGGGCGGCGCGAATGGTGTGGATCACCTCGTCGATATTGTCCTGCGCTATGACAAGACCTTTGATGATGTGGTGTCTTTCCTCCGCCTTTTCGAGGTCGAACTTGGTGCGGCGGACAATCACCTCCTTCTGATGCGCGATGTAACAGGAAAGTATTTCTTTCAGCCCCATGATTTTGGGCTGTCCGTCGGCAAGCGCCAGCAGAGTTATGCCGTTTGACACCTGCAGCTGCGTGTGCTTGTAAAGCGAATTGAGCACCACCTGCGCGTTTGCCTCTTTTTTTATGTCTATGACTATGCGCATGCCGAAACGGTCGCTTTCCTCGTGAATGTCGCTGATTCCGTCGATTTTTTTGTCCTTGACAAGCGTGGCGATTGTCTTGATGAGCACAGCCTTGTTCACCTGATAAGGCAGCTCCGTCACGACAATACGCGTGCGCGTGCCGTTTGCATATTCCTCTATTTCGGACTTGGCGCGCAGCACCACGCCGCCGCGCCCCGTCTTGTAGGCTATTTTCAAAGCCGCGCTGCCCATGAGAATGCCGCCGGTAGGATAATCGGGCGCAGGCAGATACCTCATCAGCTCCTCAAGCGAAATGTCGGGATTTTCCAGCTGCGCGAGACAGGCGTCTATGACCTCGCCCAGATTGTGCGGCGGTATGTTGGTCGCCATGCCGACGGCAATACCGTCCGCGCCGTTGACAAGTATGTTGGGATAACGGCTGGGCAGCACGGTAGGCTGCTTCAAGGTGTCGTCGAAGTTGGGACAGAAATCCACCGTTTCCTTTTCTATATCCCGCAAAAGCTCGCCCGCGATTTTTGAAAGACGCGCTTCGGTGTATCTCTGCGCCGCCGCGGGGTCTCCGTCTACCGAACCGAAGTTGCCCTGCCCGTCGACAAGCGGGCATCTGACCGAAAAATCCTGCGCAAGCCTGACAAGAGCGTCGTAAACGGCGCTGTCGCCGTGAGGATGGTACTTGCCCAGCACTTCGCCGACAATACGCGCGCATTTTTTCGTGGGCTTGTCGTAAGTGTTGCCCATGTCGTTCATGGCAAACAAAATGCGCCTGTGCACGGGCTTCAAGCCGTCGCGCACGTCGGGGATTGCTCTCGACACGTTGACCGCCATTGCGTAGGCGATAAAGGACTTTTTCATTTCCTCGTCAACCTTGACCTTGATTGAAGTCGCGTTGTCGAGGGCTTTCATATATTCTATGTTGACTTTTTCTTCTTTCTTCGCCATTTGCGCTCTCCCTTAAATATCAAGCTCCTTGACAAGCGTGGCGTTGTCCACGATGAACTGACGGCGCAGCTCGGGCTTTTCTCCCATAAGGACGGTAAAAATTTCGTCCGCCTCGTAAGCGTCGTCCATAGTGACCTGCAGCATAATGCGCGACTCGGGATTCATTGTCGTGTGCCACAGTTGGTCGGCGCTCATTTCGCCCAGCCCCTTGTATCTCTGGACCACTCCGCCGCGCCCCACGAGAGCCAGCTTTTCGTTAAGCTCCTTGTCGCTGTAAGCATAGTGGTCCTGCTTGTTTTTGGTGATTTTGTACAGAGGCGGCTGCGCGATGAACACGTGTCCGTTTTCTATCAAAGGGCGCATATAGCGGAAGAAGAAGGTCAAAAGCAAAATTCTGATGTGGCTGCCGTCCACGTCCGCGTCGGTCATACATATTATGCGCTTGTATCTCAATTTGCTTTCGTTGAATTCGTCGCCTATGCCGCAACCGAAAGCCGTAATCATGGATTTTATTTCCTCGTTTTCCAAAACGCGTCCGAGACGCGCCTTTTCCACGTTGAGAATTTTTCCCCTTAGCGGCAGAATCGCCTGAAAACGGCGGTCTCTGCCCATTTTCGCCGTGCCGCCGGCGCTGTCGCCCTCGACGATATAAATTTCGCTGTAAGCGGCGTTTTTCTCG
>OMDE01000428.1_pt1 | contig 13139 bp, 10 predicted proteins | sample 1645171 | NCBI WGS metagenome assembly OMDE01 (sample SAMEA103958129, study PRJEB25191) | human gut metagenome
ATTTTGAGATCCCGAAGTGTTTGGCGGCGGCACGGATGGTCGTGCGGCCTTCAATGATGTACACAGCAAGCTTCTGGGCTCTGGCTTCCAAATCCTCTCTCATGTGGCACCTCCAAGCTGTGTATGCTACTTAGGGTGTATCTTCGCTGCCGGTCACTTCGCCAGCTTTCGGATACACCTTAAGGATATGAGAGAAAAAACGGAAGTATGAGACGCTCTCAAACAGAACACGCAGGTCGGGCGGCGTGTTCTCTGTTTACAAATACGCCATGCAAAAGGGCCGGCAGAATTGCCGGCCCTGAATGAACTCTATGGTATTGTCTATTTTTGCACTCAGCGCACAAGGCCTGCGGTATCCTGCGCGATCATGAGCTCCTCGTTGGTCGGGATGACCCAGACGGTGACCTTGGAGTCGGACGTGGAGATCACGACTTCCTCGCCGCGAAGCTTGTTCTTCTCCGGGTCAAGCTTGACGCCGAGATATTCCAGACCGTCGCAGATGGATGCGCGCATGGAGCCGGAGTTTTCGCCGACACCAGCGGTAAAGACGATGCAGTCCACACCGCCCAGCGCTGCGGCATAGGCGCCGATGTACTTGCGGACCTCGTAGGCGAACTTGTCGAGCGCCAGCTGTGCGGCCTCGTTGCCCTTTTCGGCTGCGGCGTCCAGATCGCGGAAGTCGGAGGAAACGCCGTTGGACAGAGCCAGAACGCCGGACTTCTTATTGAGCATGGTCAGGCAGTCGTCGGCGGACATATTATACTTATTCATGATGAACTGCGCAACGCAGGTGTCAATATCGCCCGCGCGCGTGCCCATCGGGACGCCGGCCAGAGGGGACAGGCCCATGGAGGTATCCTGGCACTTGCCGTCCTTGACAGCGGACAGGGACGAGCCGTTGCCCAGATGGCAGACGATGACGCGGTGCGCGTTCTCCACGCCGCCCATCAGCTCGATGCAGCGCTTGGACACGAAGCGGTGGGACGTGCCATGGAAGCCATAGCGGCGCAGATGGTCCTCGGTGTAATATTTAGTGGGGATGGCATAGCGGTAGGCCTTCGGGGGCATGGTCATATGGAACGCGGTGTCGAACACAGCGACCTGGGGCTTGCCAGGCATGGCCTTCTCGCAGGCCTCGATGCCCATGAGGTTGGCGGGGTTGTGCAGCGGGCCGAGGGGGATGCAGTCGCGGATGGCCTGCTTGCAGGCCTCGTCGATGATGCAGCTCTCAACAAACTTGTCGCCGCCGTGCAGGACGCGGTGGCCGACAGCATCGATCTCGTCAACGGACTTGATCACGCCGTCCTGCGGATCGACCAGAATAGCCATGACCGCCTCGATCGCTTCCTTATGGGTGGGCATGGGGATGTCCTTTTCCACCTTCTTGCCGCTTGCGGGAACCTTGTGCGTCAGACGGCCGTCCAGACCGATACGCTCGCACAGACCCTTGGCGGTGACGTCGCCGGTGTCCGGGTTCATGAGCTGGTACTTGAGGCTGGAACTGCCAGCGTTGATAACCAGAATGTTCATACTTCCATTCACTCCTGTATTTCATTTTTCGATCATTCGTGTTACTATATTACATAGCTATTGTGTATCATACAACAAAACCCAAACAGAAACAAGGGCTTTGCAAGATTTTTTACCGGAGGGACTGCTATGCAGACAGCGGGCGTGATCTGTGAATATAATCCCTTTCATCTCGGCCATGCGCGGCAGCTGGGCCTGATCCGGCAGCAGCTGGGGCCGGAGGCGGCCATTGTCTGCCTGATGAGCGGGAACTATGTCCAGCGCGGGGAGCCTGCGGTCTTTGACAAGTGCGTCCGGGCGCGGGCAGCGGTGGAAGCGGGGGCCAGCCTCGTACTGGAGCTGCCGGTCACATACGCGCTGCGCTCGGCGGAGGGCTTCGCCGCGGGCGGCGTCAGCATCCTGTCCCGTCTTGGCTGCGGCTTTCTCAGCTTCGGCTGCGAATCCGGAGACGGAGACGCGATTTTCCGCGCAGCGGAAGCCTCCCGCTCGTCAGAATTCGAGCAGACGCTGCACGCAAACATACAGACCGGCCTCAGCTACGCCGCCGCACGGCAGCGGGCGCTGGAGGCGCTTGGGCAGGATGGGCAGCTGCTGACAAGGCCGAATGACATTCTGGCCTTTGAATACTGCCGCGCGATTCTGACGCAGAACAGCCCCATGCACCCGTTGGCCGTTCTGCGTCCCGGCGATTATCACGCAGACACGCCGGACGCGGAACATCCGTCCGCTACGGCGGTGCGGCGGCTGATCCTGTCCGGCAGCGGCTGGCGGCAATATGTCCCGGCCGCCTGCACGTATGAAAACGCGGTCCCCCACGCGCTTTTGTGGGGTGAAAAGGCCATGCTTGCGCGGCTGCGCGGCATGGAGCAGGCGGACTGGGCTCGGGCCGCGCACGGCTCCGAGGGGCTGTGGTCGAAGGTCTGGAAGGCCGTGCAGGCGCAGCCGGATTACGAGCGTATCCTCGAAGCGTCAAAATCGAAGCGCTACCCGCGCACGAGGCTGCAGCGGCTGCTGCTGTGCGCCTATCTGGGCATCGACGCGCAGGCGCTCCTGCGCGAAGCGCCGTATGTACGCGTGCTGGCGTTCGATGAAATGGGCCGCGCCGTTCTGCGGCAGGCAAAAAAGACGGGCGGCCTCCCGCTTGTAAACGCAGGCCAGACCCCGCCGGACACAGCGTATGGCGCGCTGGAGCGCCGCTGCGCGGCGCTCTACGGTCTGTTTGCCGCGCAGCCGGAGCTTTGCCCCGAACAAATCGCGCGCGTTTACCGGAAATGAAAAAACCGCCCGTCCGGGCGGTTTTTCACGTTATATTTCCTGCCGGCCTTCCAGTGCGCGCAGAAGCGTGACCTCGTCGGCATATTCCAGCTGGCTCCCGACCGGGATGCCGTAGGCCAGACGCGTGACCTTTACGCCCATCGGGCGAAGCAGACGCGACAGGTACATGGCCGTGGCCTCGCCCTCGGTGTCCGGGTTCGTGGCCATGATGACCTCACGCACAGAGCCGTCTGCGACGCGGTTCAGCAGCTCGCGGATGCGCAGATCGTCCGGCCCGACGTGGCTCAGGGGCGAAATGACGCCGTGCAGCACATGGTACACGCCATGGTATTCCCGCGCCCGCTCCATGGCGATCACATCCTTCGGCTCTGCCACAACGCAGATGAGACTGTGGTCGCGCTCGGGGTCGGCGCAGATCGCGCACAGCTCCTGATCGGTCAGGTTCTGGCAGACCGGGCAGAGACGAACGCTGTCCTTCGCGTCCAGAATGGCCTGCGCAAAGCTCTGCGCCTCATCCTTCGGCAGCGACAGGACATAAAACGCCAGCCGCTGCGCCGACTTCATGCCGATGCCGGGCAGACGCGCAAATTGTTCGGTCAGCCGCTCAAGCGCGGCGGGAAACGCGCGCATCAGAACAGGCCGCCCAGATTCAGGCCGCCCGTCAGCTTGGCCATATTCGCGGACTGGTCGGCCTCGGCCTTGCGCATGGCCTCGTTGACCGCCGCAACGATCATATCCTGCAGCATTTCCACATCCTCCGGATCGACCGCTTCAGGGTCGATGGTGATGGACTTGAGCTCGCGGTTGCCTCCGCATACGGCTGTGATCACACCGCCGCCCGCCGTCGCCTCGTATTCCTTTGCCTGCAGCTCCTCCTGCATCTTCATGAGGTTTTCCTGCATCTTCTGGGCCTGCTTCATCATCTGCATCTGATTCATGCCGCCCATCGGCATACCGCCGCGATATCCGCCTTTTGCCATGTTTGTTCTCCTTCTATCGTAAATAAATTATTTGATCGTAAAAATGTCGCTGTGCTGCTGTCCAAACTGAACAAGCGCGTCCATCGGGTCATCTCCCAGCCGTGAAAGCCGGTTTTTGAGTGCAAAGCGCACCGAAACCGGTTTTCCCAATATTGCCGACGCCTTTTCCCGGACAAGTGCCTCCGTATCAGGCGTTTTTTTAACCTGATTCAGCACAAAATCTGAATCCACCGCCATGATAAGCACTTCTCCCTGCAAAACAGGGTGGATTGGGCCGTTCACAGCAAAAAAACCGCTGATCTTAGCAGGAAGCGCCGCACGCAGCTTTTCAGACAGCGCGGGCCAGAAGCCGGCAGGCGTTTCGGCCTGCGGCGCGGCAGACGACTGCTCCTGCGTCTGCGCCGGAGGCGCGCTCCCGCGTTCCGGATCATCCGCATCGTCCGGGAAGGGCGGGCGGTCGTCATCAAATGCATCCCCGCCGCTGGCTTTGGGCGCGCTTTTCACCAGCACGCCGGAGGCCAGCTGCTCCTCCACGCGCGAGATGCGTGCGTCCAGCGCCTGCGCGTCCAGCCGCAAGGACGGCTCGCACAGCTGCATCAGAAGCAGCTCCGCCGCTACGCGCACGTCGGTGTTCTTGCCGAACGAGACGCGGGTTTTCTGCGTTTCCGTCAGTACGCGCATCAGTTCGCCCGGAGAGAAGACCGATTGCAGCGCCAGCGCCTGCTGCTCTGTCGCAATGCCGGAGAGCATGGAAAGTCCGCTCTTCGGGGCCGTGCGCAGCACGAGCAGATCGCGGCAGAGCGCGCACATCTCGCCCAGCAGCGCACTCACATCCTTGCCCGCGGAATAAAGCGCGGAAAAGATCGTCAGCGCCTTTGCCGTATCCTGCTCTGCGATGGCCTGCATCAGCTCCGCCGTGCGCTTTTCGCCCGCAAGGCCGAGCGACGCATAGACGCTTTCCAGTGTCACGGGGCCGTTTGCCGCCGACGCGCACTGGTCGAGCAGGCTCACGCCGTCGCGCATACCGCCGTCAGCCAGCCGGGCCAGAAGATTGATCGCCTCCGGCTCAATTTCAATATGCTCCTGATAGGCGATGAAATTCAGCCGGGAGGCAATTTCATCGGGCCGCAGACGCTTGAACGCAAACCGCTGGCAGCGGGACAGGATCGTCGCGGGAACCTTCTGCAGCTCGGTCGTCGCCAGAATGAATAACAGATGCGCGGGCGGCTCTTCGATGATTTTCAGCAGCGCGTTGAATGCCGCCGTCGAGAGCATATGCACCTCGTCGATGATATACACGCGCATTTTGACCGTGCCGGGCGTATAAATTGCGTCGTCACGCAGAACGCGGACGGAATCGACGCCGTTGTTCGAGGCCGCGTCGATCTCCAGCACATCCATACAGCTGCCCTCGTCGATGGCGCGGCACGACGGGCACAGCCCGCAGGGGTCGCCATGATTCGGGTTTTCACAGTTGACGGCCTTGGCCAGAATCTTGGCGCAGGACGTCTTGCCGGTGCCGCGCGTACCGGTAAACAGATACGCATGGCTGAGCTTGCCCGTTTCGAGCTGTGCGCGCAGTGTGTCGGTCACGCTTTTCTGACCGACTACATCCGAAAATGTCTGCGGCCGGTATTTGCGGTATAACGCCTGATACATATCCGTTCACCTCCGGAGCTTCTATTATACACAAAAACTGCGCAGAAGGAAAGCCTCTGCGCAGTTTTTTATGATTCCGGCAGATCGATCTTCCGTGCAGATATGACGCTGCCCTACAGATGGGTACACTTCAGCCCAAAGCGGCGAAAGAGTTCCGTGTTCAGGTTCGGTGCGGCGGCGGTGTCGAATTCTGGCTGATAGGAAAGGCCGACCATCTCATATTTCGCACCCGCCGTCACGTGGTACGGCAGCAGCTCGACCTGCTCCAGATCATCCGCGTCCAGAAGGCGGCGGGCCGCGGCGCCGAAATTCTCCTCCGAATCGTTGACGCCGGGGATGACCGGAATGCGGATGCGGAACGGCCTGCCGCTTTTCTTGAGCCGTTCGAGGTTTTCCAGAATCGGCTCATTGGACACGCCTGTATAGTGCCGGTGCTGCTCCGGGTCCATCAGCTTCAGATCCATCATGACATACTCGACCCGCTCCAGCACGGCTTCAAATACGCTCCCGCTGCAATAGCCGCTCGTTTCGATCGCGCGGTGCATCCCCGCGACGCGGTCCAGCGTTTCCAGCAGGAACTCCGGCTGCCCCGTCGGTTCACCGCCGGAAAACGTCACGCCGCCCGACATTGCGGCAAGATAGTCCTTGTCGCGCAGAAGCTTCCAGGCCAGCTCCTGCGCCGTATAGCGCTTCCCGCATAGCTTGCGCAGGCCCTGCGGGCAGGCGCGGATGCACCGGCCGCAGGCTGTGCAGGTTTTCCCGCCGTTCGGGCAGGCTTCGACGCAGGCCCCGCAGTGCAGGCAGTTGTTTGACGACACCATCAGCTGCGGCTGATAGGAAAGCCCCTCCGGGTTGTGGCACCACATACAGCGCAGCGGGCAGCCCTTCAAAAACACTGTCGTGCGGATGCCGGGGCCGTCGTAGACGGCAAGCTGCTTGATGTCGAATACGGTTCCGACTGCCGACGCGTTATCCACGGGCATGGCGGACCTCAAAGTCGCGCAGCTCCTTGTAAAGCGCGAACTGCTTCTCATAATACGCGTGCCGCTGCGCGTCGGGCTTTGCCGTCTGGCCGTAGCGGACGAAGCGGGCGGCAAGGGCTGTCCGGTCCTTTTCGCCGGTCGCGGCGGCAAGACCGAGGATCGCGCTGCCGAGCGCGCCAGCCTCGTCGGCCAGCGTGGGCCGAATTTCAGCGCCCAGAATATCCGCCTTGATCTGCCGCCAGACGGGCGACTTCGCGCCGCCGCCCGCAGCAAAGAGCGTCGTCGGACGAATGTCGTATTTGGCAAGCTTTTCGAGATTATAGCGCATTTCGAAGGTCAGGCCCTCAAGAATGGCGCGGTAGAGATCAGCGGGCGAGGTGTGCATTGTGAGGCCGTAGATCGTGCCGCGCGCACCGGTCAGCACATCCGGCGTGCCGCCCATACCCTGCAAAAACGGCAGAACGATCAGCCCCGTCGGCTCCGGTGGGCAGGTCTCGTTCAGAAGGTCGTAGACCGAGCAGCCGCGCTCCTTCGCGGCCTGCTTGAGATAAAACGCCAGCGAATCGCGGTACCAGCGCACGACCGCGCCGCCGGAGATATTATAGGCGTAGGTCACATAGCCCCGTCCGTCCAGATACGGGACGCAGGCGTAATTTTCGCGTTCAAAGTCCAGCGTTTCGGGGATGGATGCGAACAGCGGGCAGATGCACTCGACCGTGCCGGTCGTGTCGACGGCCTCGCCGGGATTTGCCACGCCGCAGCCGAGGGCGTTGACAATCTGATCGTGCGAGCCGATGACGACCTTGACGCTTCGCGGCAGCCCCAGCGCGGAGGCAGCCTCAGCCGTGAGCGTTCCGGCGCATGCGCCGGTCGGCAGGACGGCGGGGAGCGTTTCCGGGTCGATGCCGCAGGCGCTTGTCAGCTCGTCCGACCAGCAGAGCTTCCGCACGTCAAAGAGAATGCTGCGGCAGGCAAGGGAATAATCCGCCACCGTCTCACCAGACAGGCAGAAGCAGATGTAACTTGCGACAAATAGGAACTTCCACACCGGGCGCGGAGCCGTGCGGAGCGTATACAGCATTTTTGCCAGCGAATACGACGCGTCCGGCAGGACACAGGTGATGCGCATGAATTTTTCCACGCCGACCGACTCGATCAGACGGGAGAATTCCCCGCTTTCGGTATTGGCAAAATAGAGAATGATGTCGCTCAGCGGCTGGCCGCCGCGGTCGACGGGGACGAAGGACTCGCCGAAGGAGGAGACGGTGATGGCCGCGACCTGCTTTGCGTCGTCCAGCTTTTTGACGCAGTCGGAGATTACGAAGAACACGCTCTCGCGCAGTGCCAGCGCGTTCAGGTTCACCTCGCCGGGCTTCGTGGGGTATTCGCGGTAGGACATGGCGATCTGCTCGCCGGTATCGCGGAAGGCGACGCATTTGCAGCCGGTTCCGCCGATGTCAATGCCAAGGCCGATCATAAATGTGCCTCACTTTCTCACGCAGAAGCGGTAAACGGTCGTTTCGTGCAGCGGCTCCCCCTGCCGGAGTACCGGGGACGGGAACGCGGGCTGGTTGATCGCGTCGGGATAGTGCTGCGTTTCGAGGCAGAAGCCGCTGTAGGACGTATAGCGCGCGCCGTTTTTGCCCGCACGGTCAGAAATGAAGTTGCCGGTGTAGAGCTGCACGCCCTCGAGCGTCGTTTCGACCTCCATCACGATGCCGGTCTGATCGCCCTCGGCCTGTCCGATTTTACGAAGGCCCTGGCCATCGAGGCAAAAATTCGTATCGTAGCCGCGGAAGGGGGCAAGCGCCGCGTCGTGAATGTCTTGGCCAATGGGCTTTGCGGTGCGGAAATCCATGCAGGTGCCGTCAACGGACGCAATCTCGCCGGTCGGCAGCGTTGCGGCATCGGCGGGCGTATAGGCGGAGGCGTTCAGCTGGAGCAGATGGCCCAGCACGTCGCCGCTGCCCTGTCCGTTGAGATTGAAATAGGCATGGTTGGTGAAGTTCGCGACGGTATCCGCGCTGCTGACGGCGCGGTAGTCGATGCGCAGCGCGTTGTCGTCCGTCAGGGTAAACGTAATGGACACGTCAAGCCTGCCGGGGTAGCCCTCCTCGCCGTCAGCCAGAACCGTCGTGAATTCGACGTTGTTTTCGCGGCAGTTGTAATTCCAGAGCTTCTTGTCGAAGCCGCACAGACCGCCGTGGAGCTGGTTCTTGCCCTCGTTGGCCGTGAGGTGAAAGCGCTGGCCGTTCAGCGTGAAAGCCGCGCCCGCGATACGGTTGCCGTTTCGGCCGATGCACGCGCCGAGATAGCCGTCATTTTCTTCATATTCCTTTACCGTCTCATAGCCGAGCAGCACGTCGGTCAGAACGCCGTTCCGGTCGGGAACGACAATGGACTGGATCGTCGCGCCGTAGGACAGGAGCGTCACGCGCATATGATTGCTGTTTTCCAGCGTAATGGCGACAGGCGCGCCCTTCGAGCACAGGGGGAGCTTTTGAATGGTCAGCATAAAAAACGTCCTTTCGTAAAAAGTGCGGTGAGACTGTCAAAAAATACAGATAGCAGTTAGATGATAGAGTAGCAGGGGAAGAGTGAAGGGGGCAAAGAGCCCCCTTCGCGTTCAATCAACTAAGTTTTCGAACTTTGAAAAAGTTCGAAAACTTGCCTCAGCGTGGCGAAAAGACCTTTTCGACACGCTGAGGCGCGCTGCAGCAGCAACGCGCCTCATGAAGATCTGCTGCGATTGCGTTCATTCTATCAGAACGCAGTGGCTTTGAAAAGCCGCAGCGCAATTATTTCTTTGCAACGTACTTCTGCACGTCGATGGCGACGGCGATGATGATGATCGCGCCGCGGATGATGTACTGGAGGTATGCGTTGACGCCGAGGAAATACAGGCCGTAGTTGATCGCCTGCAGGATGATCGAGCCGATCACGACGCCGGGGACGGTGCCGATGCCGCCGTTGAAGGAAACGCCGCCGATGACGCAGCCCGCGATGGCGTCAAGCTCGTAGTTGATGCCGGTTGCAGTACCGACGGACTGGATACGGGCGCCCTCGAGGAAGGAGGCGATGCCGTACATCAGACCGGCGTACAGGAACACGCCCATGATGGTCTTCGTGACGGAGACGCCGGAGACCTCAGCCGCCTCGGCGTTGCCGCCGACGGCGAACATATTCTTGCCGAAGCGGGTCTTGTTCCAGACGAGCCACGTCAGAACGCCCAGCAGCAGGAAGATGATGACCAGGTACGGGAGCTTGAAGCCGAAGATATCGATCGAGCCGGTCGCCAGGCCGACATAGCGGGCATCCAGGGAGGACAGGGCCTGCGTGGAGCCGGAGGGCTGGTTCTCGATGTAGATGCAGCACAGACCGTAGGAGATCAGCTGCGTGCCCAGGGTGACGATGAAGGGGTGCATGTGGAGCTTGGCCATGCCGAAGCCGTTGAACGCAGAGATGATGACCGCGATGGCCACGCAGGCGAGGAACGGCAGGATCAGGGGCAGCGGCTCAGTGATGCTGGGATAGTATCTCGAAGCGAACGTGACCGACTGCAGCAAGGAGGCTGCGACAGCCGCGCAGAGGCCGAGCACACGGCCGACGGACAGGTCGGTACCGGCAAGGATGATGATGCCTGCGACGCCGTAGGCCAGAATACCCTTCGTGGAGGCCTGCTTCAGAATGGAGATCAGGTTGCCGACGGAAAGGAAGTTGGGCTTGATCGCAACGATCACAACAAGGAGCAGAAGAAGGATGATGTACAGCGCGTATTTCAGCAGCGTATCCTTCAGCTTCTGCGGGTTCATTTTCTTAGAATTCGTCATTTTCTCAACCTCTTTATACATATTGCGCAGCCAGACGCATAATGGTTTCCTGCTCGTTTTCAATGCCGCCGAAGTCCTTGCCGCGTTCGAGGATACCGGCCATATGGCCGTTGCTCATGACAAGGATGCGGTCGCAGATCCCGATCAGCTCCGGCATTTCGGAAGAGACCATCATAACAGCCTTGCCCTGCTTGGCAAGCTGCAGGATCAATTCGTAAATCTCGTACTTGGCGCCGACGTCGATGCCGCGCGTCGGCTCGTCGAGGAGCAGAACATCGGGCTTCGTCAGCAGCCAACGGCCAAGAATGACCTTCTGCTGGTTGCCGCCGGAGAGGTTTTTGATGAGCGTTTTCTGCGACGGCGTTTTGATGTGCATGGAGGAAATGGACCAGTCCGTATCGGCGGTCATTTTTTTATCGGAAAGCAGCGGGCCCTTTTTATAGGAACCGAGGTTTGAAATTACGGTGTTGAACAGAATGCTGGCATAGGGGAAGATGCCGGTCGCGCGGCGCTCCTCCGTCAGCATGGCGAAGCCGTTTTTGATGGACTGACGCGGCGTTTTGTTGGAAATGGGCTTGCCGTTCAGCTTGATCTCGCCGCTCTCGCGCGCCATGATGCCGAAGATCGTGCTCAGAAGCTCCGTTCTGCGCGAGCCGACCAGACCGGCCACGCCGAGCACCTCGCCCGCGCGAAGCTCGAACGAGACGTCCTGACAGGTGGGCATATACTTGCCGGTCAGGTGCGAGACCTCCATCAGCACGTCGCCGGGGACATTGTCCTTGGCGGGGAAGCGGTTGGTCATTTCGCGGTTGACCATGCGCTTGATGATATCGTCGGTCGAGAGGTTCTCCGTTTTGTCGGTGGAGATCCACTGGCCGTCACGCATGATGGTGACCTCGTCGGAGATGCGCTTGATCTCGTCCATCTTGTGGGAGATATAAATGATGCCGACGCCCTGATCGCACAGGCGGCGCATGATGCGGAACAGGTGCTCAACCTCCTCGCTGGTCAGCGAAGACGTCGGCTCGTCGAGCACGAGGATCTTTGCGTTATAGGAGACTGCCTTCGCGATCTCAAGCATCTGGCGCTGGGAAACGGCCATGGTGCCGATGATCGTCTTCGGGTCGACCTTAATTTCCAGATCGTCCAGAACAGCCTTGGTGTCGTTGTACATTTTCTTGTGGTCGACCAGTCCGGCCTTCAGCGGGAACCGGCCCAGCCACATATTTTCCATGACGCTGCGGTAGAGCACCTGATTGAGCTCCTGATGCACCATGGCTACGCCGTGATCGAGGGCGTTGCGCGGGCTGGTGAAATTGATCTCCTTGCCGTTCATCCGGATGGAGCCCGCGTCCTTTTTATAGATACCGAACAGGCACTTCATGAGCGTCGATTTACCGGCGCCGTTCTCGCCCATGAGGGCGTGGATGGAGCCGGGACGCAGCTGGAGCTTGGCATGGTCCAGCGCCTTGACGCCCGGGAACTGCTTTTCGATATCAAGCATTTCGAGCAGGTAGTTTTCTTCCAAGTGTATCACCAATTCCTTTTTGCATAATCAGGTGGCCCCGGAGGGCCACCTGATTCGATTACGATTCTCTTACTAAGATCAGCAGAATGGTCTGAACAGATTATTCCGCAGTGATCTTTGCGTACGGGATACGGATGGAGAAGCCGTCGTCAGCCATGGTGTAGTCGGTGCCGTCGAGCCAATCCTTGCCCAGAGCGCCGTTGATGGCCATGAGGATGTTAGCCTTGCCCATTGCGTCGCCGTCCTGCTTGACAGTACCGTAGAGCTTGCCGGCGTTGATGTACTCAACAGCCGTATCAGTGCAGTCAACGCCGATGACGATGATCTCGTCGCCGCCGTCGCCGAGGTTGTAGCCGACCTCGTTCAGAGCAGCGATGACGCCGATGGCCATGTCGTCGTTGTTGCAGAAGACGACCTCAATGTTCTCAACGCCGAGGGAAGCGATCTGCGCGGTCATCATTTCCTGTGCCTTGGCGGTATCCCAGTTAGCGACCTGGTTCTCGGTCATCATCTCGCAGGGAACGCCCTTCTCGATCGCGGTGGACAGGGAATACTCGGTACGGGCAATGGCTTCGGGGTTGTTGATCTCGCCTTCAAACTCAAGCGTCATAACCTTGCCGTCGCCGTTCTTGTCGACGCGCTCGGGGTTGGCGGCATACAGGTCAGCGAGGATCTCGCCCTGCATGATGCCGGCCTCTTCGGGCTTGGTGCCGACGAAGATGGAGTTGGAGCCAGTCACGATCGAGGAGTCAACGGGCTCCTTGTTGTAGAAGGAGATGGGGACATTGTACTGCTTGGCAAGGTCAACCAGATACTGGCCGGCGGAGGTGTCGCAGAGGTTGATGATGATGTGATCCTTGCCTGCGGCGAACATAACGTCGGCCTGGTTGTTCTGGGTAGCCTGGTCGTCGTTGCCGTCCTGCATTTCGAGGTTGATGGTCAGGCCCTTCTCAGCGCCGATCTCCTTGGCGTGATCGGGGACGAGCTCCGCGAGCGCATCGAGCACCTCCCGGCACTGCGCTGCAACGCCCACGACCGACGCGGGTCGCAGAACGCTCAAGGCAATGCCTTCGGCCGGATCAAAGTCCGAACTTGCGAGGACCTCGTCGCCCTTTTTCTTCGTTTTCTTTCCCGCCTTGAGGTTGACGACGACTGCGCCCAACGTCGGGCGCACGGCGCAAAAAGAGATAAAGCGCAGAAGCGAGCGCAGCGGATCCGTGCTTGAAATATCAAAAAAGAGAATGAAGTCGCCTGCAGGCGTCTTGTAGATCGTCTGCGGTGAAAACTTCACCCGTGCAAAGAGCCTTGCTCCCGTCGTTACAAAATCGTCCAACGCCTCGCGCTCCACGCGTGC
>OMDE01000453.1_pt1 | contig 12712 bp, 10 predicted proteins | sample 1645171 | NCBI WGS metagenome assembly OMDE01 (sample SAMEA103958129, study PRJEB25191) | human gut metagenome
AGCGGAGATGACAGCCTGGGCCGAGACCTTCTCGCCGCGCCAGCCCGTGAGGGTCGTTTGATCCGTCACGGCTGCTGCGCAGGGTGTCGCGCGGGGATAGCGGACATCCGTCGAGCCAAACGTGACGATCGGTTTTTCGACTCCGTTCCAGGTTTCGGGTTTCTCTCCCTGCGGATCGGCGGGTTCCGTCCAGTCGAAATGCGAGAGAGCATGCTGCGGGGGGATGCCGGTGCAGGAGAGCAGTGCCAGCAGGGGGAGAGTTGCGAGTAGTTTTTTCATGGTCCGTTTATTTTGGGTCGGTTTGTTTCGGTTGTTTTCGGGTGCGGTTCCGGGTGCGGTTCCGGGTGCAGTCTCCGGGTGCAGTCTCCGGGGCGGTTTCCGGGGACGATCAGAGCGCCTCCAGCGCCTGCTCCAGCCCCATGCCGTGCGAACCTTTGACCAGCACGAGGGAGTGCTCCACGGGGGAGACTTTCAGCAGCGAGATCAGGTCGTCGCGCGTGGGGCAGAGCGTGACGTTGGCCGGCTTTTCCGCGAGTCCGTCGTAGGCCTTGGCGAATTCCGGACCTACGAGCAGCAGTTCCGCTTCGGGGTCCTGTGCGGCCATCTCGATGATTGCGGCGTGTTCGCGTTCGGACCAGTCGCCCAGTTCGAGCATGTCGCCCAGAATCAGCACCCGGCGCTGACGCTCTTCGAGCGGCTCGGCGAGAAAATTCCCGACCGAAGCCCGCATGCTCGACGGGTTGGCGTTGTAGCAGTCGGCGACGAGCGTGTTGCGGGACGTTCCGATGCGCTGCGAGCGGTTGTTGTCGGGAACATAGCTGGCGATGGCGTGGCGGATGCGTTCGTCGGGAACGTCGAAATAGTGTCCCACGGCGACGGCGGCCGCGATGTTGAACCGGTTGTAGCTGCCTTCCAGATGGTTTTCGATGCCGTCGGCCAGCGATGCGGAGTAATATTCGGCGGCCAGCGAATCGCGTTCGGCGGCCATGCCCGTCAGGATTTCGTCGTCGGCCGGAACGAAGGCGTGGCCTCCGTTCGCCGCGAGGAAGTCGAACAGTTCGCCCTTGCCGCGGCGAACCCCCTCCGGTCCGCCGAAGCCTTCGAGGTGCGCCAGGCCGATGTTGGTCAGGATGCCGTAGTTCGGCTCGGCGACCGATGCCAGCAGAGCCAGTTCGCCGCAGGCGCTCGCGCCCATCTCCACCACGCCGAACTCCGTGTCGCGGGTCATGGCGAGCAGCGTCAGCGGCACGCCGATGTGGTTGTTGAGGTTGCCGCGCGTGGCGTAGACCTCGAAGCGTTCGGCCAGCACGCGGCTCACCAGTTCCTTGGTCGTGGTCTTGCCGTTGCTGCCCGATATGGCGAGTATCGGGATCGCCAGCCGGCGGCGGTGTTCGCGTGCCAGCTCCTGCAACGCCCCGAGCGTGTCGCCGACCAGCACCATACGCTCGTCGGTGACGGCTGCCGGGTCGTCCACGACGGCATAGGCCGCGCCTTTGTCCAGCGCCTCCGCCGCGAAGCGGTTGCCGTCGAACGTCGCGCCGCGCAGGGCGAAAAAGATGGAATCAGCCCCGATGTTGCGCGTGTCTGTGGAGATGTGCGGGTGTTCCCGGAAAATATCGTATAGTTCGGACATATCAGTTCGCGTGTTTGGGTGTCCCCGAGGGCATGGGGTAGGGCCCCGGCTCTGCGGGCTCTCCGAAGCGGGGGTTGCCCGTGGCGTCGAAGTCGAAGCGTTGCAGGCGTACGTCGCGCCCCCAGTTGTGTACCGTATCTTTTTTCGAGTGGTAATAGATCCAGTATTCGTTCCCGTCAGGCGAGGTGGTGAAACTGGCGTGGCCGACGCCGTGTATGCGGTCGTTGCCGGTGAAGATGGGGCCGCTCTTGATCCATGATGCGGGATTCAGCGGGTCGCTGTCGGGGGTGCGCAGGCGCAGCTGCCCGAGCTTGTAGTGGCGCGACCACGAGCCGCGCGTGGAGTAGACGATGAAGAGGTCGTCGCCGTGCCGCAGTGCTGACGGGCCTTCCTGCAGGGCGATGTGGTCGCCCTGTTCCCACGGCTGGTCGGGTCGTGAGAGCAGGATGCGCGGCCCGATCCGGGTCGGCGATTCCATGCGGGCGATGTAGAGCAGCTGGTCGGTGGCGTCGGTATCGCGCTGGCGCTCCCAGCCGGACCATACGGCATAGAGCTCTCCCCGGTGTTCGAAGATCGTCATGTCGATGGCCCAGATGTTGTCCGTCTTGCCGTCGGGGTTGTCGCCGGTGTAGAGCATGCCGCGGTCGCGGTAGTCGCCCAGCGGCGTGTCGCATTCCAGCACGCCTGTGCGCTGCCCCGTGAAGGGGCTGCCGGGGACGGGTGCCGCGGCGTAGTAGATGTACCATTTGCCGCGGAGGCGGTGCAGCTCGGGTGCCCAGATGTTGAAGCTGTTCCACGCCCCGCTGTCGGCGGGCTGCCAGACAACACGCTCGCGTTCGAAGCGCGTCATGTCGTCCGATTCGGTCACGGCGATGCCGCGTCCCGATTTGAAGCAGGTGTAATAGTGCCCGTCGTATTTGGTGATCCACGGGTCGGCGCCGTCGCGCAGCGGGTTGGTGAAGGTGGCCTGCGGCGCGGAGCACGAGAGCATCCCCGCCACTAAAAAAAAGCCCGCAGCGAATCGTCGCAGCAAGGCTGTGGTATGGAACGGCATGCGTTTCATAGGTGTCAGATATGTTTGTCCCCGTTGTGGAACTTTACTTCGTCGATGAATTTCTTGATGTTCTGTTCTTCGGCGCGGGGGCATATCATCAATACGTCGTCGGTGTCCACGACGATGTATTCCTTCAGGCCGCTGATGACCGCTACCTTGCCCTTGGGCAGCGAGACGATGCTGCTGCGCGTGTCGTAGACATAGCACCCCTCTTCGGGGACGGCGTTGGCGTAGCGGTCTTTGCGGGCGTGCTGGTAGACCGAGCCCCATGTGCCGACGTCGCTCCACCCGAAGTCGCCGCAGCGGACATAGACGTTGTCGGCCTTTTCCATGATGCCGTAGTCGATCGAGATGGCGCGGCACTCCGAGAAGACGATCTCCACGGTGGTCTTCTCGGCATCGGTGCCCAGCGCCTTCATCACGCCGCTGAACATGGCATGGTGCTCGGGCAGGTATTTGCGGAAGGCCTCGACGATGGCCTGCACCTGCACCTTCTCGACACCGGTGCTCTTAGCGATTTCGCTTACGATATCTGCCTTTGTCATGTCTTTATTGTATTAAAAATTAAACTCATCCACCCACTTGGGACTGCAAATATACGTTTTATTTGTATTTTAGCCAACAAACCGCAATTTTTTTTCGCGATTTTCAACCGCACGCTACGCACAGTCACACAACGGAATAACAAATATCGGGCTAAACCCGGCCGCGAACCGGCACAAAATGCTCCGACAGCCGGAAAAACCGCGGCCCCGATTCCGCCGGAAACAGACAACAGACTACGAATCAATATTTTGCCGCTCCGTCTGCAAGATAATCGCGCCGCCACCCAATAAAGCGCGCGGTTTTTGCGTTTAGAATAAAAACACTATTTTTGCAAACGCTAAATCCGACAGTATGGTCAAGATACTCTGGGTCGACGACGAAATCGAGCTGCTCAAGCCCCACGTGCTCTTCCTCAAGCAGAAGGGCTACGAGGTCGATACCTGCAACAACGGCTACGACGCCATCGACATGGCCTCCGAGGAGGCCTACGACCTGATTATCCTCGACGAGATGATGCCCGGCATGACGGGACTCGAGACGCTCCCCAAGATCAAGGAGATCCGCCCCACAACCCCGGTCATCATGGTCACCAAGAGCGAGGAGGAGAACATCATGGACAAGGCCATCGGCTCGAAGATCGCCGACTACCTCATCAAGCCGGTGAATCCCAACCAGGTGCTGCTCTCGATCAAGAAGAACGTCCACTCGCAGCAGCTCGTCACCGAGCAGACGACGGCCGACTACCGTTCGGAGTTCGGGCGCATCTCCGCCTCGCTGCAGATGGCCGAGACGTTCCAGGACTGGTGCTCGCTCTACCGCCGCCTGACGGCCTGGGAGATCGAGCTCGACGACTCGACCGACCAGAGCATCAAGGAGGTGCTCACCTACCAGAAGAGCGAGGCCAACCAGGAGTTCTGCAAGTTCGTGCGCCGCAACTACTACCACTGGATCAACCGCCGCTCGGACGACACGCCCGTCATGTCGCACACGCTCATGCGCTCGAAGATCTTTCCCGTGGCCGACGAGAGCCGCAAGACCACGCTGCTGCTCATCGACAACTTCCGCTACGACCAGTGGCGGGCGATCTCGTCGCTGCTGCGCGGCTACTACGACGTCGTGCAGGACGACTTCTACTGCGCCATCCTGCCCACGGCCACGCAGTACGCCCGCAACGCCATCTTCGCGGGACTGATGCCGCTGTCGATCGACCGTCTGATGCCGGGCAAGTGGCTCAACGACAACGAGGAGGGCGGCAAGAACCAGTACGAGGAGGAGTTTCTGCGGCGGCTGATGACCCAGAGCGGCAAGCAGTGGAAGTTCTCCTTCGACAAGCTCGTGCGTCCGGAGCAGGGACGCCGGCTCGTGGACAACATCCAGAAGGTCTACGACGCCGACTTCTCGGTCATCATCTACAACTTCCTGGACATCCTCTCGCACGCCCGCACCGAGACCGACATCATCCGCGAGCTGACCGAGGACGAGGCGGCCTTCCGCTCGCTCACGCGCTCGTGGTTCGAGCATTCGGACCTCTACACGATCCTCAAGCTGCTCTCCGAGCGCGGCCACACGGTGGTCATCACCTCGGACCACGGCACGATCCGCGTCGACAACCCCGTGAAGGTCACCGGCGACCGCGAAACCTCGACCAACCTGCGCTACAAGACGGGCCGCAACCTCGCCTACAACTCGCGCGAGGTCTACGAGGTGCTCAAGCCCGAGGACATCCAGCTGCCGTCGAGCAACCTGACGTCGAGCTACATCTTCGCCTACAATTCGGACTTTCTGGTCTACAACAACGACGCCAACCGCCACATCCGCTACTACCGCAACACGTTCCAGCACGGCGGCATCTCGATGGAGGAGATGATCGTGCCGTTCATCGTGCTCAAACCCAAACAGTGACAACCGAAAACACACACGCATGAAAACCATCCATATCACCGACCGGGACGAGCTGCCGCAGGTGGCCTCGGCCATCATCGCGGCACTGGGACGCCGCACGGTCGTCGCCTTCCGCGGCGAGATGGGCGCGGGCAAGACCACGCTCATCCGCGAAATCGCCGCACAGCTCGGCGCCACGGACACCGTGACCAGCCCGACGTTCGCCATCGTCAACCAGTACCGAGGGTCGGGCAACCGCCGCATCTACCACTTCGACTTCTACCGCATCGACGACCTGCGCGAGGCCTACGACTTCGGCTACGAGGAGTACTTCTACTCGGGGGACCTCTGCCTGGTGGAGTGGCCCGAGAAGATCGAGCCGCTGCTGCCCGAGCACACGATGAACGTGCGCATCACGGTCGACAGCGAGACGGCCCGCACCTTCGAGATCGACTGACGCACGTCGGGGGGGGGCACGCAGAGCCATAAAAGAGCCGGAGAGAAAGACCAGCCCGGCCTGAAACAGCGTCGGAAACAGAAGGGGCCGCAAGAAGAACCGCGACCGACCGTTCGGCGCTGCCGCCGGGCTTCGGCGGCTTCTCCCTGCGGCCGACCGACGTGCGGACCTCGGACGACGGGCGTTTCTGGGCAGCACCCGAATCCCTCACCACAGAATAAAAACCTTACCTCACACCCATATGCAGGAATACATCTCCAAACAGCATCAGATTCTCCGCCCCGCGGAGCAGATTTACGCCGTCATCAGCCGCTTCGACAACCTGACGCCCGCCCTGGCGGACCGCGTCGAGGAGTGGCAGGCCACCGAAGAGCGCTGCTCGTTCAAGGCCAAGGGCTTCACCGTGAAGCTCCGCATGGAGGAGCGCATCGCCCCCAAGCACGTGAAGATCGTGGGCGACGAAGGGGGCGTCCCGATGGACTTCGCCTTCTGGATCCAGCTGCACAAGGTCTCCGACACGGACACGCGCCTGCGGGTGGTGCTGCACATCGACCTGAACATGATGATGCGGATGATGATCGGCTCGAAGCTGCAAGGGGCCGTCGACCAGATCGCCGAGGGGATCGCCCGGGCGATGAATGCCGCCCCGCAGTACTGATCCGGCACCCGTTCGGCCGGTCACACTCCCACCGGGACATTCCAACCGGAACACTCCGACCCGACCGGAACACCCCGACTGGGACAGACAAAAAAACGACCCGCCTTTACTGCGGGTCGCTTTTTTATTGCGGAATGTGCGGCACCACGGTCCAGTGAAGGGCCGAATACCGCTCGGGGCTACTCCCGCATGGCGCGGGCGACGCAGCGGATCGTCGGGAAGGCTTCGCGCACATGCTCCGCGGCCTCGTCGGGCGTGCACCAGACGACCTGCTCGATCCCCTCTTCGGTCTGGGGGCGCAGCGCCGACGTCGCCGTCGTGCGCAGTTCGAACCAATGGGTGCGCTTCAACTCCCAGCGCGCCGTCTTCGGGAACCAGTAGGCATGCAGCGTCTCGCACAGCGGCCGCACGACATGCGCCGCAACACCCGTCTCCTCGGCAATCTCGCGCTCGGCGCACGCCTCAAGGCTCTCGCCCGGCTCGAGATGTCCTTTGGGCAGGTCCCAGCGTCCGTTGCGGTGGATCATCAGCCAGGCTCCCCGCGCATCGACCACCACGCCGCCGGCCGCCTCCACGGCCGTGAACTCCGCGGCAAAGGCGGCAAAGGCCGCATCGGGATCGTCCGCAACGACAGCGACGGTGTTGTTCGTTTCGAGAATTTTCCCTATCTTCGTCCGGCTGACGGGGCCCTCGGAGGCCGCGACAACGGCACGGTCGGTCCCGGCGGGTGCGGTCCGCGTGAAGATCACGGACTTGTCGGCAAAATAGACGGTATGCTCCATGTCCGGAAAAATTTTGGAACAAAAATACGAATAAATGGGAAAACCTCAACGAAAATGAAAAAAATCCTCCTGATGATGGCTTTTGCAGCTGTGGGACTCGGGGCCTGCGACGAACGGCCCAAGCCCCTTACGATCGACAACGCCCTGACGGCCGAGGAGATCGCCGCCGGGCGCCTGACGCCCGAAGTGATGTGGAAGATGGGCCGTGCGGGCTCGTCGTCGCTCTCGGCCGACGGCAGCCGCCTGCTCTACACCGTGACACACTACAACATGGCCGAGAACCGCGGCGTGACGGCCGTCTACGTGCAGGAGATGGCCTCGGGCGCCGTGCACCAGCTCACCGACTTCGCGTCGAACAACTCGTCGCCCGCCTGGTCGCCGGACGGCAGCCGCATTTACTTCCTCTCGGACCGCAGCGGCTCGTCGCAGGTCTGGGTGATGGATGCCGACGGCGGCAACGCCACGCTCGTAACGGGCAAGGGCGGCAGCGAGGGCATCCCCGACGTCGAGGGCTTCGGCATAAGCCCCGACGGCAAACACATCTGGTGGGTGCAGGGCGTGCAGCCGGCTGGTGTCGCCATCCGCTCGTCGGACCGCTACAAGGACATGGACAAGTCGAAGGCCCGCATCTACGAAGACCTGATGGTCCGCCACTGGGACTACTGGGACGAGGGTACCTACCGCCACATCTTCGTCGGCGAACTGGGCAAGGGGCTCGTCACCTCGGGCCGCGACATCATGCCCGATGCGGCATGGGACGCCCCGCTGGCCCCCTACTTCGACATGGCCGAGATCGCCTGGAACCACGCCGGCACGCAGCTGGCCTATACCTGCAAGCCGCTGACGGGCACGGCCTACGCCGTATCGACCGACTCGGACATCTTCATCTACGACCTGGCCACGGGCCGGACGCAGAACATCTGCAAGCCGGCAAGCCGGCCGACGGGTGAGACGGCCGCCGCCGGCGACATGCCCGGCTACGACAAGTATCCCGTCTGGTCGCCCGACGACTCGAAGATCGCCTTCCGCTCGATGCGCCGCGCGGGCAACGAGTCGGACAAGGAGCGGCTGTTCGTCTACGACTGCCGCACGGGTCGCATGGAGGACCTGACGGCCGAGTTCGACTACAACGCCATGAACGTCGTCTGGGAGGGCAACGACCGGCTGTGGTTCATCGCCCCGATCGAAGCCACGCACCAGATCTGCCGCGTGCAGGTGCCCTCGGCGACGGCCGAGCACCCGGCGGCCGAAGTCGAGGTGCTCACCTCGGGCGACCACGACATCAACGCCTTCACGATGGGCGGCGGACGCATCGTCGCCGAGATGACCAAGATCTCGATGGCCACGGAGTTCTTCGACGTGAACCCCGAGGACGGCCGTCTGACGCAGATTTCGGCCATCAACAAACCCATCTATGACCACATCCGCATGGGCGAGGTGCAGAAGCGCTGGGTCAGGACCACCGACGGCAAGCAGATGCTCACATGGGTCGTGCTGCCGCCCGACTTCGACCCCGCGAAGAAGTACCCCGTGCTGCTCTACTGCCAGGGCGGCCCGCAGAGCGTCGTCTCGCAGTTCTGGAGCTACCGCTGGAACCTCGAGCTGATCGCCTCGGGCGGCTACGTCGTCGTGGCGCCCAACCGCCGCGGCCTGCCCTCGTTCGGGCAGGAGTGGCTCGACCAGATTTCGGGTGACTACTCGGGTCAGAACATCCGCGACTACCTCTCGGCCATCGACGACGTGGCGGCCGAACCGTGGGCCGACCGCGACCGCATGGGGTGCGTGGGCGCCTCCTACGGCGGCTATTCGGTCTACTTCCTGGCCGGCTGCCACGACAAGCGCTTCAAGGCCTTCATCGCCCACTGCGGCATCTTCGACTTCGACTCGATGTACGGCGAGACGGAGGAGCTGTGGTTCGTCAACAACGACTACGGAGGCCCCTACTGGGACAAGACGAATGCCACGGCCCAGCGCTCCTACGCCAACTCGCCGCACCGCTTCGTCGACCGCTGGGACACGCCGATCCTGATCGTCACCGGCGAGAAGGACTACCGCATTCCCTACACGCAGTCGCTCGAGGCCTTCACGGCGGCGCGCGTGCGCGGCATCCCGGCGCGTCTGGTCTCGTTCGAGGACGAGGCCCATCAGGTCTTCCGCCCGCAGAACTCGCTCGTCTGGAACCGCGAATTCTTCGGCTGGCTCGACAAGTACGTCAAGCAGGAGTAACCCCTCCGCGCAACCAGGCTTCAGAGGCCGCCCGGATCCGAATCCGGACGGCCTCTTTTTCGTCCGGACGACCTTTTTCCGGGCACAGGGAGCCGCCCGCCCGACCCGCCGCACGGCCTCGGGACTCCGCGCGCACGCCGCACCCGGACGCATCTTCAGGAGTACGCCGCAGGGGCCGTCACCGGAAGACCGACACCCTGATCCGGTCCCTCCGCCGCCCGCCTACACACGTGGAAGCAGAGCCGGTTCCGAAAGCAGGAAAACACGCCGGACAACGACCAACAGAACAACATCGGCACCGTTTTCATGATGAAAAACACGGTGTTCGTTGAATTTATTTTCCCGAAAGGGCGGCGATCCCTATTTTTGCACACATTCGGACAAGAGCGTACAACCTATTCCATACATATATGAAATTCAGGACAACCCTGTTCGCACTGCTTCTGCTCGCCGCCTCGTGCTCCAAGACCGCGGAGCCCGGGGTGCACCCCGAAGCAGGCACTCTTCGTGTGACCGTCGGTTCCGGTCCCCGGCTCGACATCGCCGCCGACACGCGCACCGCACTCGGTGACGACGGCACAACGGTCCGCTGGTGTGACGGAGACGAAATCGCCCTGTGGGCGCTCGACGGCGCAGGCGCCGAGGCCTTCTCCGCCCTGCCCTTCTCCCTGTGGCACTACAACGCCACGTTCGGCGATGCCCGCTTCCGCGGCGACATTCCGCAGCTCGAGGCCGGCGAGTACACCTACCTGGCCGTCTCGCCCCGCCCCGCGGCAGTCGAGGGGACGCACGCCGCGTATGAGATTCCGGCCGTGCAGAGCGGCGCATTCGACGGCGCCTGCGACGTCATGGTCGCCACACCCGTCACGGCGCAGGCCCTCGTCGAGGGGGACAACAGCGATGCCGTGCGCTTCGACTTCGCGCACAAGGTGCACGTGCTGAAGATCCGCTTTGCCGAGAACCGCCTCGCCGAGCCCGTCACGCGGCTCGAGATCGCCTTTCCGCAACCCGTCGCAGGCCGTCTGACGGTCGACGCCGCCGATGCGCAGGCCGCCCCGGAGCTGACCGACGGCAGCAACACGCTGACGCTGCGCTTTCCCGAACCGATGGAGATTACGTCCGAAAGCCAACCGGTCGTCTACGCCGTGATCGCCCCGGTCAACATCCCCGCCGACGGGCGGATCACCCTGACGGCCTACGGTGCGGGCAGCCAGTCGAAACCCGCCACGCTCGAGGGCCGGCTCTTCGCCGAGGGCCACACGACCCCCCTCGCGCTGCACATTCCCGAGGCGGACAAGGTCTACACGACGCTGCGCCTGCACCTGGAGAACACGGGCGAGGAGACGCTCGGCGAGCGCATCGACTCGTTCACGCTCTCGACCGACATCGAAGGGGTGCTCTTCGACAACGGCACGCAGAGCCACACCTTCGCCGTGACGGGCGCAGGCGACTACGACCTGCCCTTCGAGCACTTCCCCGAGGCGCTGCAGGGACAGACCCTGACGGTGGCCTACGAATCCGAGAACACCCTTCTCTACCGCACCGTCACGCTGCCCGCCACCCTGAACGAGGGTCAGGTCAACGAGGTCGCCACGCCGCTGTCGGTTCCCTACCTGCTCGAGGAGAGCTTCGACAACGTGCCGGGCTTCGACTACAACGCCGGCAACAGCACGTCGGCAACCTCCAGCGGCAGCAGCACCGCCAAGCAGCTCTCCGAATACGGCATGACCGAGGGGTGGAGCGGCGCCCGCTGCGGCGTCGAGGCCGGCAAGGCGATGCGCATCTGCTGCCGCAACGAATACGCCGGATCGTTCGGCATCTACGTCCACGGCACCTACCACGGCCGCGTCGACTCACCCGCCCTGACGGGCATCCGCGACGGCAAGAGCCCGAACATCCGCATCACGTTCAACTACTCCTTCAACCGCGCCTGCAACACCGGCGGCACGAACCAGCCCTACCTGGCCTTCGGCGTCACCGACGACGAGAACCGCAACACGGTCGGCACGTCGAGCCCCGGCAGCGAGTACTATACGTGGAACATCCCCGATGCGCTGCTCACCGATCTGACGGGCGAGCTCTCGGGATCGTTCGACAACATCCCGCTTGGCGGCGAGAGCGCTCCGCTACGCGTCGAGGGGGCGGTCAACACGCAGCGCCTGGTCTGGGAGGTCTACATGAAGGACAAGGAGACGGGCAGCGGCTTCACCCGCAACACGATGAGCAACAACTGGGTCTACATCGACAACATCCGCGTCTCCATCGACAAATAAACGAGCAGCCATGAAACGATATTTCGCATACATCATCGCCGCGGCGGCACTCGCCGCCGGGTGCTCCGAGCAGGAGGAGGGCGCCGCAGGCAAGGGCTTCGGACGCCTCGAGATCAGGACGGCGGCCGACGCCGGGATCGTCACGCGGGCCGTCCCGACGCCCGACGCCGGAGCCTTCTCCCTGACGCTCACGGGCGACGGCTACGAAGGACGCTGGCCGAGCGTCGACGCCTTCGCACAGTGCGACACGATCTTCCGCGAAGGAACCTACACGGCCCGCATCGCGTGGGGCGACCCCGCGGCCGAAGGGGTCGACAAGGTCTGCTACGCCGGCGAGCAGCGGTTCACGCTGCAGGCCCGCCGTACCAACACGGTATCCGTGACGGCCACGGTGGCCAACTCGCAGACGCGCGTCCGCACCACGGAGCAGTTCCGCAACTACTTCCACGACGCGCACTTCACCGTCCGCACCGGGGCAGGCAACACCTTCGAGTTTGCGGCCGAGGGCGGCGAGGCGGTCTTCGTGCAGGCCGGGACGGCGCTTCGCGTGAACGGCACGGCCCGCCGCCAGAGCCAGACCGGCACGGACGAGGGACCGGAGGTAAGCTTCTCGGCCACGCTCGACGGCGTGACGAAGGCCCGCACGTGCCACACCTTCACCTTCGACGCCTCGCAGGCGGGCAGCGTAACGGTCACGATTCTGCTCGACGAGGGCGAGCAGGTCATCGCGCCCGTCGAAATCGAACTCAACGACGACGCCATCTACAACGAACAATAAACAGACACGATATGAAACTCTTTACCAAGACTTTGGCAGCCATGGCCGTTGCGGCGATGCTCGCAACGGGCTGCATCAAGGAGGAGCCGAACTACCGGCAGAACGGCACCGGCGGCACCGACGGCACGCAGAGCGCCGTAGGCTACCTCTCGCTCGAGGGGCTCTCGATGCGCGTCATCTACGACGCCGAGACCGAAACCCGTCCCGACGACACGGCCAACGAGACGCAGCGTCCCTCGACGCGCGCCGACGAGACGCAGCCCGCCGTCGACGACTTCCTCGTTTGCAAGCACGCACTTGCAGTGAGTGCACCAGTTGACCGGCATCTTTGTCTTATACGCAAGACCATGCTTATAGAGCTGGAGGAATATCCACTGCGTCCACTTATAGAACGCGGGGTCGGTGGTATTGATCTCCCGATCCC
>OMDE01000457.1_pt1 | contig 12607 bp, 7 predicted proteins | sample 1645171 | NCBI WGS metagenome assembly OMDE01 (sample SAMEA103958129, study PRJEB25191) | human gut metagenome
CGTTCATCGCGGAGAAGAGGAAGAAGGCCGCCCAGTACGGCTCCGGTACCATGGACCTGGTCAGGGAGGTCGCCAAGGACAAGGGAATGACCTACCCGGAGCTCGTCGACTCCATCTACAAGGACATCTTCGAGTGAGCGGAGCGGCGGTCCAGCCGCCCTCCCTCACAACCCCTTTTCCAATCTTCTGATGATGAGGTCCGCGTACTCCCCGGCGATGTTGATTCCGGTGACCCTCTCGAACTCCATGAAGAACGCGTTGGAGTTCACCTCGCATACCACCGGTCCGTCCTCCCCGAAGAGGTAGTCGATGCCGCAGTAGACGAGGCCCAGGGCCCTGGCTATGCCGAGGGACTCCTCGACCAGGGCGTCGTCGAGCTCGTAAGGCGCCCCGTGCCCGCCGCCGGCTATGTTGGACTGGAAACCGTCGGAGCTCCTCAGCATCCCGCCGAGGACCCTGTCCCCAACGACCATGACCCTGAGGTCCCTGCCCATGCTGGAGGTGACGGCCTCCTGGATCAGGTGGGCGTCGCACTTGACCTCGGACATAACGCGCCCGAGCTCGCCCCTGTCGCGCGCCAGGAACACCCCGGTGCCCATGGACCCGTGGCACTCCTTCACCACCACTGGGTATCCTAGCTCCCCCTCGATCCTTTCGTAGACCTCGTCGCCGATGACGGCGTCCGGGTCGTAGCACAGCAGTCCCGGAAGCGTCCTCGGTATGCGGAAGCCCCTGCCGGCCAGCTCGATGTACGTCATCATCTTGTCGTCGCAGGCCATGATCGCCACGGGCTTGGGCAGCGATTGCAGCCAGGTGGTCAGCTGGATCGGGTCGTAGAGCCACAGATCGGTCTGCGACGTGTTGCGCAGCGCCGAGAAGGTATACCCGGCGTTGGCCCGGCGGACCGTGTCGCGGAAGCCCTGGCAGCGTTCGTCCGACCAGACGATGCCGCGCGTGCCGTAGAAGGCGAAGTGGCGGAATCCCTTCTTGATGAAGTATTCGGCGCCCATCTCCCCGGCCCGGTAGTGGGGTCCCGTGATGTTGGGGATCGTCGAGAAGCGGGCCTTGAAGTCCTGGGCGATGGCGATGATGCCGTTGCGGGCGAAGAGCTCGACCTTGTCCGTGTTGTAGAACTGTCCGATGACGGCCTCGGCCCGCATGCGGCGCGCCCACTCGACGACGGCCTCGATGCCCGACTTTTCGCGGATCGCAAGGGGCAGCCGGCAGAGGCTCCACGCCTGTCCCGAGTCGTGCGCATAGCGGGCGATGCCCAGCAGCAGGCTGCGGGCGTAGGCTTCGGAGAAGTCGGTCATGAGGATGATGCGTGCCATGCCGATGAGCGTTTTTCGGGATAAAGATAACCTTTTTTGTCAAAATGACACGGTCATACCTCCTTTTTTTCTCTTGCGGGAGGTGCCGGAGGGGGTAATCTGTGCGCAAATTGAGGAGGCAAAAGCGCAAATCGCCATCGTCGGCAACCTCTTCTTTCGTATATTTGTATACCCGAAACCTGAACCTGAACAGCCATGATGCGAACCTTGACTCTGGCCCTGGCGGCATGCGCATGTGCAGCCTGCATGCAGCCCTCGGATCCGATCGATTATGTCGATCCCTTCATCGGAACCGGATTCCACGGCCACACCTATCCCGGCGCCACGACCCCCTTCGGCATGGTGCAGCTCAGCCCCGACACGCGCTCGGGCGACTGGGACGCCTGCGCCGGCTACCACTACGACGATACGACGATCGACGGCTTCTCGCATACGCATTTGAGCGGCACGGGGTGCGCCGATCTGGGAGATATCCTCTTCTATCCCACGCTGCGCGACGACGTGGTGCGTGACGGGGAGTTCCACCCCGTGCCCTACGCCTTTTCGCACGGCCGCGAGTGGGCCACGTGCGGTTACTACGCCGTCGAACTCTCCGACGACGGGCTGGAGGTCGAGCTGACGGCGGCGCCCCGCACGGGCGTGCACCGCTACGTGTTCCGCGGCAAGGGGCCGCGGCGCGTGGTCATCGACCTGATGCACACCATCACCGAGGAGCGGATCGACCTGCGCGAACTGCGGCAGACGGCTGCCGACGAGATCGAGGGCATGCGCCGCACGCAGGGTTGGGTGGCCGACCAGTACGTCTATTTCTCGGCCCGCTTCTCGGAACCGTTCACCGGGGTTGAACTGCTCGGCGACCGGCAGGCCGTCCTCACCTTCGCCCCGGAGGTCGGGACGCTCATCGTGGCCGTGGGTCTCTCGGCCGTCAGCGCGGAGAATGCCCGCGAGAACCGCCTTGAGGAGGTTCCCGCACTCGATTTCGATGCCGTGCATGCCCGCGCCGAGGCGCTGTGGCGCGACGCCCTGTCGGACATTGTCGTCGAGGGCGGCACGCGCGATGAGCGCACGGTCTTCTATACGGCGCAGTACCATACGAAACTCACGCCCAACCTGATGAGCGGCGTCAACGGCGACTACCGCCGCAGCGACGGCACCATCGGCCGCCTGCCCGCCGGCCGGGCCTACTATTCGACCCTCTCGCTGTGGGATACCTTCCGGGCGTGGAACCCCCTGCAGACGCTTGTCGACACGACGCTTGTGAGCGACATGGTCCGCTCGATGCTCGACATGTACGATGTGACGGGCGAGCTGCCGATCTGGCCCCTCTCGTCGGGCGAGACGCGCACGATGATCGGCTATCATGCCGCATCGGTCATTGCCGACGCCTGGATGAAGGGAATCCGGAGCTTCGATGCGGCGCACGCGCTCGACGCCATGGTGCGCTCGTCGAACTGCAACCGCAAGGGGTCGGAGTATTACGTCGCCGAGGGGTACATCCCCTCGAACATCCTGCGCGAATCGGTCTCCTGCACGCTCGAATACGCCTACGACGACTGGACGATCGCCCGCATGGCCGAGGTGCTGGGCCGCGCCGATCTGGCTGCGGAGTACTACGGCCGGGCGCTCAACTACGTCAATGTCTTCGACGGCTCGACCCGCTTCTTCCGCGGGCGGCAGCGCGACGGCAGCTGGTCGGCGCCCTTCGAGGAGTTCGTCGCCGGGCGCGACTACACCGAGGCCACGCCGTGGCAGTACCGCTTCTTCGCGCCGCACGACGTGAACGGGCTGGAGCAGCTCTTCGGCGGCCGCGAAGCCTTCGTGCGGGAGCTCGACCGCCTCTTCACGCTCGAATCGCCGCACAAGGATGTCGGCCTGGACGACATCACGGGCCTCATGGGCCAGTATGCACACGGCAATGAGCCGAGCCACCACATGGCCTACCTCTATAGTTATGTCGGCATGCCGTGGAAGACGCAGGAGCTGACGCGCCGCCTGCTCGACGAGATGTATGCCCCGACGCCCGAGGGCATCATCGGCAACGAGGACTGCGGGCAGATGTCGGCCTGGTATGTCTTCTCGTCGCTGGGCTTCTATCCCGTCTGCCCCGGCTCGAACCAGTTTGTCCTGACGGCGCCGCTCTTCGAGCGGGCCACCGTGCGCCTGGCCAACGGGCGGACGCTCACCGTCACGGCCGATACGCCGCGCCGCAACCGCTATGTCGGTGCGGTGACGCTCAACGGCAAGGCGGTCGATACCAACTATATCACCTATGAACAGCTCATGGAGGGCGGCGAGCTGCACTTTACGATGCTGCCCGAGGCCGACCTCACGCGCGGCACCTCGCCCGAGGCACAGCCCTATTCGCTCACATGCGGCGAGGCCGTCTCGATTCCCTACACGACGCAGTCGGTGAGCCTCTTCACCGAGCCGGTCGACGTCGCACTGGCGACGACGACGCCCGGGGCCGAGATCCGCTATACGCTCGACGGCTCGGAGCCCGATTCGCTCTCGGCCCTCTACGAGTCGCCGATCCGCGTGGAGCGCACGCTGACGCTCCGTGCCCGGGGCTTCAAGGCGGGTGCCGCCCCGAGCCGCACGCTGACGCTGCGGGCCGAGAAGGCGGAGTTCCTGCCGGCGGCAGCCGCGACGGCGGAAGAGCAGGGTGTCGCCTATACCTATTATGAAGGGACCTTCGCGCGCGTGGCCGATATCGAGCGGACGCGTCCCGTCTCGCGCGGCGTGATGGCCGAGCCGTCGATCGCCGAGGCACCGCAGGAGGACCACTTCGCCTACATCTTCGAGGGCTATGTGCGCATCCCGCAGCGGGGAGTCTGGGAGTTCTCGACGCGCAGCGACGACGGCAGCGTGCTGCTGATCGACGGACAGAAGGTCGTCGACAACGATACGTCGCATGCCGCTGTCACGGCGACGGGCCGCGTGGCCCTCGACGAGGGGCTGCACGCCTTCCGCCTGCTCTACTTCGAGGATTACGAAGGTCAGGAACTCTCCTGGGGCTGGAAGGCTCCCGGCGAGACGGAGTTCGTGCCGATTCCCGCGGAAAATCTCTTTGTGAAATAACGATGCGATGCCCGAGGCCGTTTCCCTGCAAGTGGACGGAAGGAATTTTTGGTGTGTGGTGTTCCGCTGCGATGCGGTAGCGGCGGGGACCGGTCCTCGGGCGACGCGAAAAACCGAAACGATATGAAAAAACTCTTCTTCTTACTGATGCTTGCCGGGGCCGTCTCCTGCGGCAAGGCTCCGCAGGAGCTGACCGTCATGACGATGAACGTGCGGTATGACAACCCCGAGGACGGGGAGAACAACTGGCGCTTCCGCCGCGAGAGGGTCGGGGAGCTGATCCGCTCGCAGCAGGTTGACCTGCTCGGCACGCAGGAGGTGCTCTCGAACCAGTACGACGATCTGCGGGCCGAGCTGCCCGCATACGCCTCCGTGGGGGTGGGCCGCGAGGACGGGGCCCGTGCGGGCGAGTTCAATGCGATCTTCTACCGTACGGAGCGCTTCGAACTGCTCGATTCGGGAACCTTCTGGCTGAGTGAGATGCCCGAGGTGGCCGGCTCGAAAGGGTGGGATGCCGCCTGCGAGCGCATCGCGACGTGGGTCATCCTGCGTGACGGAACGAACGGACGCGAACTGCTCTTCGTGAATACGCACCTCGACCACATGGGCGAGCAGGCCCGCCGCGAGGGCGTGACGCTGCTACTCGACCGCATTGCGGCGCTGCGCGGCGACCGTCCGGTGATTCTCACGGGCGACTTCAACGCCGATCCCTCCTCGACGGTCATCGCGCACGTGCTCGAAGACGGCACGTTACGCAGCGCCTGGGATGCCGCCGCGGTGCGTAACGGCGCGGGGTGGAGCTTCGCCGATTTCGGGCAGATTCCCGTCGGGGAGCGGCCGCTGATCGACTACGTCTTCTTCGGCGGAGGGTTCGAGGCGGACGAGTGCACGATCCTGCCCGATACGCTCGGCGGCGGCTACGTCTCCGACCATGCCCCCGTCCGGGCGCTGCTGCGCTATGCGGAGTAATTCAAGAACACAAGAACAAACGACTAACCGAGAGATACCATGAAACGGATTCTGAAAACCGGACTGCTGCTTGCATTCCTTTTGCTGTGCGGCGTCGGTGCCGCGCAGCCTCCCGTGCTGATCCATTCGCACAACGACTATACGCGCACGGTGCCCTTCTACCAGGCCTATGCGCAGCGGGTCTCGTCGATCGAGGCCGATGTGTTCCTTCGTGACGGCGTGCTCGTCGTGGGACACGACGTCGAGGACCTCGTGCCCGAGATGACCTTCGAGAAACTCTACGTCGAGCCGCTCGTGACGCTCTTCGCCCGCAACGGCGGCCGCGCCTGGAAGGATTCCGACCAGCGGCTGCAGCTGATGGTCGAACTCAAGTCCGAGACCGAACCGACCTTGCGGGCCGTCGTCGCGCTGCTGCAGCGCTGGCCCGCGGTCTTCGACCCGGCGGTGAATTCAGAGGCGGTACGCGTCACGGTGACGGGCCGCGTGCCCGAGCCGGCCGATTTCGACCGGTATCCCGCCTTCGTCCGCTTCGACGGGGCGTGGGATGCGGACTATACCCCCGCGCAGCTCGAGCGCATCGCGCTCGTGAGCGCCAATTTCCGCGACTTCTCGCAGTGGAACGGCAAGGGTTCGATCATCCCCGCGGAACTGGCGCGCGTCAAGCAGGTGATCGACCGGGCCCATGCGTGGGAGAAGCCCGTGCGCTTCTGGGGCGCTCCCGAGGGCACGACCGTCTACTACACCTTCTACGACCTGGGCATCGACTACATCAATACGGACCGGCCCGAGACCTGTGCCGCCTTCTTCGACGACTTTGCCAACAAGAACTTCTGCATCGGCGAGCACCGCGACGCGGCGGCCGGCGTGACGGGCACGAAGCGCCTGGACAAAACCACGCGCGACTTCGGCGGCTTCCGCAACGACAAGCTCCAGCTCTCGCAAGGGATCGACATCTACACGCCGACCTACCGCAACGACGGTGGCGAAGGGGCGATCCGCAACGTGATCTTCCTGATCGGCGACGGCATGGGCCTTCCGCAGATCATGGCCGGCGCCTATGCCAACCGGGGGCTGACGACGCTTCGGATGAAGCACATCGGCCTGCAGCGCAACAATGCGCTCGATGCCTTCACGACCGACTCGGCGGCGGGCGGCAGCGCCCTGGCCACGGGCGAGCGCCACAACAACCGCCACATCGCCATGAGCGCCGACGGCGAACCCTATCCGTCGCTTTCGGACTTCTTCCACGACGAGCAGTGCGCCGTGGGCGTGCTGACGCTCGGCAACGCCGTGGATGCCACGCCGACGGCCTTCTACGGCCACTCGGTCGAGCGTGACAATTCGGACGAGCTGACGCGCTGCCTGCTCGATGCGAAGATCGACCTGCTCTGCGGCAGCGGCATCCGCCAGTTCACCGAGCGCGGTGACGGCGTGGACCTCGTGAAGGAGCTCTCGGGCGAGTACCGCTTCGTGCGCTCGATCGACGAGATCAACGACCGAGAGGGCAAGGTGATCTGCATCGACGAGCGGATGGACGACGCGGCCGAGGAGGCGAACCTCTCGCTGCTGGCCGACGCCACGCGTGAGGCGATCGCCAAGCTCCGCGAGCGCGGCGGCGAGGGCTTCTTCCTCATGGTCGAGGGTGCCAAGATCGACTACGCGGGCCACTCGCGCTGCCTGCCCGGCTCGATCATCGAGATGCTGAGCTTTGACCAGGCTGTGGCCGAGGCGCTGCGCTTCGCCGACTCGAACGGCGAGACGCTCGTCATCGTGACGGCCGACCACGAGACGGGCGGCCTGACGCTGCTCGACGGCGACGAGCGCACGGGCCGCGTCATGGGCTGCTACGTCACGGACGACCATACGCCGGCGATGCTTCCCGTCTTCGCCTACGGCCCCGGCGCCGACCGCTTCTGCGGCGTCTACCTCAATACGGAGATCGCCCGCCGCATCCGGGTGCTCTATGACGAACGAAAGCATTGACGGAGATGGTACGCTGGATTGTCATGACGCTCGCGGCCCTCGGTGCCGTCGGCGCGGCCGCCGCCCAAGGGCTGATGTCGGGCCCCTACGAGCTGCCCTACAAGAACACCTACGTCAAGGAGGTCTTCGTGGCCGAAAACGAATTCCGCAACGCCACCCCGGAGCGGATCGAGCCGCGCTCGTTCGACGAGGCGCGCCGGATCCTGCCCGCCCCCTTCTGGGAGGGGCACGAACGGGAGGTCGAGATGTACTGGCACGCCTGGCGCATTGCCGTGGGCAACATCCGCCAGCCGGCCGAAGGGTCGGGCTTCGTCTCGCCCTACCTCGACATCGCCTACAACGGCAACATCTTCATGTGGGACGCCTCGTTCATGATGATGTTCGCCCGCTACGGCTACCGCTTCTTCCCCTTCCAGCGGACGCTCGACAACTTCTACGCCAAGCAGCATCCCGACGGCTTCATCTGCCGCGAGATCCGGGCCGACGGTTCGGACTGCTTCGAGCGCTACGACCCCACGTCGACGGGCCCCAACCTGCTGCCGTGGGTCGAGCTGGCCTACTACCGCCAGTACGGCGACCTGGATCGCCTGCACCGCGTCTTCCCGGCGCTGTGCGCCTATGCCCGGTGGTGGAAGCTCAACCGCACGTGGCCCAACGGCACCTACTGGTCGAGCGGCTGGGGCACGGGCATGGACAACATGCCGCGTGTGAAGGAGGAGTACAACCCCATCTACTCGAACGGCCACATGGAGTGGCTCGACACGAACCTGCAGCAGATGCTCGTCAACGAGTCGCTGCTCCAGATCGGCTTCTACATCGAGCGCTGGCAGGAGATCGAGGAGGTCGAGGACGAAAACCGCTTCCTGCGCCGCCACATCAACGAGTGCATGTGGGACGATGAGCAGGGCTTCCTCTTCGACCGGCAGGCCGACGGGTCGCTCGGCACGGCGAAGGGGGTCTACGCCTACTGGGCGTTGCAGACCGACGTGCTCGACCGCGAGCGGCTCGACAGGCTGGTCGCCCACCTGAGCGACACGGCGGAGTTCAACCGTCCGCACCGCGTGCCGTCGCTGGCGGCCGATCACCGCAAGTACAACGCCCTGGGCCGCTACTGGCAGGGCGGCGTGTGGCCCGGCACGAACTACATGATCATCGACGGCCTCTGGCGCAACGGCTACCGTGCCGAGGCGCAGCAGATCGCCGAGAACCACTACGCCGCGGTCTTCGAGGTGTGGAAGAAGACCGGGACCTTCTGGGAATACTACGCCCCGGAGCGGATCGAGCCCGGTTTCATGGCCCGCAGGGACTTTGTCGGCTGGACGGGCCTGCCGCCCATTGCGGTCTTCATCGAGTACATCCTCGGCATCCGGTCCGACTACTCGGAGAACCGCATCGAGTGGCACGTCACCAAGACGGAGGCGCACGGCATCGAGCGCTATCCGTTCGGTCCCGACGGGGTAGTGACGCTGAAGTGTGCCGCGCGCCGCGGAGCCGATGCGACGCCCGAGGTGAGCATCGAGACCAACGTGCCGTTCGATCTGACGCTCCTGTGGGGCGACGGCCGCAGCCGCACGGTGCATGTCGAGCGGAGCGGACGGGTGAAGTTGAACTGACAGGAGAGATTGCGATATGAAGAGATGGATTCTGACACTTTGCCTGCTCGCATTCGGCGGGGCGGGCCTGATCCGGGCGCAGCAGCCGGTGCTGCGCTTCGGCGATGACGGGACGTTCCGCATCGCGCAGTTTACGGACATGCACCTCGATGCGTCGACGCCGCGGCGGCTGGCCGAGGCCGAAAAGACCTTTGCGCGGCTCGACCGCGTGGTGGCGCTCGAGCGGCCCGACCTGGTCGTCTTCACGGGCGACGTGGTGACGGGTGCCCCGGCCGAAGGGATGTGGCGGCGCCTGCTCGACACGATGGCGGCGCGCCGCGTGCCCTTCTGCGTGGTGCTGGGCAACCACGACGCCGAACAGGACCTCACGCGGGCGCAGATCGCGCGCCTGGTGACCTCGTGCGGCGGCAGCCTCAATACGCTCAACGAGGCCGGCGAGCTGGCCGACCGTGAGCTGGAGGTGCTCGGGCACGCTTCGCAGCAGCCCGCCCTCGTGCTCTACTGCCTCGACTCGCACGACTACTCGACCGTCGAGGGGGTTGACGGTTACGGCTGGTTCACGCCCGCGCAGGTGGCGTGGCTGCGGGCACGCTGCACGGCCCGCACGGCCGCAAACGGTGGGCGGACGGTGCCGTCGCTGGCCTTCTTCCACATCGTGCTGCAGGAGTACCTTGCGGCGTGGCGCAATCCCGGGGCTTCTCACATCGGCCGGGCGGCCGAGGAGGAATGTCCCGGAGCGCTCAACACGGGCATGTTCGCCGCGATGGTCGAGACGGGCAGCGTCATGGGGACGTTCGTCGGGCACGACCACGACATCGACTACCTGGTGGCCGACAAGGGCATCTGCCTCGGTTACGGCCGCTACTCGGGCGACAATACGACCTACAACGACCTGCGTCCGGGTGCGCGCCTGCTGGTGCTGACGGAGGGAGAGCGGGGCTTTGAAACGTGGATCCGCGAGGATGACGGCCGCATGGTCGATCATGCGCGGTTCGGCGATGGTAAAATTACGGAAATAGCTGTGGAAAGATGAGAATAGGTGTGGATTTGGGCGGAACGAACGTGCGGGTCGGTCAGGTTGTCGACGGCCGGATCGTGCGGTTGCTCTCCGAGCCCTGCAAGTCGGATCGCCCCGAAGAGGAGGTCCTCGAACATATCGCGTCGCTCGTCGGCGCACTCATGACGCCCGAGGTCGAGTGCATCGGCATCGGCGTTCCCTCGGTGGTCGATGCCGCGCGCGGCATCGTCTACAACGTCGTGGGCATCCCCTCGTGGCGGGAGGTGCACCTCAAGGAGCGCTTCGAGAAGCGCTTCGGCGTGCCCGTCTCGGTGAACAACGACTGCAACTGCTTTGCGCTGGGCGTCTGCCACTTCGGCGAGGCGCACGGTTACCGCGACGTCGTCTGCATCGCCCTCGGTACGGGCGTCGGCGCCGGCGTGGTGATCGACGGCAGGCTCTATTGCGGCCACAACACGGGAGCGGGCGAGATCGGCTGTGTCCCCTACCTGGACCGTGACTACGAATACTATTGCAGCAGCCGCTTCTTCGTCGGACACGGCACGACGGGCAAGCAGGCCTACGAACGGGCCGTGGAGGGCGATCCGCAGGCGCTGGCGCTCTGGCGCGAGTTCGGCGGACATGTCGGGCGGCTGGTCATGCTGGCGCTCTACGCTTACGATCCACAGGCGATCGTCTTCGGCGGCAGCATCGCCTACGCCTTCGGCTTCTTCCGCGAGGCGATGTACGAGCGTCTCCGGGAGTTCCCCTACGCCAAGACGGTCGAGAGCCTGCATATCTGCTGCTCGCACATCGAACATGTCGGACTGCTGGGCGCTTCGGCCTGCGAATAGGGGAGGGCGTATGCGGCGAGTTCGTATCTGGATGGCCGCGGGGCTGCTGGCAGCCTCGTGTGCATGCGGCCGGACGCTCCCCTCGGACGGGACGATCGACGTGGTTCCCGTTCCGGTGCGCGTTACCCCGGTTGAGGGGGTGTTCCGCCTCGGGGCCTCGACCCCTGTTTGTATCGAATCCTCCGACGAGCGGATGCGCTGGGTGGCCGACGCGCTCGACGAGGTGCTGCAACCGGTTTTCGGGCGCGGACTCGAATGCCGTTTCCCGCAGGCCGGTGAGCCGCATGCGGTGAATTTCCTCCTGGATGCCTCGATGGCGCCCGATGCCTACCGTCTGACGGTGACGACGGAGCGGGTGGATATTTGCGCGGGGGCTCCCGAAGGGGCCTTCTACGCCGTGCAGACGCTGCGGCAGCTGCTGCCCGTGGAGGCCTTCGACGGCGGCGTGCGGACGGTCGAGCTGCCTGCGGTGGAGATCGAGGATAGGCCCGCGATGGCCTACCGCGGACTGATGCTCGACGTGGCGCGCCACTTCTTTACCGTCGACGAGGTCAAGCGCACGCTCGATCTGTTGGCGCTGCACAAGATGAATGTCTTTCACTGGCACCTGACCGACGACCAGGGCTGGCGCATCGAAATCCGCCGCTATCCCGAACTGACGCGCGTCGGATCGGTGCGGCGGCGCACGCTCATCGGCAAGGACCCCGGCGGCGAGTACGACGAGACGTGCCGTTACGACGAGCGCCCCTACGGCGGCTTCTATACACAGGAGGAGGTGCGCGAAGTGGTCGACTATGCCGCGCGGCGCTTCATCACGGTCATTCCCGAGATCGAGTTCCCGGGCCACGCCGTGGCGGCGCTGGCCTCCTATCCGTGGCTGGGCTGCACGGGCGAACAGTACGAGGTGCGCCAGACGTGGGACATCGACGACAGGGTCTTCTGTGTCGGGCGCGATTCGACGTTCGACTTCATCGAAGGGGTGCTCGACGAGGTGATCGGGCTCTTCCCCTCTACCTATATTCATATCGGCGGCGACGAGTGCCCGACCAAGATGTGGGAGCAGTGTCCGCACTGCCGGGCGCGCATGCGCGCCGAGGGGCTGACCGCGCCGCGGCAGTTGCAGGGCTACGCCACGAAGCGCGTCGAACGCTTCCTGCAGGCGCACGGCCGGCGCCTGATCGGCTGGGACGAGATTCTCGACGGCGGCGTTTCGCCGACGGCCGCCGTCATGTCGTGGCGCGGCACCGAAGGGGGCATCCGGGCGGCCCGGCAGGGCAATCCGGTCGTCATGGCCCCGACGACGCACTGCTATCTCGACTACTACCAGACGGACGACGTGGCGAACGAGCCCCTGGCCTGGGGCGGCTGCCTGCCCCTCTCCAAAGTCTATGAGCTGGACCCCTACGAGGGGCTCGACTCCCTCGCGCAGCGCTGCGTGCTCGGGGTGCAGGCCAACCTCTGGACCGAGTATATCCCCGACTTCGCACAGGCACAGTACATGCTGCTGCCGCGGCTGGCGGCCGTAGCCGAGGTGGGGTGGGCTCCCCGGCGCCGCAACTACGACGATTTCCTGCGGCGCATGGAGCACCTGCGGCTGCTCTACGGGGCCTGCGGCTACCGTTACGCGCCGCATCCCTTCGTGCACTGACGTCCATACGCTAACCGGGGATCTCATCCCCGGTTTTTTACCGGGCAATTGTGCGCAAATAGAGGATATAAATACGCAAAATACGCCCATTCGCACAATTATGTTGGATAATTTTGAATATCGAAAAGTGCGAA
>OMDE01000463.1_pt1 | contig 12506 bp, 11 predicted proteins | sample 1645171 | NCBI WGS metagenome assembly OMDE01 (sample SAMEA103958129, study PRJEB25191) | human gut metagenome
AATGTCCGTTTCATCGCTGTCAACGATGGCGTGGATTCCACGGTGGAGAGCAGCAGTGACTTCAACCCCATCCGCAACTGGGCCAACGAGCTTCACGCCAAGGATACCAGCCGCAAGGTCCGCGCGGTCATGAAAATGAAAGCGGAGCAGGGAGAGCGGCTGGGCGGCAGACCGCCCTACGGCTATCGGAAAAGTGATGGTGACGCCAACACGCTGGTTCCGGACGAGGACACCGCACCTGTGGTGAAGCGCATCTTCTCCCTCTGCGCCGCTGGAAACGGCCCCAAGCGAATCGCCACCATCCTCACCAAGGAGCAGGTGGTGAACCCGTCCAACGCCTACTACCGCAAGACCGGGAAAAGCCATCGAGGACTGGACACCACCAGACCCTGCCTGTGGTCTTCCAACAGCGTCACCAGCATTCTGAACAATGAGGTCTACCTCGGACACTCGGTTGGGCTTCGCACCACTACGATCTCCTACAAAAACAAGCAGCGTGTGGAGCGCCCTGAAAGTGAGCGGTTCGTGGTGAAGAACACCCACGAAGCCCTTGTCACGCAGGAGCAGTGGGACATCGTGCAGGAGGTGCGTCAGCACAAAAAGCGTGTCCCCAAGCACATGGACGAGCCGAACATCTTCTCTGGACTGGTGTTCTGCGCGGATTGCGGCAAGCCGCTGGTGCTGCACAGAGCCAGCACGATGAAGCGGACGGAGTACAACTTCAAGTGCTACACCTACGGCAAAAAGGGCAAGACCGTTTGCACGCCGCATCACATCCGGGAGTTTGAACTGAAAGCCGTTGTGCTGGAGGACTTACGCCGGGTGACGCACTTCGCGCGGATGAAGGAAAAGCAGTTCGCCGCCTACATCAGCAGCAAGAATACGCTGGAGCTGCGGCGTGAGATGAACACGATCCAAAAAGATCTGGATACCATGCGGCGGCGCAGAGAGGAACTGTCCAAGCTGTTCAAGCGGCTCTATGAGGACAATGTGCTGGGGCGGGTGACCGATGAGCAGTACCGGATGCTGGCGGGCGATTACACCGTCGAACAGAAAGCGTTGGAGGAACAGATCCCCGAAAAGGAGGCCCGGCTGGAAAAGCTGAAAGCCGCCTCCGCCAACGTGAACACGTTCGTTGAGAAGGCGAAGCAGTATACCGCCATCGACGAGCTGACGCCGGAGCTGCTGCGTCTGTTTATCCAGCGGATCGAGGTGGGAGAACGGACGGAGAAATACTCCCGCAGCTCCCACCAGAGCATCCGCATCGTGTACCGCGACATCGGCACGGTGGACAGCGCGATGGAGCAGGGCGAGGCGCAGCCGCGCATTGCGCCGCCCTTAAGCGAGGTATTTCACCAGCTTCCCGCATAATAGAAACAGAGGAAAAAACGCAAGAAAGCGGACAGCAAACGCTGTCCGCCCCCTTGCAAGACACGGTGTCAACTTGTGTCCCTATGAACATTACCCGAAGGGTTTTCGGTTATCTGGCAAGGTTTTTCATCCTTTTCCAAACCGAAAAATCGAGCCGCGAAGTAGTTATATCGTAGGGGGTGTTATAGTAACGACAAAAACTAAATACCGTTTGGGCGGGCTGTCAGCCCGTCCAAGAAATCAGGACATTTCCTCTGAAAAGAAGAAATGTCCTTTTTTTGTACCCAAAATCAGATGCCGACAGGAGGAACACAATGCCTGAAAAAGCAGTGCAGAAAGAACCGGGCAAAAAGCCGAAACCACAGCAGGAAGTGATCGTTCATGTTCCACTCTCCAGGCTGCACGACTTCCCCAACCACCCCTTCAAGGTGCGGGACGACGAGGCCATGCAGGAAACGGCGGAGAGCATCCGGCAGTACGGCGTACTCGTCCCCGCCATCGTCCGCCCCCGCGAGGGCGGCGGCTATGAGATCATCGCCGGACACCGGCGCAGGCACGGCAGCGAGCTGGCGGGGCTTTCCGCCATGCCCTGCATCGTGCGGCGGATGGACGACGACACCGCCACCATCCTCATGGTGGACAGCAACATCCAGCGGGAGAATATCCTGCCCTCTGAACGGGCGCAGGCGTATAAAATGAAGCTGGAGGCTATCCGCCGCAAGGCTGGCAGACCGGCAAAAACAGAGGAAAAGGCGGATGAAAACAATTCGCCGCAAGTTGCGGCGAATTTCCGGGCAGATGACACAGTTGCAAAAGATGCCGGTATCAGTGGCGACACCGTGCGCCGCTACATCCGCCTGACAGAACTCTCCCCGGAGCTTCAGCAGATGGTGGACGAGAAGAAGATCGGCATGACCCCCGCCGTGGAAATCTCCTACCTCAAGCCGGAGGAACAGCAGATGCTCCTGACCGCCATCGACAGCGAACAGGCTACGCCCTCGCTTTCGCAGGCGCAGCGCATGAAGAAGCTCTCCCGCGACGGCAAGCTCAACGACGACACCATGCTGGACATCATGATGGAGCAGAAAAAGCCGGAGGGCTACAACGTCGTCCTCTCGGCGGACAAGCTGCGCAAATACTTCCCGCGCTCCTATACGCCGCAGAAGATGGAGGAAACCATCCTGAAGCTGCTGGACGCATGGCTGCGCAAGCGCCAGCGTGACCAGTCCAGATAACCGAATACGACCGCAGACAACCACGACACCGACCGGGCAGAGAGCTTTCTTTGCCCGGTTTTGTCATATCCAGAGAGGAGCAAAGCCATGTATATCAACACGTTCAAGTATAAGCCGGAGGACGTTTCCTGCGTCCTCTGTACGGAATATGTCAAAAAGCTGGGCTGCACCGCCCTGTCCTGCCCCTGCCTTGCCGAGCGTATGGAAGCCGGTACGGTGGGCTACGCGGAGGCTGTCGCGGAGCTGTTTCCGTACCGTCCGCGCCTGACCGCAAGAATCATGCGGCTGGCGGAGAGCTTTCCCGGAACCATGTGGCAGGACGACGCCCACAGGAAGCGCATGGAGACCCTGCGGCTGCTGCTGGGCTGCCGCAAAGAGCGCGACACGCCGGAGTTCTTCGCCGCGCTGTATCTGCTGACCTCCAACAAGGAGCTTGCGGACAGGACCTTCAACTGCTTCTTCCGCGGCGGCATCGACTTCCGCTACGCCCGCAGGCGCGGCATCTCTCCCCACGACTACACGCTGCTCATGGCGGCGAAAAGCCTTTACTGCCACACGGCGGAGGTCACGCAGGGCGACCTTGCGGAGCCGCAGATCATCCCCGACGAGGCGTTCCGGCTGCTCATCAACGCCCTGCTCATCGCCCGTTTCGGGCTGGACGCCCTGAAAATTACCGCAAGACGCGGACAGCGGGAATATACCCTCCGCCGCCTCATCCGCCGCGAAGCAGGGGGAAACGCTCCGTCTGCGGGGCTGCTTTTTCCCTCTGAGGGGAGGTGAACACCGTGGCAGTATTTCGCGTGGAGAAGAACCACAATTACACGGTCATGTCCAATTACCACCTGCGGGATACCCGCCTGACGCTGAAATCCATCGGTCTGCTGTCCAAGATGCTCTCCCTGACCGACGAGTGGGATTATACCACCCGTGGGCTTGCCGCCATCTGCAAAGAGGGCGTGGACGCCATCGGCGCAGCGCTCAAGGAACTGGAATTGCACGGCTACCTTGTACGCCGCCAGCTCAGGGACAGCCGCGGGCGCATCACCGACACCGAGTATACCATCTACGAATCGCCGCATCCGCCCTTGCCGGATACGGCCTGCCCAGATACGGAAAACCCGTATCTGGATACCCCGGATACGGACGAGCCATATACGGAAAAGCCCGCGCAATTAAATAAAGATAGAAGAAATAAAGAAAAAGAAATTCCTGATGAATCTATTACGGACACATCAAATCCTGATCCAATCTATCCCCCAGCCCCCTTGCAGGGCGCGGGATATGACGGGATGGGATACGAGGAAGCGCGAGAGATCGTCAGAGAAAATATCGAGTACGACATTCTCGTGCAGGACCCGCGGCAGGACAAGGAGCAGCTTGACGAGGTGGTGGACCTCATGGCGGAAACCCTCTGCTCCCGCAGACAGACCATCGTGGTGGCCGGGGACGAGTATCCGGCAGAGATGGTGAAGGAAAAGCTGCTGCGCGTCAATTCCATGCACATCGGCTACGTCTTTGACTGCCTGAAGCAGAACACCACCTACGTCCGCAACATCAAGAAATACCTGCTTGCCTCGCTGTTCAACGCGCCCAGCACCATGGGCAGCTACTATTCCGCCCTCGTCAACCACGATATGTACGGCGACGGGCTGCGGGGCAAGGGCTGAATATGACCGAAAAAAGGAGGGATGACCCATGCAGGAGGAAGTGGAAAACAGAGCGGTCACGCTGGTCATCAGCGCAACCAAGCTCACGGCGCGATTGCTGAAGGCCGCCATTCTCAAATACCTTGCCAGCCGCAAGGAGAAAAAGCTGGCAAAGGCGCGCGCCGCACCGGAGAAGCCCACCGGCAAGCAGACGGTGAAGCAGCTCATCGGGCAGAATCAGGGCGTATCCAACATCGAGATCACCGACAGCAATATCAAATCCTTTGAGCGCGTGGCGCGGAAATACGGCGTGGATTTTGCTCTGAAAAAGGATAAGTCCGGGGATATTCCCAAATACCTTGTTTTTTTCAAAGCCCGTGACGCCGACGCTTTGACGGCGGCGTTCCGGGAATACACTGCAAAAGAGGTCAAGCGGGCCTCGCAGGACAAACCCTCGGTGCTGGAGCAGCTCCGTGCGCTCAAGGCGAAGGTGCTGTCCCTTACGCCGGACAAAGCCCGGAACAAGGACAAGGGGCTGGAGCTATGAAACAGATCAACGTAAAGAAGCTCCTGCTTCCCAATATCCCCTATGTCTTTATCGCGTTCTTTGCCACCAAGCTGGGGCAGGCGGCGCGTCTGGCTCCCGGCACGGACTTCTCTCAAAAGGCGCTGCACATCATGGAGGGCTTCGCCGCCGCATTTCAGTCCGCGCTGCCCAGCTTTCACCCCATCGACCTGTGCGTGGGCATTGCCGCCGCCCTGTTCATCCGGCTTGCCGTCTATGTCAAGGGGAAGAACGCACGGAAGTTTCGGAAGAATATCGAGTATGGCAGTGCAAGATGGGGAAACGCGGAGGACATCAAGCCCTATGTAGACCCCACCTTTGCCAACAACGTCATTCTCACCCAGACGGAGCGGCTGACCATGAACAGCCGACCCAAGGACCCGAAAACCGCGCGGAACAAAAACGTGCTGGTGGTGGGCGGCTCCGGCAGCGGCAAGACGCGGTTTTTCATCAAGCCCAACCTCATGCAGCTTCACAGTTCCTACGTTGTCACCGATCCCAAAGGCAGCATCGTGGTCGAATGTGGAAAATTACTCCAGCGGAATCAGTATAAGATCAAGATTCTGAACACCATCAACTTCAAAAAGTCCCACCACTACAACCCCTTCGCGTATCTCCACTCGGAAAAGGACATTCTGAAGCTGGTCACGACCCTCATTGCCAACACGCAGGGCGACGGGAAATCCGGCGATGACTTCTGGCGCAAGGCGGAGACGCTGCTCTACACGGCGCTCATCGGGTATATCTACTACGAAGCGCCGGTGGAGGAGCAGAACTTCGCCACCCTCATCGAAATGATCAACACCATGGAGGTGCGGGAGGACGACGAGGACTTCAAAAATCCCGTCGATCTGATGTTTGAAGAACTGGCAAAACGGGAGCCGCATCACTTTGCCGTGCGCCAATATGCCAAATATCGCTTAGCAGCGGGCAAGACAGCAAAAAGTATTCTAATTAGCTGCGGCGCGCGCCTTGCCCCCTTCGACATCCAGGAGCTTCGGGAGATCACGGCGTATGACGAGCTGGAGCTGGACACGCTGGGCGACCGGAAAACGGCGCTGTTTATCATCATTTCCGACACAGACGACACCTTCAACTTCCTTGCCAGCATGGTCTATACCCAGCTATTCAACCTCCTGTGCGACAAGGCGGACGACGTGTACGGCGGCAGGCTGCCCGTCCATGTGCGCTGCCTCATCGACGAGTGCGCCAACATCGGGCAGATTCCCAAGCTGGAGAAGCTGATGGCCACCATCCGCAGCCGCGAGATCTCCGCCTGCCTTGTCTTGCAGGCACAGAGCCAGCTCAAGGCGCTCTACAAGGACAACTGCGACACCATCATCGGCAACTGCGACAGCTCCGTGTTCCTCGGCGGCAAGGAGCCGACCACATTAAAGGAGCTGTCCGCCGCGCTGGGCAAGGAAACCATTGACACCTTCAACACCGGCGAAAGCCGCGGCAGAGAGGTTTCCCACAGCCTGAACTATCAGAAGCTCGGCAAGGAGCTGATGAGTCAGGATGAGCTTGCCGTTCTTAACGGCGGCAAGTGTATCTTGCAGCTGCGCGGCGTAAGGCCGTTCCTATCCGACAAATACGACATCACAAAACACCCCAACTACAAGTATCTTTCGGACGCGAATCCCAAGAACGCCTTTGACATTGAGAAATTCCTCTCCACAAAGCTCAAGCTGAAGCCGGAGGAGGAATTTGAGGTCTTTGACGCGGGCGCGGCCGCAGGTTCAGAATCCGCCTGAACGGGCGGATTTTTATATATACATCAGACACCCATTCCGTAAAGGAGGACGCCGACAATGCAGCAGATACAGGCGAAACGCAAAGTCGGAGGAAAGCACAACCGAAAATTTGAAAGGAGAAGCCGGAATCGACAGCCGCACACAGCGGCCAGCTCATTCCGGCTTTGCGGTTTCCATCGTAAAAACCATAAAGAAACGATTCCGGCACATAAAATATGGATTTCTTCAATAGCGCAGTCGATGTGTTGCAGACCCTCGTCATTGCCCTCGGAGCCGGTCTTGGCATCTGGGGCGTGATCAACCTGCTGGAAGGTTACGGAAATGATAATCCGGGTGCGAAATCACAGGGCATGAAACAGCTCATGGCGGGCGGCGGTGTGGCGCTCATCGGTATGATCCTCGTGCCGCTGCTCAAAGGGCTGTTCGGTTAATCCCGTCCATGCCGCAATGTAAAACCCTTCGCCCCTGCCCGCCTGACGCGGGCGGGGGCGGGAAAGGAGGGCTGACCCATTGGATTTGATATGGGAAAAATTCACCGAATGGCTAAAGGAACTGCTGGTCGGGGGCATCATGGACAACCTCACCGGCCTCTTTGATAACGTCAACGCCAAGGTCGCGGAGGCGGCGGGACACATCGGCAGCACCCCGCAGGCGTGGAACGCCAATATTTACAGCATGATACGCGCTCTCTCGGACAACCTGATCCTGCCCATCGCGGGCGTGATCCTCGCCTTTGTGATGACGCTGGAGCTGATACAGCTTATCGCGGACCGCAATAACCTCCACGACATCGACACATGGGTATTCTTTAAGTGGGTATTCAAGACAGCGGCAGCCGTCCTCATTGTGTCCAACACATGGAACATCGTCATGGGCGTGTTTGAGGCGGCGCAGAGCGTGGTAAACAGCGCCTCCGGCATCATCGTGGGCAACACCTCCATCAACCTTGCCGACCATATCGCGGACCTTGAGGCGCGGCTGCTGGAGATGAACGTGTGGTCGCTCTTGGGGCTGTGGCTGCAATCCTTCGTGGTGGGCTTCACCATGTGGGGGCTGACCATCTGCATTTTCATCATCATCTACGGCAGAATGATCGAGATTTACCTCGTCACCAGCATCGCGCCCATCCCCATGGCCACCATGATGGGCAAGGAATGGGGCGGCATGGGGCAGAATTATCTCCGCTCCCTGTTGGCTTTGGCGTTTCAGGGCTTTCTCATCATCATCTGCATCGCCATCTATGCGGTGCTGGTACAGAATATGCTCATAGACGACAACATTTCCACGGCCATCTGGCTGTGCATGGGCTACACGGTGCTGCTCTGCTTCACCCTGTTCAAAACCAGCAGTCTCGCAAAGTCAATTTTCAACAGTCATTGACGGAGGTAAACCAATATGGCATACGTTCCCGTACCCAAAGACCTGAACGCGGTCAAGACCAAGGTGCTGCTGAACCTGACGAAGCGCCAGCTCATCTGCTTCGGCGCTGGTGCGGCGCTGGGCGTTCCGCTGTTCTTCCTGCTCAAAGCCCATACCGGCGTCAGCACGGCGGCGATCTGCATGATCCTGCTCATGCTGCCCTTTTTTCTGCTGGCCATGTATGAGAAGAACGGACAGCCCCTTGAAAAGATCGTCCGCAACATCGTGCAGGTCTGCTTCCTGCGCCCCAAGCAGCGCCCTTACGCAACCAATAATTTCTACGCCGTTCTGGAACGGCAGGACAATTTAGACCGGGAGGTGTATCGCATTGTCCACCCGCACAAAACTCACCCGCGCCGAACGCAGGCAGATCGAGGCCGCCATCGCAAGAGCGAAGCGGCAGGATAAGAAACAGAAGTCCGCGCAGGACAGCATCCCGTTTCAGCGGATGTTCCCCGACGGCATCTGCCGCGTGACGGACAGCTACTACACGAAAACCGTCCAGTTTCAGGACATCAACTATCAGCTCAACCAGAACGAGGACAAGACCGCCATCTTTGACGGCTGGTGCGACTTCCTCAACTACTTTGACAGCTCCGTGCGCTTTCAGCTCTCCTTCGTGAATATGTCCGCCAACAAGGACAATTACGCAAGGTACATCACCATCTCGCCGCAGGGCGACGATTTTGACAGCATCCGTCTGGAATATACCCAGATGCTCCAGAACCAGCTTGCCCGCGGCAACAACGGCCTCATCAAGACCAAGTACCTGACCTTCGGCGTGGAGGCGGACAGCCTGAAAGCCGCAAAGCCCCGCTTAGAGCGCATCGAAACGGACATCCTCAACAACTTCAAGCGCCTCGGCGTGGCGGCGGAGCCCATGAACGGCATGGAGCGGCTGCGGCTGCTGCACGGGATGCTGCACATGGACGAGCAGGAGCCGTTCCGCTTCTCGTGGGACTGGCTGGCACCCTCCGGGCTTTCGGTCAAGGACTTCATCGCGCCCAGCTCCTTTGAGTTCCGCACCGGCCGCTCCTTCGGCGTCGGAAGGCGCATCGGCTGCGCCAGCTTCTTGCAGATTTTAGCCCCCGAACTCAACGACCGGATGCTGGCGGATTTCCTCGACATGGAAAGCTCCCTCATCGTCAGTATGCACGTCCAGTCCGTGGATCAGGTCAAGGCCATCAAGACCATCAAGCGGAAGATCACGGATTTGCAGAAAATGACCATCGAAGAGCAGAAAAAGGCCGTCCGCGCCGGATACGACATGGACATCATCCCCTCGGACCTCGCCACCTACGGCACGGAGGCGAAGAAGCTGCTGCAAGACCTGCAAAGCCGCAACGAGCGAATGTTCCTGCTGACCTTTATTGTGGTTAACACCGCAGGCAGCCGCCAGCAGCTTGACAACAACGTATTTCAGGCGGCCAGCATCGCCCAGAAGTACAACTGCCAGCTCACCCGCCTTGATTTCCGGCAGGAGGAGGGCCTGATGAGCAGTCTCCCCTTGGGGCTGAACCAGATCGAAATACAGCGGGGCTTGACCACATCAAGCGTCGCTATTTTTATCCCCTTTACCACGCAGGAGCTGTTTCAGGATGGCAAGGAAGCCCTGTACTGCGGGCTGAATGCCCTCTCAAACAACCTCATCATGGTAGACCGCAAGCGTCTCAAGAACCCCAACGGCCTCATCCTTGGTACGCCCGGCAGCGGCAAGAGCTTTGCGGCGAAGCGGGAGATCGCCAACGTGTTCCTCGTTACCGACGACGACATTATCATCTGTGACCCCGAAGCCGAATACGGGCCGCTGGTGGAGCGCCTGCACGGACAGGTCATTAAAATCTCCCCCACAAGCCCGCATTACATCAACCCCATGGACTTAAACCTCAATTACAGCGACGATGAAAACCCGCTGAGCCTGAAATCCGACTTCATCCTCTCCCTCTGCGAGCTGATCGTGGGCGGCAAGGACGGCCTCATGCCGGTGGAAAAGACCATCATCGACCGCTGTGTGCGCATGGTGTACCGGGATTATCTCAGCGACCCTGTGCCGGAGAATATGCCGATTCTGGAGGACTTGTATAACGAGCTGCGGCGGCAGGAGGAAAAGGAGGCGCAGTACATCGCCACGGCTTTGGAAATCTACGTTTCCGGCTCTCTCAACGTGTTCAACCACCGCACCAACATCAACATCGCCAACCGCATTGTCAGCTTCGACATCAAGGAGCTGGGCAAGCAGCTCAAGAAGATCGGGATGCTCATCGTGCAGGACGCCGTGTGGAATCGAGTGACCGTCAACCGGGAAGCCCACAAATCCACTCGCTACTACATTGACGAAATGCACCTTTTGCTGCGCGAGGAGCAGACGGCGGCCTACACCGTGGAAATCTGGAAGCGCTTCCGCAAGTGGGGCGGTATCCCCACCGGCATCACGCAGAATGTCAAAGACCTGCTCTCCTCCCGCGAGGTGGAGAACATCTTTGAGAACAGCGATTTCATCCTCATGCTCAATCAGGCCAGCGGCGACCGGCAGATTCTCGCCAAACAGCTCAATATCTCCCCGCATCAGCTCTCGTATGTCACCCACAGCGGTGAAGGCGAAGGGCTGCTTTTTTACGGCAACGTCATTCTTCCCTTTGTAGACCGTTTCCCCCGCGGGGAACTCTATGACCTGCTGACCACCAAGCCGCAGGAGCAGACTGCATAACAAAACAAGAAAGGAATTGCACGATGGAAAACAAACTGATGATTTTTGAAAACGACGCCTTTGGAAAGGTGCGAACGCTGAACCTCAACGGCGAGCCGTGGTTCGTAGCGGCGGATGTGTGCAAAGCGCTGGAACTGGGGAATCCGAGCATGACGGTTGAGCGTCTAGATGATGATGAAAAGGGTATCAGTACTATTGATACCCTTGGCGGGAAACAGCGCATGGCAATCATCAACGAACCCGGACTGTATTCGCTGGTGATCACCTCCCGCAAGCCGGAGGCAAAGGCGTTCAAGCGCTGGATCACCCATGAGGTCATTCCGGCCATCCGCAAGCACGGTGTGTATATCACCGACGAGAAGCTCAAGCTGTTCGCCGAGCACCCTGAGCTACTGGACGCGCTGATGAAAAGCCTCTACGCCGCCCATGCGGAGAACCTGCGGCACAGGGCGGAGCGCCAAACGCTGCTGCCCAAGGCGGATTACTACGACGCCTTTATGGACGCGGACGGCTGCACCAACCTTCGCACCACGGCAAAGGAGCTGAATGTGCCTGAGCGCTGGTTTGCCCGCTTTCTCCAGCAGACCGGCTTTCTCTACCGCAGCCCTGCGGGGAACCTCATGCCCTACGCCATTCCCCGCAACCGCGGGCTGTTCCGCGTGCGGGATTACGTCCGCAACGGTCACAGCGGCGCGTACACCCTCATCACCCCCATGGGCAAGAGCCTGTTCCGGGAGCTGCTCTGCTGCGGCGAGGCCGCTTCCAACTGATTGATTAAACGAATAAGGAGCGTAACACCATGAACAAGGAAAATCTGTACCTGATCCACGGCGAGGACTATCTGCGCCACATCGAGGAAAAGCTGGAGCTGCTGTGGATGGCGACCATCCTCATGCACTACATCAAAAACGGAGCTGAGAAGGACAGCTATCTGGACCTTGTACGCAGATCCACCCTCGACTTTGACGAGCGCTGCGAGGAGATGTTCAGTTCTTGGGGCAGGGCGCTCAATTACCTCAAGTCCCGTGACCTTGCGGACCTGTCCGACCTCATCGAAAACGACCTGATCGAGCCGGAATACGCCGGTTACGTTCCTGCGGATAATCCCTGCTGCCCCGGCGAACGCTGCTGCGAGTATGCCGAGCGCATGGAGCGCGAATACACCGCAGAGCGTGAGGCGGACGAGGACAATGAGGACGCCGACGTATTTGAGTATGACGGAGAACCGGCCATATCTGAGCTGACCGGCGTGTGCAGGGACATCCTCACGGCTGTCGAGGGGCTTACCTCGCTTCTAAGGGATGAGTTCGACTATGCAGGCTGACCGCATTTACTGCGGCGACGCCCTGACCGTGCTGAAAACCCTGCCGGACAATTCCGTGAACTGCTGCATCACCTCGCCGCCGTACTACGCCCTGCGGGATTACGGCGTGGACGGGCAGATCGGACGGGAGGAAACCCCGGCGCTGTATGTGGAGCGCCTGACTTCCATTTTCCGGGAGGTCAGGCGCGTTCTCACGCCGGACGGCACACTCTGGCTCAACATCGCGGACACCTATGCCGGAAAGGGCAATCAGGGGGATAGCCTCGACCCCAAGTACCCCAACGGCAGGACCGGTCAGGCGGTCGCCCTCAACGGCAAGGTGGAGGGCTGCAAGGCAAAGGACATGATCGGCATCCCGTGGCTGCTGGCGTTCGCGCTGCGCGCAGACGGCTGGTATCTGCGCTCGGACATCATCTGGATGAAAGCGAATCCCATGCCGGAAAGCACCAAGGACAGGCCAAGCCGCTGCTATGAGCATATTTTCC
>OMDE01000465.1_pt1 | contig 12477 bp, 11 predicted proteins | sample 1645171 | NCBI WGS metagenome assembly OMDE01 (sample SAMEA103958129, study PRJEB25191) | human gut metagenome
ATCCGTGCTATGATACGGATGTGTTCAGGGAACACCGCTGGTTCCCTAAACAGCACGCTATTTTGATTCTTTCTTTCTTTCTTTCTTTCTTCCTATTTTCCCTATTTCTCCCCCCTAATACCCGATAAAAAAGGACAGGTTTTTCCAGCCTGTCCTTTCGGGCTGTTTAGGGGTAGATTTTTCCCTGCGGACGTGGTATGGTAATGCTGTTGTACACAGGAGGGATAACGATGCCCGGTTTTCAGTTTTATTTTGAATTGATCGGCGCGGTGGCCTTCGCCATTTCCGGCGCAGCCCTGGCGGTGAAGAAGCATATGGACCTGTTCGGCGTGGCCATGATGGGCATGACCACTGCCGTGGGCGGCGGTATCCTGCGGGATCTGCTGCTGGGCATCACGCCGCCCGCCGCGCTGCGCGACCCCCTGCAGGCACTGGTGGCCATCGCTACGTCCCTGCTGGTGTTTCTGGTGTGGAAGCGCTTTCACCCCGAGGGCGATCACCGGAACTGGGAGGCACTGCTGCTGATGGCGGACTCCATCGGTCTGGGGATCTTCTCCGTCCACGGTGCGGCGGTGGCCATCCGGGCCGGGCTGGGCGGCAATGTGTTCCTGACGCTGCTGGTGGGTATGCTTACCGGCGTGGGCGGCGGTGTTCTGCGCGACCTGTGCTGTATGGAGCGCCCCTACATTTTCACCAAGCATATTTACGCCTGCGCGTCCCTGGCCGGCGCGGCGGCATGTATGTTGCTGTGGAGCGTCGGAGAGAACCTGGCGCTGCTGACAGGCTGCGCGCTGACGGTGGTGCTGCGGCTCTGTGCCGCGGTATTCCGCTGGAGCCTGTCGAAAGCGTAAACACATAAAAAAGACCGCGAAAGCGGTCTTTTTTGCTGTTATGCGGTGAGCTTCAGCCCGACGATACCGACGAGCAGCAGCCCCACGAAAATGAGCCGCGGGGCGGTGACGGGCTCCTGAAAAGCCAGAATGCCCACGATGACGGCGCCCAGGGCGCCGATACCCGTCCAGATGCCGTAGGCGGTGCCCATGGGCAGCGTCTTCGTGGCCTGTGACAGGAAAAAGAAGCTGGCGATCATGCCCGCGACCGCCCATACCGACGGCCACAGCTTTGTGAAGCCCTCAGACAGCTTCAGGAATGTGGACCAGAACACCTCCAGTCCGCCTGCGATGAATAGACAGAGCCACGCCATACCGATTACCTCCAAAAACAAAAAATGCGCCCACAGGACGCACCTTCTAAGACCTAACGGCGCGCCCGCGAACGCCTGCCCGTCACCCGGTGGCGGCGGACAGCACAGGTACTATACCACGCCGCCGCCACAAAGTCAAGCGATCCTGCACCGCAACAAATGTTCGAAAAAACAACTTGTGACACATGGAGATATGTGGTATACTATATTGTCGAGAATTTACGGTTTTAACCGCAGGAGGGGAGGGGTCATCATGGGCCTGCACGACGGGCATCGCCAGCGCAGCAAGCGCCGGTATCTGGCGCTGGGTGCAGAGGGGATGGAGGACCACCAACTGCTGGAGCTGCTGCTGTTCTACGCCATTCCACGGCAGGACACCAACGAAACGGCCCACCGGCTCATCCAGCGCTTCGGCTCGCTGCAGGGGGTGCTCCACGCTGCGCCGGAGGAGCTGACCTCCGTAGAAGACGTGGGAGAAAACGCCGCCGTGCTGGTGCGGCTGGTCGGCGACATGGCCCTGCGGGCCCGGTGCTCGTCCCTGCCCCAGAAGGTGCTGAACTCCCCTGACCGCACCGGCGCGTACTTCATGGAGCTGCTGGCGGGGGAGAAGAAGGAGATGCTCTACCAGGTCTGCCTGGACGCCAAGGGCAAGCTGTTGACCTGCCGCTGCATCAGCAAGGGCAGCGTGGCCGCTTCGCCGGTCAGTGTGCGCCAGGTGGTGGAGAACGCTCTGTACGCCGGCGCCAGCAGCATTATCCTGGCCCACAACCACCCCAGCGGCGTGGCTTTGCCCTCCCAGCAGGATCTGCTGGTGACGCGGCAGATACAGGAGGCGCTCTCGCCGCTGAACATTCGCCTGGCCGACCACGTGGTGGTGGCCGACAGCGATTATGTCTCCATGGCGGAAAGCGGCCTGCTGGCGCGATAAACGGAGGATACCATGCCTGATCTGAAAGTCGTTTCTGAATATCAGCCTGCCGGCGACCAGCCCCAGGCTATCGATAAGCTGGCGCAGGGTCTGGAAAACGGCCTGCGCGCGCAGGTGCTCAAGGGCGTCACCGGCAGCGGCAAGACGTACACCATGGCCAAGGTCATCGAGCGTGTCAACCGGCCCACGCTGGTGCTGGCCCATAACAAGACGCTGGCCGCCCAGCTGTGCGAGGAGTTCCGGGAATTTTTCCCCAACAACGCGGTGGAGTATTTCGTCTCCTACTACGACTATTACCAGCCGGAGGCCTACGTGCCCCAGACGGACACCTATATCGAAAAGGACGCCTCCACCAACGAGGAGATCGACCGCCTGCGGCTGTCCGCCACCTGCGCGCTGCTGGAGCGGCGGGACGTGATCGTGGTGGCGTCGGTCAGCTGCATCTACGGCCTGGGCGAGCCGGACGATTTCGCCCGCATGATGATCTCCCTGCGGACCGGCATGACACTGGAGCGCGACGAACTGCTGCGGCGGCTGGTGGAGGACCGCTACGAGCGCAACGACGTGGCCTTCCAGCGCAATGTGTTCCGGGTACGGGGCGACACGGTGGAGCTGTACCCCGCCTACTATAAGGACCGGGCCATCCGTGTGGAGTTCTTCGGTGACGAGATCGAGCGTATCACGGAGTTCCATCCGGTCACCGGCGCGGCCTTGAAGCAGCTGACACACGTGGCGGTATATCCCGCCAGCCACTACGTCACGCCCAAGGACAAGCTGGAGCGGGCGGCGCAGGAGATCGAGCGCGAGCTGGCGGAGCGCAAAAAGTGGTTTGAGGACAACGGCAAGCTCATCGAGGCCCAGCGCATCGACCAGCGCACCCGCTACGACGTGGAGATGATGCGTACCCTGGGCTACTGCTCCGGCATTGAGAACTATTCCCGGGTCATCTCCCAGCGGCCGGTGGGCAGCGCGCCCATGACGCTGCTGGACTTCTTCCCGGAGGACTTTGTGCTGTTCGTGGACGAGAGCCATGTGACCCTACCCCAGGTGCGGGCCATGTACAACGGCGACCATGCCCGCAAGCAGAGCCTGGTGGACTACGGCTTCCGCCTGCCCTGCGCCTTTGATAACCGCCCCCTGAAGTTCGAGGAGTTCGAGGAGCGCTTTTCTCAGGCGGTGTTCGTCTCCGCCACCCCCGGCGACTTTGAAAAGCAGCAGGCGGACCAGATCGTGGAACAGGTCATCCGACCTACCGGCCTGCTGGACCCCAGAGTGGAGGTCCGTCCGGTGCTGGGTCAGATCGACGACCTGGTGGCGGAGATACACGCCCGGGCGGAGAAGAACGAGCGCGTGCTGGTGACCACCCTCACCAAGAAAATGGCTGAGGACCTGACCGCCCACTTCCGTGGGCTGGGTATCAAGGTGCGGTATATGCACGCCGACGTGTCGGCCCTGGAGCGCATGGAGATCATCCGCGACCTGCGTCTGGGCGAGTTCGACGTGCTGGTGGGTATCAACCTGCTGCGTGAGGGCCTGGACCTGCCGGAGGTGTCGTTGGTGGCCATTCTGGACGCCGACAAGGAGGGCTTCCTTCGCAGCGAGACCAGCCTGATACAGACCATCGGCCGCGCCGCCCGCAACGCCGAGGGTCTGGTCATCCTGTACGCCGATACCGTTACCCCCTCCATGCGGGCCGCTATGGACGAGACGGAGCGCCGACGGAAGCTGCAGGACGACTTCAACAAGGCCCACGGCATTATCCCGCAGACCATCCGCAAGAGTGTCCGCGAGATGGTGGAGATCAGCCACAGCGCCGAGGAGGCCTCCAAGCTGTCGAAGAAGAAGCTTTCTGACCGTGAGCGAGCTGAGACCATCGCACGTCTGGAGAAGGAAATGAAAGAGGCCAGCCGTATGCTGGAATTCGAATATGCCGCCCTGCTGCGGGATCAGATCATCGAACTGCGGGGGGAGAAATAAACCGAACCGAGAAACGACCTATGAAAAAGTACCTTTCCTATATCTACGTGATCCTCAGCGCCATGTGCTGGGGCTTTATCGGTTTTTCCAACCGTATGCTCACAGAGGTGGGCGTATCGCTGGGCAACCGGGTGTTCATCCGGAACTTCGGCACGCTGGTGATCCTGACCATCGTGTTCGCCCTGTTCCACCGTCAGGTGTTCCGCATCAAGCTGAAGCATCTGCCCATTTTCCTGTGCTCCGGACTGCTCAGCATCCTGACGCTGAGCCTGGTCTACTTCCAGTGCCAGACCATGTGCTCCCTGTCGGTGGCGGCGGTGCTGCTGTATCTGGCCCCGTCCTTTGTGGTCATTTTCAGCGCCGTGCTGTGGAAGACACCGCTGACGAAGCGCAAGCTCATCGCCCTGGTGGTGTCCCTGCTGGGATGCGTGATGGTCAGCGGCATCATCGGCGGCGATATGACCGCTTCCTGGGCAGGTATCGGCCTGGGCGTGCTGTCCGGCCTGTGCTACGCCAGCTATACGGTGTTTGCCCACTACGGTCTGGCCCATTACGAGAGCTATACCATGATCTACTGGACATTTCTGGTGGCGGGGCTTGGCTCGGTATTTTTTGCGGACTTCGAGACGCTGCCGCTGGCCTTTTCCGGCACGCAGGGCATCGTGGGCGTGTGCGGTGTGGTGATCGTGGCCACGGTGCTGCCCTACATCTTCTATACGAAGGGGCTTGAGGGCGTGGAAAGCGGCCGCGCCTCGATCATTACCAACATCGAGCCGGTGGTGGAGACGCTGGTGGGCGTGTTCGTGTTCAAGGAGGCGCTGACCGTCTGGACCGTGTTGGGTATGGCCTGCGTGTTCGGCTGCGTGATCCTGCTGGCCAATGGAGATAAAAAATGCGAAGAAAAACCTGTCAAGTCCTGAACGGCTTTCACCTGAAGCTCATCGCCGCCTGCACCATGTTCATTGACCACATGGGGCACACGCTGTTCCCAACGGTTTTGTGGCTGCGCTGCATCGGACGGCTCGCCTTTCCCATCTTCTGCTTCCTCATCGCCGAGGGCTGCGTCTATACCCGCGATCGGAGGAAATACGCCCTGCGGCTGCTGGCGTTTGCCCTGCTGTCCGAAGTTCCCTTCGACCTGATGGTGGGCGGCACGGTGTGGTATCCCTATTCCCAGAACGTGCTGTGGACGCTGTTGGCCGGTGCGCTGATCTGCTGGTGCGTCGATTGGGCGCTGCGAAAGAAAACGCCGGCGGCCTTTTTGCTCACCGGCGCGGCCGTGGCCGCCGCGTTCTGCCTGCTGGAGCTGACCGGGACGGACTATCGGGGCTGGGGTATGCTGCTGGTGGTGCTGTTCTACGGTGTCCGCCGCGTGTCCTGCGGCACCGTCGTGAAGCGAACGGCGCAGGCGGTGGGACTGGCGGTGTTCAGCATCGGCATTATGGGCGGCGTGTCCATCGAACTGTGGTCGCTGGCGGCACTGCTGCCCCTCTGGCTCTACAATGGCCGGCGCGGCTATTCCAACCGGGCGGTGCAGTACGGCTTTTACGCCTTTTACCCCGTGCATATCCTGATACTGTCCCTCATCGCCCTGTATGCGTAAACAGATAAGGAGGCTGTCCCTATGGCAAAGAACAAAGAGGAAAAAACCAACGTCATGCGGACGCTGGACCAGAAAAAAATACCCTACACCGCCCACAGCTACGACCCGGACGGCCCCATCGATGGCGTGTCCGTGGCGCAGATACTGGGCCAGCCGGCGGAGCAGGTGTTCAAGACCCTGGTGACAAAGGGGGCCAGCGGGGCATACTATGTGTTCGACATCCCTGTGGCCGAGAACCTGGACCTGAAAAAGGCCGCCAAAGCGGTGGGGGAGAAGTCCGTGGCCATGCTGCCCCAGAAAGAGCTGCTGCCCCTGACCGGCTACGTCCACGGCGGGTGCAGCCCGGTGGGCATGAAAAAGCAGTTCCCCACGGTGTTCCATGAGACGGCACCGCTGTATGGCACCATCTGCGTCAGCGCGGGCAAGATCGGCCATCAGGTGGAGTGCGATCCCAACGCCCTCATCGCCCTTCTGCGGGCGAAAACGGCTGACGTGATCGTATAAAAATTATTTCGCTGTTGACATTAAAAATTGATTTCACTACACTTATCTGCAACCATATGTTGCAGAAATGAGGCATACCATGCAGACTGAAATTTTCATTAAGGGTGCGCGGGAGAACAACCTGAAAAACATCGACGTCACCATCCCCCGGGATAAGCTGGTGGTGCTGACGGGCCTTTCCGGCTCCGGCAAAAGCTCCCTGGCCTTTGACACCATCTATGCCGAGGGCCAGCGGCGGTATGTGGAGAGCCTGTCCTCCTACGCCCGTATGTTCCTGGGGCAGATGGACAAGCCCGACGTGGATTACATCGAGGGCCTGTCCCCGGCCATCTCCATCGACCAGAAGACCACCAGCAAGAACCCACGCTCCACGGTGGGCACGGTGACGGAGATCTACGACTATCTGCGTCTGCTGTGGGCTCGGGTGGGCACGCCCCACTGCCCCCACTGCGGCAAGGAGATACGCCGCCAGACGGTGGATCAGATCATCGACCAGATACTGGCCCTGCCCGAGGGCACCCGTATCCAGGTGATGGCCCCGGTGGTGCGGGGCCGCAAGGGCGAGCACGCCAAGGTGCTGGAGGATGCCCGCCGGTCCGGCTTCGTCCGCGCCCGGGTGGACGGCAATATGTACGAACTCTCCGAGGACATCTCTCTGGAGAAGAACCTCAAGCACCGCATCGACATCGTGGTGGACCGACTGATCGTCCGCCCGGACATCACCGGCCGGCTGACCGACTCAGTGGAGACGGCCTCCAACCTGGCGAATGGCCTCGTCACCGTTAACCTGCTGCGGGAGGAGAGAGATATCACCTTCTCCCAGAACTACGCCTGTGACGACTGCGGTATCTCCATCGAGGAGCTGACGCCCCGTCTGTTCTCCTTCAACAGTCCCTTTGGCGCCTGCCCCACCTGCACCGGCCTGGGCCTGCAATTAAAGGCTGATCCGGCCCTCATCATCCCCGACGGCAGCAAATCCATCCTGGAGGGCGCCATTACCGCCACCGGCTGGGCCTCCATCCGGTCCGACGGCATCAGTCGTATGTACTTCGAGGCCCTCAGTAAGAAATACCGCTTCTCCCTGACCCAGCCCTACGACAGCCTAAGCGACGAGGTGAAGAATGTTATCCTCTACGGCACCGGCGGCGAAAAGCTGGAGCTCCACTATGACCAGCCCCGGGGCAAGGGTGTGCTGTACCAGGCCTTCGAGGGCATCTGCAACAACCTGGAGCGCCGGTATCAGGAGACCCAGTCCGATGCCAGCAAGAAGGAGATCGAGGGCCTGATGACCCCCTGCCCCTGCCCGGCCTGCCAGGGTAAGCGTCTGCGGCCGGAGGCGCTGGCCGTCACCGTGGGCGGCAAGTCCATCTACGACGCCACTACCCTGCCGGTGGACGACGCTCTGGCCTTTTTCGACCATCTGGACCTGACCGGCAATCAGCAGATCATCGCCGCCCAGATCCTGAAGGAGATCCACGCCCGCCTGGGCTTTTTGCAGTCCGTGGGCCTGAGCTATCTGACCCTGTCCCGTGCCTCCGGCACCCTGTCCGGCGGCGAGAGCCAGCGTATCCGTCTGGCCACCCAGATCGGCAGCAGCCTCATGGGCGTGCTGTATATCCTGGACGAGCCCTCCATCGGCCTGCACCAGCGGGATAACGATAAGCTGCTGGCCACGCTGCAGCGCCTCCGCGATCTGGGCAATACCCTCATCGTGGTGGAGCACGACGAGGACACCATGCGCGCCGCCGATTACCTTATTGACATCGGTCCCGGCGCCGGTGCCCTGGGCGGGCAGGTGGTGGCCTGCGGCACCCCGGAGGAGGTCATGGCGAACCCCAACAGCCTGACGGGCCAGTACCTCAGCGGCAAACGCACCATCCCCCTGCCGGCACAGCGCCGCAGGGGCAATGGCAGGCTGCTGACCGTCCGCGGCGCCCGGGAGAACAACCTGAAGCATATCGACGTGTCCATCCCTCTGGGGACGTTCACCTGTGTCACCGGCGTCAGCGGCAGCGGAAAATCCTCTCTGGTCAACGAGGTGCTGTTCAAGGCGCTGGGCGCCCAGTTGAACCGCATGAAGGTGCGCCCCGGCAAGCACGACGCCATCGAGGGCATGGAGCATCTGGACAAGGTCATTGCCATCGACCAGAGCCCCATCGGCCGGACGCCCCGATCCAATCCGGCCACCTATACCAACCTGTTCAACCTGATCCGCGACCTGTTCGCCTCTACCCCGGACGCCAAGGCCCGGGGCTACGGACCGGGCCGGTTCTCCTTCAACACCAAGGGCGGCCGCTGCGAGGCCTGCGGCGGCGACGGTATGCTGAAGATCGAGATGCACTTCCTGTCGGATGTGTACGTCCCCTGCGAGATCTGCCGCGGCAAGCGCTATAACCGCGAGACGCTGGAGGTCCGCTACAAGGGCAAAAACATCGCCGACGTGCTGGATATGACCGTGGACGAGGCGTGGGAGTTCTTCTCCGCCGTGCCCGCCATCTGTGACAAGCTGGCCACCCTGCGGGATGTGGGGCTGGGCTATGTGAAGTTGGGCCAGCCCAGCACCACCCTCTCCGGCGGCGAGGCCCAGCGCGTCAAGCTGGCCACGGAGCTGAGCCGCCGCGCCACAGGGCGGACGGTGTATATTCTGGACGAGCCCACCACCGGCCTCCACGCCGATGACGTGCGGAAGCTGTTGGAGGTGCTCCAGCGGCTCACCGATGGTGGCAATACGGTGCTGGTCATTGAGCACAACCTGGACGTGATCAAGTGTGCCGACTATATCATTGACCTGGGCCCGGAGGGCGGCGTGGGCGGCGGCACCGTGGTGGCCTGCGGCACGCCGGAGGAGATCGCCGCCTGCCCGGCGTCCTACACCGGCCAGTATCTGAAAAAATACCTGAAGTGACCGGCCTTTCCCCTGCCGCATAGGATAGGGCAGGGGGGGTGGCTGCATGGAGCTTTTACAGGACGGCGTGGTCGCTGCGCTGGCGGCCATCGGCGTCACGGCGCTGATATGGCTGGCGGCATCGCTGCTGCTGTGGCGTGAGCGCCCGGTGGACGCGGTGTATCTGGTCCGGGTCTCCGGAGACGGGACTGGATGTGACGCTGCGCCGTCTGGCCCAGAGCCGCCGTCTGCCGGTGCTGCTGGTGGACTGCGGACTGACCGACGAGGGCCGCCGCGCCGCGGCGCTGCTGTCCGATATGAACACGAAATTGCTGACGCCCCAGGAGCTGGCGGCGTACTATACAGAGGAAGATACCACCGAACAGGGGAGGTGAGCCGATGGGCGAGCGCGTGACCGTGGAGGGCACCGTAGAGAACGTCATCTTTCATAACGAGGAGAACGGCTATACCGTGCTGCTGCTGACCGTGGAGGGCGAGGAGGAGCCTGTCACCGTGGTGGGCTGTATCCCCTGTGCCGCCGCCGGCGAGGGCATGACCGTCACCGGCGTGTGGAGCGTCCATCCCGTCCACGGCAGCCAGCTCACCGCCGAGAGCGTGGAGCGCCGGATGCCGGAGCGTGAGGAGGACATGATCGCCTACCTGTCCTCCGGCATCCTCAAGGGTGTTGGTCCCGCCACCGCACAGCGGCTGGTGGAGCGCTTCGGCGCGGACACCCTGCTGGTCATCGAGCAGGAGCCGGAGCGCCTGCGGTGCATCAAGGGCATCACCGCCCAGAGGGCGAAGGAGCTGTCCGACGCCTTCCGGGCGCTGACGGGCCTGCGCCAGCTGATGGAGTTCCTGGCCCGGTATGACCTGCCGGTGTATCTGGCCATGCCCCTCCAGCGCACCTACGGCGACGGAGCCATCCAGGCCCTGCGGGACGATCCGTATATCCTGTCCCGGGCCCAGTACGGGGTGGATTTCTCCATAGCGGACGAGATCGCCATCAGCCTGGGCTTTGACGGGGACGATCCCTGCCGCCTGCGGGCGGCGCTGACCTATGAGCTGGAGCACAACGCCGCCAACGGCCACGTGTTCCTGCCCCGCGAGAAGCTGCTCTTCGCCACGTCGCAGCTGCTGGCCGTGACGCCGGACGAGCTGGAGCTGGCGCTGGACAAGCTTATCGAGGGCTTCGGCGTGGTGGAAAAGACCATCGCCGGGGTGCAGGGCTGCTATCTGCCCCGGCTGTACCAGGCGGAGACCTTCGTGGCGGAGCGCCTGCTGTCGCTGGTACGGACGCCGGTGGAGGTGCTGCCCCGGGCGGAGAAGGTCATCGACGATATCGAAAAGGAACAGGGCGTGGCCTATGCGCCTCTGCAGCGGCAGGCGGTGTGCCTGGCGGCGCAGGGCGGTATACTGCTGCTGACCGGCGGCCCCGGCACCGGTAAAACCACGTCTCTGCGGGGCATCGTGGCCCTGTACGAGCGTATGGGGCTGGATGTGGCGCTGCTGGCGCCCACCGGCCGCGCCGCCAAACGCCTGGGCGAGGTGACGGGCCGGGAGGCCCAGACCATCCATCGCGCCCTGGGCATGAGCTACAATGAGCTCACCGGCCAGACGGCCTTTAAGAAGAACGCTCAGGACCCGCTGGAGGTCCACGCTGTCATCGTGGACGAGATGAGCATGGTGGATATCGAGCTGATGCGCTCCCTGCTGGAGGCCATGCGGCCGGGAAGCCGCCTGGTGCTGGTAGGCGACCCGGACCAGCTGCCCTCCGTGGGGCCCGGCAACGTGCTGGGGGATATTCTGCGCAGCGGCTCAGTGGCGTCGGTGACCCTGACGGAGGTATTCCGCCAGGCGGAGCAGTCCGCCATCATCCGCAACGCCCATGCGGTGAACCGGGGCCGGTCCCCGGATCTGAAAAACAAGCAGAACGACTTCTTTTTCCTGTGCCGCCGGTCGCCTGACCGGCTGGTGCAGACGGTGGTGGACCTGTGCCGCACCCGCCTGCCGGAAAATATGGGCATTCCCTCCGGACAGATCCAGGTGCTCTCCCCCACCCGTAAGGGGGAGACCGGCACCGTCAGCCTGAACCGCGCCCTGCAGGCGGCGCTGAATCCCCCGTCCCCCGGCAAGCGCCAGAAGGCCTGGGGCGACATGGTGTTCCGGGTAGGGGACCGGGTCATGCAGACTAAGAACAACTACGATGTGATCTGGCAGAAGGACAGCGGCGAGGCCGGCAGCGGCATCTTCAACGGCGACGTGGGCACGGTGGAGGACATCGACCCCTCCGGCGAGCTGGTGACCATCCGCTTCGACGACCGGGTCAGCGTGTACACGGCGGACCTGCTGGGCCAGCTGGACATGGCCTACGCCATGACCGTCCACAAGGCCCAGGGCAGCGAATACCGGGCCGTGGTGCTGGTATCCGCCCCGGCGGCTCCGTCCCTGCTGGTGCGGGGCGTGCTGTACACCGCCATCACCCGGGCGCGGGAGCTGCTGGTGATGGTAGGCGACGACGTGATCCCCGGGCAGATGGCGGAAAACGACCGCCGCACCCGGCGATACAGCGGCCTGCGCCGCAGGCTCAAGCAAGGAGGAGAAAGCCATGGGCATGAGTGACCTGAATGAGCGCCTGAACCAACTGGAGCGGGGAGCGCTGAACCTTCTGTTTCCCCGGAAGTGCCCCTTCTGCAATCGGCACATCGGCGGCAGGGACCTGATCTGCGGCGACTGCGAAAAGACCCTGCCCTACACCGGGGACCGGGCCCGGCGGCAGGTGTCCGGGCTCCGGGTGGCTGCGCCGCTCTACTATGAGGATGCCGTGCGCCGGGCCCTGCTGGACTTCAAGTTCAAGGGCCGCATGGGCGGGCTGCCCTGCTTCGGCAGTCTCATGGCCCGCTGCGCCGCGGAGGAATTCGGCGGCGAGTTCGATGCCATCACCTGGGTGCCGGTGAGCCGGAAGCGTCTGCGCAGGCGGGGCTTTGACCAGGCCCGGTATCTGGCCGGGAGCCTGTGCGTGGAGTGGCATGTGGAGCCCCAGGAGACCCTGCGCAAGACAACGGACAACCCGGCCCAGTCCGGCCTGGACGATGCCTGCGCCCGCCGGGCCAATGTCCTGGGCGTATACGAGGCTGTCCGTCCGGAGAACATCGCCGGGAAGCGCTTCCTGCTGATCGACGACATCTGTACCACCGGGGCCACCCTGTCTGAGGCGGCCCGGGTGCTGCGTCAGGCGGGGGCTGCCGACGTGGTGGGCCTGACCCTGGCCATCAGCCGGGAGGAATAATTTTCCCGCTGCCGGTGCATAATGAGACATCGGCGGAAAAGCTGCAAAATATGAACAAAAGATTACGATTTGGAAAATCACGCAAATC
>OMDE01000466.1_pt1 | contig 12474 bp, 10 predicted proteins | sample 1645171 | NCBI WGS metagenome assembly OMDE01 (sample SAMEA103958129, study PRJEB25191) | human gut metagenome
GACGCCCGGAATCGGAGGGGGTGACGGGACCGGAGGGGTGACGGGACCAGAGGGGTGACGGGACCAGAGGGGTGACGGGACCGGAGGGGTGACGGGACCGGAGGGGTGACGGGGACCGGAAGGTGGCCGGGGACCGGAGGGGTGGCCGGAATCAGCAGTTGACGACGGTCACCTCGATGCCGCGTTCGCGCAGCTTGTCGAGATAGGGAGCCTGGATGCCGCAGTCGGTGATGATGCGGTCGACTGCCTCCAGATCGCAGATCTTGCTGAAGCCGCGGCGTCCGAATTTCGAGCTGTCGGCCAGCACGACGACCTTCTGCGCGGCGTCGATCATCGCACGGTTGAGCGACGCCTCGAGCATGTTGGTCGTCGTCAGTCCGAAGTCCGGGTCGATGCCGTCCACCCCGATGAAGAGCTTGCTGCAGTTGAAGCTGCGGAGCATCTGCTCGGCAAAGGGCCCCACGACCGATACCGAGCTGCTGCGCGTGATGCCGCCGAGCTGGATGACGTCCGCCTGCTCGTCCTGTGAGAGGATCTGCGTCACGGGCACCGAGGCCGTGATGACCGTCAGCCGCCCGGCAGGACGGATCTCGCGCGCAAGGAAGGTCATCGTCGTGCCCGACGCGATGATGATCGAGTCGTTCTGCTCGATGAGCTCCGCGGCCGCCTTGCCGATGGCCTGCTTCTCCTCCACGTTGCGTTTCTCCTTCTCGCTGACGTGGCGGTCGCTGATGTAGGGGCTCAGCAGGATGGCGCTGCCGTGCGTGCGGTAGAGTTTCTTCTGCTGCTCGAGGTAGGAGAGGTCCTTGCGGATGGTGACCTCCGAAACGCGGAACTGCTCGGCCAGCTGCGTGACCGAGATGGAGCCGTTCTGCTGCAACAGCGCCAGGATGCGGGCATGACGCTCGGGCAGGCTCAGGACGGACTCTTCGCTGACTTTGTTCATCGCATGGGATGGTTTTATGATGCAAGTTACAAAAAAATTCCGACATATCCGCTTTCGGTTGGCCTGCCGTGCTTTCTTTCCGAAAGAGATGCCGCCTGCAGCAACCCGAAAAGCACGAGAAAGGGTTCTATTATGAAAAACCGAACCGGGTGTTCCTTATGGAATGAAACAGTCCCGCACCCTGACATGTTCGCACATGCCGGGCCGCGCAAGGGCGGGCTATCCGCGGATCGTGAAGCGCTTGAGCTCCCGCGCGAGCTCCTTTTCATGCCCGCCGGTCAGGCGGTCGAGCAGGGCGTGGAAGCGGGGCGAATGGTCGTGGTGGACCGTATGGCAGAGTTCGTGGAGAATAACAAAGTCGCGCAGGCGCTCGGGCAGGGTCATCAGATAGAGACTCAGCGAGATCGTATTGCGGCCCGAGCAGCTCCCCCACTTCGTGCGGGCGGCACGGATCGTAAGGCCCGCATAGTGCAGCCCCGTCTGCCGGGCCAGCCGCTCGATGCGCGGCGGCAGGTCGGCGTGCGCGGCACGGCGCAGCACCTCGGTCCGGGCCCGCTCCTCCTCGGGCGAGAGCTGCGGAGGCAGGGCGGCCCGTTTGGCGGCCAGCCGCTCGCGCGCCTGCTCGACCCAGTCGACCCGGCTGTCGAGGAACTCCAGCGCCCGACGCCGCGAAACCGCACGGGGGCGGGTCAGCCGCACGTCGCCCAACGCCCGCACGGAGATCGAGACGCGCCGCGCGCGGGCCGAGACGACCAGCTCGACAACGCCCAGCCGGGGATGCTCGTACCGCTCGGGCGGCGTATCGCGGTGAAAACGGATCAGCGCAGCCATAGCGAATGAACCTGCAGCGACAGCAGCACGTCGAGCGAATCTTCGCGGACGATCTCCATCGACTCGAAAAGAATGCGGCAGTTGTCGTCGCGGTAATCGAGCAAGCGCAACGCCTGTTCGGACGTTGGGTCAATCCCCTGCGACGGGACATAGCCGCTCACGGCCAACTGCCGTTCCAGCAGCTTCCGCCCGGTGATCTCCAGCACGGGGTGCTCCCGTCCCAACCGGAAACGCAGCGTATCCCGCACGAAGGAGTAGCTCTCGGGGTCCCAGTCCGCCAGGTTGACATAGCTCCGGGAATAGCGGCCGTCCACGGCGATGCAGGCGTTCCGGGGCAGGCTGACCCCCATCGAGCGGGTGGAGACGACCCCCTCTTCATCCCGCTCCCGTCCCCACTGCACGTAGTCGCGCATCGCCGGAGGAAGGACCGCGAGCAGATCATCCGACGAGGCCACCCCGAAACGGGCAAATGCCGCGCTGTCGCGCTCGACGTACTGCAACGCCTCGTACAGTTCGCGGTAGGCCCGCCGGTGCACGGTATCGGCCGGCGCAGCCGAATCGAGTGAGAGGCGTCCCGCCGCATCGAGGCGTCCGAGCTCCGCGGCGATCCGCACGGCCCGTCGGCTCTGCGAGCGCAGGGCCAGCGGCCCGGGCTCCAGCGCCGGGACGTATGCCGCGGCGGCGAAGAGGAGCAGCGCGGCCAGCACGACCCACAGGTAGCGTCCCGTCCGGCGCGAGAGGAAGAGCAGGATGCAGAGGGTCATCACCCCGCCGCAGAAGAGCAGGTAGATGCGCGCCTCGGTCAGTCCGTATTCGCCGACGCGGCGGGCGACGCCAACCCAGAACAGCGCGACGAGTGGCAGCGACAGGAGGCTGAAACGGTCGTAGAACCAGCCACCGCGCCGTTTTTCGAGCTGCATCCAGAGGGCCTTGACCAGCAGGGCGGTCATCGTGAAGCCGAAGACCAGGTAGGCCACGCCCCCTTCGGGCAGGCTCCACGCAAGGAGAATCTTCAGCAGGTAGAGGTAGAGGATGGCGGCGTAGACGACCACGGCGGGCGTGACGACCCAGTTCACCAGCGCCTCGAGCACGTGCGACTGTCCGAAACGGGCCTCCTCCCAGCGGTCGAGCAGCTTCAGAAAGAGCGCCGGAGCCGCAAACAGGAACGTCACAAAGAGGAGGTCGGTCGTCAGGTGCGCAACCCACCGGGCTCCGTCGAATCCGAAGATGTAGGCCGCCGACCAGAGGATCGCCTCGAAGAGTCCGTAGGCGGCCCCGGCGAAGAGCAGGGCCAACACCGCCGCACGCAGGTAGACGAGGGCGTCGGTCACGAAGCGGGCGTTGTCCGCGGCCCGGCGACAGGCCAGCAGGGCCAGCGGCGAGAGAACCGCCATCGTAATGACGCCCTGCGCCGAGGCCAGCCAGTCGCCGACCCCCGGCCAGAGGACGAGCGGCACGAGCGGCGCCCACGCCACCCAGTAGAGGCGGTGCCAGCGGCTCCGGTCCGTCAGGCGGTTGACGACAAGCAGCACGAAGGCGCCCCACCCCATCACCACGAGCCGCGCACCGTCGGGTTCGCGACCGGTTTCGACGCAGACGATCAGCGTGACGGTCAGCGCCAGCAGCAGAAGCAGCTCGAGCGGATGGCGGCATACGACGGTCACCACTCCTTCGCGGAGTTCGGCAACCCGTTCACGGATGTTCCATTTCATGACGGCGGCAGTTTTTGGTTATTCGGTTGCAGGGCGGCAGGTCGGAGGGCGCCGCGCCTCAAGCAGCGCACGGGCTTCCGCCCCGGCCTGCGGATCACTCGCCGATGCGCTGGCGCACCACCTCGAAGAGCATCACCGCGGCGGCGGCCGAGACATTCAGCGACTCGATGTGTCCGATGAGCGGAATGGCCAGCTGCTCGTCGCACAGCTTGAGCACCTCCTTCGAGATACCCGTATCCTCGGCCCCCATCACGAGGGCCGTCGGGCGGCGGAAGTCGGCGTCGTAGAGCAGTTTGCGGCTCTTCTCGGTGGCGGCGACAATCTGGAAGCCCTCCGTTTGCAGCTGCCGGAGCGTATTGCGGATCGAGCCCACGCGGCAGACCGGGATCGTCGTCAGCGCCCCGGCCGACGAGCGGATCGCCTCGGCGTTGACCGGGGCGGAGTTCTTCAGCGGCGTGATGAGCCCGTGCGCCCCGGCACACTCCGCCGAGCGGGCGATGGCCCCGAAGTTGCGCACGTCGGTCACCCCGTCGAAGACCACCACGAGCGGCGTCTCGTCCTCGGGGACCCGCTCCAGGATGTCGGCCAGTTCGACGTAGGCGATGGCGGCCGTCTGCGCCACGACCCCCTGATGGTTGCCGCGCGTCAGGCGGTTGAGCTTCTCGACGGGCACCTCCTGGTAGTGCACGCGATGGCGCACGCAGAGGTCCCGAAGCTCCGACATGAGCTGTCCGTCGGCTCCCTTGCGGATGTAGAGTTTCTCGATCTGCTTGCCGGCCTCGATGGCTTCGGCTACGGGACGGATCCCGAAAATCAGGTTATCCATTGTATTGCTCCTCGGTTATTTCCAGTTCATAGGAGGCCTTCTCCCACTCGTGCATCAGGTGGTCGTACTGTGCCTTCAGGTCGTTGTAGGCCTTGTAGTCGGCCTCGTTGTAGGTCGTCGCGGCCGCGGCGAAGCGCGCGTCGTATTCGGCGATCTGCCGCTCCACGCCGGCCAGCTGCGCCTCGACCGAATCGACCGCCTTGCGCAGGCGGCGCAGCAGCTTCTCCTGCTCCTTCTTCTGCTCGTAGGAGAGCTTGCCCGCCGTCGCGGCCTTCGGCTCGGCGCCCCGGTCGGCGCCCTTGGCCGGCGTGTCGCGCCGTTCGATCTCCTGCAGCGACTCCAGCTTGCGCTTCTCGAGGAAGTAGTAGATGCCGCCGAGGTACTCCTTCACGGCGCCGTCGCGGAACTCGTAGACCTTGTCGACCATGCCGTCAAGGAATTCGCGGTCGTGCGAGACGACGACGACCGTGCCGTCGTACTTCAGGATGGCGTTCTTGAGGATGTCCTTCGAGCGCATGTCCATGTGGTTCGTCGGCTCGTCGAGCACCAGCAGGTTGCGCGGCTCGAGCATCATGCGGGCCATGGCCAGACGCGCCCGCTCGCCGCCCGAGAGCACCTTGACCTTCTTGTCGATGTCCTCGCCGCGGAAGAGGAACGCCCCGAGGATGTCACGCAGCCGCGTGCGGATGTCGCCCACCGCCACGCGGTCCAGCGTGTCGTAGACCGTGAACTCACCGTCCATCAGATCGTCCTGATTCTGGGCGTAGTAGCCGATGTTGACGTTGGCCCCTATGCGGATCGAACCCTCGGTCGGCGTGAGCTGCCCGACCAACATGCGCGCCAGCGTCGTCTTGCCCTCGCCGTTGCGGCCGACGAGCGCGATGCGGTCGCCCTTCGTGATGGTGAAGTTCGCGCCGCTGAAGACGTGCTTCGACCCGAACGACATGCCCGCATCCCGGATCTCGGCGACGACCTGCCCCGAGCGGGGGGCAGGCGGGAACTTGATGTTGAGCGTCGCGAGGTCCTCCTCCTCGACCTCGAGCCGCTCGAGACGCTCGAGCTGCTTGATGCGCGACTGCACCTGGTTCGACTTCGTGGGCTTGTAGCGGAACTTCTCGATGAACTCCTCGGTCTTCTCGATCATGCGCTGCTGGTTCTCGTAGGCCGCCAGCTGCTGCTGCCGCCGCTCGGCCCGCAGCACGACATATTTCGAGTAGGGCACCTTGTAGTCCGTAATCTTGCCGAGCGAGAGCTCCACGGTGCGCGTGGTGACGTTGTCCAGGAAGGCGCGGTCGTGCGAGATGAGCAGCACGGCGCCGTTGTAGTTCTTCAGATACTCCTCGAGCCACTGGATCGACTCGATGTCGAGGTGGTTCGTCGGCTCGTCGAGCAGGAAAATCGAGGGGCGCCGCAGCAGCAGTTTCGCCAGCTCGATGCGCATGCGCCAGCCGCCCGAAAACTCGCTCGTCGCCCGCGTGAAATCCTCGCGCTTGAAGCCCAGGCCGAGCAGCGTCTTCTCGATGTCGGCATCGCGCGTCTCGCCGCCGAGGATATGGTAGCGGTCCTGCGCGTCGTTCAGGCGGTGCAGCAGCTGCTCGTAATCGGCGCTCTCGTAGTCGGTGCGCTCGGTGATCTCGCGCGTGAGCCGCCCGATCTCGGCCTCGAGGCGCAGCACCTCGTCGAAGGCCTTGGCCGTCTCCTCGACGAGCGTCGTCGTGTCGGCCACGCGCATCATCTGCGGCAGGTAGCCGATCGTGCACTCGCCGTTGATCGTCACGGCGCCCGACGTGGGCTGCATTTCGCCCGCGATCAGGCGCAGCAGCGTCGTCTTGCCCGCGCCGTTGCGGCCGACCAGACCGATACGGTCCTTCGGATTGATCAGAAAGGAGATGTTGTCGAAGAGGGTCCAGCCCCCGTAGCTTACGGTAAGGTTATCGAGTGAAATCATGGTTTCTCAAAAATCGGAGGCAAAGGTAGTGATTTAATCCGACATATCGGCTCTCCGGCGGCAGAAACCGCACCGGCACCACCCGCTCGTCTCCCTCCGACAACGCGGCACCCCGCAACCGGCCGGCGCACCTCACCCGACGGTCCGACGACCGCTTTCCGCAGCCGGGTCCGGGATCGCGCGGCACCCGCCCTACCGGGCTTCGAGCATGCGGACAATCTCCGCCTCGGGGTCCGGAGCGCCGAAGACGGCATTGCCGGCCACCAGCACGTCGGCACCCGCCGCGAAGACCTCGGCGGCATTGCGCGACGAGATGCCGCCGTCGACCTCGATAATCGTCCCGAGCCCCGCCTCGCGGGCCATTGCGCGCAACTGCGCGATCTTCTCGAGCGACGAGGGGATGAACGACTGCCCGCCGAATCCCGGTTCGACGCTCATGACCAGCACCAGGTCGACCTCGGGCAGCAGCTCGCGCAGCACCTCGACGGGCGTGGCGGGCTTGATCGAGACCCCGACCTTGGCCCCGGCGGCGCGGATCAGCTCCACGGTGGCGTGCGGCTCGGCCGACGCCTCGTAGTGGAAGGTCACCAGATCGGCTCCCGCCTCGGCAAAGCGGGCGACATACTTCTCCGGCTCGACGATCATCAGGTGCACGTCGAGAAACTTCTTCGACGCCCGGCGGATGGCCTTCAGCACGGGAAATCCGAACGAGATGTTCGGGACGAAGACGCCGTCCATGACGTCGATATGGATCCAGCGGGCCGCACTACGGTCGATCATCTGCGTGTCACGCTCCAGATGGCCGAAGTCGGCCGAGAGCATCGAAGGGGCTATGGTTCTCTCCATGGGGATTCCAAAAATTGTTTCAGGCTTCACAAAGATAGGATTTTTTCGCCGATCGGCACCCGGCGCGCCCGATTTTTCACGCACCGCGCCGTCCCGGCCGCACGTCGGGGCGCAGGCGGGCGATGCGCCGGCGCACGGCCGCGGCGTCGAAGAGCACCATGAGGCCGCACAGCGCCGCACCGCACAGCAGCGTCGGCCACATCGCGGCGGGGAGGTAACCCTCCTGCAACGGCCCGAGCAGCGGAAGATAGGCGCTCCGCACGGCACACACCGCCGCAAGGGCAACCGCCGTCACCGCGCAGTTCAGCCCCAGCGCCAGCCGCACGTAGGGACGCGCCACCTGCCGCGGCGCATAGCCGATCAGCAGCAGATCGCGCACCCGGTCGCTGCTCCGCTGCAGGACAAGGAAGAGGCTCAACATCAGCACATACACGGCCATTACACTGAACAGCAGCCCGATGCCCGCCACGCCGCCGGCCGCCAGCCGCAGCATGCGCGCCGCCTTGCCGCCGTCGCGCACGTCGCCCTCGATCTCGTAGCCGCGGGCGGCGAGGTACTCCGTCACGGCCGCATCGACCGGGCCCGCCGTCTCGACGATCACGCGCGCCGGGTTCCGTCTGGCCTCGCCGCGCCCGAAGCGCTCGTTCGACCAGCGGATGAAGCTCTCGGGCACGAGGATCGTGTTGAGCCGGTTCGACAGCCCGACGATCCGCCCGCGGAAGTTCTCGCGGCGGCCGTCGCCCTCGATCTCCAGGTCAATGCCCACGCGGCGGAAGAGCCCCTCGGAGAGCTGCGGCAGCCCCTGCGAGCGGGCGAATCCGTAGTTGTAGAGGTTGACGTAGTTGCGCGGGATGATGATGGGCACCTCGCGCGAGCCGGCCTCGTAATGCCACTCCCCGGGCCGTATATCGAGGAAGCGGTCCGGCACCGACTCGAAGAAGAGATAGGTCGAGAAGCGCATGCCCCCGGCGCCGACGCTCCCGGCAATGCGGTAGTCGGCCGGGGTGAAGGCCCCGACGGCCCGCACGAAGGGCTGCGCCTCGAGATCGGCGATCTCCGCGGGCGCGAAATCGGTCGAGCCGAGCCCCAGCGTCTGGAGCGCCCCGACCCGCTTCGAGAGAACCAGGAAATCGCCCCGCATAATGGCATCGGGCGCCGTCAGCAGGGGCCGGATGTCGCGGTAGGCCTGCCACGAGGTCAGCAGGATGGTCATTCCCACCACCCCGGCCAGGGCGAACCCCACAAGCTGGGCCGGGCTCAAATGGCAGCGCAGCAGTTTCCAGAGCAGCTTCATAGACGGTAGATTTTATGGTACGGCAGCGGCAGGCGGTTGCCTACCGACGTAACGAGCATCCCGGCCCCCTGCCGCCGGGCCTCCTCGACGACAAGGCGGGCGAGCGTCTCGCCGTTGGCCGCATCGAGGTGGCTCACCGGCTCGTCGAGCAGCAGGAAGTCGAACGGCTGGCAGAGGCACCGCACGAAGGCGACCCGCTGCTGCTGTCCGAGCGAGAGGCGGGCGATCGGCTCGTCGCGCTTCGGGGCCAGACCGGCCGCGTCGAGCAGACGGTCGATTTCCTCCGGGCGGCGGAAGCCCGTCAGGTCGTTCTTCAGCGCCAGATTCTCCTTAACGGTCAGCTCGCCGAAGAGCCGCAGGTCCTGAAACAGGCAGCTCAACGAACGGCGGCGCAGCTCCTCCCACGCCGCGGGCGGGAGCGTGCGGCTCTCCGTCCCGTCGAAGAGGATGCGACCCGCATAGTCGCCGCGCAGCCCGTACAGGAAGGCGCAGAGCGACGACTTGCCCGCCCCGGACTCCGCCTCGAAGAGGCAGTATTCGCCCCGGCGGAGCGTCACCTCGCAACCCCAGACCTCCGACGTGCGGGCGTCGGGACGGTCGGCAAAAACGGCGGGCACGACCCGCTGCAATACGATTTGTTCCATGTCGATGCGTATGAATGGCCCGGACCGGAAAAGCGGCCGCCTCCGAAGAGGCGACCGCTCCTCATGTCCACGGCAAAAATTCGGGTGCTACTCGGTCAGATACGGAGCCAGAAGCTCTCCGACGACGTCGCAGATGCTCTTGAAGGCGTTCTGCTCGCGGTCGGCCATGCGGACAACCAGCTCGCCCCGCTCATTGTTGCCGTATGCCTCGAGTTCGTCAAAGCAATTCAGCACCAGTGCGCTCTCCCGGTCATAGGAAGAGCCGAGCATGGGCGTCAGCATCCCGTTCAGGGCCGCGAAATCGAGGTAGCAGCTTCCCGAGTGCTTGCGGAACAGTCCGCTCTTCGATTCGAGCGACTCGCCCGCGGCACCGTCGAGGGCCGCCATCACGGCCGGGTCAGACGTCACGTAGAAGAATCCGTCCTGCACGCCGAACCGTACCGTTGTGCCGTACAGGGTCAACACGCAGGCATTCTCGCCCCGCGGCTCCACGGGCACGCCGGCAAGATTCGCTTGGATCACCTCCAGGAGCGAGGGATCGTTCACCTGGGCCAGCACCGACATCAGCGGATAACGGCCGTCGGCCGACATGCCGGAGAAGTCCACCAGCACGTCACCCTCGATGGAGGCCAGCGCCTGCTGCACCTGCGGATTGCCCGCCAGCATGGCGCCGCCCGGCAACGACGAGGCGACCTTCAGCAGCTTCCGGCCTTCGAGTCCGAAGCCCAGCACCGCGATAGTGTTCTTCGGGACGTAGCGCAGCAGCTCGCCCTTCTGCGGCTTCACGTAGGAGTAGAACTCCTCGAGCTGCCGCCTGCTCCCGGCATCGGCATACGAAAGCGTGCTCTGGCAGACAACCTCGCCCTTTTCAAAATTCAGGGCGCTGATGACCGTCATATCTCCGAAGACCTCCGCCACGGGCAGCGCATTGAGTATCGGATTTCCCTTCAGCATCCCGGCGTAATTCATGATGACGTCGATGTCGTTGCCGCGCGAGAAGGCATCGGCCACGCCCTCCTTGCCCATCAGGCTTTCGCGGGCCTTCTGCGCAAAGAGCGCATCGACCTTGCCGAGAACCGCCTCGACGGATTCGGGTGCGAAGAGGAGCAGCGCGGCCCGCTCGTCAAAGGCACACACTCCGTTGTAGGGATCGCTCTCAAATACCACGCAGGTCAGCTTGCCCCGGGTCTGCTTCTCCAGCCCGGCATTCTGGCAGAGGAGGTCGATCATCCCGGCGAACTTTGCCTGATCGGCCACGGGCAGCAGCACGCCCGCCTGCTGCGGCAGCTGCCCTCCGAGGTCCAGAGAGCCCGGCATCGACGAGAAGAGGAAGATGCTTTTCCGCTCGTCGACACCCGATTCGGCGGGATTTTCGAGCAGCTGGAGCAGGTATTGACGCTCGGCATCCGAGAGGTTCGGCGCCGCTTCGAGTTCCGCGCGCAGCCGCTGGCAGAGCGGGCTTTGGTCGCACGAACCGACGCCGCTCTTCTCGACCAGCGCCGCGGGGTTGACCGACAGGGTGAAGGTGGAATCGGCCGGCAGCAGGTTCCGATAATCGGACTTGCCGTGGCACGAGACCAGCAGCAGCGCTACCGCCGCACAGCAGAGCGCCTTCCAGGAGCAGAGGGGATGTTTCATATCCGTCATTGTTTTTAAGGGTTTCAATTACCAACAAAGGTAGCAAAATTCGTGAGAAAGCCCACCGCGGGCCCTTCCGAAATTGCGTGACAGCCGAAAAAAGCTCTCCCGAGGCCCCCTGTCGACCGATTCCGGACGGATTTTCGGCGGCCGTTTCGGAGATAAATCGTACATTTGTCAAAAAAAGAGATACACCCCATGACCGTCACTCCGTTTATCATCCTCTTGGCCGCCGTACCGGCCGTTGCCCTGGTGCTGGTTCTGCTGCTCTGGCAGCGCGAAGTCCGCCGTCTGCGCCGCGAGGGGGCCGAAGCCACCGAACGCGAGCGCGACACGGCAGGCCGTCTGATGCAGGCCGAAACACGTGCCGCGGCAGCCGAGCAGGCCGCCGGCGCCGAGCGCGAGCTCCGCACCCGCTGCGAGGAGCAGCTCCGCACGCTCACGGCCGAGCACAGCCGCACCGAGGCCGAGCTGGCGGCCCTGCGGGCCTCCTCCGCGGCCGAGATCGCCGCCCTGCGGCAGCGTAGCGCCGAGGAGCGCGAGACCGAGCGCGCGGCCCGCGAGAAGCAGGAGGAGACCTTCCGCCTGCAGTTCCGCAACCTCGCCACGGAGATTCTGGGCGAGCAGTCGCAGCGCTTCCGCCAGAGCAGCCAGGAGCAGATCGACCTACTGCTCAAACCCTTCCGGGACAACATCACCGACTTTCGCAAGCGCGTCGAGGAGATCTACACCACGCAGACCTCGCAGCGCGGCGAGCTGAAGGCCGAGTTGAAGCAGCTCATGGAGCTCAACCGCACGATCTCGACCGAGGCGCAGAACCTCACCAGCGCGCTGAAGGGCAACTCGAAGGTACAGGGCGACTGGGGCGAGATGCTGCTGGAGACGATCCTCGACAGTTCGGCCCTCACACGGGGCATCCACTACGAGACGCAGTACAACATCAAGGACGAGGAGGGGCGCAACCTGCGGCCCGACGTGGTGTTGCACCTGCCCGAGAAGAAGGACATCGTCATCGACTCGAAGGTCTCGCTCACGGCCTTCGTCGCCTACACGTCGGCCGAGACCGAGGCCGAGCGGCAACGCCACCTCGCGGCACACGTGGCCTCGGTGCGCCAGCACGTCACCGAACTCGGCCGCAAGGAGTACCAGCGGCGGCTGAACTCCCCGGACTTCGTCATCATGTTCATTCCCAACGAACCGGCCTTCCTGGCGGCCATGCAGCACGACAGCGCCATCTGGAGCGACGCCTACGAGCGTAAGGTCATCATTTCGTCGCCTACGAACCTCTTCGCGCTGCTGAAACTCGTCGACGACCTGTGGCGGCGCAACGAGCAGTCGCGCAACCAGGAGCAGATCATCAAATACGGCACGACGCTCTACGAGCAGTTCGTGGCCTTCGCCGCATCGCTCGAAGGGGTGGGGCAGGCGCTCGACCTGGCGCGCGCCAAATATGACGACGCCTACAAGCGGCTCCACACGGGCAACAACAACATCGTCCGTACGGGCGAACGGTTGCGTCGGTTGGGGCTTCCGACCGCGAAACGTCCTTCGCGGCGGTTGTTGGACGAGACGGACGGACTGGATGCCGAGGAGGAGCTGCCGGCGGCAGGCGACGGCGGACATGACCGGCAGTGATACGATGGGCGGCGGAATGTACGGTTCGGATAGAGACGGGGTGCGTGCGGCGTTCGCGGGCGGTGCCGTTTCGTTCTGGGAGGCGCTCGACGCGCTGGTCGGCGGGGCGGAGATCGTCGTCGACCGTCCGCGCGGTTCGCATCATCCCGATTTC
>OMDE01000483.1_pt1 | contig 12232 bp, 10 predicted proteins | sample 1645171 | NCBI WGS metagenome assembly OMDE01 (sample SAMEA103958129, study PRJEB25191) | human gut metagenome
GTTTCTGTCGGTATCCGCCGGAATGCCGGAAATAGTGAAGTAGTCCGGAAGATTAAAGACGGCGGCTTCGATCAGTTTATCCAGCGTTTCCGCGTCGATCTTGAAGCCCTTGCTATTCAGAAATTCAACAACGTATGCTTTCTTCTCTGCGCCCCTGCCGCTTCCGGTGTAAAGCTGTTCGGCGGCTTCGACGGCAACCGTTACCCACATTTTGATTTTCTCAAACTGTGCGGCGGTCGTCTTGCTTCTGATCCACGGGATCACGAAGGCGGTAATAATTGCCGCGATAAGAGCGATCACGGCGTTTGCAATGCTGGTAAGATCAATAGCCATTGTTTGTATCCTCGCTTTCTGTTATGTCGATTTTTTCTTTTTTCTTGATCCTGCCGACGATTACTTCGGCAAGACGCTTCATCATCATTGCGCCGCATTCGATCACGACGGCGCGGAAATACCATTCGATCAGAACGGTTTGTTCCTGCCGCGTGATAAGGAATGAAACGTACTGCGCGACGATGAAAGCCGCCGTTGTAATTGCGATCACAATAACGGCTTTCGTTGCGAAGCGTTCGTCAGCCTTGAAGAAGCGGCGCTTCGCCACCCGCTTCCCGCTCGAAGGTTTGTTTTTCATTGCGTCCCCTTTCATAGCGCAATTAACGCACGGCGCGCGTTGTGTAACGCATATCGTGCGTTGTGCGTGTGTTAAACAAGCGTTAGATCATCGACGTTCACCGCCGCGACAACCGTTCCGCCGTAGGTAATCACGGCGCGCTTTCCGGAAAGCTCTTTGACGATGTGATCGCGGGAATAGACGAAGGAAGCAAGGCTTCCGCCGGAATAGGTTTTCGCGCCCGCTTTCACGCGCACTTTGCTTCCCGTTGTGATCTTCCGCGCCGATGTCCCGCCGGACGTGCCGGAATAGGTAATGAAAGCGTCGTCGTGTCCCGCCTTCTTCAACTTCTCCAGCATAGCTTCCGCGTTCTTCTTGACGCTGAACGCGCCCACTTGAACCTTGTAATACTTGCCGATCTGCACGATGTACGTATCGAAGCCTTCCTTTTTCAGCTTCGCCTCGAACGCTGTTGCGTTGTCCTTCTTCTCAAACGCTCCAAGCTGTACGCGGTAAAGGTTCTTCGCGTCGCCCTGTGGCTTCTGCTCCGGCTTCTGATCCTCTGCCGGAACGCCCAGCCGCCTGTTTACCTCCGCCGCGATCTCGCCGTGTCGGTTATACAGATAATCGCCGGGGCAAGCCTTGTTCGCGTAATCCCTGTGAACGGTCATATTGCACCCGTTCTTGTGGTTTACGCGGTCGTCCTTGCTTGTACTCCATACCAGCTTTTTGATCCCGTTCCGGCGGCAAATATCTTCGACAAGATCAAGAAGCGCCGCGTATGCTTTATCATTCACGGCGTATGGGTGCTTTGTGTCGCTTGCAACCTCGATCGTGATTGCGCGGTTATCGTTCGCCGCCGAAGAACTGCACCACGAACGATCGGCTTCATCGACGTAAAGCCCGATCCGCCCGTCGTAGCCGATCCCGTAGTTTGAACTTGCCTGTCGCGAAGTCGGCTTGAAGATTTCGCCGATCCTCTCGGCGGAACATTGCCCGACGACGCAATGAATTGTGATCGTGTCGATCTTGTGATTTCGTGGGCTGTTCTTGTTCGGCGAAATCAGCGTACACGAAATAAGTTTGCTATTGCTCATTGCTGAACCCTCCTTTGCAATGAAGAAGCGGCGGGGAAGCCCCCGCCGTCGCTGGTGTTACTCTGCTTGATCCATTCGTTTTTCGATGTGGTCAAGCCGCTTGTGTGCCTGTTTCGCCGACGCTTCAACGTCGGTCAAGCGCGTTATGAACTCCGTATTCGTCTTTCGCTGTTCCTTCTGCTCCGCCTTGATTTCGTCCGTGTTCGCCTTGATGTATCCGATCTCGGTTAAAACGGTCGCGTCGTGCTTCACATTGCTTTCCTTGTCCTTGTCCCTGTTACGAACAAAAGCGATATAGCCGAACACGATAGCGCATACGGTAGAAAAGACGGAAAGAACCGTTGCGAAAGTGTCCATCGTTGATCCTCCTTCCCGTTAGGTTACTTTTTCCCATTGCCACAAGCCCGCCGTGTCCGGCGGATAAACGCAATTCGGCATATCTGCTTTTGCAAGGTATACCGCGCCTTTGTAGCTGTAATACAAGCCGGAAACGACATTAACGACGATCCCCGCCGTTTCCGGATACGGGATCGGATCGTCAAGCGTTCCGGTCGCGGAAAGCTCGATCAAGCGATAGTACGCGAAGGTGGTTTCAACGGGATAAGCCGCCGCGTTCGACGTGTGCGCCGCTTTGATCTCGTAATACCGCCCGTTGTGCTTGATGATTTCGCCGACGGTGTTGTAAGCGTGATTGTCGGCGTATTCGTCGTATTCGATCACTTCCGCCGATTGCAGGATCGCCGCGTCGGAAATGACGTTCGTTCCGGCGGCGCGATCCTGCACGATCTGCGCTTTGAAGGATAGGGCAAGCAAAGCGGCGGTTTGCTCTCCCGCCGCTTTGACTTCCCGAACCTCTTTTTCAATTTCGGTGGAAGCTCCGCCGTTGCTCTTCTTGTGAATTACGCTCATTCAAAATTCCCCCCGATCCCCGATACCCAGCAAGCGGTCAGCGCGTCGCCGCGCTGGACGGTTACGCGGATATTCATTCCGTACTGTGCCGCCGTGTTGATCTTATTTGTGAAAACGTGTGCAACGCCTTGAACAACCGCGTTCGTGCAATCCTCCCAAACGGGGGAAGCGTCAAACGGATTATTCGTAACTTCAACCTTGAACGTGCCGCCCGCCGGAATGTCGCGCGTTACCTTGATATTCGCGCGTGTCGGCTGGCTGTCGGCTTCCAGCGGCGCGGAAAGCGTGATAACGAAGCCCGCAATCGACTTTGTGAACGTCAGCGTCCGGACGGCGCTATTTCCTGCGCTGTCGGTCGCCGTAATCGTGATCGTGTGCTTTGCGTTCGTAAGCGCCGTGAAGGTATTTCCGGAAACGGAAAGCGTCTGCGTCGCGCCCAGCGTGATCGTGTTCTTCGTCGCGATTGTCTTTCCGTCGATCTTTTCAACAACGTTCACCGTGTCGCCGTCCGGATCGGTTACGCTGTATTGATAGGTGAAATCGGCGCGCTTGATCCCAAGATCGGCATTACTGCCGGAAATCACGGGCGGCTGGTTATGGATTACGGCAATATCTCCGCTTGTGGTGTACGCGGAATAATTGCCGTAGCTGTCCTTTGCGCGGACGCGGTATTTTAACGTGTTCCACGCTGTCGATACCGCTTCCGTGAACGTCCTGCTTGCGGACGCTTGAACCTGTGTCCACGCGCCGCTGTTGTATGAGCGCTCGAAACAATAGGTCAGCGCGTCGCCGTCCGGATCGGTCGCCGCCGCGCAAGAAATGTTGATGTTCTGCCCGCTGTAACACGTTGCTGGCGCGGTAATGCTGGGCGGCGCGGAAGGTGCGGAATTGTAGATTACCGTATAATTTCCGTCGCTGTTCGGGCTGTCAGATACCAAGATAGAAGATTTAAGATTACAAAGCGGGCGAACGCCACCGTCGCCGTTGTACGCGCCGAGGCTGATCAAAGAGCCGCCCGAACTGACGCTGCGGACGCTGCTGGCGTTCGACGAATTAGGCGTTCGTAGCCGCCAATACCAGCCCTTTGACGTGCTGAAATTGTCGTTCGTGTACTCCGAATTGCTCACGCATTGCGCCGTAGGATAAGCGACGCGGGAAGCGTCGTTGCTGAATAGCGCAAGAAGCGTTCCTTCTGCGATATTGTTTTCATTCGCAAGCCCCACTTCGGTGGTGGACGGAAGGAACATTTTTGACGTTACCGTTTCATAGCTTCCGCCGTCGGTAACGGTATTTCTTGCGACGGTCTGCGTTGTTGTCAGAAGCTCCGCAACGAACTTCGGATCAAGCATAGCAAGGAAGCCCGCCCACGCGTCGTACTCGTTGTAATTGTTCCATACGTTCGCGTTTGTGGGCGGCGCGTCTGCGCTGTGCTTTGCGCTGTACCATGCGCCCGCCGCCGCGTTACTGTTCAGCCATTGCAGAATGTTTGAATATTGATAGCGGTTATTGCCGTATTGTTTCCGATCGCTGTTGCTGTTGCTTGCTTCCTTTGCGTCGAAGCACATTAACTGAATGATTTTTTCCGTAATCAGCGTTACGGAATTCGACGGGTAGCCGCTGTGGTTCTTGTCGGCGATCTTGAAAACGATCTTCGATCCGAAGCGCGATTGATACGCCGAAAGAACCGGAACTTCAATCTTCGCGCCCACCGTCAAACTGCCTAATGTTTTTGACATTGTGCCGCCTCCTTTGGTTTCATTAAGCTGTTGTAATAATGATCCGTCCGCCGGATCAAGTGATAACTGTTTCCCTTTTCGGCGTGTCCTCTCCAGCTTTGATAGGATTGTTCAACGGTCTTTGCGTCGATCCGTCCCGCCGCGTGAAGGGCGGCTAATTTCTTCAACTTCCGCTTCATATTGTTTTTGCTCCTGCGGCGCACCTTGCGGATCACCGCGCCGCTTTCGGTCAAGTATGTATGAAAGCCCAAGAAATCAACGCCGTGTTTTAAGGGAAAGATATTTGTTTTCGCATTCAGCGAAAGCCCGCGCGCCTGTACGAACGCTTCAATCTGCTTCCGGCGCTCCTGCAAATATGCTTTGTCGTGATGGATCAAAAAGAAGTCGTCCATATAGCGCCCGTAATATTTGATACCCAGCTTTTCCTTTACGAAGTGATCCAGCCCGTCAAGGTAGAGAAGGGCGAAAAGCTGTGAAGTTTGATTGCCGATCGGTATTCCGACGTTGCCTTCGGTGCTGTCGATGATAAGATCAATCAGCCACAAAACGTCCGGATCGGTTATCTTCTCGCGGATTAAGGTTTTCAAAACGTCGTGCCGGATCGAATAGAAATACTTTGAAATATCGCCTTTCAGTATCCAGCCGTCAATTCCGTTTTTTCTGTAAAACCTCCGCATGAACTCTTGAAGCCTGTCTAACCCGTAATGCGTACCTTTCCCCACCTGCGACGCGTAGTTATCGCGAATGAACGATCGTGTCAAAATCGGTTCAAGCACGTTATCGCAAAGCGAATGTTGAACAACCTTGTCTTTGTAGCTGTTCGACATAACCACGCGGCGCTTCGGCTCGTATACCTCGAACGTGTTATACGGGGACATGGTATAGCTTTTCGTTCTGATCTGCGCGCTTAATAGGTTCAGCGCTTCAAGAAGATTAACTTCAAACTTTGCCGCCGCTCCTTTCCACCTCTTGCCTTGCCGCGCCTTTCGGTAGGCATTGTATAGGCTTTCAAAGCTGTATATCTTTTCAAAGTCTGTCATAATAAAAAATCCTCGCTGTTTATAACCTTTGCCAGCCGCCGGAAGGCGGTATGCTCCGGTATCGGCGATCCTGTATTCGTCCCCGCCGTGGATAGCGGCGACGGGATACACCTTCCTTTGATGGTGGTATTCTGCTTTCGGCTGTGCCTACTCGTTCACATAGTCCACCGAAGCGGGCGAACGCCATTGTTGCCGTTGTACGCGTTGTTGTTGTTCAAAGAGCCGTCCGAATTGACGTTGCGGACGTTGTTGGCGTTCGACGAATTAGGCGTATCAAGATGTACCCCGAACGTTTTTCAAGCTCTCGTTTTGTCCCGCTTCTTCCACGCGGTCGTCATGTACTTCACTTCAAGCGCAAGTTTTGACCAATATTCGCAACTGCTCATAGAAATAAAGCCCATTTCCTGCGAAAGCTCTATGAAAAATAGAAGCTCCTTGCAATAGGTCAGCGCCTTTGCTTGTAGCTTCTGCCGTTGTCTGTATTCCTGCGCGTCCCGAAGGTCTAATTCGTTCGCTTCAAGGACGCATTCGTAAATGTCCACCGCTTTATCCTGTATCCTGTTTACAAGCGTGAAGCGGTATTTCTTCGGGTAGCGCTCCGTCGAATTCGTGATCGTGAAGGTGTGCTTTACAAGGTCTTTCGCTTTCACAATCACGTTGAATTCCGTCGGTTCTTTCCGCTCCCGCTCCGGTCTTTGCATAAATGCACCGTCCTTTCCGCATTCGCTCGATTATCGCGGTATCGTCGGCGCACCCGTCGAAATCGAAGCCCACTTCGGTAACGGTCAGCGTTGCCGCGTTCCCTGTAACCGTTGTTCCTGTGATCTGCAATACCTCCGCACCGCAAGCCGCGCATGGCGGGGAAAGCTCCGCGAAGATGTTTCCGATCACGCACGACAATTCCGCCGCCGTGCAAGCGTACCGCGTCAGCATTCGATCCTCTGCAAACTCTCGTTCCAAATGCCCGTAGACGTTACGCCGTCGAGATCATCGAAGAGGATCAAGAACGGATTTGTCGTAATGTCATTGAAAAGCACCGCTTCCAGCATATCCACGCGCGCGTCAAGCGCGTTCGTGATATTCAGAAGATTTGTTGCCGCGTTATCGTCAAGGACGTTTTGCAAGCCGTTAAACCATGCGTTGAAGTCCGCCGCCGCCTGTGTTTCAAAATCCGCCATGTGTTGCTCGAACGCTTCGTACTGCGTGTTACCCTGCAATTTCAGCGAATTCATATACGAAACAAGCGTGTTGTACTCCGCCGCCGAAAGGGATTGATATTCAGCGAACCACGCTTGAAGCTGTGCGTTAAAAGCCGCCGTGTCGATCTGCTGAACGACGGCGGCAACAACGCCGCAAAGCGACGTGTTCAAGCGTTGATCCGTGATCTTGCTTTGCGTGATTGCTGTTACGCCCGCGCCCACGTAGATGTCCGCCAGCGCAAGCTCGTAAGCGTCCGCGTCCCTCTGCAATGCGGGCGCGGTAGGGGACGCGCTGAACGAAGAAGATTTGACCTTCACCGACATAATGCGGTTTGTTAAGTCCCAGCGGACGACAACGCGATCAATGCGGTTCAACTGTCCGTCCGCCGTGTCAAGCTCGACGGCAAGATCACCCGTGTTGAAGTAGAAGTAACCGTTGATCCACGCTTTGCCCGTTTTAACATTCAGCTTCATTCCGTCGTTTGCGACGACTTGAAGCCCCGTCGAAGGAACGGGGAAAACGCCGTTCCCGATGAACGAAGCGAAGTATTCCGCCCAATCCTCCGCCTTGTACGTGCGATCGTGCGAAACGCTGTTGAAGAAACTTGATTTTTCCATGCTGTGAAGCCCTCCTTTATTTCGTAATCTGCCGAATTTGTGTCAGAAGCGCGGGCAAGCTCTCGCCGAATGTAATATCTATTTCTTCGCCGCTGGTTTCGTAGGTTTCCGCGATCTCCGTTATGCGAACGTCAATGCGGACGTTCCAGCGCTTATTGATACACGTTACCCGATCGCCCAAATCGTAGTCCGTGCCGTACTTCAAATTCGCGTTCGTGTTGATCTTCGATCCGAAAGCAAGCGTTTCCGCGTATTGCTCCAGCTCTTCAACGCCGCGCGCGGAAAGAAGCGCTAAATATTGCGCGTTGGTAAGCGTTACGGTCTGCCCGCTCTCGTTTTCGTATTCCTGCACGATGTCCGTTGCATTGATGAAAACTTCGTCGCGGGAAAGCCCCGTCGAACTGCCGCCGACTTCGGCAACCTTCCGCGTTACGCCTTCTTTTTCCTCTCCGCCGACGTAAGCCGTTGTTTTAAGGTTTTCAACGCTGTTCGTGTATTCCTGTTCCACGATGTTGTCGAACTCCTGCGAAAAGATACAAGGCGCGTTCCCTGCGGTATTGCCCGCCGTAAGATCGCGCCCTTCGTAAACGGAAAAGGTATGCTTGCCCGTGCGGGCATTTGTCAGAACCCGAATACCCAGCTTCGCCGCCTTCGCCGCCGTTTCCGCCGCAAGCTGGGCGTTCGCGTACTGCTCCGAAGTATAGTCGATCTGCCCGCTTCCGGTGTCTGCGTCTGTCGTGGATATGCTGAAATTCGGGATATTGCGCGCCGCTCCTGCGTTCGTGCAAGTCTGCTTCACAATGGCGTATAGAATGTTCTGTGTCGTGTCCTTCGTGATGATCTGCGTTGTCAAAATGCGCTTGCCGATCCACGAAAGAAGGAACTTGCCTTGAACCTCTATTTCCTCCATGCCCTGTGAATTCTTCGTGATGTGAATATAGCGGATTTCCGCCGCTTCGTTGCCGCCGCGCTTGATGATGATATTTTCCTTCACCAGCAAGCGGGCGTGTTCCTCCGTGAAGGGAACAAGCAACTTGAATTCGCCGCAACTCCAATAACGCCGCGTCCATATCAAGGACGAAATCTTTTCGACGATCCCTTGAAGTGTCATATCGCGGCTATAAACGTATAATTCCACCGCGCTACACCCCCAAATACAAGTTATTGTGATAGATCGAAACTTCGAGATTTTCGGCGTTCGCGTCCGCTGAATAACGGAAGAGATTGTCGCCCACGGCGATCTGCAAATACGAACTATCAACGTCGAGATAGCGGAACGCGTCTGTAATCGTGCCGCCACGGTTCAGCTTCACGGCTTTTTCACCGTAGCCCGTGGAAACGGTTAAAACGTCGCCCGCCGCAAGCGAAATATTCAGCTTGATAAACTCCCGTGTATCGACGTTCAGCAATACGGGATTTGTAACCGCGCCGATCGCGCGGAACTCGATCCGGATACCGCTTTTCACGTCGCCGGAATTGTAGACGTTCACAATCAGCGACGGCTGGCGATAGCCGATTTCCCAGCCGTCGTAAAGCTCCAGCCCGTCCGGAACGGGGAATTCAAAGCCGCCGATCCACGTTGCTATGTCCTCGCGTGTTTCCGTTTCCTCTCTCCAAAACGGATTAAGGCAAGACAAGCTAACCGTGAATTGCTCGAAGATCGGCTTTCGCTTGAAGATCGGCGCGTCGTCGATCTTGCACCCGATCACCCGCCGGAAGTCGCCGAAAACATACGTCAACGTTGCTTCGTACTGCGGATTTAATATGCGGTTCAGCTTCCGGCGTAGGTTCTGCGCCGCTTGCTTGTCCCGCTCCTTGATGTATCCCACGATGTCAATATCGCGGCTTTCGATCCGATAGCCCAAGTATGTGTCGCCGTCCTGCCCCATGCTGTTGGTGCTGTAAATAGCGTTCCGCACGTCGGAAAGTCCGGTAACGTCCTTGAAGTTTACGTGATACGAAGAAGCGGGGGAAAACTCTATGCTTTCCCCGCGCTCGTTCGTGTAGATCAATTTTTCTTGTGTCCTCATGCCATAACCTCCCGCGCAATCTGCCGGAACTGCCGCGCCGCCTGTCTTTGCTGTTCGGCGTAGCTCGTTTCGTTCGCATAGATGTTTTGCACGACTTCAACGGAAGGCGTACCGCCGCCGCGCGTGTCGCGTCCCTCTCCGGAACGGAATTCCGGAACGGCGTTCGACGTTTCGCGCCGGATCGAACTTTCAACGTCGCGCATTTCGCGGGCGAAGCCTTCGCCCAAGCCCTGCGCCATGTACGAACCGATACGGGCAAAAACCTTCGACGGGGAATTGATGTCCATTTCCTCTTCAACCGCCGCCACAATATCCCTCATCATAGAGCGGACGCGGCTTTCAAGCCAGCCGGACATATTTTGAAAGCCCTGCCAAATGCCGCGCACCATCTCTTCGCCCGCCGCCGTGAACTCCGATACGTAAGAGCGAAGCGCGGTAATAATGGGCTGAATGATTTGTGCAACCTTGCCCGTGATCTGCGGGATACCCGCGATCATTCCTTGCGCTATGCTCTTGTCGATGTTCGTTCCTTCGGTTACGAACTTTTGATGTTGTGCCGTGAATGCGGTAATAATGCTTTGCGCGATCTGCGGTACTTTCTGCGTGATCTGCACGATACCCGCCACCATACCGGAAGCTATGTTTTTGTCGAAGTCCTGTCCGGCTTGATTGAAACGCTGGGCTTGCGCCGTCAGTCCGGTAATAACCCGCTCGACGATCGCGTTCACCGCTCCGGACAAGCCTTCAATGTTCGCAATAATGCCGTTGTTCACGGCGTTTACTGCTTCCGCCGCCGTCAGCGCGCCCGATCCGCCCATTGCGGCGGTCATATCGCCTTCAACGCCGCCCATGTTGTCGGTGAAGCCTACGCCCACGCCGTCCGCCATGTTGCCGCCGATTTCAGCGAATACCGTTGACGGGGAATGAATGCCGAAGAAGTCCTTAATACCCGAAACAAGGGACGAAGCCCAGCCGGATACCTTTTCCCACAACCACGAAGCCGCCCCGCTGATACCTTCCCACAAGCCGTGAAGAAGGTTTGCGCCCGCGTTTATCATTTCGCCGCCCAGCGACACGAACGCTTGCACAATGCCGGAAACAATCTGCGGAACTGCCTTCACAATTTCAACTATGATCGTCGGCAAATTCTGAATGAGCGCCACGAAAAGCTGAACGCCCGCCATAATGATTTGGTCGATGTTGCCGATCAGCGCGTTTACAATGCCGCTTATGATTTGCGGGATCGCTTGAACGATCGTCGTTATAATCTGCGGCAATGCCTGTATGAGCGCGACAAGAAGATCAATGCCCGCTTGAATGATAAGCGGTATGTTCTCCATAAGCGCCGTGATAATGCCTTCAATGATCTGCGGGATCGCTTCAACAATCGTTGTGATGATCTCCGGAAGGGCGGTAATTAACGCCGTCAGAAGGTCGATACCCGCTTGAATGATCTGCGGGATTGCGGAAAGCAAACCGTCGATCAAGCTGGTTATCAACTGCGGAAGCGCCGCAACAAGAACGGGGATCGCGTTTATAATGCCTTCCGCCAGCCCTGTTACAAGCTGTAAAGCCGCGTCGATCAGCAACGGGATATTGTCGATCAGAACTTGCACGATGTCCGTTACAAGCTGAACCAGCGAAGGAACAAGCGTCGGCAACGATTGAGCTATGCCCGTAGCGATATTCGCGATCATCTTCACCGCGAATTCAAGGAAGGTCGGTAACATTTCCGTTAGCTTTTCGATCGCGAACGTAACCATACCCAGCAAGCCGTCTGTGAAGTCCTCCGCCGCGCTCTCTGCACCGGAAAGCGCACCCGTCAAGCCTTTTCCGATAAGCTCGACGAACGGCGTTATTTCCTGCAAAAGCTCCGCCGCAAGCTGTTTCAGCTTTGTAATGATCGGTTCAGCAATCGCGCCCAGCGCCGCCATAGCGCTGTTCAGATTTGCTGTTGCCTTCTGCGCGTCGATAATGTCGCCGTTTACCTCTCTGTACTTGTCCGCCGCTTCGGAATAAAGCCCGTTCAACGTGGACGTGATAAGGGCTTGCCGCTCCTGCTCCGATGTGCAAGCGTCAAGGCTGGCTTGAAAATCATCTTCGGAAACGCCCGCCCAATTCAGTGCGTCGGCAAGATTGCCCGTGATTGATCCCGTCTTTGCCGTTTCGTTCGCGGCTTCGGTCAAGCCTTCAATCGGCAAGCTGTCGCCGAATGTCGCGTAAACACCCGTGCAAATGTTTGTCCAGTCCGAAAGCTCTTTTTCGTTCGTAGTCAGCTTCGCAAGGTGGGCGGCGGCTTCTGTTGCCTGTCCGTCGTCTCCAAGAACGCCGTACAACTCCGTATAGGTGTTTTTCGCGTCCTCTGCCGAATGTCCCGCCGTCGTGAAGCTGGTTTCAAGTTTACCCATGTTTTCGCGGGCTTCGCGTGTTTCTTCGGCAAGCCCGAAGAATGCCGCACCCGCCGCCGCAATCGCCGCACCCATAGCCGCGCAAGCTGCTCCGATCGCCTTTCCTGCTTTGCCGACGGTTTCGCCGACGCTCTCCCAATCCACCTTTGAGCTTTTCAGCTTTTTAGAAGTGTCGTCGATTTCCTTTTGAATTTTCACCATGTCGGCTTTGGTGTTGTTGCATTTTCTGATATGCGGGATTTGTCGGTTCGATACCGTTATCGCGCATTTTCTTCAATGCCTTTTCCGCCGCTTCTGCCTTCTTCGCCTGTTCGTCGAACTGCTTTTGTAATAGCTTCTGTTTCGCGGTCAGCGCTTCCACGCTGTCTGCCTGGCGAGCGCCTCGAGCCATGTAAATGACCATCCAGAGCGCTTCATCCGGCTTCATGTTTCCGCCTCCTGCTGAAAGAGTCAAACTTATTATATACCGTGCCGGAACGGAAGTCAAACGAAGACTATGTATAGAAGATGTTTTGTGTCGTGACAAATGGCGCGCCGATATGTTAAATGTTGCAATGCCGTCTCCCACGACTGGACAAAAGCGGG
>OMDE01000490.1_pt1 | contig 12154 bp, 11 predicted proteins | sample 1645171 | NCBI WGS metagenome assembly OMDE01 (sample SAMEA103958129, study PRJEB25191) | human gut metagenome
CGGTTAATTCCGCCCAGCACTAAGATCGATGTGTATACCGCTGCTGAGCAGCTCACATTTCAAATGATATAGTTTCCACTGGGCAAGATCTTCCTCGAAATGTGCTGCCTACTATTCTGGTTTTTCAAGGGAAGATGCAATCTTTGTAATTTCCATCCAAGTAACCACAAAAGAATACACCTGTGTCTTTGCTTTTATGTTTCAGAATGGTAAGCTCCGCTTATATTCACTCGGAGTGCATCCAAACTTTTTTCGGAAGGCGTCGCTGAAATGGCTGATGTTGCTGTACCCCACCAACCCTGCTATGTCTTTCACCTGAGCATCGGGCGCAGACAACAGTTCACAGGCATGCTCCATGCGGCGATTTAACATATATTGATATATGGTGATTCCATAGTGCTTTCGAAATATCTCACGGAGTTTGGATTCGCACATAAAGTGCTGTTTGGAGAGCTCCGCGATGGTCACGGGTTCCAGAAATCCCTCATCTATCTGTCGCCTGACCTGAAGTAAAACCTCGCTATCCGCCCAGCTCAACGACCTCTTCACAGCAACAGAATTCTGATCCATCATCTCGTTCGCAAAGGCGGCAACAAGTTCCAGTATCTTTCCTTCCTGATACAATGACTTTGCGCAGTCATTATAATTACACTGCAATATCTGGCGTATTGTGGTTTCTATGGTAGTGGTGATTCTATGTTTTGGCGGGGTTTTTGTCCCGTCAAAGACGGTACAAACCTTTTTCTTCTGCAAACCATCCATCACAGACCGAAACCGACAGGGATGCAGGTTCAGCCCGACGCCTATATATCTCCGCCCTGCCTCATAGATATTTTCCGCATCAAACAGGCCGCTGCCGTATACGCAGCAATCTCCCTTTTCCAACAACGTTTTTTGGTTTCTGCCCGAAGACTTCCACTCCAACGCATCGGAAAGAGAGAAAATGACGGAAAAAGAATCCTTATACACCTGCTCCCGCAATACTGTGTCCCTGTAAAACATTACATCGCAGATATACATCTCGATATTGGGGCACGGTGAAATATAGCGGAAATATCCTTCTCCAATATCGCTTGGCAAAGCAACCTGATTGTCTTTCATAATACCGCAAAGCTGCTGCATCACGGGGGTGAAAAAGTCGTTGCGCTCCGTTTGCCCATGAAGAAAATCATATCGTGCTTCTTGCATACCAGACCACCTCCTCCGACACATGATTAGACACTTTTATGCAAATTGGTCCATTCCACCTTTCCAGTTCCGTGCACAGGTTAGCTTACTCTAACCGGTGGATGAAAGAAAAGGCAGCCTGCCTGTACGCAGTTTGCCTCAAATCCGACGGCACAGCGCCTGTGAAGAATATTATACCATAAGCGCGCAGGGATTTCAATGTAGAACACCAGATATTCCTACAGAACACCAGACATTCCTGCTTTTCCTGGAATTTTCCGTTTGCCCAATGTCATCCGTGTGCCGAGAGGGAAGGCCTCAGTACTTTCAGCGAAAGATTCAATCGATCCAAACACGTTTTCTTATTCGGCTTTACGTCTACTCGACGCAAATACTCTCTGTTCACCTATATTGGATAAGTCCGTCCCTCCGTTTTCTGTTAATTTATACTACTGTTAAGAATCCGAGCATCCACGCAGCTATAATTTGCAATGCAAATAAAACAATCGTAAGGACCGATACTCTGGTTTTTCTCTTTACGGCATGGCTGATTCCCGTGAAAAACCCGCAGATGGCCGCTGCAATTCCTACACCTGCTACATAGTACTTCTTTGAAGGGGATTTCCTCACTCGCGCTGTAATAGCGCAAATCCAGCAATTCTTCCTCAAATCCTGCCGTATGGTTCATCAGGTGGAGTAAAGTAACCGGCTCAGCGAATCGCAGATTTTTCAAAAAGCCGTCCGGCAGATAGGTGCGGATATCCGTTTCCAGATCGATTTTCCTATCCTCAACAAGCTGCATCACGCTGACCCACACAAAGGTCTTTGATATGGAACCCCATTCAAAAACCGTGGTCTCCGGGTCGATGGCCGTATTGTTCTCTAAATCAGCAAAGCCATATTCGCAAATACCGTATTGTCATGCTCCGAAATTACGACACACGCGCCTGGAACCGTTTTGCCAATATATTTTTCGGAAACAGCGTTTGCGCTTGCCTCATATGCGTCCGGTGTGCCGGATGCATATGTAGCAGGAGCGAGGAACGCAATCATAATCAGCGCCGCAAGAAAGCATTGGAGGGTCTTGTATCTCATCAGTCTTTCCATAGGGTCATTACTCTATCGTCAGTCTAAAATCACAGCAGTCTCCGCCCTGTCCGAGCGTCTTTGTCCGTCCCCATTTGAGCTTTGGATGCATATGCCCGTAGGCCTCGTCATCCGCGCGGCAAAAGCCGGCCACAATCTCCGGGCATCCGTATTTCACACAGGTGTCCTGATAGGGGCAGGCCAGCATGTCGAAGCACATTTCCTCTTGCTCTGTTCGTATCCAATTAGCCCGAAAACCGCAGTCCTCTCCAAAGGAGCTTTTTGTCATTTTGGCAAAGAACTTCGGCACCAGCTTATACAGACCCGGTATCCTCATTGCCCCTCGAATTTTTGCACCAACTCCCGCTGCCCGCTTTTCATAATATCTATTCAGAAAAGCCGCCGCTTCCTCACGGGAGATTCCATTTCCCGTCATGGCGTCAAAGGCGGCGATGGCAGGATAGATGCGTTTCCGCGTATGCATATACATCTTTTTCGGCTCGTCGGCGTTTTCATCCACGATTTCCGCATAACGCCTCCATGCATCTTCTATGATCGCGTCTGTCTTTTCCGCGCCATACTGTTTTTCCATTGCAGATACCGCTCCGGTCAAGTATCTTTTGTCTAACCTTCTATCCATGTGCTTTCCCGCCTTTCAGCGTCCAACCGATTGCTTGGCTGCGCATTCCCACAAAGCGCCTGTACAGGCCGTCTTCGCGCATCAGCTCTTCATGGTTTCCGCGTTGAACGATCCTGCCGTTCTCCAGCACGATGATTTGATCTGCCGTGCGCACGGTGGACAGACGGTGGGCAATCATCAGGATCGTTTTGCCTTTTGTCAGCTCACGGATGGCCTTTTGCAGCTCCTGCTCGTTTTCGGGATCCACGCTGGCTGTGGCTTCATCCAAAATGACGATGGGTGCGTCCTTCAGAATTGCCCTTGCAATGGAGATTCGCTGCTTTTCTCCGCCGGAGAGGCTGGAGCCGCCTTCGCCGATCTTTGTCTGATAACCGTCGGGCAGCGTCATGATAAAGTCATGGCAGCAGGCTTTCTTTGCGACCGCTATGATTTCATCCTCGCTCGCGTCCGGTCTGCCAAACCGGATATTGTTCTCGACGGTGTCCTCAAAGAGATACACATTCTGAAATACGATGGCGAAATTCTTTAGAAGGCTGCCGCTGGTATATTCCCGCACATCCCGGCCGCCGAGCGTGATCTGTCCTTCCTTCACATCCCAGAAACGGGCAATCAGACCGACCAGCGTGGTTTTTCCGGCGCCGGAGGGACCAACAATGGCGCAGGAGCTTCCCTGGGGTACGCTTAAGCTGATTTGATGTAATACCTCCTTTTCCCCGTATCCAAAGGACATATTCTTCACTTCGATATTGAAATTTTCCGGCACAAGATCAGCCCCGTTTTCGTCCAGGGATGGAATGTCCATGATGTTATCCAGCCGGTCCAGGGAAGCCTCCACCGCGCGGGCAATGGAGGACATACTGCCCGCCACCTCCACGGCGGCATAGATCATGAAGCTGGACACGAGAAGAAGCAGGCACTTCTCCGGCGTGATGCTTCCTCCTGCCAAAAGATAGGGCGCAAAAACCAGAATAGCCGCCCGTGCGAGCTTGAACACCGTCTGATAGAGCGCCGTCATTTTGGAAAACGCCTTTTCAAGCACGATATTTGCCTCTTTGCTTTCCTCAATTGCGGCGTCAACTGCTTTTCCGGTGCGTTCCGCCAGCCCAAACGCCTTGACTACGCCCATGCCCTGCACATATTCCAAAACGGCAGTGACCAGACCAGCCTGGGCAGCCTGACGGCGGGGCGCGTGTTTCCTGCCGACCTTGCCGATAAACGAATAAACAATGAGCGCCACAGCAAGCCCGGCCAAAGAGATCATCCCGATCCGCCACTCATAGATCATAAGCCAAACGCCAATCACGATGGCGTGGATAAACCCGCCCGCCACATTTTCCATAATGGTAACGGACTGCTGCTCCAGATCACCAAGTGTGGTTGTCACCGCCGCAGTGATATCCCCGAGCCTGTTTTCATTGAAATAGCCCATAGGCGCCCTTTTCAGGCGTTCGCCGATCTCCATGCGCTTTTCCGACCCGAACGCGAAGCTGCCAAGAGTTCTGGCATTGGCTGAGAGATTGACAAATACAATTCGCCCTACAATGGAAACAATCATGATGCCAAGCGAAATCCAGATCGTGCTTTCAGGCATAACATCGCCGGAAAGCTGCTTCAGGATTCCTGTGAGCACCGTTAGAATGGCCATGATTGGGATCATCTCAAAGAATGAGCTGACAAGGTATGCAAGGAAAGAGCGGATAAGACGCTTCTTCTGTAAGCCCGAGAACAACAAAAGTCTTTGAAACAACCTTATCATCACGCCACCTCCTCTGCGGTATCCTTGCCCTGCATATGGGCTTTCCACAATTCCTTGTATAGATTGCTTGTTTCAAGAAGCTCCTCATGGGTTCCTTCCGCAGCGACATTTCCTTTATCCACGACAAGGATCTTGTCTGCTTTTGTAATGGTAGACAGCCGATGCGCAATGACGATCAAAGTTTTTCCTGCTACAAGCCCTGCGATGGATGCTTGAATAACGGCCTCATTTTCAGGATCGGTAAATGCTGTGGCCTCATCCAATACCACGATCGGGCTATTCTTTAGGATTGCCCTTGCAATGGCGATACGCTGCCTTTCTCCGCCGGAGAGGTGGCTTCCCGCATCGCCCGCCAGCGTATCATAGCCCTCCGGCAGAGCGGCGATGAAATCGTGACAGCTCGCTTTTTTTGCCGCTGCCTCGATCTCTGCGTCTGTGGCCTCCGGTTTTCCGATGCGAATGTTTTCCCGGATAGACAGATGGAACAGGAAGTTATCCTGTGATACATATGAGACAAGCTCCATTATCTGAGGGAGAGGAATGTTCCGCACGTCCACGCCGCCAATACGGACGCAGCCGCTCTCCGCCTCCCAGAAGGAGGCGATGAGCCGCGCAATGGTAGATTTACCGGAGCCGGAGGGACCCACAATGGCCGTCATACCGTTTTTTGCGCAGGCAAAGGAAATTCCATGCAAAACCTCCGTCTCTTTGTATCGGAAGGTAACATGATCAAAGGATACGTCGGCGTCCGCAAGGACAGCTCTCTCGGTCGGCCGCACAAGCTCCGGCTCATCCAGAAGATTCCCTACCTCTTTTACGGTGGAATCCACCATGGCCAGGCTGTCGGTGTACTGCAATGCCTGAATCAGTGGTTTTACAAGTCCAAGGGCGAGAATGATGCAGGTAATCAGCGTACCCGCTTCGACCCTTCCGTTTATAAAGAGCCAGCTCCCCAAGGGCAACACGCCCACAAGCGTTGCCGTCAGGATGGAAAGCCCCATCACATAGTAGCCGTTGGTCTGCTTGAACCAGGTCACTTTGGCTGTCTCGTTTTCCGCCACAGCGTCGGCGTATTTTTTATATGAGCGTTCACCCTGATTGAACGTCTTCACCACTTCGATGCCGCCGATGTATTCCACCGTTGCGGCATCCATGTTTTTCCCTGCGGCAAGTACTCTGGCATATCTCTTCTCGTAATCCTTCATCATCCCCATATAACAGAAGGCACCCACCGGAATCGTCACAAGAGAGATCAGCGCGAGTCTCCAATCAAGGCTAAAGAGGTAAACGAGCATTAGAACTGGGATTAGGATGTTGGCAGTGAGCTCCGGTACCATATGCGCCAGCGGAAGCTCCAGCTTTTCCACGGTGTCCACGATGATCGTTTTGAATTTCCCGGACGGCGTATCAAGGATCGTTCCCATGGGGACACGGGAGAGCTTCTCTGTTATCGCCATGCGGATATTCCGCAGAATGATGAAGGCAGACTCATGGCTTTTCATTGTAGAAAAAGCTCCGAACCACACCTGCCCGAGATAGCCCGCAAGAGCAATCAATGCCAGAAACGCCAACTTGCTGAAAGCATAGTCTTCGTGGCAGATCATAATGATCCCGCGGGACACCGCGAGGTAGGGAATCATGCCGCAAAGCGCCCCCAAAACCGCAAGTATGACGGAGCCGATCAGTTTCCCTTTGCACGGCTTCGCAAAATCCATCAGAATCGTCATCGCCGAGTTTTCTTTTCCCGTCATCATTCCTCACCTCGTAAAAGTCTTACAATCTTTTCTTTCTGCCCACCGGAAAGATCCTCCACGATTTCTCCGTCCTGAATGAACAGTATTCTTGTGCAAATCCGCATCATAAACTCAATATCATGTGTGATGATCAAAAGCACCTTGCCTTGCGTCGCAAGGCTTCGTGTCAAGGCACCGACCTCTTCCATGCTTTTCAGATCCAGTCCGCTGGTAGGTTCATCGAACACCAGCAGCTCCTTGCCGCAGATATCGCTCACCACAACCGCAAGGCGCTGCATCTGCCCGCCGGAAAGAGACAAGGGATGCCGTTCCTTATACGCCAGCAGATCCACCTTTTCTAATGTGCGGTCAATCTCGTCTTTGTTCGGAGCTTTTATGCCAAGCGCGCATTCCGCCGACACGCTGTCGGTAAAGAGCTGGTGCCCCACATCCTGCATGACCATGTATGCCTTTTTCCGCCTCAACCGCCGGCTCATCGGTTTTCCAGACCACAAAACAGTGCCGGAGCCGTTCTTTTGCAATCCGCAGAGCATTCTGGCGAGGGTCGATTTCCCGGCGCCGTTGACGCCCGCAATGGCGATGATTTCTCCGCGGCTTGCCTGAAAAGAGAGATTATTCAATACACTCCGACCGCCGAGACGGACGCTGATTTTCTGAGCGGAAAGCAATCCATCGGCAGCGATTGTTTTCACACCGCCCGATTCGGATACCGACAGATCCCTGACACGCAGTCCCATTCTGCGAATATCCGCTTCAGGCAGCGCCTTGAACGCTGCAGCCTCCATGTCCGATGCAATCCGGCCATCCTGCATATAAACGACGCGATCCACAATGTCCATCAGATACCAGATGCGGTGCTCTGCGATCAGAATGGTCTTTCCTGATATTTTCGCCCGTTGGATCAAATCAGCCAATTCTCCGATGGCCTTCATGTCGAGATTCGATGATGGCTCGTCAAACACAAGGACATCGGGAGCCGAAGCATACACGCTGGAAAACGCGATCTTCTGCTTCTCGCCGCCGGACAGTTCAAAGATATTTCGGCCCCGGAGCTCGCTAAGATGCAGCTCCTCCGTAAGTTCATCTAATCGAGAGCGCAGAGTCTCTCGCGGAATGCCCCGATTTTCAAGCCCAAACACGATCTCGCTGTCTGTATCCGTATTGAAAAACTGCGTTCGAGGATTCTGAAAAACCGTCCCTACCGCATCCGATAGCGCAGCAATCTCTGTCTCCCGGGTATCCATACCGTTTACGTTCACCTGCCCCGAAAGACTGCCGTGGAAGAAATGGGGAATCAGTCCGTTTGCGAGCCGTGTAACTGTTGTTTTTCCACATCCGGACGGTCCGCAAAGCAGCACGCATTCGCCGGACCGAACAACAAGGTTCAAATCAAGGACTCCGCCGTTCCCGCTTTCAGCGTATGTAAAAGAGACATTTTGAAACGATATCATAATCAAAACACCCCTTTCATGCCTGCGTATACCATGCCGGCAACGAGCGCCGCATAAGCAATTACCACCAGCAAATCAGCAAACGAAAACGCGATTTCCTCTATACAGCTTCTTTCACCTGTGTGCTCAATGCCTCTTGTAATCGCTGCCTGCGTAATCTCGTCCGAAATCCTGGAAGCAGAAACAAGCAGGGGAACATAGACATACTCCATCGTCTGTATAGGATGGCTAATCAGCCCAGCCGCGGACGCTGATATCCCTCGCAGTGCCATGGCATCCCGTATGGAGGCCCACTCTTCTCTCATGGTCGGGAAATAACGGAGCGTAACAGCAAGAGCGATCGTGAGTCCTTTCGACAATCGGAGCTTTGTGATCGCCGCAAGAAATTTACTTACGCTTGTCGTTGCAATCAGAAAGCTGCCCAGCATAAAACAGGGAAGAAGCTTGCGGATATACACTGCAAACATATAGACGATTCCGCCGAAAGTCACGGGCAGCCTCGGTACGATAAAAAGCTGGATCAGCAGAAGCGTGAGAAAAAAAGCTGCGTATTTCAGCATTCTTTTCAGATTGCCGGAAGTGCTCAGAAGTGCAAGCGGAATCCCCGCAAGCACACACTCCACCGCGATGCTTTTATTCATAAAAACGGAAACGCTTGTGACCGCGAGAATCAGAAGCTTCGTCCGTGGGTCGAGTCTCATTTATACAACCCCTGCTTTTTCAAAGTGTTTTTTCATAAGCTTCTTTCCAATCAGTCCGCCGATGATCGCGCAGACGATCGTCCCGATAATCATTGCGGGGATCGCCCACCAGGTAGCCCCGATCGAATGAATCACTCCTTCAAAGGAGGCGAAGTCGCCTTTATTCTTCATAAAAGCATCAAACTGTGCGGGCATGACAACCATTGGAATATATGCCCCCATCGGCGCAAGAGCCATGACGCAGTAGGCAAGCAGGTTTTTCTTAAAGGATCTGAAATCAGCAGAAGCGCAGATAAAATCCGCGATCAAGCCGAAAACCAGGAAGAATACGGACATCATCCAGAACATTCCCGTAACAAACAGCATAATCGCCGCGATTGCACCGAGAACGGAGAGAGCTCCCTTCTTCGGTATTTTTGCCACATAGAGCATGAAAACTGTCCCCGTAAAGAGCGCCACGATCATTGGCATAAACGGGAAAGTGACCGGCGTCATCTGCGCAACCCCGCCAATCACAAACGCCACCACAGCATAGATGAGCGAAAAGATACCAACCGATATAAAGTCCCTTGTTTCCAGCTTCTTCGAATCTGCTTTTAGCATAATAAACGACCTCCAATTTTATATTGTTCAGTTAGAGTACGCTAACTCGCGTGTAAAAAATTAAAGTGCTTGTGTGATTGTGCATTATTCCAGCCGGAGCAAGCCTTTCCAGCCAGAGTTGAAAAACTTTGCAAGCTCCTCAACATACCGCATAGCTTCTTCTTTGGGCATACCATGAGCAATCGTCTCACATACCGCCGTAAAATAGGCACTGGTAATCATGTGGTGAAGCTGCTTTGTCATTTTTCCGGAGAGCTTTCCTCTTTTGCGGAGAAGTGCATAGTATTCCTCTGAGCACTCTACCTCCAGTTCCACAAGCTCCTCCAAAAAATTCGCATAGCGCGTACCTTCCGCCCGGCAGAGAATCAGCTTAAAGGCATCAAAATGGGCGTACATATATTCCACAAAGACGCGCAAATACTCATTGGACAGCTTCAGGCTGTCCTTCGTCTTTTCCTCGGAGACAAGATCGAAATGGGCGGACTGTGCGGCTTTGAACTGCTCCAACAGCCCCTTTGCCGCCTCGCCCACAAGATCTTCAAAAAGCGCGGCCTTATCCGGGTAATAGCCGTAGAAGGCGCCTTTCGTGAAGCCCGCCTCTGCGACGATTTTATTCAGAGATGCGTCCTTAAATCCTTTTTCCAGGAATTCTTTTTTCCCAACTTCGAGGATCTTCATTTGAGTCTCTGTACGTTCCATTGATGCCTCCTGATATACTGGTGGTATATACTGCTGGTATATTATAACCGCACTGAAGGAATCTGTCAAGGGGGTTCGCGTGTGTTCCATTCAGCTCATTCCACGTATCGCCCGATCATAGAACGGCGCATGGATACCCCAAATCTTCTTTTTCATACACTTCCGATCACCGCTTTAGCGACCAGTGACCCCCCTCCATCAATTCCCTTGGGGAAATGTTTCTGATCTGCTCCGGCGGGATGCGCGCCGGATATCTGCCCTTTTCCAGAATATCGGTCAGGTACTGATTATCCAGGATCATATCGTCCCGAATGAGCTGCCAATTCGCTTTTTTCCTGTAAAGAATCTTGAAAATCAGAAAATTCACCACCGGCCCTATGACCGGCGCCTGCACGCCAAAGCTCTCTGTATGGCGAAAGCGGCAACCCGTATCGGTCCGCTCTCCCTCAAATGAGATGACGGCAGTTTTTTTATCGCTCTCGAAGGCAAAGGAAAAATGATCCCTGTCCCTTTCCGCCCGAATGATCGTGCCGGTGACGTCATAATCCATGCCCATGACGATTTCATGAAAGCGCACTTTATCTCCGGCTTGAATGCCGCCGCTGAGCAGTTCGCATTCCAAATGCAGCGGACTCCACTTGACGAACTCCTCCTCAAAATGGTCCACCCACCACTCCAGCTTTTCAAAAGGGGCGGCGATCTCTGTTGTTTCGGTCAATGTTACCATATGCTTTTCTCCTTCATCGTGCTTTTTCTCCTTCATCCGCGTCTTTTCCCTGTTTGTGTCCATATATGTCCCGTGCCGGCACGCCGTAAAGCCTATGCTGCACAGGGAGCCCGTAATCATCCACGCCACAAAGCGATAGATGTCGCGCCAATCCCCGCCCGGCAAGCGCCGAAGCCGTTTATCGGGGCTTCCCCTCCTTTTCTTTGTTCAACCTCCAGGTTTCTGCCGTCTCGCTTTTAGTTAGCGCATTCTAACTAATTGGCAGAAGAAACGGCAGACTATTTTATGAGTAGTCTGCCTTGAATCCGCCTTGGTCAGACACCGGCCTTGGCTATCCCAGCGCCACATCCAGCGTCATCATGACGCTAAAGCCAGCGGCAAAGAAAATCGTGCCGATGTTGGAGTGCTTCCCCTGTGACATTTCGGGAATCAGCTCCTCCACCACCACATAGAGCATGGCGCCCGCCGCGAAGCTCAGAAAATACGGCAGCGCCGGGATCACCAGCTGCGCCGCAAGAATCGTCAGCACCGCGCCGATAGGCTCGACAACGCCGGAGAGCTCGCCGCCGAAAAATGCCCTGCCCTTGCTCTCGCCCTCCGCCCGCAGCGGCATGGAGATGATGGCTCCCTCGGGGAAATTCTGAATGGCGATGCCAAGGGACAGGACAAGTGCGCTTGCCGCCGTGATCTGCGCGTTCCCCGCGAGAAAGCCCGCGTACATGACGCCTACCGCCATTCCCTCCGGGATGTTATGCAGAGTCACTGCCAACACCATCATGGTAGTGCGTCCCAGCCTGCTTTTCGGGCCCTCCGCCTGATTGCTTCCCACATGAAGATGGGGAACCAGATGGTCAAGCAGGAGCAAAAACAGCACGCCGACCCAGAAGCCGACAAATGCAGGAAGGAAGGACAGCTTGCCCATGCCCTCCGACTGCTCGATGGCGGAGATCAGCAGGCTCCAGATGGACGCCGCCACCATCACCCCGGCAGCAAAGCCAGCAAGGGCGCGCTGCACCGAAACACCGAGTGATTTTTTCATAAAGAACACGCAGGCCGAGCCCAGTGCTGTTCCCAAGAAAGGGATCATGATTCCAAGAAAGGTTTCCATTTGTCTCACCGCCTTTGCATTGCAGTATTATTTGTTTCTCCTGAACCCCGCCTCATCCCGGTATTCGGGATGCTCCTTCAGATACGGGTCTTTATCGCCGCAGATGGCATAGTCGCATCGGCAGCCGTCCACGCAGGTAGTCGTCCGCACCAGTCTTGCATGGAGCAGCTCCATGGAAGCATAGTCCACATTGCACAGGGCGGGCATGATATCCGTAAGGCCGTGGCGGATGGCAAACTCCGCTGCCGGACACGATGTAAACTCATAATAAATAGGCTTGTCGGTTTCATAAGGCGCAACCGTCATCTCGTAATCGTGCCATTTATCGCAGCCGCCTTTCGCCCGCACAAACGCCCTGTACATCAGCCTCCTCCAGAACGGCTTGTTGCAGTCCACGAACCGCAGCCTGCGGAAGGTCGGCAGGATCAGGTTTTCCTCCATCTCCTCGATCTCGCGGAAGGA
>OMDE01000498.1_pt1 | contig 12062 bp, 7 predicted proteins | sample 1645171 | NCBI WGS metagenome assembly OMDE01 (sample SAMEA103958129, study PRJEB25191) | human gut metagenome
CGTTAGCCATGTCTGCTGCGTGCAGGGGCAAACAAACGCAGTGCAGTTTGCCGACAAAACGTAGTTTGTTTCAAGTCCGCTACCGCATGAAAAAAGACAACCCTTTCGGATTGTCTTTTTTGGTGCGGACAACAGGACTTGTAGTGAGCGAAGCGAGCGTAATAGCATAAGCGAGCAAGTTTACTTGCAAAGCGTTGCGCCAGCTGCACAGCGCGCAGGGGCACACGGAGTGTGCAGACAATGCACTGCATTGTCACAAGTCCTGTTGCAAACCAAAGATATGAAAAAACGAACCGAAATTTTCGGTTCGTTTTATTCTTGTTTGGTGCGGACAACAGGACTTGAACCTGCACAGCCTTGCGACCATAAGAACCTGAATCTTACGCGTCTGCCAATTCCGCCATGTCCGCACAACGGATAAAATAATATCTTAAAAACCGCATAAAGTCAAGTATTTGAAACCATTTATGTTTAAGCGGCGAGAAGAGCGCGTGCGATGCGGTTTACGTCGGTGTTGTCGATTTTCTCGGGAATAATCGCTTTCAGTTCGTCCGCGGACAATCCTTTCACGAAAATGAAGTATTTCACGTTGGTGCCCGTATGCGTTTTCGTGGTATAAAGGCTGTTTTTGATATCGTCTTTGGTTTCGCCGTCCTTGTATTTCAGCCCGCCCGTTTCGTGGTCGGCGGTGACGATAATCGCGCTGTCGAGGTCTTTTAGCCTGTCGTATGCGATTTTGATGGAGTTGTCGAAGCTTTTAAGGTACTTTGTCATCGGGATAATATCGTTTTTGTGGCTTTTCTTGTCGATATGCGCGCCCTCGATCATCAGAAAATAACCGCCCGGGAAGCGGGCTTCCATAAATTTCAGCGCGAACTCGGTGCACATTTCGAGCGTAGGCGTATCGGCGGTGCCGTCTTCCGACGGAAGCGACGAAAACGGCATAATCAATTTATTGCTCAAAGCGCTTCCGCCGACGTCGTTGAAGCTTGTTGCGAACGTAAAGCCTTTGCTTTCAAACTGCGATTTATATTTCGTGTATTCGCCTTTTCCCGCGCCGAGATACAAGTCCACGACGTCGTTAATCTGCCCTTTAATTATTTCGGAAGTGTCGCCCCTGTTGTTTGCGTGCGACGAAAACGACGCCGGCGTCGCGCCGTAAAGATTGTCCGTCGTCACGATACCCACGCCGAGCCCTTTCTCCTTGGCGTACTCTGCGACGCTTTTGACGTTATTTCCGCCGTGGCGTGCGACTTCGCCGTTATTGAATTTTTGTCCGGTTGCAAGCGCGCTTCCGGCTGCCGCACTGTCCGTGGGAATCCCGACGTTGTTTGAAAACGTCGTTACGAACCCATCTGCCCCGAGCGAGCGCATGAACGCCCTTTCGCCGTAATACGTTTCCGTCGTTTTAATATGGTTTTCGCCCATACCGTCGCCGATGAACAACACGGTTTTGCTTGCGAGCCCGGTAAGGTCTGAAAAATCGGTTTTATAAAGGTTTTTCGTGCGGTTGAGCGCAACGCCCATAAAGGCAAGCGACACCGACAGTATCGCGACGAGCGCCGCCGACACAACCCACAACAGAATTTTACTTGTCCTGACTTTTGTTTTTTTCATAATTTCTTATCTCCGTAAAAATTAAAACGTTTTTTGAAGCGACGAAAGAATGTTTTCGGACGTTTTCGCGACTTCTTTAAGCGCGCCTTCTTCAAACGGAGATTTCAGCCCCGCAAGGCGAACAAGATCGGTGAAGACGTACGAGCCGCCGCGCGTCGCATGTGCAAGATACGCCTTGAACGCCTTGTCGTAATCCTTTTGCGATTCTTCCAGAAACTCGATCGCGACGGTCTGAGCAAGGCAGTAATCGATGTAATAAAACGGGCTTTCAAAAATGTGATTCTGGTATTGCCATCTTGTACCTTTTGAAAGATACGGCACGTCGTCGGCGTCATATCAGGATTTTCGTATACGATATGTTGGAAGTAATCCACTATCGTTCCGTACGGAATGAAGGTTAAAGCGTCGAAAAGGTGCTTATAACGGTACTTATTTGCATCTTTGCCGAAAAACATATCCGTATATTTCCAGGCGAAAAACTCCATTGACATGCTGTGTGTTTCCGCCGTTTCCATTGCGCCGAGACCGAGTTCGTACGGCACGACGGGTTCCGACATATAATACGCAAAAGCGTGTCCGGCCTCGTGCGTTACGACGTCGACGTCGGCGGTCGTTCCGTTGAAGTTTGCGAAGATGAACGGCTGGTGATACTTATCGAAACTCGTCATATATCCGCCCGTCCATTTGCCCTCGCGCGTGAACACGTCGAACGCGTCGGTATCCATCATCATATCCATAAACGCGCCGGTTTCGGGGCTCATATCCTTGTACATTTCCTGCCCTGCTTTCAGAATGCCGCGCTCGTCGAGAGCGGGTTTCGGATCTTCCTGAAAATACGTGTCGTTGTCGTATAAACGCATGTGGTCGATGCCGAGTTTTTCCGCAACCTGCTTTTTAAGACGCGTCACGACGGGCACGATATCCTTTAAGACGTTTTCACGGAAAACCTTTACCATTTTTTCGTCATAGCAAAGCCTGCCCATGTTGTAGTAGCCCAACTCGACGTAGTTCTTGTATCCCATTTTCTTTGCCATAAGGTCGCGGTTTTTGACCATTCTGTCAAAGACGTCGTCCAGAAAATCGCTATGTTTTTCCAGCGTCTTTCCAAGTGCGACGTACGCTTCTTTTCTGGTTGCGCGGTCGCTGTCCTGTGCGAATTTGCGAAGTTCGCCAAGCGTAATATCCTTGCCGCGGAAATTATAAGTGCATTCCGACACGAACTTTGAGTACTCCGTAACAAGCGCGTTGTCTTTTTGCATTTCGGGAACGATTGCGTCGCTCACCGCTTTTTTCTGCAACTCGAATTGTTTAATTATGACGGGATTTATTTTTGTTTTGAGTTCGTCCAAAAACTTACTGCTTAAAATCGCGTCGGCGTATTTCAGATAACTCACCTGCACCACGGGCATTTTCTCGTCGTAATAGTCCTTTTCGGCGCTGTAAAACTCGTCCTTGGTATTAAGCGTGAAACGGGCGTTCGCAAGCGACGACTCCGTATAAAAATCGCGCAAAGCGTCGTTCACGAGTTCTCTTGCTTCCAGCACGTCGTCGACGGACTTCGCCGCGTTGATTTTTTCAACCGCTTTATCAATGACGCCGCATACCTTTTCGGCGTCCGCTCTTTCATAAGGAATTTCCGAAACTTTCATTCTTTGCATAAATACTCCTTTGCGCGAAAACGCGCGCTACCGTTAAATTGTAGCACGCGCCTTTGAAAATTTCAATAATAAACGCCGTTTAGTTATTAAAACGTAACGGTTACTTTATATTCGAACGTCTTTCCCGCGGGGAGAGTGTTGATAAGGAATTTGTTTTTCAGTTCCCTGTCGCAATCGACGGTGTCGGGAAGCCCCCACCACGCTTCGATGCAGGCGTATTTGCCCATTTTGTTGTTGGACCATATCGCAAGCACGGGAACGTTGCCGATGTCGAACGTGATTTTCTTGCCGTCGCGGCGCAGAAGAGTTACTTTTTTCGCGTTGTTTTTCGTGACGACCGCATCGTGGATAAAGGTCGATTTCACCAGGGGGATTTTGTTGGTAAATTCCGACTTTTTCTCGCCCTTGACAAGGTGCAGATCGTCGTCGAATTCATATTCTTCGATGGGTTTATCGGTGTCGATAATCGCAAAGTTGCCGGATACGTCGCAGGTATCGTCGGTTTCGTCGCCGACAAGCGCCCATCCGAAGTGCGTGCCGAGCCCGAAAGGCATATCGACGTTGCCGGTGTTTACGACGGTGTACGTGATTTTCATACTGTTTCCGACAAGCGCGTATTTCACCTTGAAATCGAAATCGAACGGATATTGTTTTTTGGTTTCTTCCGTCGATTTAAAGTCCATAACGAGCGTGTCGCCGGTGTTGCTTTCCGCCGTGAAGACGTTGTAGCGGGCAAGTCCGTGATTTTTCATTTCGTAACGTTTTCCGTCGACGGTATACCAGCCGTCTTTAAGGCGCGCGACGAAGGGGAAAATGACGATGTCTTTCGACTTCCACGATTTCTCGCTGCCCTGCCAGAGATATTCCTCGCCGCGATATTTCACGCTGTCGAGAAGGCTGCCGTTTTCGTTGACCGTTACGTCCAGAATGCCGTTTGTGATGTTTTGCATAATTTTACCTCTTATCTTTTTTATTTTCAAAAATTGAAATTTGCCGTGTTGTAAATCGTCGCGACCGACGTTTCTTCCGATTTTTTCCTGCCGCGCTCGCTTTCGATTGTCCAGGATATGAACGGCGGATATTTCGCGCGTTTTTTCTTGCTGCGCGGAATCCCCAGAATATTGCAAAGCAGAAAATCGGGTTTGAAATCGAGTTTCGGCGTCTTCGGCTTAAAGCACGAGAGCGCGATCGTATATCCCTTATCCTTAAAATACTTTGCCGCCTTTTCGTTGAAGCCTATGTACATATATTTGCCGTTATAGGACTTTAACTCATCAATCAGTGCGTCACAAAGTGCGATTTCGTTGTTTCGGCACTTCAACTCAATCAATATCGGGGTGCGCCCGTCAACCGCCGCAAGCACGTCTTTCAGCGTCGGAATCGTGTGCGATGTGTTTTTGAGTTTAAGCGCGGTCAGCTGACTTTCCGTCATTTCTTCGACAATGCCGCTTACTCCGCACATACGCTTTAACGTGTGGTCGTGAAACACGACGAGTTTGTTGTCTTTTGTCAGATGCACGTCGATTTCAAGCCCCAGTCCTTTGTCCGCCGCAATGCGGATTGCAGTGAGCGAGTTTTCGGGCAAAGTCTTGTCGAAACAGCCGCGATGGGCGTAGTCTTTCACGCCGCCGAGAATGTCAAGAACGTTTTCCATATTATTCAAAAATCCTTTTTATAATGTTTTTCGCTTGTTCGTATAAATCTTTTCGGGTGCCGTCGTTTATCGCGACGTAGTCCGCCCGCTTTATTCTTTCGTCGTCCGTGGCTTGGTTTTTTATTATGTTTTTCGCAAGGTCTTTTGATATGTTCCTTGTCGAAACGATGCGGTTTATTCTCGCGTCTTCACCGGCGGTCACGACGATTACTCTGTCAAACAAATCCGTCATTCCGCTTTCAAACAAAAGCGGCACTTCGACGACGGCATCGCCCGTGATTTCTTCGATTTTCCGCCGTATTTCGGGGTGCGCGAGCGCGTTGAGCGTTTTGCGCTTCTTCTCGTTTGAAAACACTTCTTCGCGAAGAGCAGCCTTATCGACTTTTCCGTCTTTTACAGCAAGCGGAAAAGCCTCCGAAAGTTTTTCGATATATCTTTTGTCGCGCAAAAGTTCCGCATTGATTTCGTCGGCGGAATACGTCCTTATCCCAAGTTCTTTCACGGCGCGCATAAATTCGCTTTTGCCCGCGCCTATGCCGCCCGTTACCGCAACTTTCATATTACGCCTCGTACCAGCTTTTGCCGCTTGCGACGCCGACCGTAAGGGGGACGCTGAGTTTTACCGCGGTTTCCATGCTTTCTCTCAGGATTTTTTCAACCTTGTCCTTTTCGTTTTCGTCGGCTTCCGCGATAAGTTCGTCGTGAACCTGCAAAAGAAGTTTCGCACTTGTTCCTTCAAGGTTTTTCGCCGTTTTCAGCATTGCGATTTTTATAATGTCGGCGGCGGTACCTTGCAGCGGGAAGTTCATTGCGGCGCGCTTGCCGAACTCTCTCACGGCATAGTTACTTGACGAAAGTTCCGGCATAAGACGTATGCGGTTGAAAAGCGTCCTTACAAAGCCGTGCTCTTTTGCGAATTCGACCTGCCCGTCCATAAACTCTTTGACCTTCGGATAAGTCCTGAAATACCGTTCGATATACTTTTTCGCGTCGGCAACCCTGATCGACAGGTTTTGCGCGAGCCCGAAGTCGCTTATTCCGTAAATTATGCCGAAGTTGACCGCTTTTGCGTTGCGGCGCATTTCGTCCGTTACGTCGGCAATATCGACGCCGTAAATCTCCGCAGCGGTCGATGCGTGAATGTCGCGGCTTTCGTTGTACGCCCGTATGAGGTTTTCGTCGCCGCTCATGTGCGCCATAAGACGAAGTTCGATTTGCGAATAGTCGGCGGAAATCAGCACTTTATCCTTTTCCGCGACGAACGCACGGCGGATTTCCTTGCCCTCGACGGTGCGAGTCGGGATATTTTGAAGGTTCGGCTCGGTCGAAGACAGCCTGCCCGTATTCGTCAGAGTCTGCTTGTATTCGGTATGCACGCGCCCGTCGGACGACACCGCCTTTTCAAGCCCCAGAACGTAAGTCGACAACAGTTTGGAAATCTGACGGTACCTTAAAATAAGCGGGATAATCGGGTGTTCTTCGTAAAGTTTTTCAAGTACGTCCACGTTGACGGAAAGCCCCGTCTTGTTCTTTTTGGACGGTTTCAGCCCGAGTTTGTCAAACAATATCACCGTGAGTTGTTTGGGCGAATTTATGTTGAAAGTTTCGCCGGCGTACGAGTAAATCTTTGCGGTGAGCGTTTCGATTTCGTCCTCGTATTTTTTCCGAAGTTCTTCCAACACCGAAACGTCGACTTTCACGCCCGCACATTCCATATCGAACAAAACCCGTTCAAGCGGCAGTTCGATATCGTGATACAGCGACGAAAGATCTTTGCTTCCAAGTTCCTTTTCAAGGTAGTCGCAGATTGCGAAAAACGCCGTAACCGAGTCGCCCGAAACGTTTGCGGCGGCGGCAAGAGTAACGATATCCTTGAAACTTCTTCCGCCGAAAACGAGATATGCAAGAAGTCCGATATCCTTTGGCGTTACCGACGTTTCGACGCCGGCGTCCTTGAAAAGATGCAAAAGTTTTTTCAGGTCGGATACGACGCACTCGCTTGTCAAATGCGGTGCGATTTCTTTCAGTACGTCGTCCATCGTCATACCGCCGAAAAGGTCGTAATTTTGTTTAATCACATAAAGTCTGTCGGCAGAAAACGCAACGTCGACGTCCGCCCCGGCGTTAAGCGCAAACGGCTTTCCTTTATTGTCGTCAAACAACTTCTTCAAATCGTCGATGTTGTCAATTTCAACTGTTGTATATTCGATTTTGACCTGTGAAGTGTCGTTTTCGTCGGATTTTACTTCTTCGTCGGTGAAAGAGAAACGCTTTGTAAGCGACGTGAATTCCAGCGCGATAAGCGCGTTTTTCGCACTTTTTGAAAGCGGATACGAAAACGTAATATCCGACATTCCGATATCAATCGGCACGGCGGTATTTATTGTCGCAAGCGTGTAAGAAAGCCGCGCCATATCTTTTCCGTCCCTGATTTTTTCGCCGAGTTTCCCTTTGATTTCGTCGGCGTGAGAGAGGACGTTTTCCATTGTGCCGTAGGTTTTGAGAAGTTCCATCGCGGTCTTTTCGCCGATGCCCGGAATCCCGGGGATATTGTCGGACGCGTCGCCGCGAAGAGCCTTGTAGTCGATAATCGCCGACGGCGTTTCGAAGCCGTCTTCAAAAAGCCTTTCCTTGTCGTATCTCACGACTTCGGTGATTCCCCTTTTCGTGAAAAGCACATTGGTGGTGTCGTCGATAAGTTGCAGGCTGTCGCGGTCGCCCGTGACGATATCCGTAGGACACGAAAACCTTTTTGCAAGCGTGCCGATAATATCGTCCGCCTCGTACCCTTCAAGTTCCACGATTTTTATCCCAAGGTCGCCGATAAGTTTTTTAAGGACGGGCACTTGTTTCACAAGTTCTTCTGGCATGGGTTTTCTGGTCGCCTTGTAGCCCGCATACATATTATGTCTGAACGTCGGCGCTTTCAGGTCAAACGCAGCCGCGATATGCGTCGGTTTTTCTTCCTTGATAAGCCGCGCGAGCATGGACACGAATCCGAAGATCGCGCCTGTTGGGTTTCCTTTGCTGTCGGTAAGACCGGGAAGCGCGTAATACGCGCGGTGCAAAAGGCTGTTGCTGTCGAGAAGTAAAAGTTTTTCCATTATTTATTAAGGCGTTTTGGCGAGTGATAGCACTTATAAAACGCTATGAATATTTCCTTTAATTCGTTTTTGATACCCCTGTCGTTTTTGATGACCTCGTCTATGCCGCCTTTAATGCCCTTTGCGGCTTTTTTCGCGGCGGAGAAAACGGCGTCGTAAAACTCGTCGATATCGTAAAAGCGGAATCGGTCGACGTTAAAATACACGGCGAAAACTTCCAGAAAGTTTTCAAACACCTGCAAGTCCGAAGACTTCGACGACAGTTTAAGTATATCGCGCAGCGTGTCGATGACGTCCTCGATATTCGCGTCCTGCGACTTATGCACTTTAAGTTTCGCAAGGGTGACGACTTCTTCGATGGCTTTTCTGTCGATGCCGTGCATAAAGTCGGAAAACGCCTGATCGTCGACGGCGCGCACACAGAATCTGAAACTCGGCAAGCCCAGAATTGTGCGCTTTGCCTCGTAATAGCCCATTTCCTTGAATCTGTCGATATTTTCTTTCGTGAAGTTTACGGCGTAATCGAGCTTTTCGCTGGGGGTAAACACCAGAAGTTTCGCGCCCTTTAAGTCGACGTCGCGGTAGGCGCGGTATTTTTTGATATTCGTGCGGATTGCGACGATTTCGTCGTAGCCTTTGTCGACCAGCATTTTCACGGGCATATTGTCGTAAACGCCGCCGTCGATGAACCACTTGTTTTCCTTACCTTCGATTTTTTGCCATTTGAATGCGGGATACGCCGACGACGCCATTACGTAATCGTAAATCTGCCCTTTGGGGATATCTTCTTTCATCATGTAATGCGGCGCGAAATCGGGGACGGAATAGGTCACAAGTCCGAAGTCTTTATCACTTTTTCTGATTGCCTTTTCGTCGATATATTGTTTCAGAAAGGCGCGCATTTTGTCCGCCGTCGTATCGACGAACATGCCAAGGTTTCTTAAAAGTTGCAGGGCGTTGCCGATAAGTTGCGCGTTGAATTGTCCCTGCATCAGTTCCTTTATCGACAGTTCGTCCATATCAAGGACGTTCTGCATATTGATATTGTCCCAAAGTTCCAGGGTTTTTTCCCAGTCGCCGGCGCAGAACATAGCAGCGTTGATCGCGCCGATACTCGTGCCGACGTAGCCGTCAAAATCGGCAAGCCCCATTTCGCGAAGGGCGGTCATAACGCCGATGTGATACGCTCCTTTTACGCCGCCGCCTTCCAATGCAAGACCTTTCATAAAACACCTCTGATAGTTCTTATACACATTATTATAACTATCATAAAGCGCGCTTGTCAAGAACGAAAAAGAAAACCGCCGTAAATACGGCGGTTGCAAAGTTCAATCGTTGTTTATTCTCCGCGAAGCAGTTTGTACAACTCCTGCGAGTGAACGAGATTTGAATTGTGTTTTACGGGCGTTTTGCTTTCGTCGGTGTATCCGTAGAACGTCACGGGATTGAGCTGGCCTTTGAGCAGGCTTGCCAAGACCTTATTGGTTTCTTCCACAAGCTCACTGATCTGAATTTCTTCGTGGTCGAATCCGTTTTCTTCAAGCGCACCCGTTACCGTTACGCGGTTTTTTTGTGCAAGTCCGCTGAACAACATTCCGCAGTGCATATATCTTACGCCGGAGTCTTTGACAAAAAGATGTTCAAAGCGTTTCCCGCTCAAACCTTTTTGAATAACCTCTTTCAAAAGATTGTCGATTGTATCGTCGTTCGTGATTCCGCCGACCAGGTCAAGGTCGACGTCCTGTTTCCAGTTGTAAATTCTCAGTATTCCCTGAATGTCGAGATTGCAGGTATGCTCTTCGTTGTCGTCGCCGCTGGAAAATCCGACGGACGGGGAAGCCGCCTGACCGTATACGCAGTTTTTCATCACGACTCTCTGGTTCTTGTAAGCGCACCAGGAGAAGCAGGTGAATTTGCTGCTGTTGCTCATAATCGTGCCTTCGATAAGCGTTTCGGCAAAATCGCCTTTCTTTACCGCCTCTTCCTCGTTGTTGTAGCTGCCGACTTTCATGCAGAACATTGCGTTTTCGATGACGCAGTATTGCACGTGCACGTTGCCCTTCGTTAAGACGCCGGTACCGACAAAATCTTTGCTTGCAAAAGTGTTACTTTTCGGAAGTTCGGACGATTTAATCTTCACGTTCCTTAAAAGTACGCGCGGTGCGTCTTTTCCCTGAGGACCGTCCATCATTAGTATGTTCGAGCCCATGATGTTCGGCTTGGCGGTCGGATCGTCGTAGTCGCGGTGTTTCCAGTCAATCGTATGGCCGTTGCCGTAAAGACTTGTCGTGAGTCTGAGCGGCGCGTCGTCCCATGTCCTTGTTTCTTCGCCCTTTTCGCCCGAAAAACGGGATGTGTCTGCTTCGGTATATCTGATGGAGCGAATGGTAATATCGTTTCTCAGGAACACTTCGTACTTCTTTCCGTCGATTTCTTCGTTGACGGCTTTCGTGAGTTCATCGGCGGTTTCAACGTTGACGCCGTACATCACGGTGAAGTTATATTCCCTTTTGATGCTGTCGCCGGCATACGGGCTGTCCTTTGCCTCGGCAATGACTTTCACGTTTTTGCGTACGCCTTTTTCAAATTCCGAAAAAGTAATTACACCGTTTTCGTCAATCGTCGCGATATCGCCGTCGCTTACTACCGACCATTTGAAACGGTTCAGGTTTTCACTGCCCGTAAGGTCTTCGGGCGCAACGACTTTGATTTGTCTGAACGGCACAAGCCGACCTGTCATTTCTTCGCCCGAATATTCAAAATACATATTGCCGTAAACGCACTCGTCCGCGATACCTTGCGGGGCGTCTTTTTCCAGCATAAAGTATATGACGGGTTTTCTCACGTGAAGATCGATTGAAATACTTTCTTCGCCAAATTCTGCGGTAAACGTGACTTCACCGCTTGAAATCGCAGTGATTAACCCCGTTTTTTCGTCGATTGTCGCAACGTCGGTGTTTGACGAATAATAACGCGCGCCGCTTGCTTTTTCACCGCTTGCGGCAAATATCGCGTTGAGTTTATACGGGACTTTCCCGACGATAACGGTGCTGTTTTCAATAACGTCGGCGTTTTCGAAAACAATCGAAGTTTCGCTTTCGACCTTGCGTAACGTCATCGTTTTTCCGCCCTTTTCAAGGACGGCGTAACCCGTTTTTCCGCTGAACACGATTGCGCCGGATTCAAGCGTGGCGTTTTGAGATTTAACGAGAGTACTTCCTTCCGCGCCTATCGACGAAAGCGAAACGCTGTCGGTATAAACGTATTTCAAAGCCGTCGGGAACACTCCGCCGCGCACCGTAATCTGAACCGTGCGGACGATTTCGGGCGCAACGCGCTTCTCGCTTCCCGACACGAAATCTTTGGATTTGAGTTTCATAGTGACGGTTGCCGTTCCCGCGCCCTGCGGCACGACAACGCCGTTTGCGTCAACCGAAAGAATGTTTTTGTCGCTCGACTCCCAAGTAACGTATTCAAGATCCACGTCGATGGGGTGCGCGCACGCTTCAAGGCGGATTATTTCGTCCGTCGTGATGTCGATGTTTGGCGTTTTGCCGAGTTTCACGTCTTTATAAACGATGTAAGCCGACCTTGCGACGTCGCTTTTAATCTCAAAGCGGCACCTGTCGGTTTTGCCGCCGTCGTCGGTTTTCGCGACAACGTCGAACGTGCCCGTCCAGTTTATGGTAACGTTGCCGTTATCGTCGACGGTTGCAATATCGCCTTCGTACTCGGGATCGTACGATACCGAGTTTTCAATGCTCCAATGGACTTTTTTATTCGTTGCTTTTTTGGGAAGAACCAGCGCGGCAAGTTGATATTGCATGCCGGGGCGGTCAAAATACAGCGAAACGCTGTCAACGTCCTGATAAAAATCGGGGTCAACGATTGCAATGCTCGCAACCGTAATATCGGGCGTGATCAGAACCACGTTTGTAACAAGAACAACAGCCGCAACGATTGCCATAGGAATTATCAGTAATAATCCTATCAGTACTTTTTTCATCGGCGTCTCCTACTTTTTTTCAG
>OMDE01000503.1_pt1 | contig 11986 bp, 10 predicted proteins | sample 1645171 | NCBI WGS metagenome assembly OMDE01 (sample SAMEA103958129, study PRJEB25191) | human gut metagenome
AGGTATTCGCCTTCGGGATGGTAGATGTTGATTGGGTGGTCGGCGGGCTGGGTCAGCTGGTGCAGGATGCGCACCTTGCGGCCTGCGATGGCGGCGGCGGAAAAGACCGTCGTGCGGAACAGCTCTTTCGTGACGGCCTGCGAGCAGGAGAACGTGAAGAGGATGCCCCCGGGGCGGATCTGCGACAAGGCCCGGGCGTTGAGCCGCTTGTAGCCCTGCATGGCGTTGCCCAGCACCTTGTGGTGCTTGGCGAAGGCCGGCGGGTCGAGGATGATCAGGTCGTATTTGTCGCCGATGTCCTTCAGGTAGTCCACCGCGTCGGCGGCGACCTCCGAGTGGGCCGCATTGTCGCCGAAGTTGAGCTGCATGTTCTCCGTGGCCAGCGCCACGGCGCGTTCGGAAGAGTCCACCGAGCAGACTTCCCCGGCGCCGCCCGAGAGGGCGTAGACCGAGAACCCGCCCGTGTAGCAGAAGGTGTTGAGTACGGTGCGGCCCTTGGCGTAGCGTTTGACCAGCTGGCGGTTTTCGCGCTGGTCGAGGAAGAAGCCCGTTTTCTGTCCCTTTTCCCAGTTGACGCAGAACCGCTCGCCGTTTTCCAGAACGATGTGCGACGCATGGTCCGAGGTTCCCCACAGGTAGCCGTCGACGGCTCCGAGGGCGGCCTTGAAGGGGAGCGTCTGCGATGATTTGTCGTAGATGGCCGTGAGGCGCGCGCCGTAGACCGTGCGCAGCGCCTCGGCGATCTGCATCCGCGAGCGGTACATCCCCACCGAATGACACTGTACGACGGCCGTCGTGCCGTAGATGTCCACGACAAGGCCCGGCAGCGAGTCGCCCTCGCCGTGCACGAGGCGATAGCACGTCGTCGAGGCGTTCTGCGTGAGCCCCAGCGTGCGGCGCACGTCGTGCGCCACGGCGATGCGCCGCTCCCACCAGGCGCTATCGATCGCTTCGCGCTCGAAGGTGAGCACGCGCACGGCGATCGAGCCGATCTGGTAGTGGCCCCGGGCGATGAACTCCCCCGCGTGGGTGTAGACATCGACGAGGGCCCCTTCGGCGATCTCGGACTCCTCCTCGGCCTTGATGTAGTCGATGGCCCCGGAGAAGATCCACGGGTGGCGGCGCAGGAGCGACTCCTCCTTGCCGCGTCGCAGGTAAATACGCGGTATCATGGTTTCTGTCATTTGATTTTCGGCGTGTGTTGCAGCCGCTCGTAGATCTGCGTGCAGACCCAGGCGTCGGTGGCGGCGTAGAGCTGCTGCTTGGGCGTGAGGGTCGCGGCCTCCCAGTTGCTCAGCCGCTGGGCCTTCGAGACGCGCATGCCCAGGACGATGGCCGAGAGCTTGCGCAGGCTCTTCTCGCCGATGCCCCATTCGGGGGCGATCGCCTGCAGGTCGACGAACCCGCCGTCGCGGAAGCGCCGCAGCTGTCGGAGCGAGCGCAGGTCGCCGGCCACGTCGGCCCCGACCTTCACCACCTCGCGCGATTCGAGCAGCCGCAGCAGGGGCCGCGCAAGCGGAATCCGGTTGAGCCGGAAGAGGTAGCAGCGCTCCGCCGAGGAGAGTTGCAGCAGCGACACGCGGTAGGTGACGCCCGGCTGGAACGAGGGGCGCGTCTCGGTGTCGAAGCCGACAAGGGGCTGCTGCATGAGGTACTGGCAGGCGGCCTCGATCTCGTCCTCGTGCTCGACGATGCGGATCTCGCCGTGAAATTCGATGGCGGGGAGCAACGCGGTCTGTTCGTTGCTTATCTTGTCTGTGAAGCGGTTTTCGGTACTCATCCGGATGAAGATTCCCGCAAAATTACGCAATTATTTCCAATTTCCCATTGCTGCCCGTGGTGATTTTGCCCGCGGCGAGCAACTCGCGCACCGTGGCGGCAATCCGCCCGGGCGAGGCGGCCAGTTCGTCGGCCAGCGTGCGGGGATCGGCCGCTCCGCGCGAAAGGCGTTCGAGCAGGCGCGTGCGCAGCTCTTCATCCGGTGCGGCGTGTTCTGCCCGTGCGGCCGCTGTTGTTGCAGCGTGCCCGGTCGGAACGGCCGCTGTTGTTGCTGCGGGCTTCGACGGTTGTGCTGTCGGGCCGGCACCACCGGGCGAGGCCTTTTCTGTTGCCGGGCCGGCACCTCCGGGTGAGGCTTTTTCAGCGGTCGGGGCGGTGCCTCCGGGCGAGGCTTGTTTGGTTGCGGCGGCCCGTTTGGCGGCGCGGCGGCGGGCCAGGCAGATGTCGCAGACGCCGCACGGCCCGGCCGGTTCGGTGCCGAAGTAGCGTTCGAGCACCGTGCTGCGGCACTCCTCTTCGTTCGAGGCGTAGGCGAGCATCTGCTCGAAGCGCTCGCGCAGGAGCTGCTGCCGCAGCCGGTAGGTCTCGGGGGCGATGTAGAGGTCGGCGCGCGGCAGCCGCTCCTCATTCATGAAGAGCAGCGGCGAGCGGTTCGACGGGATGTAGCGGATCACGCGCAGCATCCACAGCCGCTTGAGCAGCTCGCGGACCCGCTCGACGGTGTAGCCGCTCCAGGTCGCCAGCTCGCCCTCGTCGATGGGGCGGAACTCGGTGAAGACGCCGTTGTAGAGGCGCAGCAGCGTGCGGATGAAGTGGTCGAGCTCGTCGCGCTGTACGCGCAGGCGGTAGAGGTCGTCGCGGCTCACGCAGAACATCACCCGCGCGGGGTTCTCCTGTGCGTCGGTCAGCGTCATGTAACCGTTCTGCTGGAGGAGCTTCAGGGCGCTGGAGACCGTCCCGGCATAGAGGTGCTCGCGGGCGCAGAAGTCGTGGATGTTGAACTGGAAGGTGGCGCCGTCGCCCTCGCCGATGCCGATGCGCAGGTAGTTGCAGACCTTCTCGTAGATATCTTTCACGCGCTCGAGCGGCGGAAACTCCTGCTCGAAGCGGCGGATCGTGCGCTCGCCGTCGTCGGCCGCGACGAGCAGCAGGGCGTAGGCGCGTGCGCCGTCGCGCCCGGCGCGTCCGGCCTCCTGGTAGTAGCTTTCGAGCGAATCGCACATCGAGTAGTGGACGACGAAGCGCACGTCGGGCTTGTCGATGCCCATGCCGAAGGCGTTGGTCGCGACCATCACCCGCACGCGGCCCGCGATCCACTCCTCCTGGCGCTGCGACCGCTCGGCATGGCCCAGCCCGCCGTGGTAGGCCGCGGCCGTGATGCCCTCCTGCCGCAGCAGGTCGGCGATCTGCTCCGTTGCCTCGCGCGTGCGCACGTAGACGATGCCCGAGCCCGGAACGTTGTGCACGAGGCGCAGCAGCTGGCCGTTCTTGTCGTCCGTATGGCGGACGCTGTACGAGAGGTTGGGCCGCGCGAAGCTGCTGCGCAGGATGTGCGCTTCGGGGAACTTCAGGTGGTGCATGATGTCCTCGGCGACCCGCGCGGTGGCCGAGGCCGTGAGGGCCAGCACCGGGACGCCGGGCAGGCGCTCGCGCAGCTCGGCGATGCGCAGGTACGAGGGGCGGAAGTCGTAGCCCCACTGCGAGATGCAGTGGGCCTCGTCGACGGCGATGAGCGAGACGTTCATGCGCACGACGCGCAGGCAGAAGGCCTCCGAGGTGAGCCGCTCGGGGGCAACGTAGAGGAACTTCACGTCGCCGTAGACGCAGTTGTCCAGCGCGATGTCGATCTGCCGCGGCGAGAGTCCCGAGTGGATAGCCACGGCCGGGATGCCCCGAGCGCGCAGGCGATCCACCTGGTCCTTCATCAGGGCGATGAGCGGCGTAATGACGACGGCCAGCCCATCGCGGGCCATCGTCGGCACCTGGTAGGTGAGCGACTTGCCGCCGCCGGTGGGCATCAGCGCCAGCGTGTCGCGCCCCTGCATGACGGAGAGGATGATCTCCCGCTGCACGGGGCGGAACTCCCGGAAGCCCCACCAGCGGGTGAGGGCGGCGTATATCTTCTCCTCGGCGGATTCCATAATGCAAAGGTAGCGATTTTGCCGCGGATTTGCCTCCCCCGTCCGGGCTTTTTCGCTCGGAGGTGCGTCGCGGGCGGGCGGACCGGCGCGCCGCTTCCGGTCCGGGTTCATTCCCGGGTTCATTCCCGGGTTCATTCCCGGGCTCATTTCCGGGCTCATCTCCGGGCTCATTCCCGGTTGCGTCCATGCTCCTTTCCTGCGCAGGAGCCGGGCGTGGCGGCGGGAACGAAAAAATTAGGCTTTTTCCGAAATTTTGCGTACATTTGCGGCATATCGGCAGAGACCGGTGATACGAAAGATGAAGATTGACCCCAAATACAAGGTGCGCGAGCTGGCCGGCGAACACGTGGTCGTCGTGCAGGGCGCATACGGCGCCGACATGACGCGCCTGGTGGCGCTCAACGAGTCGTCGCGCTATCTGTGGGAGCAGCTCCGCGGCCGCGAATTCGACCTCGACGACGTGGTCTCGCTGCTCGTGGAGCGATACGAGGTGGACGAGGCAACGGCCCGGCGCGATGCCGGGGCGTGGATGTCCCGCCTTGCGGAGTGCGGCGTACTGGAGCAATGAAGGCCCGAGGATACATAGCGCTGTTGTTGCTGACCCTCTACCTTGCGGCGGTCGGCACGCCGGCGTATGTCTCCCTTACGTGCAAGTGCAAGGCCCCGCGCGAGGCGCTGCTACACACCGGCTGCACCTGCTGCGACCATACGGGGGATCTTCCCGCCGCCCGCGCCGACATCACGGCGCCCTGCTGCGGCACCCATCATTCGACCGACATAGCCCTCTATACGGGCTCCGGATCGGACCACGAGCGGCTCGTGCGCTGCGTGGTCCTGACGCTGCCGCCCGCCATCGTGGCGACGTGCGGCTCCGTTCCCGCGTTTGAAATCCAGACCGACCGGCAGGTCGGCCGCGACGTGCCGCCGCTGCGCGACGGCTTCGCCCGCTGTGCGGGGCTGCGCGCCCCGCCCGTCAGGGGCTGACCGCCGCATGCGGTCCGCCGGGTCCGCCCCGGCCGGATGTCGGAAGGACATCCCCGTTTTCCCTGACCATTCATTTATCATTCACCATCCGACGGACACGCTGTGCACGCAGCGTGCAGTTTGCAGAACATGAGTCACCCGCATTGCGAAGAGGTGCTCGAGGCCCACGGCATACGTCCTACGGCTCTCCGCATCCTGGTGCTGGAGGCGATGGAGACCTTCAGCGACACCTTCAGTCTGGCCGACCTGGAGACCGCAACCGACGGTCTTGACCGGTCGTCGATCTTCCGCACGCTGACCCTCTTTGCCGAACACCACCTGCTGCATGTCATCGATGACGGCAGCGGCGCCACGAAGTACTGCGTCTGCCACAACGACCATGCGTGCCGGATCGAGGAGATGCACTGCCACTTCCATTGCGAAGCCTGCGGCCGCACCTTCTGCCTGGACCATACGCACATTCCGGTGATCCGCTACCCGGCGGGATACGACGTGCGTCGGATCAACTACCTCATAACGGGTCTCTGTCCCGACTGCCGCAACCGGCGGCAGGTGTGATCGCGGCGGGGCGGGGGCGGTTTGCAACCCGGTTGCAGACCTTTCGCGCTACCTTTGTCCGCGGGAAAAACAGAAAAAATACCATGAAACGAACTCTATTCCTTGTTTCGGCCTTTGCGCTGCTGGCGGTCTCCGCCGTGGCGCAGGATCTGCGCGGTGTCGTGCGCGATGCGGAAGGACAGCCGCTCGTCGGCGCTTCGGTCTACTGGGCCGGCACGACGATCGGTGCGAGCACCGATGCCGAGGGTGCCTTCCTGCTGCACCGCGTGAAGAACTACGACCGCCTCGTGGCGTCGTATCTGGGATATGTCAACGATACGCTCCGTGTCGAGAGCGGTACGGAGCGCGTCGAGATGGCGCTGCGCGCCGAGGGCGTCGAGCTCGAGGGCGTCGTCGTCGAGGGCAACCTCTCGGGCAACTTCGTCAAGCGCGAGGGCATTCTCAAGAACGAGATGATCTCCTTTGCGGGCCTCTGCAAGATGGCCTGCTGCAACCTGGCCGAGTCGTTCGAGAACTCGGCGTCGGTGACCGTCGGCTACAGCGACGCCATCTCGGGCGCGCGGCAGATCAAGATGCTGGGGCTGGCCGGCACCTACACGCAGATTCTCGACGAGAACCGCCCCATCATGCGGGGGTTGAGCGCCCCCTACGGATTGAGCTACACGCCCGGCATGTGGCTCAACTCGATCCAGGTGTCGAAGGGCGTCGCCTCGGTGACGGCCGGACACGAGGCCATCACCGGGCAGATCAACCTCGAGCACCGCAAGCCGACCGATGAGGAGCGGCTCTTCGTGAACCTCTACCTCGACGACGAGCTGCGCCCCGAGGCCAACATCTCGACGGCCTTCCCCGTGACGCGCGACAAGAAACTCTCGAGCATCATCCTGCTGCACGGCTCGATGGATACCGACGCCCGGAAGATGGACCACAACCACGACGGTTTCCGTGACCTGCCCAAGTCGGACCAGATCAACGTCGCCAACAAGTGGCTCTACGCCGCCGACAACGGCACGCAGGTACGCTGGGGCTGGAAATTCGTGCAGGAGAACCGTCTGGGCGGCATGCTCGGATACAGGAACACCGAGGCGATGCGCGAGGCGATGGCCGCGGACTGGGACTGGGAGCAGCGCGACGAGCGGATGCCCCTCTACGGGTCGCACATCCGCAACCGCAACGCCAACGGCTACGTGAAGATCGGCATGCCGGTCGGTCCGGCGGTCTACGATGCCGACGAGCAGGACGAGATGCGCTCGAACCTGGCCTTCGTCGCCGACTTCGACCACTTCGACGAGACGGCCTACTTCGGGCTGAACGGCTATGACGGCAATCAGAATTCGCTGTCGCTCAACCTGATGTACAATCACTACTTCACCTACCGTTCGTCGCTGAACGTCGGTGTGCAGGCCCATCTGGACTCCTACCGCGAGGGACTCGACAACCGCACGCCCTGGATTGACAACTCGCGGCAGCTCTATGCGTTCGACCGCGACGAGCAGGAGGTGGGCCTCTATGCCGAGTATACCTATGCCGTGAAGGAGAAGCTCTCGATCGTGGCGGGCCTGCGCGGCGACTACAACGCCTTCTACGACCGCTACTTCCTCACGCCGCGCGGCCACCTGAAGTGGAACATCACTCCCACGACGACGCTGCGCGCCTCGGCCGGTCTGGGCTACCGCTCGACGGACATCATCACGGACAACATCGGCATGCTCGCGACGGGACGGCAGATCCGCTTCGTGGAGTTCCGCGACGGCGTGCCGGCCTATGACGGCCGCTTTGCAGACTTCGACCGCCTGGAGAAGGCCCTGACGCTGGGCGGCAGCCTGACGCAGACCTTCACGCTCGTGCAGGCCGACGACGCGACGTTGAGCTTCGACTACTTCCGCACGCAGTTCTACCACTCGGTGGTGGCCGATCAGGAGTACGACCCCACGCAGATTCTGCTCTACACGTCGGACGGCCGCTCCTATACGGATACCTATCAGGTCGACTTCTCGTGGTCGCCCGTCGAGCGGCTCGACATCTTCGCTACGTTCCGCTATACGGACAGCGAGATGACGATCCGGCGCCCCGACGGCCGCACGGCGCGCGTCGAGCGGCCGCTGGTCAGCCAGTACAAGACGCTGCTCAACATCCAGTACGCCACGAAGTTCCGCCGCTGGGTCTTCGACGCTACGGCGCAGCTCAACGGCCCGGCACGCATCCCGACGCAGACGGGTGATCTGGCCGACGACAGCTACTCGCCGCGCTATCCGATGTTCTATGCGCAGGTGAGCCGCAAGGTGGGCAAGTTCGACATCTACGTCGGCTGCGAGAACATCGCCGACTACCGGCAGAAGGACCCGATCCTCAACGCCTCGAACCCCTATTCGGCGCAGTTCAACTCGATGAACGTCTGGGGACCGCTCATGGGCCGGAAGTTCTACGCCGGTCTGCGCTTCAACCTCTATTGATACCGAAACCTTAACATACCGAAGCAAGATGAAAAAAATCGCAATGCTCTGCCTCGCCCTGCTGCTGGGCGCAGGCGTATCCCTGGCGGCGAAGCCGGCTGCCGGGAAGAAGATCGTGACGACGGTCTTCGCGGCCGATGTCGACTGCGAACACTGCGTCAACAAGATCATGAACAACGTGCCGTCGCTCGGCAAGGGGATCAAGGACGTGCAGGTCGACCTCGAGAAGAAGGAGGTGACCGTCGTCTACGACGCCTCGAAAAACAGCGACGAGAACATCGTCAAGGGGCTGGCCTCGCTCAAGGTGCAGGCCGAGCCGAAAGAGAGCGCCGAGGCCGGCAAGTAGCCGCCGGGACGGGATTGTTATCGGAAGGAGGGGAGTGCCGCTGCGGCGTTCCCCTCTTTTTTGTGCCCGGAACAGCCGGTTGCGGGGAGGCGAGGACCCCGGTTGCGGGGAGGCGAGGACCCCGGTCGCGGGAGGAGGAAGCTCCGGTCGCGGGAGGGGGCTTCGGTTGCGGGGCAGAGGATGGCCGCAATATGGAGATGGCTGGTCGCGGGGCTTGTGCGGAAGGTCGGGACGCTGGGGCGGATGGTCGCGAATTGCGTGGAACGCGGGGACGGCCGCTGTCGAGAGGCCGGAGAAGCCGGCGGATCGTGAAGAGAGGTTGCGGGCGGGCAGTCGGGAGGCGAGAGGCCGGCGTATCGTGAAGAGACGTCGCGGGCGGGCAGTCGGGACGCCTGGGTGGCGGATCGTTGCCGGACGGTGCCGGGGAGCGGGCGGCGCCTTGCCTTGCCGCGGCGGGAAAATCGGCCCGAGGGCGCGCGGCGGCTTTTCCCGATGTCGGCGGAATGGGGTCAAAAGGGCGGATTTTCGGCTTCGGGTTTGGAAATACGGCCGAAAAGGCTACCTTTGCCCCCGCAAACGGTTCCCTCGCGGCGCGGCCGCAGGGATTAAAAGGGAATGCAGTGCAAGTCTGCAACAGTTCCCGCTGCTGTGAGTTTCGTCCCGGATGCTCCGGGCTGTCGTCGCGACAATCTTTTGCCACTGACCTTGCGGTCGGGAAGGCGTCGCGCCGGAAACGAGTCAGAAGACCTGCCTTTGCCTGTGTCGAGCGCAAGCCTGCGGAGAACGGGCGGAGTGAGGATCGGACTCGTTCCCGGTTTTTCTGTTCCGAATGTTCCTGAAGGCGGCGCCCACGGTGCGGTGAACGCCTAACCTTTTAATTGTACAGGAATATGAAGAAAATCTTGGTGCTTTTTGCGGCCGCGCTGACGGCCCTGCTTCCGACTTCGTGCCGCAAGTCGGAGTCCGAACCGGCGAAGCCGCTTCCGGCTTCCGTCACAATCGCGGAGGTGGCGCCCGCCAAGCGGGCGGTGAGCTTTACGCTGAATCCGACGAATGCCGTGCGTGTGCTCTACTGCTGCGTGCTGCGCGGCGAGACGCCGGCCGAGTCGGCCTGGATTACGTGCGAAGCCGCGGCGCCGGTGCAGCTCACGGTCGGCGAGCTCGAGGCCGGCACGGCCTATACGCTGCTGGCCCGGGCCGAGAACCGCAAGGGCGTGGCCGGCGAGACGGTAACGCACGATTTCGAGACGCTGCGCCTGCCGTCGCTTGTCGTGGGTGACATCACGACGACGGCCGAAGGGGCCGAGGTGCGGGTGAAGACGGCCGATGCGCAGCAGTTGTTCTGGGCCTGCGTCCGTGCCGAGGCTGAGGACCCGACGGAGTTCACGCAGGTGGAGGCCGCCGAGGAGGTGACCGTACAGCTCACGGGGCTGATGCCCGACACCGAATACCGGTTCTGCGCCTATGTGGCCGATGCCGATTCACGCAGTGACCTGGCCGCGAAGAACTTCCGCACGGCGGCTCCCGACGCGACCGATCTGAGTGCCGCCGGGACGGCCAACTGCTACGTGGTGACGGCGCCGGGCGTCTACTCCTTTGCCGCCGACGTGCGCGGCAACGGCGTCAGCGCCAACAACGACCAGGAGAGCAAGCATTTCGAGGCGGCGATTGCCGTCGGTGCGGACTGGAGCGCCGACTGGCTGTGGGCGTCGGCCGAGGGGCTGGTCTCGAACGTGACGCTGGACGCCGCCTCAAAACGCATCCGCTTCGAGGCCTCCGCACAGCGGGGCAATGCAGTCCTCGCCCTGTTCGACGGCGCGCAGCAGCTCGTCTGGAGCTGGCACATCTGGATGACGGACGATCCGTCGGTGAACCTCGTAAGCGGCTCCTCGCCCCAGTATCAGTTCCTCGACCGCAACGTGGGGGCCACCTCGACGGCGGTTGACGACGTGGCTTCGTTCGGCTTCTTCTACCAGTGGGGACGCAAGGACCCCTTCATCGCCGCCTCGGCGCCCGTCAACCCCGACGGCGCGGCGATCCCCGACGGGGAGGCTTTCCAGACCGCGCTGGAGGGTGCCTGCGTCTTCAACACGGCCCGCACGACGGGGTGGACGACCCTGCGCAACGACGATGCCGCGATTGCCACGGGGCAGTCGGTCGACTATGCCGCGGCCCATCCGATGACCTTCATCACCTACGGCGCACAGGTCGGGACGAGCGGTGTCGGTGCCTGGTTCAACGATGACAACGTGCAGTATGCCGAGCTGTGGGGCTACGATTTTGTCAACCATACGAACCTCAAGACGATGTTCGACCCCTGCCCGCCGGGATACAAGGTACCGGGATGGTATCAGGAGGTCATGGCCGACGCCAGCAAGACGACGCTGGTCGAGACGGGCGCCTACCAGTCGCGCACCTACAACGGCGGCTACTGGCCCGCGCAGGGCTACCGCACGGATGCCGGACGGCTGTCGAACGTAGGCCGCTACGGCTACTACTGGTCGGCGTGCAGCTACAACCACAACTATCCGGCACAGGGCTTCAAGGGATACATGCTCTACTGGTATTCGCGTGCGGTGAGCAACAACAACGCCCAAAATGAGGCGATCGGCGGCAATATCCGCTGCATCCGCGAATAGCGGCCGCCCGGCCGGCTGCCGTTTCATGGTGGCGTGGCCTCCATTCTGTGGTGGTACGGCAGCCGTTTCGTGGGGAGCGCAGCCGTTCCCCGCAGGGCGGTAACGAAGCGAGGGAGACAGCATCGGATGCTGTCTCCCTCGTCGTTTGCCGGCGGGTCCTCCATTCGGGAAAGCCGTTCCGTTTGTCCCTTTGTCCCTGTGCGGTCCCCGGGAGTGTCCGCTGCCGCCTGACGGCGGACCGATTGTGCGGGAAAACCCGGAAGGCCTGCGCTCGGCACCCCGGCGTCCTACTCCAGCGGGCGGACGCGGACCTCGGTGACCCCCTCCAGCTCGGCAACCAGGCGGTCGATGTCGGTCTTCTCGTCCACCTCGCCGTAGTGGTAGGGGTAGAAGATGGCCGGGCGGAACGCCTTGACGGCCTCGACGGCCTGGTCGACGGTCATCGTGTAGGGCTGGTTCACGGGCAGGAAGGCGACGTCGATCTCCTTCAGCCGCTTCATCTCGGGCGTGGGTTCCGTGTCCCCGGCAATGTAGATGCGCGTGCCGCCGATGGTGAGGATGTAGCCGCAGTCCTCGCGCTCGCGCGGGTGGAACTGCAGGTGTCCCGGCGTGGTGTTGCACGCCACGACGGCCTCGACCTTCAGGTAGGGCCGCGGTGTGGCGACGCTGCCCGGGCGCATCGTGTAGCAGTTCATCTCGAAGGCCTCGGCCGACGTGCGGTCGCAGAGCACCTCGGTCTCCGACGTCAGCAGCGCCTCGACCGCTGCCCGGTCGAGGTGGTCGTAGTGCGAGTGGGTGATGAGCACCACGTCGGCCTTCGGCAGCGAGGCGTAGTCGGCGTAGCTGCTGACGGGATCGACATAGATGTACTTGCCGCCCACGGTGATCGCGAGCGAGGCGTGTTTGAAGAAGGTAAGCGTGGCCTGTGTGCCGTCGCGCAGGGTCAGCACGTCGGCGGGATATTCCGGAGCGGACTTGCGGCCGCATCCGAAGAGCGATAAGATCGACATAAGTAACAGGAGTTTGGTTTTCATGTTGCGATGAACATGTCTATTCACACCCAAGATAGTAAAAAAAAGTGAAATA
>OMDE01000518.1_pt1 | contig 11825 bp, 8 predicted proteins | sample 1645171 | NCBI WGS metagenome assembly OMDE01 (sample SAMEA103958129, study PRJEB25191) | human gut metagenome
GACGTCCAGCTGCACCTCCACGCGGCTTTGAGCATTTCGTCCGCCATTCCGAAAACAATCTGCTTTCCTCTTCCGTTGCACATAGGCACGAAAAAATTGACCAGCCCGTTTGTGGCAAGTCCGCCGAAAGTCACCGTTTTTTCGATTATAAGCGTCTTTTTGCCCGCCCGCGCGCAAGTTATCGCGGCAGCCGCTCCCGCCACGCCTCCTCCGCATACTACGACGTCCCACTTACCGCAAAATTCTATCTCTTCGGTAATCTGCATTTATTTCACTCCTTGTCCCCGAAAAAATCCTCGATTTCTTCGTCGGACTCCTCGTCTTCGCCGGCTCTTGTAATAATTTTCGTCATTTCGGGCACAAAGCCTTTTTTCTTTCTCACGACGAATTTATCAATGATAACCGCAAGTCCGAGCCCCAGAAACAGCGCGACGACGCTTGCGATTATCTGCGCGGTTTCACCCATCGGAATAAACGCGAAAACCGCGATTGCGACAAGGATAAGCGGTATGACGTAAACGATGACTGCGGCGGTAAGCACGTACTTGCTGCCCATCGTAACTTCAACTTTATCCCCTACGCCGACGCCCAAAGTGTTTTTCAGAATCACTTCGACCGTCTTTCCGCCCTTTGAAACGGCGCACATACGGCACTGATCGCACGCCGACTTTCTGTCAAAACTTACGACCACGTTGCCGCCCCGTTTGATTTTCGTTACCGTGCCCGATTCAATCATTTTTCTTCGGGTACGGCAAGACCGAGTTCTTTCAGTTGGATGTCTTCCACAAAGTCGGGTGCGCCCGTCATAAGGCACGACGCGTTCTGGACTTTCGGGAATGCGATGACGTCTTTTATGTTGTCGTCCCCGGTAAGGAGCATCGTCAGCCTGTCAAGACCGAACGCAAGACCGCCGTGAGGAGGCGCGCCGTATTTGAACGCGTCCACGAAAAATCCGAAACGGTTTTTGATGGTTTCTTCGCTCATTCCGAGAATTTCAAACATTTTATGCTGCATTTCGGGCGTATGAATACGGATACTGCCGCCGCCTGCTTCCTGTCCGTTGATGACAAGGTCGTATGCGTTTGCGCGGATACTTGCAAGCACGTCGCGGTCGCGGCTGTCGATTTTGTCCATATCCTGCACGTTTACGCTGGTGAACGGGTGGTGCATCGCGTAAAAACGATTGTCTTCGTCGCTCCATTCAAGCAGCGGGAATTCGGTAATCCACAAAATGTCGTATTCGTTTTTGTCGTAAAGCCCGAGTTTGTCCGCGATATGCGTGCGAAGCGCGCCCAGACTGTCGTAAACGACCTTGTTTTTATTGTCGGCAACGACAAGGATAAGGTCGCCTTTTTCGGCGTGCAAAATATCTTCGATATTTTTGATTTCATCTTCCGTCAGGAATTTATAGAAAGTCGAGGTCGTGCTGCCGTCGTTTTTCTTTGACGCCCAGGCAAGCCCTTTCGCGCCGTAGTCTTTGACGAAGTCGGCAAACGCGTCGATTTCTTTCCTTGTGAATTTGTCCGCGCCGCCCTTTACACAAAGCGCGCGTACGCTGCCTTTTTCAAGGGCTTGTCTGAACACGGTGAATTCCGAATTTTTCACGGCGGGCGAAATGTCGTTGAGTTCCAGCCCGTATCTCGTGTCGGGTTTGTCGCTGCCGAAGCGGTTCATCGCTTCCGTCCAGGTCATGCGTCTGAAAGGCTTTGTGAAGGTGATATTCTTACATTTTGCAAAGATATCCTTGATCATACCTTCCGCAATTTCCATAACGTCCTCGTCGTTTTCGACAAAACTCATTTCGATGTCGATCTGCGTGAATTCGGGCTGACGGTTTGCGCGAAGGTCCTCGTCGCGGAAGCACCTTGCAATCTGATAATAGCGGTCAAATCCAGCAATCATCAGAAGTTGTTTGTAAAGTTGCGGGCTTTGCGGCAAGGCGTAAAACGCGCCGTGTTTAATGCGGCTGGGGACAAGATAATCCCTTGCGCCTTCTGGCGTGGATTTTCCGAGGAACGGCGTTTCGATTTCCAGAAATCCGTTTCTTGCAAGGTAGTCGCGCGCCGCCCTTGTGATTTTGTCGCGCATGATAAGGTTGTTTTGAAGATACGACTTTCTGAGTTCCAGATATCTGTATTTCAAAGCAAGATTTTCGCCGACGGACGCTTTTTCGGAAATGACGAAAGGCGGAATTTCGGCTTCCGACAGAATTCTTAAATCCTTCACGTCGATTTCGACGTCGCCGGTGGGCATGTTTTCGTTGATATTCTTCCCTGTACGAAGTCTTACCGTGCCTTTTGCCGACACGACGTATTCTGCGCGTACGGAGCGCGCTTTATCGGTGAGCGCGGCGTCGACGCCTGCGTCGAAAGCAAGTTGCACGATTCCCGTTCTGTCGCGAAGGTCGATGAAAACGAGATTGCCGAGATCGCGCGTTTTTGCGACGAATCCCATGACGACGACTTCACGATTTTCGTCGTTTTTTCTCAAATTTCCGCACATATCGGTGCGTTTTAATCCGTTAAGTAATTCTGCCATAATTTATGCCTCGATAAAAAATTTCGTAATTTCGTCGATATTGACGGGCGTGCTTTCGCCCGATTCCATATTTTTGACGTTGACGACGCCCTTTTCAAGCTCGTCCGTGCCAAGAATCGCCGTGAATTTCGCGCCGATTTTGCCTGCGTATTTCATTTGCGCTTTCACGCTTCTTCCCGTGAATTCGGTATCGGCGGATATGCCCGCACTTCTTAGTTTATTCACGATTTTCAGCGCGTCGAATTTAAGTTCATCCCCGACGTAGCCGATAAAAGTCGTTACGTTATCGCACTTTTTCGGCATTTTGCCGGCGTTTTCAAGGACGAGAATCAGCCTTTCGATGCCCATGCCGAATCCAACCGAAGGACAAGGTTTGCCACCGACTTCTTCCACAAGATTGTCGTATCGTCCGCCGCCGCATACGGTGCCCTGCGCGCCGATATCGTTTGACACGAACTCAAAAACCGTGCGGGTGTAATAGTCGAGCCCGCGGACAATGCGCGGATTCACGACGTAAGGAATTTCCAGCGTTTCAAGACCTTTTTTCAGGTCGTCCATATGCTTTTTGCAGTCGTCGCAAAGATAATCGAGGATAACGGGTGCGTCCGCGTTGATTTTCTTGCATTTTTCTTCCTTGCAGTCGAGAATACGCAGGGGGTTTTTGTCAAGCCTTTCCCTGCACGTTTCGCACATATCGTCGATATGGTCTTTGTAATATTCTTTCAGCGCTTTGTTGTATTCCTTTCTGCACGTCGGACAGCCTATGCTGTTGATATTGAGCGTAAGGTTGTCAAGCCCGAGTCTTACGAATAAGGATTTTGCAATCGAAATCGCCTCGACGTCCATTTCCGCGCCGTAACTGCCGTAAAGTTCTACGCCGAACTGGTGATGTTCGCGAAGTCTGCCGGCTTGCGGACGTTCGTATCTGAAAACGGGCGTGATGTAATAAGTCTTCACGGGAAGCGGCCCCGCGTACAGACTGTTTTCGACAAAACATCTCGCAACGCCCGCCGTGCCTTCCGGTTTCAGCGTGATCGAGCGGTTACCTTTGTCGAAAAAGGTGTACATTTCCTTATTGACGATGTCCGTCGTATCGCCCACGCCGCGCAGGAACAATTCGGTATGTTCAAAAGTCGGCGTGCGGATTTCTTTGACGTCGAAAAGGCGCGTCGTTTCACGGACGGCGTCTTCGATATAATGCCATTTGTAACTGTCCTCGGGGAGGACGTCTTTCGTACCCTTCGGGATATTGAAACTCATATTGCCTCTTAAATGATATAACGTCTTAAATTCATAGTTTTGAGCGTTCCCGCAAGATGTTCGTCGACGTATTCCTGATTTATCGTTATCGTGACGGGTTCGGTATTTCCGCCCGCGTTGAAACTCACTTCTTCGAGCAGCGCCTCCATTACGGCGTGCAATCTTCTTGCGCCGAGGTTTTCGCTGTTTTCGTTTTCCATGGTCGCGATTTTCGCAATCTCCTTGATGGCGTCGTCGGTGAATTTAAGTTCCACCCCGTCGACGTTCAGAAGTTCCTTGTATTGTTTCAGAATCGCGTTGTCGGTTTGCGTAAGGATAAGTTCGAAATCCTTTTCGGTAAGGTTGTCAAGTTCCACCTTAATCGGGAAACGTCCTTGCAGTTCGGGGATTAAATCCTGCACCTTGCTGATATGGAACGCGCCCGCCGCGATGAACAAAATAAAGTCGGTGCGAATGACGCCGTATTTCGTCTGTACCGCGCACCCTTCGACGATGGGCAGAATGTCGCGCTGTACGCCTTCCCTCGACACGTCGGGCCCCTGCGAATTGCCGCGCGCCGCAACCTTATCGATTTCATCGATAAAAATCACGCCGTCTTGTTCCGCGCGCCTCAACGCCTCGGTTGCGATGCTGTCGTTGTCGACAAGTTTCGCGCTCTCTTCCGCGGTGAAAATATCCCTTGCCTGCTTCACCGTAACGGTGCGGGTTTTCTTTTTCTTGGGCATAAAGTTGCCGAAAATCGAGCCGATATTGATTTCCTGTCCCTGACCGACGTCGATCTGCATATTTTTGGGTTCGTCCACAGCCTCGACGGAGATTTGCAGTTTGTCGAGATTGCCTTTTCTGAGTTCCTGCAAAACTTCTTCTTTCAGCGCGATATCGGGCTCGTCGCGTCCCGCCTGCTTTCTTAAAGGCAGAATAAGGTTGACGAGTTTGGTTTCGACGGTGTCCTGAACTTTGGGTTGAACCTCTTTGTACTTTTCTTCCCTGACAAGTCTTACCGCGGCTTCCACAAGGTCGCGCACGATGCTTTCAACGTCGCGCCCGACGTAGCCTACTTCCGTAAACTTCGTCGCTTCAACCTTGACGAAAGGCGCTTTCACGAGTTTTGCAAGACGTCTTGCGATTTCCGTCTTGCCCACGCCCGTGGGACCTTTCATAATAATGTTTTTCGGTGTGATTTCTTCCCTTAATTCCTCGGGAAGCATACTTCTTCTGTAACGATTGCGAAGAGCGATTGCAACCGCTTTTTTCGCCTCGTCCTGACCGATGATGAAACGGTCGAGTTCATTCACGATTTGCTTCGGGGTAAATTCCATAATCACGCCTCCAAAACTTCGACCGTAAGACGGTCGTTGGTGTAAACGCAAAGATCGCTTGCGATTTTCATTGCGCGACGTACGATTTCTTCCGCGCCCAGCGTGGTGTTTTCGTACAAAGCGCGCGCCGCGGCGTAAGCGTAGTTTCCGCCGCTGCCTATCGCGCAGACGCCGTATTCGGGCTCGATAACTTCGCCGGTGCCGCTGACGATAAGCATCACGTCTTTGTCCGCGATAATCATCATCGCTTCCAGTTTCCTTGCCTTGTCGTTGCGCCAGAGTTCTGCAAGTTCGACGGCGGAACGCATGAGATTTCCGCTGTATTTTTGCAGCATTTCTTCAAATTTTTCACTGAGCGCGAAGGCGTCGCTGACAGTCCCCGCGAAGCCCAGAACGACTTTATCGTTGTATATTCTTTTCACCTTTACAGCGTTTCCTTTGAAAACGACGCTCTCGCCCATGGTAACCTGTCCGTCGCCGGCGATTGCGGTCACGCCGTCTCTTTTGACGGCGCATATTGTTGTGCCTTTGAATGTAGTCATAGTTTCTCCTTGTTAAGGGCTTTTTGTTACCGTAAAATATATCATATTTTATCGGTAAAATCAATAGGTTATCGCAAAATAGTTTCGATCCACGTTTTCATATCTTCTTCGGCGCGCGCGACGTAGGCTTTCCGACGTTCTTTTTTGTCGCGGCACTCGATCGCAGGCAGTATGCCGAAGTTACTGTTCATGGGCTGGAAATTTTTTGCGTGCAACGTGATATATCTCGACAGCGCGCCCGACATCGTGGTTTTGGGCGGCTCGACGGCGTCTTTCCCTTCAAGTTCCCTTGAAAGATGAATCGCGGCAAGAAGTCCGCTCATTATGCTTTCGACGTAGCCCTCGACGCCAGTGATTTGTCCCGCAAAATATATGGGCGCGTCGCCTTTGAGCCTGAACGTCCTTGTCAGACAATCCGGCGAATACAGATAACTGTTCCTGTGCATTACGCCGTATCTTAAAAACTCCGCGCGGTGCAAAGCGGGTATCATCGAGAATATTCTTTTTTGTTCGGGAAATTTCAGATTTGTCTGGAATCCGACAAGGTTGTACGCCGCGCCGTCTTCCGTTTCCTTGCGAAGTTGCAGGACGGCGTAAGGACGTTTGCCCGTTTTCGGGTCGGTAAGTCCGACGGGTTTCAGCATGCCGAAACGCATCGTGTCATATCCCCTTTTCGCCATAACTTCGACGGGCATGCACCCTTCAAAAACCTCGCTTCCTTCAAAGTCTTTAAGCGGCACGGTTTCGCCCGAAATCAACGCGTTGTAAAAGGCGTCGTATTCTTCCTTGTTCATCGGGCAGTTTATATATCCGTCGCCCTTGCCGTACCGACCGCTTTCGAATGCGAAGTCGTAATCGATCGACTGCGCGTCGACAATGGGCGCGACCGCGTCGAAAAAGAAAAGCCTGTCGCCCGTCTTTTTTGAGATGTCTTCAAACAGTTTGTCGGAAGTAAGCGGACCCGACGCCACGATAACGGGAACGCCGTCCGGGATACTTTCGACTTCTTCTCTTATCACCGTAAGCCCGTCGAATTCCAAAAGTCGTCTTTCCACTTCTTTGGAAAACGCCGCGCGGTCGACGGCAAGCGCGCCGCCCGCCTCGACGCGGGTTTTGTAGGCGCAGTCGATAAGCAGACTGTCCATTGACATAAGTTCGGATTTAAGCAGTCCCGACGACGTGTCGGGAACGTCCGATTTCAGACTGTTGCTGCACACGAGTTCCGCAAAATCGGCGGTTCTGTGAGCGGGAGAAGACCTTAAAGGTCGCATTTCGTACAAATCGACCTTATAATTTCTCTTTAATAATTGATACGAGGCTTCGCATCCGGCAAGCCCCGCACCTATGATAATTACTTTTTTATTGTTCGCCACCGTCTTTGAAAACCTCGGTATGATTGCAGTCTTTATTCGTGCAGGTGTACTTCCTGCCCGACTTGGTTTTTGTCATTTTCATCACGCTTTCAATGCCCTTTTCTTTGCACTCGGGACAGAAATACGGAGCGGGCAAATCCCAACTTACGAAGTCGCATTCGGGGTAACCGGAGCAGCCGTAGAAAGTCTTTCCCTTCTTGCTCTTTTTCTTTACGACGGGTTTCCCACACTTCGGACACACCGCTTCCTGCTCAATCGAAGGCGCGGCGCCGGGCTCCGAATAAGGCTTGGTATTTTTGCAGGCGGGATAGTTCGGACACGCCAGAAACTTTCCGTTTTTGCCGTCTCTCACGACCATTCTCGCGCCGCATTTTTCGCAAATTACGTCGCTTTCTTCCGACGCGATATGCACCTTTCCGCCGCTTGAATTAGCGCGTTTTACAAGCGTCATAAGTTCGGGATAAAACTTTTCGATAATGGCTTGCCACTCGACGCCGCCTTCTTCAACCTTATCGAGTTCGCTTTCCATATTCGCCGTGAATTTCAAATCCATAATCGGCGGGAAATTTTTGACCATAAAGTCGCAGACCGCTTCCCCGAGGGGCGTGGGGACGATTGCCTTTCCGTCCTTTTCGGTGTACGTGCGTTTTGCGATGACGGAGATTATCGAGGCGTACGTCGACGGACGTCCGATGCCGTTTTCTTCCATCGTTTTGACAAGCGTCGCGTCGGTGTAACGCTGTGGCGGCTTGGTGAATTTTTGCTCGTGCTTTGTGTCTTGCAGATACATCACGTCGCCTTCTTGCATATCGGGCAGCGTTTTTTCGGTCGCGTCGTCGTCATCGTCGTTCTTGTCTTCCAGCGGCACGTTGTTGTAAATCTTCGTGAAGCCGTCGAAAACAAGCGCGCGCCCCGTCACCTTGTAGCCGAGTTTCGCGCCGTTAAGCACGGGATTGTCGTCGGCGGTGATATGGACGTTGAGCGTGTTGTACACCGCGTCAACCATCTGGCTTGCAAGAAATCTTTCGTATATGAGTTTGTACAATCTGTATTGATTGCGGTTGATTTTGTTTTGCAGACTTTCGGGCGTGCGATCGAGCGATATGGGACGGATTGCCTCGTGCGCGTCCTGCGCGTCCGATTTCGTCTTATAAAAATTCGGTTTTTCGGGCGCGTATTTTTCGCCGTAATGGGTTTTGATGTAATTTATTGCGTTGGCCTGCATTTCGGGCGAAATACGCACACTGTCGGTACGAATGTACGTGACGAGAGCGGTTGCGCCTTCCCCTGCGATTTCGACGCCTTCGTAAAGTTGCTGCGCGATCTGCATCGTTTGCGGCGCGGTGAGCGACAGTTTTGCGGAAGCGTCCTGTTGCAGTGTGGACGTCGTAAACGGGGGTGCCGGGCGGTTTTTCGCGACGGCTCGTTTTGCGCTGTCAACGGTGAATTTTGCGCCTTTCGTGGCGTTGATTATCTTTTCGGCGTCGTGCTGGTTATGAATTTTCCACTTTTTGCCGTTTATATCGACGAAAGTGCATTTGAACACGTCTTTTTTGGACTTCGGATTTTGCTCCTTCGACAAAAAGGCGTTTATCGTCCAGTATTCTTCGGGGACGAAGTTTCTTATTTCTCTTTCGCGGTTGACAACCATTTCGAGCGCGGCAGACTGTACGCGTCCGGCGGAACTGCCCTTTTTGATGCGCTTCCCGAGAATCGGCGAGATTTTGTAACCGACAAGTCTGTCAAGAACGCGCCTTGCTTGCTGACTGTTGACAAGGTTCATATCGAGTTCTCTGGGGTTTTCGATTGCGTTATTGACCGCTTTTTTGCTGATTTCGTTGAAAACAATGCGGTTTTTGCCGTCGGGGATTTCCAGACAGTTTTTAAGGTGCCAACTTATTGCTTCTCCTTCGCGGTCCGGGTCGGTTGCGAGATACACGACGTCGTTTTGTTTGAGCGCGGTTTTAAGTCTTCTGATGGTTTCTTTCTTTTCGGGGTTGATTTCGTATTCGGGCTCGAATCCGTGTTCGACGTCGATGCCCAACGTTTTTTGAGGAAGGTCGCAGACGTGACCGCCCGATGCGAGTACCGTGTACCCTTGTCCCAAATATTTTTGGATTGTTTTCGCCTTTGACGGCGATTCGACTATAACAAGTGATTTCGTCATTATGTCTCCGTTATTTCAAGGTAAAATAATTACCGGAAGTTCTGTCGATAAGGTCGTTCATTTCCATGTTGAAAACGACGTTTTGAAGGTCGTTGGCGTTAAGCCCCGTTTTCTCCATAAGTTCTTCGAAATGAGTTTCGCCCTGTTCCAGAATTTCAAGGATCTGCATTTCGTAAAACCCGAGTTGCACGCTTTCTTTCTGCTTTTTGTCGGCCTTGACGCCCATTGCGTCAAGGACGTCTTCGGGCGAAAGAACGAGCGCGCCCTGCATTTGTTTCAGCAGGAGATTGCTGCCTTCGGCGGTGGGTTGATTTATGTTTGCGGGAACGACGAACACGTCTTTTCCCTGTTCCAGCGCGTGGTTTACCGTGATCATCGTGCCGCTTTTAATACGCATTTCCGGCACGAACACTGCGTCCGCGAGCCCGCTTATTATGCGGTTTCTTTCGGGGAAGTTATACTGCGCGGCGTACGTACCCAAACGATATTCGCTGACAAACAAACCGTCTTCGTCAAGTATCCTTTCCATAAGAGCGCGGTTTTCGGCGGGATAACATACGTCAAGCCCCGATGCAACGACGGCAATCGTGCCGCCCTTTACGTCCAGCGCCGCTTTGTGCGCCGCGGTATCGACGCCCCTTGCGAATCCGCTTATCACGTTAAGCCCCGCCCGCGCGAATTCCGTCGCAAAATCACGGGTTACGTTCAGCCCGTACCTGCTTGCGCCGCGCGTTCCGACAACGGCTACGCCGCGATTTCTGAAAAGGTCTTCGTTGCCCTTGTAATACAAAAGCAGCGGATATTCGTCGATGTTTCTTAACGAGTCCGGGTAACTCTCGTCAAACACGGACGTGACTTTTACGTCGTGTTTTTGCAGGTCGTCCCATTCCTTTTCAAGGGTTTCTTCGGTTTTCAGGCTTTCAAGTTTCCCGAAAACTTCCGTCCCCAGTATTTTCAAAAGCGCGGGCTTATATCTGTCGAAGTCGGTCAGAAGGTCTTTCGGCTCGGCAATGCTCAGAAGTTTATGCTTCCTTTTCAGCCCCAGACCTTCGACGGCGTTCAGTATAAGCAGCGCGTCGACGTTACTGTATTCAATCATGGTATTTCCTGTCGTAACTTCTGTATTGTATCGCCTCGGCGATGTGTTTTTCGGAAATGTCTTTCTGCCCGTCAAGGTCGGCGATTGTCCTTGCGACTTTTATGATTCTTGTCGTCGCCCTTGCCGATAAATTGAGTTTCTCGAATGCGCGTTTCAGAAGTTTTTCGCACCCGTCCGACAACTGACAATATTTTTTAATCATCGCGTTTGTCATCTGGGCGTTGCAGGAAACGTTCGTCCCCTGAAACCTTGCGCGCTGTATTTCCCTTGCCTTGTCGGCGCGGGCTTTGACGTCCTTTGACGTTTCAAGCGAGGTTCTGTCGGTAAGTTCCCCGTATGAGATATTATCGACCTCGATTTGCAAATCGATTCTGTCAAGGAGCGGTCCGGAAATTTTTCCGAGGTAATTTCTTATTTCCCTTGCGGTGCATTTACATTCCGCGGTTTTGCTGCCGTAATTTCCGCACGGACACGGGTTCATACTTGCGACAAGCATAAAGTTTGCGGGATAATCGACGGTGCGTTGCACGCGCGATACCGTGACTTTCTTGTCTTCCAGGGGCTGTCGGAGCGATTCCAGCGTATGGCGTTGATATTCGGGCATTTCATCCAGAAACAGCACGCCGTTGTGTGCAAGACTGACTTCGCCGGGAGCCGCCTTTGCCCCGCCGCCGATAAGCGCAGGGATTGTCGTCGTATGGTGCGGCGTACGGAAAGGTCGTCTTGTGACGATGCCTTGTTCCGCTTCCAGAATCCCCGCAATGCTGTGGATTTTCGTGACTTCGATGGCTTCTTCGAAGGTCATATCCGGCATAATCGTGGGAATGCACCTTGCAAGCATCGTTTTGCCTGCGCCGGGCGGTCCCATAAGCAAGATATTGTGTCCGCCGCTTACGGCGATTTCGACGGCGCGTTTCGCAACGGCTTGTCCTTTTATATCCGACATATCGACGTCGTATCCGTCCGTTTTCAACGACGAGTCGTACGACGTGTGCAACACGGGAAGGTAATTTTCAACGCCGTTCAGAAAGCCCACGACTTCCGACAGTTTTTCAAACGCAAAAACCTCCGTGCCTTCGATGAAAGCGGCTTCTTTCGCGTTGTCTTTCGGCACGATAAACCTTGTGTAGCCCTGCTGTACGGCAGATATGAGAAGAGGCATCACGCCGCATACTCCGCGAAGTTTCCCGTCCAGCGAAAGTTCGCCCAGAAAAACGAATTCCTTGTACTTTTTCGTCACGATTTGCTCGGACGCGGCAAGGATTCCGACGGCAAGAGCAAGGTCAAAAGTCGGCCCGTCTTTTTTCGTGTCGGCAGGCGCAAGGTTGACGGTTATCCTTTTTGCCGGATAAATCATACCGCTGTTTTTGATTGCGGAACGAATGCGCTCCTTGGACTCTTTCACGGCGGTTCCCGCAAGCCCCACGATTTCCATACCCGTAAGACCTGCCGAGATATCTGTTTCGACGTCGACGGCGTATCCTTCGATACCCGTCAGGGCGTAACACATAACTTTTGATAGCATAT
>OMDE01000523.1_pt1 | contig 11757 bp, 7 predicted proteins | sample 1645171 | NCBI WGS metagenome assembly OMDE01 (sample SAMEA103958129, study PRJEB25191) | human gut metagenome
CCATGACACAGACAACGGCCGTCGCGCCGGCACAGGAGCCGGCTTTCGAATCAGACAGCCTTCATATTCCGGATAGCGACAGGCGCGGATGGTGGTCCATCGCCTGCATCTGGATCGGTAATTCCATCAACGTGTCCACCCTGATGACCGGTGCGGTACTCGGCGCAGGACTGACCTTGTGGGATGCATTCTGGGCCGCATTCATCGGTTTTGGCATCATTCTCGCCTACATGTGTTTCGTGGCCATGGAAGCAACCGACACCGGCCTTCCCACCTCCGCTATGTCCACTGCAGCCTTGGGACGCAAGGGCGGACGCTACATCATCTCAATCATCCTGGGTGTCTCACTGATCGGATGGTTCGGTGTGCAGGCGGCAGTCTGCGGATCCTCATTCTCCCTGATGGTCGGCAAGCTCGGGCTAGACGTTTCGCCGCAAATCTGCTCTATCGTGCTGGGCGCGCTGATGCTCGAAAAGGACAGCATCATCGCCGTGCAGGAGTATGTGACGCCCGATGCGTTCTACACGGAGGAGCACCGCACGATCTACAAGGCGATCGAGGAGCTGTCGATGGAGCTCAAGCCCATCGACCTCTACACCGTGACCGAGCGGCTCAAGGCCAAGAAGGAGCTCAAGAAGGTCGGCGGGGCGTCGTACCTGGCGCAGCTGACGCAGAAGGTCGGCTCGGCGGCCAACGTCGAGTTCCACGCCAAGATCATCGCCCAGAAGTACGTGCAGCGCGAACTGATCCGCTCGGCCACGGAGATCCAGCGCCGCTCCTACGACGAGTCGACCGACGTGACGGAGCTCATCGGTTTTGCCGAGGGCGAGATCTTCAAGGTCGCCGAGGGGCATGTCAAGCGCTCGGTGCAGTCCTCCAAGGAGATTCTCTCGCGGGCGCTTCAGCAGATCGAGGAGGCCTCGAAGAACGCCAACTCCTACAACGGCGTGCCGTCGGGCTTCACGGCCATCGACCGTGTGACGCTGGGCTGGCAGCTCTCGGACCTCATCATCGTCGCCGCGCGCCCCTCGATGGGCAAGACAGCCTTCGTCCTCTCGATGGCCCGCAACATGGCCGTCAACTACGAGCAGGGCGTGGCCTTCTTCTCGCTCGAAATGTCGGCCGTGCAGCTGATGATGCGTCTGATCATCGCCGAGACGGGTCTCTCGGGCAACGACGTCAAGTCGGGACGCCTGACCCCCGAGCAGTGGCGCCACCTCGAGTCGGCGACCAAGCCCCTGGCCTCGGCGCCGCTCTACATCGACGACACGCCGGCGCTGTCGGTCTTCGAGTTCCGCTCGAAGGCGCGCCGCCTGAAGATACACAACGACATCAAGATCATCATCATCGACTACCTCCAGCTGATGACCGGCAACCAGGACTCGAAGGGCAACCGCGAGCAGGAGGTGGCCTTCATCTCGCGCACGCTCAAGGCGATCGCCAAGGAGCTGAACGTCCCGGTCATCGCCCTGTCGCAGTTGAGCCGCGCCACGGAGATGCGCGGCGGCTCGAAACGTCCGCAGCTCTCGGACCTGCGCGAATCGGGCGCCATCGAGCAGGATGCCGACATCGTGGCCTTCATCCACCGTCCGGAGTACTACGGCCTGACAACCACCGAGGACGGCATGCCGACGGCCGGCATGGCCGAGATCATCCTGGCCAAGCACCGCAACGGCGCCGTGTGCGACATTCCTCTGCGCTTCATCAAGGAGCAGGCGCGCTTCACAGACATGGACGATGCGATGCTCTCGCCCTCGCAGGCCGCCGATGCGCAGCAGGCCTACGACGACTACGCCAGCGGCTCGAATGCCGCGCCTGCGCCGCAGGGCGGCGGACTGGGCTCCGCCATGGGCGGCGAGTTCGATATCCGGAGTTCGGCCTCGCTCGACGAGGAGCCTCCCTTCTGATTCCTTGCAGCGATGTTCGTCAGGGCTTATGCGGGTGCGGTGGTCGGAATCGACGCCGTGACGGTGACCGTCGAGGTCAACATTACGGGCGGCGGGCTGGGTCTCTACCTGGTCGGCCTGCCCGACAACGCCGTCAAGGAGAGCGAGCAGCGCATCCGCGCCGCCTTCGAGAACTCGGGCGAGCGGATGTCGGGCCGCAAGGTGGTCGTGAGCCTTGCGCCCGCCGACCTGCGCAAGGAGGGCTCGGGCTTCGACCTGCCCATCGCCGTGGGGATTCTCGCCGCAATGGAGCGTATCGACGTCGGGGCGCTCGAGGGGACGATGTTCGCCGGGGAGCTGTCGCTCGACGGCTCGCTCAAACCCGTGCGGGGCGTGCTGCCGCTGGCCGTGCAGGCCCGCCGGGCGGGATTCCGGCGACTGGTCGTCCCGGTGGAGAATGCCGCCGAGGGGGCCGTGGTCGAGGGGGTTGAGGTCTACGGGGCCGCAAGTCTCGCGCAGGTGCGCGACCTGCTCAACGGCACCGAACAGCTGGCTCCCTTCGCATCCCGGGAGGCGACCGCCGACGAAGCGGCCGCAACGCCCTATGCCGAGGATTTCGCCGACGTGCGCGGCCAGGCCCAGGCCAAGCGGGCGCTGGAGATCGCCGCGGCGGGCGGCCACAACGTGATCCTGATCGGGGCGCCGGGCTCGGGCAAGACGATGCTCGCGCGGCGCATGCCGACGATTCTGCCGCCGCTGGGGCGCGACGAGGCGCTCGAGACGACGAAGATCTACTCCGTGGCGGGCAAGGCCGGGGTGTCGGGGCACCTCATGACGCGGCGTCCCTTCCGGGCGCCGCACCATACGGCGTCGCAGGTGGCGCTGATCGGCGGCGGACAGTCGCCCATGCCGGGCGAGGTGTCGCTGGCCCACAACGGCGTGCTGTTCCTCGACGAGCTGCCCGAATTCGGCCGCAGCGTGCTGGAGGTGCTGCGCCAGCCGCTGGAGGAGAAGCGCATCGTCGTCTCGCGGGCGCGCTACAGCGTCGAATACCCCGCGAACTTCACCCTCGTGGCGGCGATGAACCCCTGCCCGTGCGGCTACTACAACCACCCGACGCGCGAGTGCACCTGCTCGCCCGGGGCCGTGCACCGCTACATGGGGCGCATCTCGGGGCCGCTCATGGACCGCATCGACCTGCATGTCGAGGTGACGCCCGTGACGCCCGCCGAACTGTCGCGTGCGGAGCCGGGCGAGCCGAGTGCCGCAATCCGCGAGCGGGTCGTGCGGGCGCGCGAGGTGCAGCAGCGGCGCTTCCGCGGCGTGGAGGGCGTGCATACCAACGCCATGATGAATGCGGCGATGCTGCGCGAATACTGCCGTCCGGATGCGGCCGGCGCGGCGCTGCTGGAGCGGGCCATGGAGCGGCTGTCGCTCTCGGCCCGGGCCTACGACCGCATCCTGAAGGTCGCGCGCACGATCGCCGACCTGGCGGGCCGCGAGCGGATCACGGCGCAGGAGATTGCCGAGGCGGTGGGCTACCGCTCGCTCGACCGCGGCAACTGGGGCGAGTGAGGGCAAGTGAGGTGGAATGAGCGGCCGATGACGGCGGCGGGCCTTCGGACAGGCAGCCGGCCGGGCCGATAAAAGGTAAAAAGGTTAAAAAAACAGATAACGAAATGACAATACGTGTCATTCTTTCGGGCGGCGGTACGGGCGGTCACATCTACCCGGCCGTGGCGGTCGCCGAGGCGCTGAAACGGCGGCTGGGCGACGAGGTCGAACTGCTCTTCGTCGGCGCCGAGGGCAAGATGGAGATGGAGAAGGTCCCGGCGCTGGGCTACCGCATCGTCGGGCTCCCGATCGCGGGGCTGCAGCGGCGGCTGGAGTGGCGCAACCTGCTCGTTCCCTTCAAGGTGCTGCGATCGATACGGCTGGCGCGCCGCACGATCCGCGACTTCGGGGCCGATGTTGTCGTCGGCTTCGGCGGCTATGCCAGCGCTCCGGTGCTGTGGGCCGCGCAGCGCATGGGCGTACCGACGCTCATCCAGGAGCAGAACTCCTATGCGGGCGTGACGAACAAGATTCTGGCCCGCCGCGCCGCGCGCATCTGCACGGCCTACGAGGGGATGGAGCGCTTCTTCCCCGCGGAGAAGATCGTCCTGACGGGCAACCCCCTGCGCGGCGGTTTCTCGAAGGGGGGTGTCGACCGCCGCGAGGCGCTCGCGCGCTTCGGCCTGACGGAGGAGCTGCCCGTGGTGCTGGTCGTCGGCGGGTCGCTCGGCACGCGCTCGCTCAACGAGATGATGAAGGCGTGGATCCTCTCGACCGGCGGCAAGGCCCCGGTGCAGGTGATCTGGCAGACGGGCAAGTATTACGAGCGCGAGATGCAGGCCTTCCTGGCCGCACACCCCGCGCCGCACGTCTGGCAGGGGGCCTTCATCGACCGCATGGACTGCGCCTATGCGGCGGCCGATCTGGTCGTCTCGCGCAGCGGCGCCGGCACGGTCTCGGAGCTGTGCCTGGTTGCCAAGCCCGTGCTGTTCGTCCCCTCACCCAACGTGGCCGAGGACCATCAGACGAAGAACGCCCGGGCGCTGGAGGCGAAGGGTGCCGCCGTGGTGGTGGCGGATGCCGAGTGCCGCACGACGGCGATGCGGCGGGCCGAGGAGCTGCTCGCCGACCCCGCGGCGCTGCGCCGCATGAGCGACAACATCGAGCAGCTGGCCAAACCCCGGGCTGCGGATGCGATTGTCGACGAGGTGCTCCGCGTGCTGGAGCAGACGAAGAAAACGAAGAAAAAATAACCGATCCCGCCCGGGCGGCGCATGCGCTGCGGCCGGGCGGCAAAGAGTTGACGAGATGGAATACGCAAATATCTATTTTCTGGGTATCGGCGGCATCGGCATGAGCGCCCTGGCCCGCTATTCCCTGCACGAGGGGCGCCGCGTGGCGGGCTACGACCGCACCCCCTCGGCCCTGACCGAGGCGCTCGAGGCCGAAGGGGCCGCCATTCACTACGAGGAGGACGTGCGGCTGATTCCCGAGGCCTTCCTCGACCCCGCGACGACGATGGTGGTCTATACGCCGGCCGTTCCGCGTGACCACGCCGAGTACCGCTACTTCCTCGAGCACGGCTTCCGCATCGAGAAGCGGTCGCAGATGCTCGGGCACCTCTCCGCCGGGAAGTACGTGATGGCCGTGGCTGGCACGCACGGCAAGACGACGACCTCGACGCTTGTGGCATGGCTCAACCGTGCGCTCACGGGCGGCGGCTCGGCCTTCCTGGGCGGCGTGTCGAAGAACTTTGACAGCAACCTCGTGCTGGGCGGCGGGGCGCGCCTCGCGGTCGAGGCTGACGAGTTCGACCGCTCGTTCCTGCGTCTCTACCCCGACGTGGCGGTGGTGACCTCGGCCGACGCCGACCACCTGGACATCTACGGCACGCACGAGGCCGTGAAGGAGGCCTTCTCGCAGTTCATCGGGCAGATCCGCCCGGGCGGCAGCCTCATCATCAAGCAGGGGCTCGACCTGCGCATCGACAATCCCGGCATCACCGTCTGGCGCTATGCGCTCGATACGCCGTGCGACTTCTATGCCGCCCGCGTGCGGCTGCTCGAGGGCGGGCACTACCGCTACGACATCGTGACGCCCGACGGGGTCATCGCCGACTGCACGCTCGGCGTCCCGGGCTGGGTCAACATCGAGAACTCCGTGGCGGCCGTGGCTTCGGTCTGGTGTGCGGCGCGGCACGAGGGGGTGGCCCTCGATGCGGAGCGCCTGCGCGAGGGGCTGGCGTCGTTCGCGGGCGTGAAGCGCCGCTTCGAGTTCTACGTCAACACGCCGAAGCAGGTCTACATGGACGACTACGCGCACCATCCGCGCGAGCTGGCCGCGACGCTGCTCTCCCTGCGCCGCATGTTCCCCGGGCGGCGGATCACGGCGCTCTTCCAGCCGCACCTCTACACCCGCACGCGGGACCTGTGCGACGGCTTCGCCGAGGCGCTGTCGCACGCCGACGAGGTGGTGCTGCTGCCGATCTACCCGGCGCGCGAGGAGCCGATCGAGGGGGTGACGTCGGAGATCATCGCCGAGCGGGTGACGGTCCCCTGCCGCATCGTGCCGCGCGAGGCGCTGGCCGATACCGTGGCCGCGATGCCGACGGACGTGGTGGTGAGCTTCGGGGCGGGCAACATCGACGCCTGCTGCGGGGCGATCGCCGAAAAACTGAAGCAAAAAGCTTGACACCCGGACTTTCGTTTTGAACAGAATTCTCCGATACGCGCTCTTTGCGCTGCTGTGGGCCGCGGTGGCCGCCTACGTGCTCTATGCGGGTGCGTCGGCGCGGCGTGCGCGGGCGGCAAGGAGCGTCGCACGGCTCGAGATCGCGATCGTCGACAGCACTTCGCAGGGGCAGCTGGTCACCTCGCGGCAGGTGCGCGGCTGGATCGCCCGCAGCGGCATCCGGACCGTCGGGGCCCCCGTCGACGGGGTCGACCTGGCGGGAATCGAGCAGCTGATCGCCCGCAACGGCTTCGTGGCGAAGGTGGCGGCCTATGTCTCCTACGACGGGGCGCTGCACGTCGTGATCCGCCAGCGCAAACCGCTGCTGCGCCTGCTGACCGACGGCCGCAATGCCTACGTGACGGACCGTGGGTATGTCTTTGCCGCGCCGCGCGCCTCGTCGCTCTACGTCCCGGTGGTGACGGGGCCCTACCGCCCGCCCTTCCCGGCCGACTATGCGGGCGACGCACGCGAAGCGATCGACGCCGAGCTGCGCAAGCTCGATGAACGCATTGCCGGGCTGGAGCGCGAAAAGTACCCCTTCTACAAGCGGGAGCTGAAGAACGACCGCAACATCGCCGACCTGCGCCGCATGCGCATCAAGCAGCAGTGGTGGCGGTTGGAGACCGACTCGATGTTCCAGCTGCGCGTGGACAGGCTCAAGGCGCACAAGGAGCAGCTGCGCCGCGGATACCGCTACGAGGCGCGCCTCATAGCGGAGGGCATCGACCGGATTTCCGAGCGGCAGGAGGCCGTGCGCCGGGCACAAAAAAAATTGGAGAAAAGCTACGAAGATTTCATGAAACTCCTTACCTTTGTGGAGTACGTCGAGGAGGATGATTTCTGGAGATCGGAAGTGGTGCAGATTGTGGCCCGCACGACCTCCAGCGGCGCTTTGGAGGTGGACCTCGTCCCCCGCAGCGGCCGGTTTCTCATCCGCTTCGGACGTCTCGAACGCCTCGACGAGAAGTTCGGCAAGCTCCAGCGGTTCTACCGCAGCGGACTCCCGGCAGTCGGGTGGGAGACCTACGGAGTGATCGACGTCCGATACGGCAATCAGGTGGTTTGCAGGAAAAAATAGGATCATAATACAGTGGAAAGGAAGAATTATATCGTTGCCGTCGATCTGGGCTCCTCTACGGTCGTGGTGGCCGTCGGCGAGAAGAATGCCGAGGGGCTCGTGGAGGTGCTCTCTCTGGTCTCGAAACCCGTCGAGGGCGTTCATGCCGGGCGGATCGAGAACATCGAACTCGTCAGCCAGGCGATCCGCGAGGCCGTCGCGGAGACCGAGCAGACGCTCAATATCCGCATCACGGAGGCCTATGCGGGCATCTCGGGCGAGTTTGTGCGCTGCGCCCGCCATACGGACCATGTCTTCGTCTACGACCCCCAGAACGGGGTGAACCAGAAGGATGTCGAGGCGCTGTTCGACCGCATGCGGAACGTGCAGGCGCCCGACGACGAGACGATCATGGAGCGCGTGCCCCAGAACTACCTGGTCGACGACAGCCAGGAGGTCCGGAATCCCGTGGGGTCGTTCGGCCGCAAGCTCTCCTCGACGTTCAACTTCATCCTCTGCCTCAAGACGCCGATCCAGCGGCTTGACATGGCGCTCAAGCGGCTGGGCATCAAGTTGCTGGATGTCATTCCCGACGCGCTGGCGACGCCCGAGTCGGTCCTTGCGCCCGACGAGAAGGAGGAGGGCGTGGCGGTCGTGGACCTCGGTGCCGGCGTGACCGACGTGACGGTCTACTACCGCAACGTGGTGCGCTACGTGGCCTCGATTCCGATGGGTGCCTCGGCCATCAACCGCGACATCCGCACGATGAGTGTGCCCGAGAAGCACGTCGAGAGCCTCAAGATCAAGTACGGCTCGGCGGTCGCCGAGCTGGCGCCCGAGGACAAGCTGGTCCGCGTGAACGGCCGCACGGCGCGCGACGCGAAGGATATTCTGCTGCGCAACCTGGCGACGGCCATCGAGGCCCGGGCCACGGACATCGTCGAATTCGTACAGCAGGAGATCAAGGATTCGGGTTATGCCGACAGGCTGGCCTGCGGTCTCGTGCTGACGGGCGGTGGCGCCAAGCTGAAGGACATCGACGAGCTGTTCCGCCGTCTGACGGGCATGGACGTGCGCGTCGCGCAGCCCGATTCGGGCATCACCGAGCGGTCGAAGGCCCGGTGCGCCGATCCGGCCTCGGCTACGGTCGTGGGCATTCTGCTCAAGGGGGCCGCGCTGGGCGTCTGCTCGGTGGTCGAGCGTCCCGCCGCCGAACGGGCGGCCGAACCGCGGCGTCCCTTTGCACCCGCGCAGGAGCCGCCTGTCCCGGAGTTCCGGCACGTGCCGCCCCGCTTCCCGCAGGGCGGAGCGACGGCCTCGCAGCCGTCGCAGCCGTCGCAGCCCGCTCCGGCGGCCCGTCCCGAGTCGCCGGCCCCGCACGAGGCGGGCATCTCCGCCGCGACGCAGGCGGCTGCCCCCGCGGCGGATGCGGCAGCGCCCGAGCCGCCCAAGCGCAAGCGCGGACTCGCGAGCATGATCCAGTCGACGATCGACCGGATCAACAAGGGCTTCATGGCCGCCGAGTCGGACAACGAGGAGATCTGACAGACGGTCAGGGGGCAGCGTGCGGTTTTTCCGCAGTGTAGTGTAGAAGAAAAAAGTGAAAGAAGATATGACGGACGAACTGATGTCTGAAATCAAGGCCCGCCCGACGGACGGGTCGATCATCTCGGTGGTCGGTGTCGGCGGTGCCGGCGGCAATGCCGTGAACCACATGTGGAACCTCGGCATCCGGGGCGTGAAGTTCATGGTCTGCAATACCGACCAGCAGGCGCTCGACAAGAGCCCCGTGGAGCTGAAGATCCGCCTCGGCAGCGAGGGCCTCGGCGCCGGCAACGATCCCGAAAACGGACGCCGTGCGGCGGTCGAGACGCTGCCCGAGATCCGGCAGCAGCTCGAGCAGGCTGGCACGCGCATGATTTTCATCACGGCGGGCATGGGCGGCGGCACCGGAACGGGCGCCTCGCCCGTCATCGCGAAGCTCGCCAAGGAGATGGGGCTGCTGACCGTGGCCATCGTCACCTCGCCGCTGGCCGTCGAGGGGAAGATCCGCTACGAACAGGCGCGACGCGGCATCGAGGAGCTGCGGCAGAATGTCGATTCGCTGCTGATTATCAACAACGAGAACATCCTGGAGATCTACGGGCGCCTCTCGCTCAAGCAGGCCTTCGGCAAGGCCGACGACATCCTGGCCTCGGCTGCCAAGGGCATTGCCGAGATCATCACCGTCGAGAGCGACCTGGTGAACGTCGATTTCGCCGATGTCTCGAAGGTCATGCGCGACAGCGGCCGCGCCCACATGGCCGTTGCGACGGCCGAGGGCGACAACCGGGCCGAGGCGGTGGCCGAGGCGTCGCTGCGTTCGCCGCTGCTGGACCACAACCTCATCTCGGGGGCCAAGAACATCCTGCTCAACATCTCGGTGTCGAATGCCGAGGAGCTCATGTACGAGGAGGTCGTCCGCATCCTGGAGTACATCCAGATGCACGCCAGCGTGCAGGACGAGCACGGCACGATCCACAACGCCAACATCATCTGGGGTACGAGCGAGAAGCCGCAGCTGGGCAACGCCATCGAACTGGTTGTCGTGGCCACGGGTTTCGAGGGCGAGGAGGGCGAGGAGCTCCTGCCGCAGCCCGCAGCGACGATCCGTCCGGTGGAGGCTTCGCGCGAGAAGACCGCGGCGCCCGTGCTGGAACCCGTCAAGCCTGCGGCGCAGCAGCCCAGGCCCGCGCCGCGTCCGCTCGAGCAGGTGGTGCTCGGTGCGAAGTCGACGCGGTACAGCGACATCGAACAGCGCCTGGCGAAACCCGCCTACCAGACCCGCAACTCGAAGTTCGTCGTGCAGATGCCCGGCGGCCGCCGGGAGGTGCTGCGCAACGAGCCGCAGGCATCGCAGGAGCCGGCGCCGGAGCGGGGCGGTTCGCTTTTCGACTAACCCAACATCCCGACTTTGGATACGACCCTGCCCTGGATAACCTTCAACGGTTTCACGCCGCACGTCGTCGTGCTCTGCGCGGTGACGTGCTGCCTGCTGTGTATCTCGGCGCTTGTCTCGGGGGCCGAAACCTCCTTCTTCTCCCTCTCGCACAACGATGTGCGCCGCTTCCAGCAGCGCCGCTCCGCCTCGGCCGACGCCGTGCTGCGCCTGCTGTCGGACGTGGACCTGCTGCTGGCCACGATCCTCGTGATAAACAACCTGGTGAACATCTGCATCACGATTCTCACGGCCCGGATCATCGACGCGCTCTTCGTCTTCCGGAATCTCGAGTTCCTCTTCAAGACCGTGCTGGTGTCGTTCCTGCTGCTGCTCTTCGGCGAGGTGCTGCCCAAGGTGCTGGCGCAGACCGTGCCGGTGCGCTTCGCCGCGCTGGTCGCGCGGCCGCTGCTCGTGCTGCGCTGGATCTTCTATCCGCTCTCCTACATCCTGGTCCATACGAGCAGCCGCATCAGCGAAAAGGCCTCGCACAAGAGTGAAATCTCGCTCGACGAGCTGGCCGACGCCGTCGACATGACCGCTACCGCCTCGGCCGAGGAGCACAACATGCTCTCGGGCATCGTCAAGTTCGCCAACACCGAGGTGCAGGAGATCATGCGTCCCCGCGTGGATGTCGTCGCCGTCGGAATAGGCGACAACTACCTGAGCGTCAAGGAACGCATCATCGCTTCGGGTTTCTCGCGCATTCCGGTCTGCGACGAGGATCTGGACAATATCAAGGGAATCCTCTACGTCAAGGATCTGCTGCCCTACATCAACAACGGCGACGAATTCGGCTGGCAACAACTGTTGCGAAAAGCCTATTTCGTGCCCGAACACAAGAAGATCAACGACCTGCTGGAAGAGTTTCAGTCGAACAAGGTACACATGGCCGTCGTGGTCGACGAATACGGTTCGACGCTGGGCATCGTCTCGCTCGAAGATATTCTCGAAGAGATCGTCGGCGAGATTTCAGACGAAAGCGACGCCGTCGAAAGCGCCTACACCAAGCTCGACGACCGCAACTACCTCTTCGACGGCAAGACCCACATCGGCGACTTCGAACGCATCCTGCAACTGCCCGAAAACACCTTCGCCGACGTCAAGGGCGAGGCCGAGACGCTGGCGGGACTGATGCTCGAAATCAAGCGCGATTTTCTGAAAAAGGGCGACGTCGTGACCACGCACGACCTCCGTTTCACGGCCCACACGATCGAAGGCCGACGCATCGACAAGGTACAGGTGACGCTGCCCGAATAGACGGCCGCGCACCGGATTCCCCAACCCGCTCAATCCCGAAAAGATGACCCTCCGCTGCATCCTCGCCCCGCTGGCTTCGCCCGACACGCTTCGCGGGCAGGTGACCGATGCCGATTGGGCCGCTGCGGCCGCATTTCCGCCCCGCCGACGGGCCGAATACCTCACATGGCGCGCCGTCGTCTACCGCGAACTGGGTGCCGTGCCGATCGGCTACGACGCCGCGGGCGGCCCCGTGCTGATCGGCGATCCGCGCCATATCGGCGTCTCGCACGGGGGCGGGCACGCGGCCG
>OMDE01000542.1_pt1 | contig 11503 bp, 8 predicted proteins | sample 1645171 | NCBI WGS metagenome assembly OMDE01 (sample SAMEA103958129, study PRJEB25191) | human gut metagenome
GTTCTATTGCTTGCTGCCCTGTGTTGTGCTAAAATCATTCTGTATTGAGTATTCGGAAAAGGGAGCTGTGGAAAGGGAGCTGTGGAGCTGGCTGTCGGCATTGCGGCAGGTGCCGGGGTGCTGCTGCTCTCCATGGCGGTGTCGTGGCTCTTTTTCCGCAAAGACCCCATGGCGCAGATCGGTGTGGCTTTTTCCAATGCCGGGTTCATGGGATTTCCGCTGGTCACAGCAGTGCTGGGTGGAGAAGCTGTGTTCTACGCAGCAGGCTTTGTGGCTCTGCTGAATGCTTTGCAGTGGACCTACGGCCAGGCAAAGCTTTCCGGGGACAAAAAGTACATCCAGCTGGGGGCAGTGCTCAAAAATCCGCTGGTGCTTTCCCTGCTGGGCGGTGTGATGATCTACTTCTGCCGCATCCCGGTGCCACAGTTCCTCCGCACCCCCATGGGGGCCATTGCAGGCATGAACGCTCCGCTTGCCATGATCGTGCTGGGTGTCTATCTGGCCAGGACCGACCTCAAAGCCATCTTTACCCGCCCCCGGCTCTACGCCCTTTCGGCGGTACGGCTGGTGGTGATCCCACTGCTGACGATCGTCTGTCTGATGCTTCTTCCAGCCGGATGGCGGCAGATCGGTACGGTGCTCATCATTGTGAATGCGGCTCCCATCGGCAGCAACATCGCGGTGTATGCCCAGCGTCTGGGGCTGGATTCTTCCTACGCTGTGCAGATGGTCTGTCTGAGCACTCTGCTGTCACTGATCACGTTGCCAGTGATGCTCAGCCTGGCTGCCGCATTGGGCTTTGCATGAGTCTGAAAACAACCAACAGAAAGCAGGAGATAAGATGAAACAGTATCTTTTGATCGACATCGGCGGAACCTTCATCAAGTACAGCCTGGCCGATGAACAGGCCCGGAAAATCTCTGGTGGAAAGGTTCCGACACCGCTGACGAATATGGATGACCTTCTGGCGGCCATCGAGGGCTTTGCCGCTCCCCTTCAGGGACAGTTCGTGGGCTGCGCCATCTCTATGCCGGGCCGCATCGATACCAGAAACGGCATCGCCCATACCGGTGGAATGCTCAGTGCCTTTATGTGGGAGCAGCCCTTTGCTGCGCAGGTAGAGGCACGGTTGGGCGTGCCGGTGACCATCGCCAACGATGGCAAGTGTGCCGCAGCAGCGGAGGGCTGGACCGGTGCGCTGGCCGGTGTGGAGAATGGCCTTGTGCTGGTGCTGGGCACCGGCATCGGCGGCGGCATCATCCTGAACGGGAAGGTGCTGATGGGCGCTCACGCTGCCGCAGGCGAGGTTAGCGGCCTTGTCTCGGATATTTCAAAGATGACCGACGATGATTTCAAACTGACCTCGGTAGAGCGGTATTCCGAAGCACCCCTCTGGTCGGGAATGGCCTCGGCAAGTGGTCTGATCTTCGAGTATGCCCGGCAGAAGCATCTGCCGACGGGCAGCCCCATGCCCACCGGGGAAGAAATCTTTGCGGCTTACAATGCCGGGGAGCCGGAAGCGCAGAAGGCTCTCAAGATCTTTGCCCGGCGGGTGGCCGTTGGCATCCTGAGCCTGCAGCATGTGCTGGATGTGGAAAAGGTGGCCATCGGCGGCGGTATCAGCGCAGCGGAGGCTCTGCTGCCTGCGATTCAGGCCGAGTTGGATTGGCTGTTTGAGCGCTGCACAGTCATGCCGGCGGTCAAGCCGGAGCTGGTGCGCTGCCGCTATGGCAACAATGCCAACCTGATCGGTGCCCTGAAGCTGTTCTTTGAACAGAACCCCGCCTGAACCAGAACAAAAATAGAATAGGAGTAGAAACTTATGAGCGTTTTCCGTGATGATTTCCTGTGGGGCGGTGCCTGTGCAGCCAACCAGTTCGAGGGCGCATGGGACGTGGATGGCAAAGGCCCCAGTGTCCCTGACCTGTGCACCAATGGCTCTCACACCAGCCCGAAATGGGTGACAACTGCTATCCGCTCCGACCGGCTGTATCCCAGCCATGAGGCCATCGACTTCTACCACCACTACGAGGAGGACATTGCTCTCTTCGCCGAGATGGGCTTCAAGACCTTCCGCACCTCCATCAACTGGACCCGCATTTTCCCCACCGGCATGGAGACTGAGCCGAACGAGAAGGGCCTTGAATTCTATGACAAGGTCTTTGACTGCTGCAAGAAGCACGGCATCGAGCCGCTGGTCACCATCAGCCACTATGAACTGCCCTATGCGCTGGTGGAAAAATACAACGGCTGGGCCAGCCGGGAACTCATCGAGTTCTATATGAATTACTGCAAGGCTATTTTTGAGCGGTACAAGGATAAGGTCAAGTACTGGCTGACCTTCAATGAGATCAACTGCGGCACCATGCCCATGGGCGCGATCCTGGAAACAGGCACCATCCGGGGCTTTGAAGGCCCTACCGACAAGGTGCCGGACAACAAGCAGGAGCGCTTTCAGGCGCTGCATCACCAGTTTGTGGCCAGTGCAGAGGCTGTCCGGTATGCCCACGACCACTACCCTCAGTTCAAAATGGGCTGCATGATCTGCTTTATCACCAGCTACGCACTGACCTGCGACCCGGCCGACGAGATCGCCAACCAGAAGGCCATGCAGATCAGCAACTGGTTCTGCTCTGATATGCATGTCCGCGGCGAGTATCCTTCTTACATGAAGCGCTATTTTGCCGAGAATAACATCACCATCCGGCAGGAGCCGGAGGATGCTGCCATCCTGAAGGCCGGTACTGTCGATTTCTACACCTTCAGCTACTATATGTCCAACTGCATCACCACCCACAAGGATGCCGATGATGTGGGCGGCAATATCATTGCTGGTAAGAAGAATCCTTACCTGAAAGCCTCCGACTGGGGCTGGCAGATCGATCCCATTGGTCTGCGCTACACCCTCAACGCGATCTACGACCGCTACCGCATTCCCCTGATGGTGGTGGAAAACGGCCTGGGCGCTTACGACAAGAAGGATGCCGACGGAAAGATCCACGACAGCTACCGCATCGACTACCTGCGCGCCCACATTGAGCAGATGGCCGAGGCTGTAAAGGACGGCGTGGATCTGATGGGCTACACCCCCTGGGGCTGCATCGATCTGGTGAGTGCCTCCACCGGTGAGATGGCAAAGCGCTACGGCTTCATCTACGTCAACAAGTTTGACGACGGCACGGGTGATCTGAGCCGCGAAAAGAAGGACAGCTTCTACTGGTATCAGAAGGTCATTGCCACCAACGGCGAAGATTTAGGATAACAAAAACAGACCTCCGGGTGCCATGTTTGCAGTACCGGGGGTCTGTCTTTTTGAAAGAAGGAGGTCATTTATGGAAAAGGAATTTTGCTGTGCGCCGGATTTTCCGGTGGTTCAGACAAATTACGGTCCGGTGCGGGGATATCGCTTCCGGGAGATCAGCAGCTTCAAGGGCATTCCGTATGGGCGGGCGGTGCGCTTCCATGCACCCCAGCCGCCCCAGCCTTGGGCAGAGCCGCTGGACGCTTCCAGTTACGGCTGCGTCTGCCCTCTGCTGAGCATTGACAAGCCCAGCGGCGAACTGCGTGTGCCCCACCGCTACTGGGTGCAGGATGAGGACTGCCTGAACCTGAACATCTGGACCCCGGCCTGCGATGCCCAAAAGCGGCCGGTGCTGGTCTGGCTCCATGGCGGCGGATTTTTTGCCGGCTCGTCCATTGAGCAGGTGGCCTACGAGGGCGGAAACATGGCGCGGGAAGGGGACTGCGTGGTGGTGTCACTGAACCACCGGCTGAACATCCTGGGCTACTTGGATCTCTCCGATTTTGGGGAGGAGTACGCAAACTCCGGCAATGCGGGTGGGGAGGATATCATCCTGGCACTGCGGTGGGTGCGGGACAATATTGCAGCGTTTGGCGGCGATCCCGGCTGCGTGACGGTATTCGGCCAGTCCGGCGGCGGTGCCAAAGTGACAACGCTGCTGCAGACCCCGGCAGCAGATGGCCTGTACCACAGGGCGATGATAATGAGTGGTGTGCTGGAAGGTTTGCTGAACGACAGTGTCGGCAGCGGCAGGGACTGTGTGCAGGCGCTGATGCAGGAGCTTGGCGTGCAGACAGCACAGCAGCTGGAAACTGTGCCCTACCACCAACTGGCGCAGGCTTACCGGAACGTCAGCCCGGCGCTGAAAGCAAAAGGCGCGAACGTGGGCCAAAGTCCCCACCCGAACCGCTTCTATCTTGGAGATCCGCTCCAAAACGGCAGTGGGTTTCGGCCCGAGACTGCAAACGTTCCGGTGCTGATCGGTACGGTTTATTCGGAGTTCTACGGTTTCTTTGATGGTCTGAAAGGAGTCAGTCCGGAGGAAGCAGTGGGTCTGTCTGCCGCAGAGACCCTGCGGAAGCAGTTCCGCACTGCCTACCCGCACCGCCCGGAGGAAGACCTGCTGCTGGCAGATACCAGCTTCCGCGCCCCCACGATCAAATATGTCCGGGAGCGTGCCATGGCGGGTGGAAAGGTGTACAGTTATCTGTTTGATCAGGACTTCCCTCTGATGGGGAAAAGTACCCCGTGGCACTGTGCGGATATCCCATTTGTGTTCCACAACACAGAGCTTGTGCCGGTGTGTGCCTTTGAGGGAGCAAAGCAGCTGGAAGCGAAAATTTTTGGCGCTGTGATGCAGTTTGCCCGTACCGGTGCGCCGGGCTGGGCTGCCAGTACAGAGGATGTGGAACAGACCATGCTTTTCGGCCCCCAAAGCCGTCTGGTGCAGAACCACGATCACGCACTGATCGAAGCATTGGCACCCTTCACAGATTTACGGATGAAAAAAGCGACCCGGGCAGGCGGACAGATCCAGCATTAAAAAGCGCTGTTCAATGTATTTTGCCGTGGAAAACAACAAGGGGCTTTTCAAGGGCAGCGGCAGTGACGATGTCCTGCAGGAAAAGTTTGCCCGGCAGCTGAAGTGGTGTACCGATGTCATGGATGTTTTTGCACCCTGAATGGGGCTGAAATTAAAAAATGCAGTACCTTCTCTGCGCTTTCTCGCATGGAAGGTACTGCATTTTTGCTTGCTGCCTTATCTGTGCGGAATGGATGCCGCACGCGGCATTCAAGGGTCAAACCGGTCTGCATTCTGTAATTGCCACTTGACCCAACCCGTGGTATAATGAAAGAATCGAATACTATGGGAACAAAGGACAGGGGTCAGAACAGAAAATGGCAAAACGAAAGCGAAAAACAACTGCAAAGCGCGCGTCTGCACGCAGAAAAAGCCGGGCCGAGGAGCGGATGCCGGCGGGGCTGGGCACCCTGTTTGTGGGGCTGCTGCTCATCGTGCTGGCGTTCGTGGAGGGGGACTCCGTCTGGAAGAGCGCCCACCAGATCCTATTCGGGCTGTTCGGCTGCGGCAGCTTTGTGCTGGGCGCGGCGGTGTGCTATCTGGCCATCCTCTACACCCGGGGGCAGGACCTGCTGATGCAGGTGTTCAAGCTGCTGCTGGGGCTGATCTTTGCCAGCGGCACGGTCATCGTGTTTTCGGATATCCCCGCCGACCTGACCGCTGCCCAGATGATCGCTGCCTGTTACCAGAACGGCGCAAACGCCTGGCTGGGCGGCGGCGTGCTGGGCACTCTGCTGGGCGGCAACCTGCTCCTGCTCTGCGGGCGGCCTGCGGCCAATCTGGTCATGGCGGTGCTGGCCCTGTGCGCCAGCCTGTATATTTTTGATATCACCCCTGCCGAGTGCTGGCAGTGGCTCTGCAATGTGGGCGGCGGCGTGCATGAAAAAGGCGTGGCGGTCTATGAACAGAACGCCGCCCGCCGTGCTGAGCGCCTTGCGGCCCGGCAGGCGGAAGAGGAGGACTGCGCCGAGGAGCCTGCGGATGATTACGATGATAATTTTGATGAGGAAGACGTGCCCGGCGGCATTCCGGTGCCCGGGTGGCTGTCCGGCGTGTTCAGCTGGGGCCACAAGGTGACCAAGGAGATGGAAGGCGAAGCGGAACCTGCTCCCGTGGACGATTCTCTGGGTTACGAGCCGCCTGCGCCGGTGGAGCCGGAACCGGCTCCCGCCCAGCCTGCCCCAGCCTTTGAGCCGGTCAAGGTGACCTCCAACCATCCCCGCGCGGCGTTTGATATTGATCTTGGGCCGGATACCTCTGTTTCCGAGGGCGGCAGCGAGCCCATTGAGCCCATCATCATCGGGCCGGGCGGCACCTTTGGGCAGGACCCGCTCCAAAAGGCCCCGCCCCGGGCCATCGTCAAACCGGTAGTGCCGGATGCCGTGGAGACTGCCGCCGAGGATTTCTTCGCGCCCGCCGGATCGCCTGCTCCGGCCCCGGTGGTGAACCCCACCGTGCCGCCTGCGGCCCCGGAAGCCCCTGCAGCTGCACCGGCAGAGCCCGTGCAGCCTGAGATGCCGGTGTTCCAGACCCCCACCCTGCCCACTACGGACGAGCCGGTGGTGCCGGTGCGGGTCAGCGCGGAAAACGCGGTGGCCATGCGCAGTGAGCCGGACGAGGACGGCTGGATCAGCATTACCAGCGAACCGGTGGAGGAAAAAGACCTGAACACGCTGGTGGCGGCCGCCATGGAAAAACCCGCCGCAGGCGAGCAGGCTGCCGCCACCGCCCCGGCCGAGGAGCCGGAGGTGGTGGAGACCTTCCAGTATCAGTACCCCAGCATCGAGCTGTTTGAAAAGTCTGCCGAGGAGGGTGACCCCGGTGCCCAGGACGAGCTGAAGGCCAACGCCCAGAAGCTGGTGGACACGCTGGAAAGCTTCGGCGTGCGCACCCGGGTGCTGGATATCTCCCGCGGGCCCTCTGTCACCCGATACGAACTGCAGCCCATGGCGGGTGTGAAGATCAGCCGCATCACCTCGCTGGCGGACGATATCGCCCTGAACCTCGCGGTGGCAGACGTGCGTATGGAAGCTCCCATCCCCGGCAAGCCCGCCGTGGGCATCGAGGTGCCCAACCACAAAAAGACCGCCGTTTCCATCCGCAGCATCTTTGAGAGCCAGAGTTTTCTGCGCATGACCTCGCCGCTGGGCATCGCCCTTGGCAAGGACATTGCCGGTGTAGCGCAGGTGACCGACCTGTGCAAGATGCCCCACCTGCTCATCGCGGGCAGCACCGGCAGCGGTAAATCCGTGTGCGTGAACAGCATCATCATGAGCCTGCTGTTCCGCTCCAGCCCGGAGGACGTGAAGCTGTTGCTCATCGACCCCAAGGTGGTGGAGCTGGCCGAGTATAACGGCATCCCCCACCTGCTGATGCCCGTTGTCACCGAGCCCCGCAAGGCCGCCGGTGCACTGGGCAGCGCGGTGCAGGAGATGGAGCGCCGCTACCGCCTGTTTGCGGAGAACAATGTGCGCGATATCAAGTCCTTCAACAAGCTGGCTGCCGAGCAGCCGGAGCTGGAAAAGATGCCCTACATCGCCATTATCATCGACGAGCTGGCCGATTTGATGATGGTGGTGGGTAAGGATGTGGAGGATTCCATCTGCCGCATCGCCCAGAAGGCCCGTGCCGCCGGTATGCACCTGATCGTTGCCACCCAGCGCCCCAGCGTGGACGTGATCACCGGCCTGATCAAGGCCAACATCCCCAGCCGCATCGCCTTTGCGGTGTCCAGTCAGGTGGACAGCCGCACCATTTTGGACGGTGCCGGCGCAGAAAAGCTGCTGGGTCAGGGCGATATGCTCTTTATGCCCGTGGGCGCACCCAAGCCCACCCGTATTCAGGGCACTTTTGTGCGGGATGAGGAGATCAGCCGTGTGCTGGACTTTATCAAATCCAGCGCCACCGTGCAGTACGACGAAGCCATGATCGAGGCCATGGAAAAGCACGCCATTCAGGACGGCAAAAAGGGCGGCGGCGGTGCCGACGCCGAAGAGGACGCAGGCTCCGACCCCATGTTCAAGCAGGCCGTGGACGTGGTCATCGACGCCGGTCAGGCCTCCACCAGCCTGCTGCAGCGCCGCTGCAAGCTGGGCTACGCCCGCGCCGCCCGCATCATGGACGAGATGGAACAAAAGAGCATCATCGGCCCCTACGAGGGTGCAAAGCCCCGCGCCGTGCTCATCAGCCGCCAGCAGTGGCTGGAAATGCAGATGAACCAACCGGAGGAATAATAAAGGAGCATTATGGAACATTCTACTCCCCAGATCTACACCGAATTTCTTCCCATCAGCCGGGCGGACATGGAAGCCCGGGGCTGGGAGCAGCTGGACTTTGTGGTGGTGGGCGGTGACGCCTATGTGGACCACCCCAGCTTTGGCACCGCCATCATCAGCCGCCTGCTGGAGGCCGAGGGCTACAAGGTGGGCGTGCTGGCCCAGCCCCGCTATACCGACTGCGAGGACTTCAAGCGGTTCGGCAAGCCGAAGTACGGCTTTTTCATCGGCGGCGGCAACGTGGACAGCATGGTCAGCCACTATTCCGTGGCAAAAATTCCCCGCGCCGAGGATGAATACTCCCCCGGTGGCAAGGCCGGTGCCCGCCCGGACCGCAGCGCCACCGTGTACACAAAGCTTGCCAAGCAGGCCTACCCCGACCTGCCGGTGATCTTAGGCGGTCTGGAAGCCAGCCTGCGCCGGTTTGCCCACTACGATTACTGGCTGGACACCGTGCTGCCCAGCATCGCAGAGGACTCCGGCGCGGATCTCATCAGCTTTGGCATGGGCGAGCACCAGACCGTGGAGATTGCCCGCCGTCTGGCCGCCGGGGAGCCGGTGGAGACCATCACGGACGTGAACGGCACCTGCTACCTGACCGATTTCGACCACCTGCCCCAGCGGTATGTGGAGTGCGCCGGTTTTAAAAAGGTGGCCAGCGATAAGACCGCCTACGCCAAGGCCTGCCGCATCCAGATGGATAATCAGGACGTGGTCAGCGGCCAGATCATCGTGCAGAAGCAGAGCGAAAAGTATCTGGTGCAGAACATCCCCGCAAAGCCGCTGGTGCGCGGAGAGCTGGACAAGGTCTACGCCCTGCCCTACACCCGCCGCTACCACCCCATCTACGAGAGCATGGGCGGCGTGCCCGCCATCCGCGAGGTGCAGTTCTCCATCATCCAGAACCGCGGCTGCTTCGGCGGCTGCAACTTCTGCGCCATCCAGCTGCATCAGGGGCGGCGGGTCACCAGCCGCAGCGCCGACAGCATCGTGGAGGAAGCCGAGCGCATGACCCACGAGCCGGATTTTAAGGGCTATATCCACGATGTGGGCGGCCCTACCGCAAACTTCCGCTTCCCCTCCTGCCGCGAGCAGATGCTGCGCGGCATGTGCACCGGCGGCAAGCACTGCCTTGCTCCCACCACCTGCTCCCACATGATCGTGGATCACAGCGACTACCTTAAAATTCTGCGCCGGGTGCGGGAACTGCCGGGCGTGAAAAAGGTGTTCATCCGCAGCGGCATCCGGTTCGACTACCTGATGGCTGACCCGGACGATACCTTCTTCAAGGAGCTGGTGGAGTACCATGTGTCCGGCCAGTTGAAGGTCGCCCCGGAGCACTGCGCCCCCAACACCCTTGCCTACATGGGCAAGCCCCCCATCGAGACCTTCAACAAGTTCAAGGATAAATTCTACGAGCTGAGTAAGAAGGCGGGCAAAAAGCAGTATCTGGTGCCCTACCTCATGTCCAGCCACCCGGGCAGTACTCTGAAGGACGCGGTCTATCTGGCCGAGTACCTTTATAAGAACCACATGCGCCCGGAGCAGGTGCAGGACTTCTACCCCACCCCCGGCACCGTGAGCACCTGTATGTTCTATACTGGGCTTGACCCCTACACCCTCAAGCCGGTGTTTGTAGAAAAGACCCCCGAGGGCAAGGCGTTGCAGCGCGCACTGCTGCAATACTACGAACCCCGCAACGCCGAAAAGGTGGTCAAGGCCTTGCAGCTGACCCACCGGGAGGACCTGATCCCCCTGCTTGTGCCCGCCGTCGGCCGCCGCGCCGTGCAGCGCACCGCCCGCCGGGCAGAGAGCGCCGAGGTGACCATCCACAACGATGGCACTTATACCGTACACCCCAGCCAGAAGGGACGCAGTACCGGCAAAAATGCCCGCGCTGCTGCCCCGGCAGGCCGTCAACCCAGCCCGGGCGCACGCTTTGCGCCCAACTCTGCGCCCGGCCACAAACCCAAGAATAATCAACAGAAAGAGAACGCAACGTGGAAAACCGGAAAGAAGAAAAAGTAACCCTACTCCCCCGCCGCCTGTTCCTGCGGCTGGCTGCACTGGCGCTGGCCGCTGTGCTGGCGCTGGGGCTTACCGCCTGTGACAGCCTGCCCGGCAGCGGCGGACACATCGTCAAGCCCTCCACCGGGACAAGTCAGCCCTTTGAGATGCACTTCATTGATGTAGGGCAGGCGCTGAGCGTATTGGTAGAGTGTGACGGACAGTTCATGCTCTACGATGGCGGCAATGTGGACGACGGCAGTCTGGTGGTTTCCTACCTGCAAAAGCAGGGGGTGGAGCAGCTGCAATATGTGTTCTGCTCCCACGCCCACGAGGACCATGTGGGCGGGCTTGCCGCTGTAATGGCAAAGTTCCCGGCGGGACACGCTTACAGCCCGGTGACCGAGAGCAGCACCAAATGCTTCAACGATTTTGTCAAGTACACCCAGCAGCAGGGTCTGCAGCTGGAAGTGCCCTCCGTGGGCACCGTCTGGCCGCTGGGCAGCGCCACTGTTACCCTGCTGGGCCCGGTAACGCAGTACAGCGAGACCAACAACACCTCTCTGGTGCTGCGCATCGACTACGGCGACACCAGCTTTCTGCTGACCGGCGACATGGAAAAGACCGCTGAGACCGACCTTGTGAACAGCGGTGCCAACCTGAAGGCCGATGTTTTACAGGTAGGGCACCACGGCTCCAGCACCAGCACCGGATACCTGTTTCTGAACGCTGTTCTGCCGGAAATGGGCGTCATCTCCTGCGGCGCAGGCAACAAGTACGGCCACCCCCACGAGGAGGCCCTGAGCATCCTGCGGGACGCAAAGGTGGACGTCTACCGCACCGACCTGCAGGGCACCATCACCATCGGCAGCGACGGCCAGAACTTCACCGTGGGCACCGAGCGCTTTGTGCCGGACAGCCAACTGAACCCCACCGACCCGTCGGCTTCCAGCACCGCGCAGCAGGCTTACATCGGCAACGTGAACAGCAAAAAGTTCCACCTGCCCACCTGCGCAAACCTGCCTGCGGAAAAGAACCAAGTCCTCTTTTCCAGCTATGACGAAGCCATTGCCGCAGGCTATACTCCCTGCGCAAGCTGCATCAAATAAAGCCATCCTTTCAAAATACCGGAGCGTCTGCGGATGCTCCGGTGTTTCTTTTTACACCGGGCAGCCCCTTGGGGATGCCTGAGGGAGTTCGTTCCCAAACTCCTCCCGTGAAAAAGGGGTTCTGAAAAGCCCGCAGGCTTTTCAGAACCCCAAATTAAAAATCTATTTTCCGCTGCAACGACGACGACCGCCGCCAGTGGCGGAAACAGGGAGGAGTTGTTGGGGCAGC
>OMDE01000550.1_pt1 | contig 11453 bp, 6 predicted proteins | sample 1645171 | NCBI WGS metagenome assembly OMDE01 (sample SAMEA103958129, study PRJEB25191) | human gut metagenome
GTATGCCGGGTTCGGATTCGTATTCTAACAGGGATGTATCAAAATACACAATCACCATAGGATTATACAGATTTTATTTTTCAGTTAAAAGAACAGAAGAACAAGAGAGAGAAATATGTTCTTTTGTTCTTCTGTCTAAAACTTACCCCAATCTGTATGATTCTGTGGTGAGTTATGATACCTTCGTTATTTATTCAGCTTCCATTCGCTTCCGTCCTTACCGTCCTTAATCTCGAAACCGAGCGCGGTGAGTTCATTGCGGATTTTGTCGGATGTAGCCCAATCTTTGTTGGCTTTTGCCTTTGAACGCTCTTCCAATAGCATGTCCACTACTTTGCCGAAGGCGGCTTCACGCTCTTCGTTGGAGGCGTTGTCTTCTTGTAATCCTAAGATGTCGAAGCAGAAGAGGTGGAAGGTTTCCTTCAATTCTTTCAGGTCTTCGGCTGTGATGGAATCGTTTCCAGCTAGGATATTGTTTACCATCTTGGCGCCGTCGAAGAGGTGGGCGATGACAATCGGTGAGTTCAAGTCATCATTCATGGCTGTATAACACTTTTCACGCAAGTCTTTTACCCCCTCTATGCCGGTGGTTTGTGTTGCCGGAGTGATGCGTTCAAGACCTTTCACAGCTTCTGTCAGCCGTTCCAATCCTTTTTCGGCTGCTTGTAATGCTTCGTTACTGAAGTCCACTGTACTGCGGTAATGTGCCTGAAGGATGAAGAAACGGATGGTCATGGGGCTGTAGGCTTGGGTCAGTAACTTGTGGGTACCGTGGAAGAACTCATCCAAGTTAATGAAGTTGCCGTATGATTTTCCCATCTTCTGTCCATTAATGGTAATCATGTTGTTGTGCATCCAATAGTGAACCATGTCATCTCCTTGTGAAGCCACGCTTTGTGCGATTTCACATTCGTGGTGTGGGAAAATTAAGTCCATTCCCCCTCCGTGAATATCGAAATGCTCGCCCAGGTATTTCTTACCCATTGCGGTACATTCACAATGCCAACCGGGGAATCCGTTACTCCACGGGCTGGGCCAGCGCATGATATGTTCGGGTTGTGCACATTTCCACAGGGCGAAATCGGCAGGATTGCGCTTCTCGCTTTGACCGTCCAGTTCGCGGGTGGTGTTTAGCACATCGTCCAGGTTGCGGCCGGACAGTTTGCCGTAATGATGGTCTTTGTTGTATTTTGCTACATCGAAATAAACGGAACCTTCACTTTCGTAGGCATATCCGTTCTTCAATATCTCCTTTACAAGTTCTATCTGTTCGATGATGTGGCCGCTGGCATGTGGCTCGATACTGGGAGACAGCACATTCAATGCATCCATCGCCTTATGATAGCGGTTGATGTAGTACTGTGCCACTTCCATTGGTTCCAGTTGTTCCAGACGGGCTTTTTTCGCAATCTTGTCTTCACCTTCGTCGGCATCGTGCTCCAGATGGCCCACGTCGGTGATGTTGCGCACGTAGCGCACCTTGTAGCCCAGCGACTTGAGGTAGCGGAACAGCAGGTCGAAGGTCACGGCCGGGCGGGCATGGCCCAGGTGGGGGTCGCCGTAGACCGTCGGGCCGCAGACGTACATCCCCACGCGCCCGGGGGTCAGGGGCTCGAACTCCTCCTTGCGGCGGGTGAGCGTATTGTAAAGCACGAGTTTCGTCTCCATAGTCATGATTGTTTTTCCTGCAAAATTAACAAATTTCATCGACATGCGCCCCATTTCGGGAAATAATCCTACCTTTGCCGCACACAAAACCGCCGCGGCGGAGCCCGCCCGGGCTTCGGTCCGCACCCGCGGCGGGGAGGGCGCAGTGCGACGGATGCCGCGCACCCCGACCCGAAGTGCGGCCCGCAGGCCGCACGAACCGGATGCCGACCGTCCGGTCCCGAACCAAACACGACACTTGCAACGATGACATTTCAGGAACTGAATCTGACGGAACCCCTGCTGCGGGCCGTCACGGAGAAGGGCTACCAGACCCCCACGCCGATCCAGCAGCAGGCCATCCCGCCCGCCCTGGCGGGGCGCGACCTTCTGGGCTGCGCTCAGACCGGCACGGGCAAGACGGCGGCCTTCACGCTGCCGATCCTCCAGCATCTGGCCGCCGAGCCGGTCCGCGGCCGACGGCCCGTCCGGGCGCTGGTGCTTACGCCGACGCGCGAGCTGGCCATCCAGATCGACGACTGCTGCCGCGACTATGCACGCCACACGGCCGTGCGCCACGCCGTCATCTTCGGCGGCGTGAGCCAGCGCCCGCAGGTCGAGGAGCTCGCCCGCGGCGTCGACCTGCTCATCGCCACGCCGGGACGCCTGCTCGACCTGATCGGGCAGGGCTTCATCTCGCTCGACGCCGTGCGCCACTTCGTCCTCGACGAGGCCGACCGCATGCTCGACATGGGCTTCATCCACGACATCCGCCGCATCCTGCCCCTGCTGCCCGCCCGGCGGCAGACGCTCCTCTTCTCGGCGACGATGCCTCCGGAGATCGAGCGGCTGGCCGCGACGATTCTGCACGATCCCGTGCACATCACCGTCACGCCCCCGGCCTCGGTCGTCGAGACCATCCGCCAGCAGGTCCTCTTCGTCGAGAAGGCCGACAAGCGCGAGCGGCTCACCGAGCTGCTGCACGAGCGCAGCGAGGAGTCCGTGCTGGTCTTCTCGCGCACGAAACACGGCGCCGACCGCATCGCCCGCCAACTCACACGGGCGGGCATCGAGGCGCGGGCGATCCACGGCGACAAGTCGCAGGGAGCGCGCGAACGGGCCCTGGGCGACTTCCGCACGGGGGCCTGCCGCGTGCTGATCGCCACCGACATCGCGGCGCGCGGCATCGACATCCGCGAGCTGCCGCTCGTGGTGAACTTCGACCTGCCGGAGGTGGCCGAGACCTACGTCCACCGCATCGGCCGCACGGGCCGCGCCGGATCGGCCGGCCAGGCCCTCTCGTTCTGCGCTCCGGAGGAACGCGAGCTGCTCGACGCCATCCTGAAGCTCACGGGCCTCATGCTCGCCGAACAGTCCGACGGCACCTTCCTGCTCGAAGCGCAGCCCGCCGCACCGGCCAAAGCGGCAAAGGCCTCCGGCCCGGCCAAAGCGGCGAAAAACGGCCGCGGCGGAAAGACTGCGGCCCCGGCCGCACACCCGCACGCTATCCGCCCCGCCGCCGTGCGGACAGCAAAGGCTCCGGCAGCCGGCACGGCCGCCGACGCCAACCGTCCGGACCCCGCCGCCGGAAAAACGCAGAAACGCTCCGCCGGCAGGCACCCCGCAGACACCGACAGGCAGCCCGCCGCCGCGAAAGGCAACCACCCCGCCGCCGCAAGGCAGCCCAACCGCTCCGAAACCGCCGCCGCAAGGCGTCCGGACCGCGTCGTGGAAACGGCTGCCGCCGAATCGCCGGCGCAGGCCCCGCACCGCCGCCGTCACCGCCGCCGTGCCGGACGCGGCGCAAGGCAATGAACGAAACGGCTCTCTTCGCGTCATTAACGGATAATAAGGATTGCATTTCCCCGTTAAATGATTAATTTTGCACGACAAACCGCGAATACACCGAAAAACATGACATTTTTCAAACGCTGGAACAACCTCGTCGGATGGGCCGTCTTCGCCGTGGCGGCGATCGTCTATCTGATGACCATGGAGCCGGTTTCGAGCCTCTGGGACTGCTCGGAATTCATCGCCACCTCCTACAAGCTCGAGGTCGGACACCCGCCCGGAGCTCCGCTCTTCATGATGCTGGCACGCCTGGCCACCCTCTTTGCCTTCGGCAACCCCGACTACGTGGGCATCGCCGTCAACGCGATGAACTCGCTGGCCAGCGCCTTCTGCATCCTCTTCCTCTTCTGGACGATCACCCACCTGGCACGCCGGCTCGTCACGCGCAACGGCGCCGAACTGACCCGGGCCAACACCTGGGCGATCCTCGGCGCGGGAGCCGTCGGCGCCCTGGCCTACACCTTCACCGACACCTTCTGGTTCTCGGCCATCGAGGGCGAGGTCTACGCCCTCTCGTCGATGTTCACGGCGCTGGTCGTATGGCTCATGCTCAAGTGGGAGGAGCAGGCCGACGAGCCCCATGCGTCGCGCTGGATCGTGCTGATCGCCTACCTGATGGGCCTCTCGATCGGCGTCCACATCCTCAACCTGCTGACCATCCCGGCGCTCGTCTTCATCTACTACTTCCGCAAGACGCAGCAGGTGACCGCCAAAGGGGTTATCCTGGCCACGCTCGCCGCCGGGGCGATCCTCGTCTTCGTCAACAACATCATCATCCCCTACACGGTCTACGCCGGGGCGATGGTCGACCTCTTCTTCGTCAACACGCTCGGACTGCCCGTCAACTCGGGTATGGTTGTCTTCTCGCTGGCGCTGATCCTCGGGCTGGGCTGGGGTGCCTGGTACTTCCACCGCAAGGGGCGCGTCGTGCTGAACTTCATCCTGCTGTCGACGACCATGGTGCTCGTCGGCTACTCCTCCTACGCCTCGGTGACGATCCGCGCCGCGGCCAACCCGCCGATGAACTCCAACAACCCCGACAACCCCTTCGCGCTGCTGTCGCTGCTCAACCGCGACCAGTACGGCGACCGCCCGCTGCTCTATGGACCCTACTACTCGGCGCCGATCGACGGCTTCCGACAGAAGCAGTCCTACTACCTCGACGAGGACGGCCGCTACAAGTCGGTTTCGACCATCTCGGGATACACCTACTCGCCGGAGTTCATGCACCTCTTCCCGCGCATGTGGAACCACGCCAAGAGCGAGAACGAATACATGCAGTGGGCCGCCTACCGCACCAAGACCGAGGTGCAGCGTGACGAGAACGGCGAGATCATCCGCGACGAGGCGGGCCGCCCGGTACGCGCCGAGGTGCTCGACTTCGGCCGCAAGCGGGTCTACGACACGGGCTACGGCGAGATGCGCACGGTCGTCGAACCGACCTTCGCCGAGAACCTCAACTTCTTCCTCAACTACCAGCTCTCGTACATGTACTGGCGCTACTTCCTGTGGAACTTCGTGGGGCGCCAGAGCGACATCCAGCCCTCGCGCGTGAAGATTTCGGACGGCAACTGGCTCTCGGGCATCAAGTGGATCGACGAGCGGGCCCTCGGCCCGCAGGAGGACCTGCCGCGCGAGATCGCCGAGAACAAGGGGCGCAACACCTACTACTTCCTCCCCTTCCTGCTGGGTCTGATCGGCCTCATCTACCAGCTCAACCGCGACCAGCGCAACTTCTCGATCGTCATGTGGCTCTTCATCATGACGGGCATCGCACTGGTGGTCTACTTCAACACCTCGCCGGGCGAGCCGCGCGAACGCGACTACGTCTACGCCGGATCGTTCTACGCCTTCGCCATCTGGATCGGCTTCGGCGTGCTGGCCCTGCGCGACCTGTTCGCGTGGCTCACGCGCCGCAACACCGTCGCCACGGCGGCCGTCGCCACGCTCGTCGGCCTGGGCGTCCCGACGATCCTCGCCGCCCAGAACTGGGACGACCACGACCGCTCGCACCGCTACATGGCGCGCGACATCGGCTGGAACTACCTCATGTCGACGCTCCCGAACTCGATCATCCTCAACTACGGCGACAACGACACCTTCCCGCTGTGGAACAACCAGGAGGTCTACAACGTGCGGCCCGACGTGCGCATCATGAACACTTCGTACCTCGGCGGCGAGTGGTACATCGACGAGATGAAGACCCGGGCCAACGAGGCCGCCGGCGTCCCCTTCTCGCTGCCCAAAAGCAAGTACACCTTCGTCAACGACCTCGTGCCGATCTACGAGCGCACGGACCGCACGCTCGACATCAGGGAGGTGATCGACTTCGTGCGCAGCAAAGATCCCCGCTCGAAGGTGCGCCTCGACAACGGCACGCCCGAGGGTGAGCTGGCCGACTTCATCCCGACCAAGCGCATCGCCCTGCCCGTGAACAAGGAGAACGCCATCGCCTCGGGCATCGTGGCCGAGAAGGACCGCGACCTGATCGTCGATACGGTCTACCTCGAGCTCAAGCGCAACTCGCTGGACAAGAGCCAGCTGATGATTCTCGACATGCTGGCCAACTTCGACTGGAAGCGCCCGATCTACCTCACGCAGGTCTACATCATGCAGGACCTCGGGCTGCTCGACTACCTCCAGTTCGACGGCTACGCCTACCGCTTCGTGCCGATCCGCACCCCGGCGACCAACCCGTGGGAGATCGGCCGCATCGACCCGGACTATGCGGCGCCGCTGCTCAGGGATACCTTCCGCTACGGCAACCTGGCCGACCCGCGCGTCTACGCCGACTACTTCATCCAGTACAACCTGAGCGCCTCGCACGCACGCGAAGCCTTTGCCCGCGTGGCGAAGGAGCTGCTGCGGCAGAACCGCGGCGAGGAGGCCGTCGAGCTGCTCGACCTCGGGCTGGAGCGGCTGCCGTCGAGCCAGATCCGCTTCACCGACGGCAACACCTTCCCCTTCCTCGAGGCCTACTACGCCGCCTCGGCGCTCGGCATCGAGGGGGCGGCCGAGAAGGGCGACGCCCTGATGCGGGAGTACACGCAGACGCTCATCGAATACATCGACTACTACCTGCGCTTCGACGGCGTGCTGGGAGACATGGTGACGCCGCTCTTCGACGAGAAGCTCGACCAGCTGGGCGACGCCTACTACCTGGCCGTCTATGCCGGACGCCGCGACGTAGTCGACGAGATCAACGACTTCTACCGCTCGCTGGGCATTCCCGAGGTTCTGAAAAATCTTGCGGTCAAAAAAAGCGGACTTATTCTTGTTACGGGACCTACGGGCAGCGGTAAAACGACAACGCTCGCAAGCATCGTCAATTATCTCAACCGCGTCATTACGGCGCACATCATCACAATCGAAGACCCTATCGAATATACTTATACGTCCAACCGTTGCGTGATCACGCAAAGGGAAATCGGGCGCGACGCAAGCGATTATCCGCGCGCACTCCGCGCCTCGCTTCGTCAGGATCCCGACGTAATTATGCTGGGCGAAATGCGCGACCTTGAAAGTATCCGCACCGCGCTCACCGCCGCAGAAACGGGACACCTTGTTTTGTCAACCCTGCATACGACGGGCGCGTGCAACTCGATTGACCGTATCATCGACGTGTTCCCCGCGGATCAGCAACAACAAATCCGCGTGCAGCTTTCAATGGTGCTTCTCGGCGTAGTGTCGCAACAACTTGTCCCCAACGTGAAGGGCGGAAGGTCGCTTGCAACCGAAGTTATGATTTGCAACGGCGCAATTAAGAATATTATCCGCGAAGGGAAAAACTACCAACTTCAAAACACAATGATGACAAGCCGCAACGCCGGTATGTACAGCATGGAACAGTGTCTTGAAGCAATGTACCGTCAGGGTATCATCAGCGCGGAAAATTATCAGCTTTATACCCCCGCAAGCGCGGCAACCAACGTCAGATAATACAGGGCGTCGCCCTTAAAAAGGAAAATAAGGATAAATTATGGGATTTGATTCAATAAGAGAAAACAAACGCGAAAGCGCAACCTTTATGGCAGAGCATATCGAGAAAGTCATCAAAACTTTCGGAAAACGCTCGGCGGGAAGCGAAGGCGAGAAAAAAGCCGCCGAATATATGGGCGAACTTTTGAAACCTTATGCCGACGACATCAGGCTTGAACCGTTTCCCGTGTACCCCGCCGCGTTCATGGGCTGGATATACATCAGCGTGTCGCTGTATCTTATCGCGCTTGCGGCGTACTTTTTCCAACCCGTCGCGTCGTTGGTGCTTTTCGTCGTCGCGACCGCGCTTATGGTTGGCGAATTCGTAATGTACAAGCAGGTTGTCGATAAACTTTTCGTCAAAAAGACTTCGCACAATCTTTACGCCGTCAAACACCCGACGGGCGAAGTCCATCGCCGCATTATTTTCAGCGGACACGTTGACGCCGCGCACGAGTGGACTTTCAACTATCACCTTGGCGGAAAGGGCTATATCGCCCACGTCATCACGAGTTTTATCGGCGTGTTTTATTTCTTCATCGCGATTATTCTTTGCATTGCGAACAAATATTCGCAGACGCCGTTTCTCGCGGCAAACGTCGCAAATATTCTGGGATACGTTTGTCTTGCGTTCGTTCCGCTTTGGATTGCAATGTACTTTATGTGGAACGAGAAAATCGTCGTCGACGGCGCAAACGACGACCTTACGGGTTGTTTTATGAGCATTGCCGTCTTAAAGGCGTTGAAAGATCAGAACGTAAACCTTGAAAATACCGAAGTCGGCGTGCTTATCACGGGCAGTGAAGAAGCGGGGCTTCGCGGCGCAAAGGCGTTCACAAAAGCGCACGCAAAGGAATTCGACGACGTCGAAACGCTGATTTTTGCAATCGACACTATCCGCGACGCAAAGTTTTTGGGCGTCAACGTCAACGACCTTAACAATACCGTGCCGTCCGACCCGCACGCAATCGACTTGTTCTTCAATGCCGGTGCGGAACTTGGAATTCCCGTGCAGAAAATCGGCGTACCGTTCGGCGCGACCGACAGCGCGGCGTTCAATCAGGGCGGTATGAAAGCCGTCGGCATCACCGCGATGAACCATAACCTTGAAGATTATTATCACACCCGCAAGGACACCTTTGACAATCTTGACGAAGAAAGTCTTGCGACGTGTTTCGAGGTGGCGGTTAAGGCATTGGAAAACTTCGACTCTGGTTTGTAAGACGTACGGCACGCACCTTTTCGGCTACGTGGTTGACTTTTCGTCAGTTACGTACGCTAAAAGTACGCGCCTTCCTCAAATCAACCCAGTTGCCGAAAATCTACGCACCGTACGCCTTACAAATGTTCCATCTGCGTTATCGGCAAAACCATATTAAGGGCGTGGGTAATGTCAGTTACGTACGGGAAGTACGCACTTGCGGCTTAACGACTTATTGACATAAGGCGCAAGACGGAATACGTTACATTGTTTCTGAGCAATTTGTGCTTAGTATATATTATAAGAGGTGAATTATGAGTACGCAAATCGAAGTAAAAGAGCCGATTAAACTTTTGAATAAAGACGGCTCGCTGACTCAGCCCGGCTGGGCAAGACGCAATATTATCGAGTACAACCGCGAAGACATCAGAGCGTCGAAATGGACGGTGAAAGAGTGGGACTTTTATCAGGTCGGTTGCAAAGATTTCATCGTGCAGCTTAACTTTTTCAATATTTCGCTGGCGTCTGCCGCGACAATCGGTTACGTCAACCTGAAAACCGGCGAAGTCGTCAACGACATGATTCTGGACCTTGCGACGGCAAACAAATTCCCAGTCAACAGAAACGGCGAAGAGCCTTATACGTTTGAACGCAAAAAGGGCAAAAAGGTTTTAAGGTTCGAGGTTACCAAGGAAAAACGCCACCTTTACTGGAAGAGTCCGAAAATCGAGTGCGACTTCTGGGCGGACAACTACACGGGCGAGAGCATCGTCATTATGAATCCGTTTGAAAAGCACGCAAATCACTTCTTCTTTACCGAAAAAATCAACTGCATGCCCACGCGCGGATTTGTGAAAATCGGCAGCGAAGTCATCGACGGCAACCGCGATGATTTGTTCACGGTGCTTGACTGGGGACGCGGCGTATGGGATCATAAAAACTACTGGTTCTGGGGCAACGGCACGACGTATATCGACGGCAAGTTGTTCGGCTTTGAAATCACCTGGGGCATCGGCGCGCCCGAAAAAGGACGCGAAACCGCGATCATGTACGACGGCAAGTGCCATAAACTCGGCGAAGTATATCTTGAATATCAGCCCGACAAACGCTGGATGGATCCGTGGAAATTCCACGAAGAAAACGGCAGGTTCGAGTTGACCATGACGCCGTTTTACGACAATCACAACGGCGTAATGCTTCCCAACGTCGGCATGCTTACTCATCAGGTGCACGGGCTTTGGAACGGCACGGTTACGCTTGACGACGGCACGGTGCTTGAAATCAAAGATATGTACGCATTCTGCGAAAAAGTTTACAATAAGTGGTAAAACTCAATATGCCGAAAGCGACAGCGTTTTTGCTGTCGCTTTTTAGGCTTAGGAAAGTATGGTTAAATGGAAGGGCGCACTGTTTATAATCGTGACGGTAATCGTCGCGCTTTTGTTATCCGTCGGCGCGGACGTGCTTTACGGATACGTCGCCACGACCAAAATCGAGCCGCCGACCGTCGCGCACGCAAACTTTGAATATAAGGCGGAAAACGAGTATCTCGGCAACAAGATATATGACGAAGACGGCGTGTTGAAATCTGCTTTCGACGTAAGGAAGATTTTGTCGCTGTCGGCAGAAGACGACCTTAAAGTGTCGATAAACGGCGTTTCAAACGGCGATTTTGTCGATTTTGCGGACGTGGACGCGTCGGAAGTCACGATAAGCGTGAACGGAAGAAACGTGCGGCTCGTCGACGGCGTCAACGTGAGAAGCGCGGCGGATTTTTTGTATGACAAAAGCAAGTATTCTTATTTGTCGAACAACCTTGTGCTGCAAAACGATATTGACCTGAATTTGCTTCCCGAAGAATCGAGGGACGTCACTTTCAAAATGAAGCGCGATATTTTCGGCAACGGCAAAAGCATAATTTCGGCAAAACGGACGGGTGCAAAAGCCAGGTACTTCGGCGTAAGCATAAGGTTTATCGGATACGGGCAGAACGTTGTCGACACGCGCTTTTCGGGAAAAACGGTAAGTGCCGGCGAAGAAGTCGTACTTGACGATTTTTTGTATTGCGGCATACCCGTCGAGATCGGCAACGGCAAAAAAAGCGACGCGAAATTTGTCGAAAAAACAAAAGCGACTTTCACGAATTGCGTGTTTGAAAATTCTTATCGCAACGTGGCGATCAGTCGCTCCGACGTCGAATTTGTGAGATGCGTTTTCAACAACGCCGCCGAAGCGAACGTGTCGCTCAAAACCACGACGGGCAACAATTCGACGCTGACGTTCAAAGATTCCGTCATCGCAAACTCCAACGTTGCCGGCATTATGAACTGGTGCGACGAAATCGTGGAAGAATCGTCATATTGCACGATAAATATTCTCAATACAAAGTTTTATTGCTGGAAATCGTCCGACAACGCGCGCGTTATGGTGGAAGACGGCAACGGCGACTTTTACAAAACCGTAAACTCGGTTTTCCAGGCGGTAATTAACAACGGTAATGCCAAGAAAAATCTTGTCGAATGCAACGGAAAATACTACTTTTCGTCGTCGATTTTCGTGATTTGCTCAAAAAGCGGCGGGAAAAACGCGGCGAAACTCAACGGGCTTTACGAAAACCACCTGCAAAAAATCACAGTACCCGAAAACAGCATCGTTTCGGCGTTTTTGTCGGTTGCAAATGTTTACGGATACGCCGACGCTTCGTTCATTGCGCCCGACGAAAAACCGCAATATCGTCATTGACGTAAAAACTTGCGTCTTTTTTTAACGTCGCTTT
>OMDE01000552.1_pt1 | contig 11433 bp, 8 predicted proteins | sample 1645171 | NCBI WGS metagenome assembly OMDE01 (sample SAMEA103958129, study PRJEB25191) | human gut metagenome
ATCTGTTCCCGCAGTACACGGCCTTACAGAACGTGATGCTGGCAGGAGAACTGCTGGCAAAGGAACGCCCGGAGTATCAGGCGAATAAAAAGGCCATCCACGCGGAGCTGGAACAGCAGGCGAGAGAACTGCTGGCGCAGATGGGCCTTTCGGAGCGGGCCGGCCACTACCCGCATCAGCTCTCCGGCGGCCAGCAGCAGCGTGTGGCCATTGCCCGCGCGCTGGCGCTTCACCCGGATATCCTTTGCTTTGATGAGCCCACCAGCGCCCTTGACCCGGAGCTGACCGGTGAGGTGCTGAAGGTCCTGCGTGATCTTGCTGACCGCAAGACCACGATGATCATTGTCACCCATGAGATGCACTTTGCACGCGATGTGGCCGACCGCATCCTGTTCATGGATGGCGGCGTGGTCGTGGAAGAAGGCCCGGCCAAACAGCTCATCGACCACCCCCGGGAAGAGCGTACCAGACAGTTCCTCGCACATTATTCAGAATGACCCGAACCGCTCCGGCGTGCAGAAACGCGCGCCGGGGCGGTTGCTGTACAGAGCAGGTTTGGGCTGCTCAGGACGAATATGGTGTGGCTGCGGCGATCATCTCGAAGGATGATACGCCGCTGAGCATTCCGGATGAGGAGACCCCGCCTTCGGGCCATGCCGGAACGGGTTTCTGGAGCATTCTGTTCCAGCTGCCGAAGCATCTGGCCGGGAAGCACTGAAAAATTTGAAAAAACCTCTTGAAAATTCATCGCAACCTGATATAATACCCACATGAACAAAAACGTCCTGCCCATTGCGCGGCAGGGCGTTTTTGTCGGAAAAAATTCGTGTTATAAGGTCTGTGATGCTTTCCCAAGGAGGAACGTGCGTATGACGAAAGATATGACGCAGGGCAGCCCGCTCAAGCTGATCCTTGCCTTTGCGGTGCCGCTGATGCTGGGCAGCCTGTTCCAGCAGTTCTATAATCTGGCGGATACCATCATCGTGGGCCGCTTTGTGGGCGTGGAAGCCTTGGCGGCAGTCGGCAGTGTGGGCGGTCTGAACTATCTGGTGCTGGGCTTTGTCAATGGCATTGCCTGCGGCTTCTCCATCCCCATCTCGTGGACATTCGGTGCGAAAGACTATGTGGAGATGCGCCGCTACACCGCCAATGCCGTCTGGCTGAGTGTCTTTTTTGCCGCAGTGCTTACCGTGGTCACGGTGGCCATGACCCGTTTCATTCTGGTCTGGACCAATACCCCGGACAACATCATCGATCTGGCGGACATCTACATCCGCACCATCTTTATCGGCATCCCGTTTACGCTGCTGTACAACATGACCAGCGCCCTGATGCGCGCTCTGGGCGACAGCAAGCGGCCCCTGTACTTCCTGCTGGTGGCAAGCTTTCTGAACATCGGGCTGGACCTGCTCTGCATCATCACCTTTAAGATGGGCGTGTTCGGTGCAGCATTCGCCACCGTGTTCAGCCAGGCAGTAGCCGGTCTGGGCAGCCTGTGGTACATCCTCAAGCATTATAATGAGCTGCGCTGGAACAAAGAAGAAAGCCGCCTGAGCAGACAGCACTGTGTCAAGCTGTGCGGCATGGGCATCCCCATGGGTCTGCAGTGCAGCATCACGGCCATCGGTTCCGTTGTGCTGCAGGGTGCAGTCAATGGTTTGGGCAGTGACATCGTGGCAGCACAGACTGCAGGCGGCAAGGCGGCACAGTTCCTGTCCGTCCCGCTGGAGAGCATTGGCACGGCCATGACCACCTACGCCAGCCAGAACATGGGTGCCCACGACCTGAACCGTGTGAACAAGGGCGTGAACACCGCCCTGGGCATCGGCTGCGTGTACAGTGTGGCATCCTTCCTGATCCTGCGCGTGCTGGATAAGGCTTTGATCGGCCTGTTCCTTGAGAGCAGCCAGACCGAGATCATGGCCAACGCCCAGAGCTTCATCTTCTGGAACAGCGTGTTCTATATCCCGCTGGCGGTCCTTATCATTTACCGCTACACCATTCAGGGTCTGGGGCACTCCGGCCTTGCCATGTTTGCCGGTGTGGCTGAGATGATCGCCCGCGCCATGGTGGGCTTCTGGTTCGTGCCGCTGTGGGGCTACTTTGCCGCCTGCATCGCAAGCCCGGTGGCATGGCTCTTTGCCTGCTTCTTCCTGATCCCGGCCTATTTTGTGGTGTTCCGCAGACTGCAAAAGGAAAAGCAGCAGGAAGCCGCCGCAAAGGTGCAGTAAGGGTTCATAAAAAATGCTTTTTCTTTTCGCCCTTTCATGCTATAATAAAAATTAAATACGGCTTTTGCCGTAACAGGGCAGGGGTTATAAGTCTTTGAAAAGCTGTCGCCGCAGGCGACTGATGAGGGTGCTGTTGCCAAGAAATACCCCTCATCCGGTGCTGTGCGCCACCTTCCCCCCAAGGGGTGAAGGCTAAGGGGACGGCTGTTTTCGGGATGAATAGCCGCACTGCCGGGGCAATGCCCGCAATTGCGGCGGGCGGGAAAATACAAAAAGAGAGGCGAATCGAGATGTTGGATATGATCAAATGCAGCACCGGCGGTGCGTACTATGCGCGCGGAGAGTGGGTGCCCGCAGATGGCAATGCACCCGCAGCACTGGCAGCAAAGGGCTTTGATGCCGCTGCCGTTGCCGCGGCTAAGACCGGTACCATGGCCTACAATATTATGCAGGCACACAACACCAGCGGCGATGCCGAGAACCTGAAGATCAAGTTTGATGCCATGGCAAGCCATGACATCACCTTTGTGGGCATTATCCAGACCGCCCGTGCTTCCGGGCTGGAAAAGTTCCCCATTCCTTATGTGCTTACCAACTGCCACAACAGCCTGTGCGCTGTGGGCGGCACCATTAACGAGGACGACCACCGCTTTGGCCTGTCCGCCGCCAAAAAGTACGGCGGTATCTTTGTGCCCCCGCACATGGCAGTCATCCACCAGTATATGCGCGAGCGCTTTGCCGGCTGCGGCAAAATGATCCTTGGCTCGGACTCCCACACCCGCTACGGCGCACTGGGCACCATGGCTATCGGTGAAGGCGGCGGCGAGCTGGCAAAGCAGCTGCTGGGCCGCACCTATGATGTTGCCCGCCCTGGTGTGGTGGCCATCTACCTGACCGGCAGTCTGCCGGCGGGCTGCGGCCCCCACGATGTAGCCATTGCCCTTGTGGGCAAGCTGTTCAAGAGCGGCTACGTCAAAAACAAGGTCATGGAGTTCGTGGGCCCCGGCATTGCTTCCCTGCGGCAGGATACCCGCAACGCCATTGATGCCATGACCACCGAGACCACCTGTCTGTCCTCCATCTGGGAGACCGACGAAGTCACTCAGCGTTTTCTGGCAGTGCATGGCCGTGCAGCGGACTACAAAAAGCTGACACCGGCAGACCTTGCCTACTACGATGGCGTGGTGGAGGTGGATCTTTCTGCCATCCGTCCCATGATCGCCCTACCCATGCACCCCTCCAACGCCTTTACCATTGAGGAGCTGAACGCAAATCTGGAGGACATCCTCCACGCCTGCGAGCAGGATGTGCAGAAGCTGATCGGCCGCAAGGATGTGCAGCTGGATCTGTGCAGCAAGATCGAAAACGGCAAGCTGCGTGTGGATCAGGGCGTCATTGCAGGCTGCGCAGGCGGTCTGTACGACAGCATCTACGAGGCTGCTTCCATCCTCAAGGGTCATACCGGCGGCTGCGGCGACTACGCCTTGAGCGTTTACCCCGGCAGTCAGCCCATCATGATGGAACTGGTGCGCACCGGCGTCATCGGCGAGCTGATGGCCAGCGGCGCTACCATCCGCACCGCCTTCTGCGGCCCCTGCTTCGGCGCAGGCGATGTGCCCGCCAACGGTGCACTGTCCATCCGTCACACCACCCGCAACTTCCCCAGCCGCGAGGGCTCCAAGCCCGGCAGCGGCCAGCTGGCCGGTGTGGCACTGATGGATGCCCGCAGCATTGCAGCCACCACCGCAAACGGCGGCATCCTGACCCCCGCCACCGACATTGATTATGATCCCACCGTGCCGGAGTACCAGTACGATGCTTCCAGCTACGACACCCGCGTGTATCAGGGCTTCGGCAAAGGCGATTACGATGCCCTGCTCAAGTTTGGCCCCAACATCAAGGACTGGCCGGAAATCGCACCACTGGGCGACAACCTGCTGCTGAAGGTGGTTTCTTATATCACCGACCCCGTCACCACCACCGACGAGCTGATCCCCTCCGGCGAGACGTCCTCTTACCGTTCCAATCCGCTGGGTCTGGCTGAGTTCACCCTCAGCCGCAAGGACCCGGAGTATGTGAGTCGCGCCAAGGCCGTGCAGGCCGAGGAAGCTGCCCGCCGCGCCGGTGCAGGGGACGCCGCCCTGCTGGCAAAGGTGAACGCCGTGCCCGGCTGCGAACAGCTGAGCTGGAACGATATCCAGATCGCCTCTACCATCTTTGCGGTCAAGCCCGGCGACGGCTCTGCCCGTGAGCAGGCCGCCAGCTGCCAGCGTGTGCTGGGTGCCGGTGCCAATATCGTAACCGAGTACGCCACCAAGCGTTACCGCTCCAACCTCATCAACTGGGGCATGCTGCCCCTGCAGCTGGCAGGCGCCACCCCCTTTGGTCTGGGGGACTATGTGCTCATCCCCAATGTGCGGGAAGCACTCAAGGGCGACCTGCAGAACATCAAGGCCTATGTTCTGGGCGATACCGTCAAGGAGTTTGAGCTGTACATGGCTCCGCTCACCACCGACGAGCGCCAGATCCTGGCCGACGGCTGCCTGATCAATTTCTATAAGCACTAAGGAAGTAACCCGCTATGTCCTGTGACCTGCATATCCATTCCACCTGCTCCGACGGTGCTGTGCCCATCGAGCGGCTGGCGTCCATCGCCGCCCGCACCGGGCTGCACGCCATCGCCCTTTCGGACCACGACACCCTGCTCAGCGCCCAGTACGCCTATGCCCACACCGGGCAGGACGGGGTAGAGCTGATCCCCGCCGTGGAGCTGACCGGCTACGACTTTGAGCGCCAGCACCGGGTGCACCTGCTGTGCTACTACCCGGACGTGGACTGCCCGGCGCTGCGGGAGCACTGCGCCATTATGAAGGAGCGCCGCAACGCCTGCGCTTTGCAGAGCGCAAAGGAGCTGGAGCAGCTGTACCCGCAGTTTACCACCGACCTTGCATGGGAGACCACAAAGGCCAGCGGGGTGCTGTTCAAAAGCGGGCTGATGCAGGCGCTGGAACTGCTGGGCCTGACCGATGGCAGCATCTACGGCGAGACCTACCACAAGCTGTTCGGGTGGAACCCCCGGGGCATCGTACTGCACTCGCCGGAGTATCTGCCGGTGCGGCAGGTGCTGGCTACCGCTAAAGCCAGCGGCGGCGCGGTGGTGTTTGCCCACCCCACGGTGTACAAAAGTATGCCCCTGCTGCGCGAGCTGGTGGCAGAGGGCGCAGTGGACGGCATAGAGGTGTACCACCCCAGCAACAGCCCGGAGGACAGCGCCGAGTGCCTTGCCCTGTGCAAGCAGTACGGCCTTGTGGCCACTGCGGGCACGGACTTCCATGGCCGCAACCACAAGCACCCCCACCCCATCGGTACCTGTACCGCACCGGACGAAGCCGCAGCGCAGCTGCGCGTCATCGCCGAAAAACGTAAAAGAGAGAGGACGTAAAGACCATGAGCAAGGAATTTTCCTTCCCGAACAAGGGCACCTGCTCTAAGCAGACCAACTTTGTGCTGAACGATGACCACACCATTGCATCCATCGAGGTCATCGGCGGCTGCAACGGCAACCTGAAAGGCATCTGCCAGCTGCTCACCGGCATGAAGGCAGAGGACGCCATTGCCCGTCTGGATGGCACGCTGTGCGGCTTCCGCAGCACCAGCTGCCCGGACCAGATCGCCATTACGCTGGAAGAGGCCCTGCAGAAGCTGTAAGCCCTGAATATTATTTGTAAGGAAGCGCCGATATGGATTGTTTTAACTACCCGCTGGATACCGAAACGCTGCTGCGCAAAAAGCGCCGCCTGCGCAAGGAACTGCTGGCCCAAAACCCGCACCCGCTGCAAAAGCGCATCGCCATCCTGGGCGGTTCCACCACCAATGAGGTGGCAGACCAGCTGGGCCTGTTTTTGTTGCAATACGGCATTCAGGCGGAGTTCTACCAGAGCGAGTATGGCCAATATTGGCAGGACGCCATGTTCGGCACGCCGGAGCTGGATGGGTTCCACCCCGATGTCATTTATATCCACACCAACTGGCGCAACATCATCAATTTCCCCACAACGGCCACCCCGCAGGCGGAAATTGACGCCATGCTGAATGCCGAGTACAGCCGCTTTGAGCAGATGTGGCAGGCGCTGGAAGCCAAATTCCACTGCCCCGTCATCCAGAATAACTTTGACCGCCCCAACTACCGCCTGATGGGCAACCGCGATATCTGGGACCCGCATGGCCGTTCCAACTATCTCAGCCGCCTGAACCAGCGCTTTTACGCCTATGCCGCCGCGCATGAGGATTTTTATATCAATGATATTGACTATCTCAGCGCAGATTACGGCCTGACTGCCTGGGGGGATGCATTCTTCTGGCACATGTACAAGTACGCCATGTGCCTGGATGCAATCCCGTCTTTGGCAAACAGCGTGGCAAACATCATCAAATCTCTGTATGGCCGCAACAAAAAAGCCCTGGTGCTGGATCTGGATAACACTCTCTGGGGCGGCATTGTGGGCGATGACGGTGTGGACGGCATTGCCATTGGCCCCGAAGTGCCGGAAGGCCAGGTGTACGCTGAGTTCCAGAGCTACTGCAAAGCCCTGCAGACCATCGGCGTTGTGCTGGCGGTGGATTCCAAAAATGACGAAGCCAACGCCCTGGCCGGCCTGAACCACCCGGACAGCGTGCTGCACCCGGATGATTTTGTCTGCATCAAGGCCAACTGGGATCCCAAAGATCAGAACCTGAAAGCCATCGCCGCAGAGCTCAGCCTTGGCGCCGACAGCTTTGTGTTTGCTGATGACAATCCGGCGGAGCGTGCCATTGTGGCCGCCCAGCTGCCCGGCGTGGCCACCCCGGTGCTGGATGGTGCCGAAAACTACATCAAGATGCTGGATCACGGCGGGTACTTTGAAACGACGATCCTTTCCGGCGACGACCTGAAAAAGACCGCGCAGTACCATGCCCGCGCCCAGGCCGCCCAGGCCCAGGCAGCTTTTGCCGATTACGGCCAGTATCTGGACAGCCTGGAAATGACGGCGACCATCCGCCCCTTTGAGGCGGTGTATATGCAGCGCATTGCTCAGCTGACCAACAAGAGCAACCAGTTCAACCTGACTACTCTGCGCTGCACTGAGGATGACATCCGTTCCATGGCAGAAAAGCCGGACTGGATCACCCTGTACGGCAAGCTGGTGGATAAATTTGCGGATAACGGCGTTGTTACCGTTGTGGCAGGGCAGGCCCAGGGCCAAACGCTCTGCCTGCGCCTGTGGCTGATGAGCTGCCGTGTGCTCAAGCGCGGCATGGAAGACGCCATGATGGACACCCTTGCCGCCAAAGCTGCCGCTGCAGGGTATACTGCGCTGGAGGGCTATTATTACCCCACCGCCAAAAACGCTATGGTGCGGGAATTTTATGCTGGGTACGGCTTTGAAAAAACGGCCGAGGATGCCGATGGCAACACCACCTGGCGCCTGGACCTTGCCGCTTACAATCCCCGCTGCCCCCATATAAAAATTGAAACCTGAGCCGCGGCGCATACCGCGCGGCAGATGGCAAACGTAAAGGAAGCTACATGCCCCATACAACCCCAAAACCCAGCCGCATTCCCGGCCCGCTGCACAAGGCGGGCCTGTTTGTGTTGTTTGCGGCCATCACGGCGGCGCTCTGCCTGCTGCTGAACTTTTTGCTGGTGGATGACCTGCACGCCTATTCCCGTGTGACGCTGGGGGAGTATTACGCCCAAGCGGATGCGGTGGATACTGTGTTTGTGGGTTCCTCCCACAGCTACCGCAGCTTTGACCCGGATACCATTGACCCCATTCTGGGCAGCCACAGCTTTAACCTTGGCACCAGCCAGCAGCAGCCGGATGGCTCCTATTGGCTTATTCGGGAAGCCGCCGCCAACAGCCCGCTGAAAACCGTCTATCTGGAAACCTTCTATACCGGCTATAATCAGCAAAAATCCAGCAATGTTCCGCTGGCCTGCTACCTGATCACCGATTACATGCGCGCGTCCTCGCCCTACCGTTACCAGTATCTGTGGGAGATGGGCGGTGCCGCGGCGTTTGCGGATCTGGTGTTCCCGGCGCGCCATGCTATTGCTGACCCCGGTGAGCTGCCGGCCCTTTGGCGCGGCAAGCTGACCGGCGGCTATAACGCGGGGAACTATGGCTGGGTCACCTACCCGGACGAGGGCGAAGCCTACCGGGACCGCGGTTTTGTCTATACCGAGGGTACCAGCATCTGGGGGTTCGGCACCCTGATGCACGTGGATGCCAGCGCGCCAATCTCACCGTTTGGCCGGGCGAACCTGACCCGCATTGCCGAGTTCTGCAAAAAGCAGAACATTCGCCTGGTGCTGGTCACCGCCCCGCTGCCCAGCGCCTATGTGCAGGATACCCAGAACTACCAGGCCTATGTGGATGCCATGCGCAGCTTTGCCGCGGCCAACGGCACCCAGTATTGGGATTTTTCGCTCTTTAAGGATACCGACCTGCTGCCCATTGGCTTTGACGATTTTTCAGATATGCACCACCTGAACGGGCAGGGGGCAGAAACGTTCAGCAAGGCGTTCGCCACGGTGGCCGCTCGCAGTGCTGCGGGCGAGGATGTAAGCAGCCTGTTCTATGATACGGTTGCCGAAAAATTGGCCACATCACCGGACAGCACCGTGCAGCAGGGGGAGGGCAACTGATGTTTTCTGTTACATCCCTTGGTTTTTTGCCGTTTATGGCGCTGTTTGTCTGCCTGTGGTACCGCGTGCCCCAGCCTTCCCGCTGGAAGCTGGTTCTGGCAGCCAACGCAGTGTTCTGCCTTTCCATTGATATCGGCGCGTTTTTTGCGGTAGCCCTTGCCACGGCAGTGGTGTGGCAGGCCGCGCAGTATGCGCAGCCAGAGCAGCCCAGCCGCCGCGGGTGGCTGGCACTGGGGCTGGCCGCAGCCCTGCTGCCGCTGCTGGTGCTCAAATACAGCGGCATGCTGGTGCCGGGCCTGCGGGATTTGTATAAGCCTTTTGGCCTTGCGTATTACAGCTTGCAGCTGGCGGGCTACCTGCTGGATGTGTGGCATGGCCGCACGGCACCCACGCCCAGCTATGCACGGCTGTGGTGCTATGCAGGCTTTTTCCTCTCGCTCACCCAGGGGCCGTTCAACCGCTATAATACCCTGATGCCCCAGCTGGAAGCCGCCCCCAAAACGTTTGAAACCCAGCGTTTGGTCAGCGGTTTGCAGCGCAGTGCGTGGGGGTATTTCAAAAAGTTTGCCATTGCGGACCGTGCGGCCATTGTGGTCAGCGCCGCCTTTGCGGACCCGGCGTCCTTTGACCGCAGTCAGCTGATTTTTGCCACGGTTATGTATTCGTTCCAGCTGTATGCCGATTTTTCCGGCTACACGGATATTGTGCTGGGCATGGGCGAGATCCTGGGCCTGCACCTGCCGGAAAACTTCCGCCAGCCGTTTTTTTCTGCCAGCGTCAAGGAGCTGTGGGCCCGGTGGCATATCAGCCTTTCGCAGTGGTTCCGGGATTATGTGTATATCCCACTGGGCGGCAACCGCAAGGGCATTGCCCGGCGGGATGCCAACCTGCTGCTGACCTTTTTGGTCAGCGGGCTGTGGCACGGCGCCAACTGGACCTTCCTTGTCTGGGGTGGGCTGCACGGCCTGTGCCAGGTGGCGGAGGACCACATGCCCGCTCCGCTGCGCAAGCGCAAATCTCTGCCGCTGCGCATCGTGGGCGTGCCGCTGACATTTGCTATTTTTGTTACAACCTTTACCATCTTCCGCACCAGCAGTTTGGGCAATGCGGCGGCATACTTTGCCGGTATCCTGCATAACCCCGGGCACGAGGTGTTTGCCCAGTACTGGCTGCTAGGCCTGACCAGCAAGCTGGAACTGCTCTTGCTGTTGTTGGGCATTGCGTTGCTGGTGCTGGTGGATGTGCTGCATGAATGCGGCCTGCACCTGCGCGCCTGGGTCAACGCCGCGCCGCGCCCGGTGCGCTGGGCTGTGTACGAATTTGCCATTTTTGCCTTTTTGCTGATGGCAAGCTTTTATTCCAATACGGGCTTTTTGTATGCCCGGTTCTGAAAAGCAACAGCCCCGGGCAGTACCCATAAAAGGTGCCGCCTGGGGCTGTTTTTGTCTGTGTGGAAAATATAAAAAGGGAACAAAGCTTTACCAAAAGCTGCTTATTCCTCGCCCTCAAATTTCATGCCCCAGGCCATGCGGATATCATACATCAGTTGGGTCAGGGCAATGCTTTGCTGCGGGGTATAAATGCTGCTGTGGTGCCTGCCAGTGGCAGCACAACGGCTTACTTCCCGAATCTGGTATTCAAAACCGTTCACATCAAAGGGAAAATCCAGTTCCTGCGGTGGCTGGCCGTCCAGTTCCAGCGTCATATGTTCGGCGTACTGGAAGTCCGGCAGGGTAATGCGGCCCTTGGTGCCCACAATGCAGGCCATGCGGGTAAGGCGCTGGCCGATGGTTTGCACCGATTCCGCCGTGCAGCCGCTGGGGTAGGCAAGCCGCAGTTTGCTGTATTCATCGGTGCCGTATTCTGTCAGGCGCAGCTCTTCTGTCTGCACGTTCTGGGGCTGCTGGCCGGTGACCATCTGCAAAAAGCCAAGGTTATAAATGCCAATATCCAGCAAAGCGCCACCGCCCAAAGCAGAGTTGAATTTGCGCTCGCGGCGGGCGCCTTCAGTGGTAAAACCGTATTGGCAGGTGATGGTTTGCAGCGTACCGATCACCCCATCCGCCAGCATCTGCTGCAATTTGGCATACAGCGGCAAAAAGCGAATCCAGAATGCTTCCATGATAAAAAGCTGCTTTTTTTCCGCCAGGGCATACAGCTCTTTGGCCTGCTCTGCATTGATGGTGAACGGCTTTTCGCACAGAACATGCTTGCCGTGCTCCAGGCAGAGCTTGCAGTTTTCGTAATGCAGGGTGTTGGGCGTAGCAATGTAGATGGCATCTACGGCGGGATCGGCGGCAAGCTCTTCATAGCTGGCGTACCAGTGCGGGATGTTGTACTGCGCCGCAAAGGCTTTGGCACTTTCGGCCCGGCGGGAGCCGACTGCGGCAAGCCGCTCGCCCTCGGCAGCCATCGCATTGACTGTTGTGGCAAATTTGTTGGCAATGGTGCCGGTAGCTAAAATTCCCCAATTCATAAAATTACCTCCCATTAACAAGGGTTCTTTGTGCACAT
>OMDE01000557.1_pt1 | contig 11379 bp, 6 predicted proteins | sample 1645171 | NCBI WGS metagenome assembly OMDE01 (sample SAMEA103958129, study PRJEB25191) | human gut metagenome
CCAATTATGTTCCCTATATAACGATTTTTACTCCTTCTAATGATAAAACGCCAGTCCCCGTGTTTTGAGAACTGACGTTTTTTGACAAGCTGAAGGGTGGGGAGAACTCTTTTTCAAAAGAGTTCTCCCGCCCTTGATTGGTGCGGTGCTTTTTACAGCTTGCGGAAGCGGTCGGCGACGATGGCTGCGGCATCGGCGGTGGAGAGAATGCCGGTGTCGAGATAGAGATCGTAGCCGCCCGGCGCGCCCCAGATGCGGCCGGTATAGCTTTCATAATACTTGCGGCGCTGCTTGTCCATCTTGCGGATCAGGCGCACGGCCTGGTCGCGCGTGAGTTTTTCCTGCGCCATTTTGCGCTGAATGCGGTGCTCGTCCGGTGCGGAGACGAAGACGGTGAGGAGCTTCACATTTTCCTCGCGCAGCACATAGTCTGCGCAGCGCCCGACAAAAACGCACTCTTCGTGGCGGGCAATGCGGCGGATCTCGTGACTTTGCAGGGCAAAAAGCACCTCGCTCGTCGGCTTGCCGCGCAGCACGTGGTGGTTGCCCTCGTGTACCGTCTGAAAGAGGTAGGGGTTGGTCGCCTTTTCGTCTGAGGGGGAGAGCGTTTTCTCCGAAAGCTCGCCGTATTCACACGCAAGGCGGATCAGCTCGCGCTCATAGACGCGGATCCCGAGAAGATCCGCTGCTTTTACTGCAACTTCGTGGCCGCCGCTGCCAAACTGGCGGCTGATGCTGATGATGCGATTTTCCATGATTGGTAACTCCCTCCGCTTTTCTATTGTTTCAGCGCTTTGAGCGCCGGCTGGGGAATCGAGAATTCGCGTTCCGCCGGAGTGATGACGGCGGAGAGCGACGCCGGAGCGTCAGAGAGGATGAGATGCAGCGCGCCGCTGCACGAAATGTTGACCGACTTGAGCGCGCCCTGCTCGCTCACGAGCACGGAGATGCGCCCGGAGGAGAAGGTCACATTCTGCGCCTTGATGTCCGGCGCGATGGCGGCGGCCAGATCGTTCATGGCGTCAGAATCGAGCGAGAGCCCGTAGAGATAGCCGTCGCTCACGCGCTCGCAGCCTGCGCTGCCGTCAAGGATCAGGCGGTAGCAGAGGTCGATGAGCGAAGAGGCGTCGACGAGCTGTGCACTTGCGGTGTCCACACTGTTGCCGCTCGCATCGCAGATCTTGTCACCGGAGAAGTAGACGGCGAGCGTGTTTTTGCGAATGCAGCCGTAGCTCTGACCGTCGATGCTGCTGCGGTCGTACTGGAGCGTGCTGCTCAGCACGATCGGGCCGCAGTCGGCGGAAAGGGAAATGTCAGACGAAGAAATGTCATTCGTCAGCTCGCCCCATGCGTGCAGCAGGCGGAGCGCATCGTCTGTCAGCGTGGAAGAAGAGGCGGCGCCGCCGGACGAGCGAATGGCGGAGAGCACCTCGTCCGGCACCACGGGCGCAGACGCATCGGTAAAGACGGCGTCGGCATTTACGTGCAGATCACCGGAATTCTCCGCCGCAAAGTTCATGCGCATCAGCTCGCCGCTCTCTGCGGTGAGCGTCACGCGGATCGAGGAGAGCGCCGCGGCGTCGGCGATCTCGTCCGAGGTGAGAAGATGCAGCAGCGCGCTCGCGTCGTCGCCCTCGGCGGTGAAGGTGTAGACCTTGTTCTGCCCGTCCACGGATTTGCTCACGCTCAGCGTGCGGCAGAGTTCAGCGGTTGTATCCAGAAGCTCGGCGTAGTCGGGAAACGCGCCGCCGACGGCATAAGACTTGCCGTTTTCCAGGTAGAGCGCGCCGTTTGCGTAGTAGAGCGCCGCACCGTCGCGGTCGATGCAAGTGACAGAAGTCCCATCTGCTTTCGTGCGGGCGACGGAAGCGTCTGCGCGAAGAACGAGCTTGCCGCAGGAAGCGTCAACGGTGACGTCCATCGTCATGGGATCTTCCTTGATGCGCGCTTCGATGAGACGGCAGGCCTCAAGATCCTTCTTGAAGTCGGACTTGAGGAAGAATGCCGCCGCTGCGCCAAGCAGAACGAGGATCGTGATGAGGATGGGAAGGAAGCGGCGGTGTCTGCGCTTTTTCGGCGCGGGCGGGACCGCGGGCTGCGTGAGTGCGTTTTCGCGCGCTTCGCGCTCCTCGCGCAGCAGCCGCAGCTCCTCTTCCGCGCGCGCAAGGCGCGCCTCAATGGAATCGGAGTCAACGGGAGCGGACGGAGCGGGAGCAGCTGCGGGAGCATTTTCTGCGCTTTCCGCTGCGGTGGTGACGACCGGTGCGGGGACTGCCGCGGCGGGAACGGCGGACGCTTCCGGCGCGCCCTCGCTTGCCGTGGCTGTATCTTCTGTCTGGGCACTTTCGGTATCCGCGCTGCGGACGATCTGCTCGGCCTGCGTAACGGCGCTCATGCTGCGCGCGAGCGCTTCCGCGCGCCGGCGTGCCCTGCGCTTGCGGCGGCGGACAAGCAGAACGATCAGAAGAACAAGAACCGCCAGCACAGCAAGGCTGATGAGCCAGATGCCAAGGACGTTCAGCGTCCGCACGGCGGCGAAGTCAACGCTGTCACCGCTTGCCGTGAAGGTGAGGTAGCTGCCCATTGTGCCGCAGCCTGTTTCCTGCCAGCTGCCGCCGTTTTCGCGCACGTAGATGCGGATATTTTTCTGCCCGTCCGGCGGAAGATAGCGCAGGGTGTGCGTGTCCTGCTCATCGTCGGCAAGCTCCACGTGCCACTGCTCAAGCACTTCTGCGTTGGCGGTCGTGGAGGGGATCTCACCGCGGCGAAGGCAGGAGAAATAACCCTGTATGCGGTCGAACACGGTGCCGGATTGAACATCAAACGCCGCGGGTGTAAGAGACTGAGCGGTCATGGCGATGGCGCTGCCGTCGTTGTAGTTTCCTTCGACGAGAAGAATGGCAAGTCCGCCGTCGCGCGTCTGCTCGGAGGCAAGCGCGGGGGTGTAGGCTTCGTAGACTGCGGTGACAACGGTGTCGAAGTGCAGGTTTGTAAGGTTGCTTCGATCCCAGTGGACATGGCAGCCGTCCTTCTGCGGCGGATCGGGAATGTCGCTTTCGGCGAAGGAATCGCCGTAGTGGAAGGTGCGGCTGAGCACGGTCTCACCGTCGGCAACGAAGGTGAGAGAGAAGGATTTCATGCTCTCCGGCAGCTCGGGAAGCGTGAGAAGCTCTTCGTAGGAGGTGGGTTCTGCGCGTCCAGCGTAGCTCTGGCGGTTGATGCCGGGGAGATCGTCGGAGACGTAGTAGTTGTACTCAAACGTACCTGTATCGCTGCCGGAGATCGCGCCGCGATATTGCTGGCAATCGGTGATGTCCACAAGCGAATAGTTCCAGCGCACGCTGCTTCCGCTGCCGTCGATATTTTCCTGTACGCCGCTGCCGACGATGCCGCCAACGTACTTCTTGCCGCTGAGCGTGCACTTGGCAAAGCTGCCGTGTACCGTTGCGCCGGTAAGTCCGGCGATGCCGCCGGTGTAGCTGCCGTTTTCGCTTGCCACCGTGCAGGAAGCGGTTTCGCATGCGGTGAGATAGCCAAGATCCATGCGCCCGACGATACCGCCGACGTAGCTGCGCTTGCCGGTCACATCGCCGGTGTTCACACAGCTCTGGAGGATCGCCCTGTATTCGTACTGCTTGCGGTAAAAGCCGGAAAGGTGGCCGGTGACGTCGTCCTCGGGGTCGAGCGTGTATTCAATGGTCATGGAGCCTGTGATGCCGCCGGTATTCACATCGCCGTACACCGCGCCGCTGTTGCGGCAGGAAGAGACTTTGCCGAACGTGACGGAATCGATGTCGACATCGGAGGTGTCGACAATGATGTCGCCCGAGCCGCCGCTGAGCGAGGAAATGGCGGAAAACAGCGTTCCTGTCAGCTCGTTGAACTTATTGTTGATCGAACGAATGTCATTTGCCAATGTGCCGACCGTGCCGCTGGCGGCGTTGTTGAGCATCGTGACCTGACTGCTCAGGCCGTTGATCGACGAGGTCAGCCCGCCAAGATCCGGTGCAGCGACGATCTGAGTCGAGCCGGTGACGGTGCCCGAGGCATTGCCCTCGTGGCTCGCGCCCGCGCCTGCGGCACTGCCGCCCCAGATGGTGGTGCTGTGACCGCTGTCGGAATGCTCGTGGTCGATGCCGGCGGCTGCGCCCTTGCCGCCGCCGATCAGAGTGTCGGAGGAATGGGAGCCGTCGCCGGTGATGACGCTGTCAATGCTGGCGTTCAGCCGGACGTTGTTCAGCTCATTGGCTGCGTTATCCACATAGCCGGACATGCTGTCCAGGCGCGAGGCGATCTCATTCGAGCCGCCTTCGGCATGGTTGGCTGCCGTGTTGACAAGACCGCTGAGCTCATTGAGTTGTGTTTTGAGCTGCTGCAGCAGACCGTCGGAGACCTCCATGCGGATATAGGGCTCCATTTGGCCGGCGATGCCGCCGACGTCCTTTCGCCCGCAGACCGCGCCTTCATTGCTGCACGCGAGCACCTGGCCGCTGCTGCGGCCGACCACGCCGCCGATATTGTAGCCGATGTGCTGATAACCGACGGCGGCGTAGTTTGTGCTCGACGCGATCGCACCGGAGGAATAGCCTGCAATGCCGCCGGTGTCGGTGGCGGTGTTGAGCGTGTCGGCGCGGGAGAGCTTGGCGAGGTCGAGCGAGAATTCAAGGTTCAAATTGCTCAGGTCGATGGAGGGGTCGGTGCTCTCGATGTTTACATAGGCGCGGCCGCGGCAGGAGATGATGGAACCGAGGTTTTCACCCACGATACCGCCTGTCATATTCTGTCCGAAGATCGCACCGGAGGCTTCACACGCGCGTACAACGCCGCTGGATCGGTTGCGGCCGACCACGCCGCCGACGCTGCGTTTGCCCGAAACACTGCCATTGAACGTGCTCTGTTCGATGGCACCGTAGTTTTCGCCCACGATGCCGCCGACGCTTTCACTGTCGCCCGAGGGAGAGACCGTGCCTTCCACGTTCAGCTCTGTGATGACGGCGTCCTTTTGCAGCACGCCGAAAAGACCGGCGGGGGAAACGCTCTGCGTGATGGAGAGACCGCTGATGGTGTAGCCGTTGCCCCGGAATGTGCCGCCGAATGTCGGAATGGGCAGCGCATCGTCGCTTTCGAGCACAATATCGTTGTCAAGAACAACGGTTTTGCCGCGCGACCAGGAATCGAGTGTGCAGGAGCGCGCAAGCTCCTGCAGATCTTCTGCGCTTTTGATGTGAATGGCGCCGTCCCCGTCGGCAAAGGCCTGCATGACGGGAAACAGCGACACGAGCAGCAGGCACGAGAGTGCAAGCGCGCAGAAGCGATGGAAATAATTAGTCTTCTTCATCGTCTTGCTCCTCATTTGCAGATCCGGAGATCAGATTCAGGTCGATGTCGCCCTCGACCGTGGCGTGCATGATGCCATGCACTGTGCCGTTGATGTTGCCGCGCACCATGCCGTTGACGGAGATCTTGCCGTGTCCGGATTTCTTTTCCGAAATGGACGGCACAGAGAACGACGTTTTATCGACGATGCCGCTGCCGATGAGCAGGATCTGCGGCAGGGCGAACATGACCATGATGATGGAAATGACCGTGCCGCGTCCGAGGCTCTCGCCGATGCCCGCAATGACGGGCTCAGAGGTCATGCTGCCGATCAAAAAGCCGCAGATCGAGAGGATCGAGCCGGAGGTGATGATCGTCGGGAAGGCAAAGTTCAGCGTTTCCACGATGGCGTCGCGGTGGTGCATCTTGCCCTTGAGCTCCTGATAGCGGCTCGCGATGACGATGGCGTAGTCGATGTTCGCGCCCATCTGAATGGAGGACACGATCAGATAGCCCAGGAAGAACACATATTTGCCCGTGATGGTCGGGAACGAGAAGTTGAGCCAGATGCAGCCCTGGATCACCAGGATCAGCAGCACCGGCATGCCGGCGGAGTTGAACGTGAAGAGCAGTACCAGCATAACCACGAGCACCGACACGATGCTGACGACCTTGTTATCCACGGCGAAGGACTTTTCGAATTCGTATTCGTTCGTCGATTCTCCGGCGAGATAGACCGTGTCGTCAGGATAGTACTTCTTGGCGATCTCAAGGATCTTGTCGGTGAAGGCGTAGGTCTCATCGCCGCTTTCCGGCAGCGTGAGGTAGACGAGCATGCGGTCATAGTCCGGGCCTTCGAGCTGCGCCTTGGCGCTGCTCATCTGTACCTCGGCTTCCTGCAAAAGCTTCGTCTGCTCGTCGCTGAGCGTGACGATGCCGGCGTCCACCTGATCGCAGACAAAGAGGAACATGTCGATGAGCGGGACTTTGTAGGTGGCGAGGTTGCCCGCAAGCTTGCCGTATTCCGAATGCTGCGCGGCGTAGGCGGCGTAAACGACCTGCGCGGCCTCATAATCAAGCCCCGCAAGCTCGGCGAACTGACGCGGCGTCAGCTTGTCGGCGAGCATGTAACCGTCGAGCGCTTCAATGTTGGTAAGACCCATCGTGGAATCGACCTCGTCGTACTGACTGAGCTCGCTTAAAATGGCAGATTCCTTGTCGTAATCGCCCGTGGGAACGATCAGCGCGAGCATATTTTTTGAGGTAAAGTTGTCCTCGATCATCTGCTGGGCAAACTGCGTTTCATTCTGCTTGGGCGCGGTGATGAGGCCGTAGCCGTAAGCGTAGGGGCAGTTGGACGAAAGGCGGAAACCGATGACAGCCAGCGCGACAAAGACCAGAGGAATGATATAGCGCGTGGCAAAGTCGAGCTTGCCGACAAAGGAGATCTTGGGGACGAAGCTGCGGTGCTGCGTGCGGTCGATGAGCGGGCCGAAGAGCATCAGAAGCCCCGGCATCACGATGAACGCGGCGAGCAGCGCAAAGAGAATGGATTTGATGAGGCACAGCGCCATATCGGGGCCGAGCTTGAACTGCATGAAAAGCATTGCAACGAGACCGCCGATGGTCGTCAGGCTGCTCGCGCCGATCTCGGGAATGGACTTGCTCAGCGCGATGATAACGGCTTCGCGCAGCGGCAGCAGCCGGTGTTCCTCCTTGAAGCGGTTGCAGAAGATGATGGCATAGTCGATGGAGAGCGCCAGCTGCAAAATGCTCGTGACGGAGTTTGAAATGAACGAGATCTTGCCCATCAGGAAGTTCGTGCCCTGATTGAGAACGAGCGCGACAACGAACGTCAGGATCAGTACCGGCACCTCGCCGTAGGTCTCGGATGTGAAGAGCAGTACGAGCACGATGACGATGGCGACATACACCATGATGACACTGATCTCGTGGTCGATCGTTTCCTGCTGCGTGTTGCCGAGGTCGGTGTCGACATACAGATCATAGTTGGAGAGATATTCCTTCACGGCTTCGAGCGAGTCAAGGCAGGCGTCGTCATCTTCGCTGTAGGCAAAGGTGATGGAATAGAGTGCGGAGAGGTTGTTGTAGTGCGCGGTGGTCTCGTCGTAGTCCACGCTCTGCACGCCCTTGATCTCCTTGATCTTAGGCTCCAGCGCAGCGGCCTGCTCGGGCGTGATGTTGGCCACCATGACCTCGGCCGTGCCGTAGGTGGTGAACTGCTCGTCCATGATGGTGAGCGCCTGCTTTGTCTCCGAGCCACCCGGCAGATAATACGTCAGGTCGCTTTCCACCTCGACCCAGTTGCGGGAAAAGACGGAGAAAACGAGCAGAATAATGGTGAGCAGAAAAATGAGATTCCGCTTGTCGACGATCACGGTCGCCAGCTTTTCCATAAAGCTGGAACCGGCCTCTTTGGATTCGTTACTCATGGTATAGCGATGAGCCTCCTTTTTCTCTGGATTGGGTTCGTTTCTTTCTGCGCTCTAAGCCGTTTTTGATCGGCGCTTCGCTCGGCGCGATCTGTACGATGTCGCCAAGCGAGCAGTCGAGCTTACGGCAGATGCGCACGAGCACCTCAAGCGAAACGAGTTCATTTTTCGAGAGCTTGGCGAGCGTATTGGAGCTGATGCCGACCTCGCGTGCAAACTCTGTTTTATTGAGTCCCTTGTCGATGAGGAGCTTAAAAAGGTTGTTGTAGGTAACGTACATGGCTGTACCTCCTGTTCTGTCGACAACATTATAGAAAAATGTCGGGAGAAGCAAGATAAAATTTGTGAAAGCAGATATTTTTTGCGCAAATGTGACAAATTGACCAAAAAAGCGCGGGCGCGGCAGAGGCGCATCTTCCGCGTTGACAAATATATGGCGGCTGCTTATAATTGATATGTCTGAAAAAATGTAAAATTGTATCGCAGAGGTGCCGCCGCAAGGCGGAGAATAGAGAATCCGGTGCGAATCCGGAACGATGCAGTCACTGTGTACGGGAGCGGCCTGCAATGCCACTGGGAAACTGGGAAGGGCAGTGCCGCGATGAACGAAGTCAGGAGACCTGCCTCTGCGGGGAATCTCAAGCCCGCTGCACACAGGCTGATATTTCTGCGAGTTTACCCGCGGCGCGACCATGTTCGCGGCGCGGTGTTGCTGGTTGGAAGCGTGAGAGCGGCTGTGGATCCACAGCCGCTTTTATATTTCTTTCAGAACGATTTTTGAAGAAGAGGTAGAAGAATATGAAAAAGACGCTTGCACTTTTGCTCACAGCCGTGATGCTGCTGGGTGCGCTGACCGCCTGCGGCAGCAAAAATGACGATGCGGCAGATGACGCGCAGAACACGGCGGACGCGGACAAGGCCGCGGCCGACCATGTTGCCGCGCTGATCGACGCGATCTATGTTCAGGAGCGCACCGACGAGACCGACGCACAGTGCGAAGAAGCCAAGGCTGCGTGGGACGCGCTGACCGACGCGCAGAAGGCCATGGTCGAGGGCGAGGAAGCCAGCCCCGACTACTTTGGCCTTGACACGGGCGACGCTGCGCTGGACGATCCCCGCAATCAGGACGGCATCGGCGAAAACGAGCTTCTGGTCGTTTCGTTCGGCACGTCCTACAACGACAGCCGCGTCAACGACATCAAGAGCATTGAGGACGCCCTGCAGGAGGCTTACCCCGACTGGTCTGTGCGCCGCGCATTCACGGCGCAGATCATCATCAACCACATTCAGGCCCGTGACGGCGAGAAGATCGACAATATGACCCAGGCGCTTGAGCGTGCCGTGGCCAACGGCGTGAAGAACCTCGTCGTGCAGCCGACGCATCTGATGCACGGTGCGGAGTATGACGAAATGTGCGCCGCCATCGACGAGTATCGCGATCAGTTCGAGTCCGTCTCCATCGCGGAACCCCTGCTCGGCGAGGTCGGCAGCGACGCGACCGTCATCAACGCCGACAAGGAGGCTGTTGCCAAGGCCATCACCGCCGCTGCGGTCGAGGCGAGCGGCTTTGACTCTCTCGAAGCGGCCAAGGAGGCCGGCGCTGCATTCGTTCTCCTCGGCCACGGCACGGCGCACGTTGCCAGGGTGAGCTACAGCCAGATGAGTACCCAGATGCAGCAGCTCGGCTACGAGAACGTCTTTATCGGCACGGTCGAGGGCGAGCCGGAAGAGACCGCCTGTGAATCCGTCATCGAGGAAGTCCGGGCTGCGGGCTATACGACCGTTATCCTGCGCCCGCTGATGGTCGTTGCGGGTGACCACGCCAACAACGACATGGCCGGCAGCGACGATGATTCCTGGAAGCCCATGTTCGAGGACGCCGGCCTTACGGTGGACTGCCAGATCGCGGGCCTTGGCGGGATCGCGGACATTCAGGCGCTTTACATCGCGCACACGCAGGCCGCCATTGACTCCCTGAACGCATAAAAAGGACAAAAAGGGCTCCGAAGCGGGCATGTTCCGCTCCGGAGCCTTTTGGACAGAACGAATTGGAGAAATTGCAGATGAAAAAAGTAACGACGATCGCGCTCACGGTACTGCTGCTGTGTGCGCTTTTGGCAGGCTGCGGTGAAAAAAACGGAGAAGATGCAGCGCAGCTCCCTGCAGAGCCTGCGCTCGCCGACGGCGTGTACACTGCGGAATTTAATACCGACAGCAGCATGTTCCATGTGAACGAGGTCTGCGAGGGCAAGGGAACGCTGACGGTCGAGAACGGGCAGATGAGCATTCACATCAGCCTGCCGTCGAAGAGCATTCAGAATCTCTTCTGCGGCACGGCGGAGGACGCGCGCAAGGACGGCGCGGCGCTCTTGCAGCCCACGACGGACACGGTTACCTACTCCGACGGGCTGAGCGAGGAAGTGAACGGCTTTGATATTCCCGTGCCCGCGCTGGACGAGGAGTTCGACGTTGCCATCATCGGCACGAAGGGAAAGTGGTACGACCACAAGGTCTCCGTGACGAATCCCGTTTTGAAGGAAGATGACACTGCCGCCGCGCCCGCTGAGACGCTGGCCGACGGCACCTATTCGATCGCTGTAACGCTCGAAGGCGGCAGCGGTAAGGTCAGCGTCCAGTCGCCCTGCACGCTGACAGTCGCGGACGGCAAAATGACCGCGCAGATCGTCTGGAGCAGCAGCTATTACGACTATATGCTCGTGGACGGCGAACGCTATGACGCGCTTTCGAACGAAGACGGATCGACGTTTGAAATTCCCGTTTCCGCGCTCGATACGCCGCTTTCTGTCATCGGCGATACCACCGCCATGAGCACGCCGCACGAGATCGAATATACGCTGACGTTTGACGCTTCAAGCGCTGAGGTGAACGGATGAAACGCCTTTTGTGCGTGCTGCTTGCCGCACTGACCGCGCTGGCGCTCTGCGCCTGCGGAGCGGCGCAGGACAGCGAGAGCGGCGGGCAGGCCTCCCTTTCGTGGGGGGAGCTTTCGTTTGAAGAAACGATGCCGCTTCGATACGCCGAGCAGTTTTCCGTTTCGTATGCGGGAGAGGATTATAAGTTCATCACCATCGGGCAGGATCAGGAATTTCTGCTCGTGGCGGAGGGCGCAGACGTGCCGAACGGCGTGCCGGAGAATGTGACCGTATTGCAGCAGCCGCTCGACGAGATCTATCTGGTCGCCAGCGCGGCGATGGACAGTTTTGCCCGGCTCGATGCGGTTGGCTGCGTCCGCTTCAGCGGGCGCAGGGAATCGGACTGGTGCATCGAGAAGGCGCAGCAGGCGATGCGCTCGGGTGAGCTGCTCTACGCGGGCAGGTATTCAGAGCCGGATTACGAGCTGATTTTATCAAAGGGCTGCGATCTGGCGCTTGAAAACACGATGATCTACCATTCGCCCGAGGTCGTTGAGCAGTTTGAAACGCTGGGCATTCCGGTGCTGGTAGAAATGTCGAGCTATGAAAGCGAGCCGTTCGGCCGCATGGAGTGGGTCAAGCTCTATGGTGCGCTGCTCGGGAAAGAGGACGAGGCAACGGCGCTGTTTGATGAGAAAATGGGCAGCGTTTCGGGCGTTCTGGACGCTGAGCCCACA
>OMDE01000559.1_pt1 | contig 11342 bp, 9 predicted proteins | sample 1645171 | NCBI WGS metagenome assembly OMDE01 (sample SAMEA103958129, study PRJEB25191) | human gut metagenome
CCTTCCAGTGGAAGAACTCCACCGGGGAGAAGTCCTGCTGCTTCTTTTCCGTGGCCTCCCGGATGGCCCAGTCAAAGACCTCCCGTGTCACAAACTCTGGCAGGCGGATGAGAGAGATCCACTGAAAATCGTTTTTGTGGGCGTAGTCGACCCCCTGGACGCCCTCCTGCCACCAAAGCCCCTCCAGGGGCGGCACCACATAGTCGAAGTAGCCCTCCAACTTGTGTTTGCCCATCTTGCTCATTTTGATGGTGTAGGCCACGGCATAGAGCAGCTCCAGAGCCTGCTTGTAGGTGCCGCCCTCCTCATTGGGGTCGCCCTTCCCCCGCACCGCCAGGAAGTTCATGGCGGGCACGGTGATGAGGCCCGGCGTCCTGGGCGGCAGATAGAATTCCCTGTACTCCTTCTTGTAGTCAAACGGCATTACGCTTGCTCCTTCCTTGCCAGCTCGTTCGTGTCAATCGTCCCGCGATAGACCACAAACTTCTGGAACAAAAACTCGGTCACGAAGTTGACGAGCATGTTGATGACTTCAATCAGCCAGTCGTGTACGCCGACTGCAACCAATTCCGTGCTCCACCATCTGGAAAGCGTGATGAACACGACGTAGTACAGCGCGACCAGCAGCATCGCGCGCTTGACATTGCCGTCCGAACGGAAGGTGTAGCGGCGGTTGAACGTGAAGTTCCACAGGACGGACAGAATCAGCGAGGGAAGGTAACAGGCGTTGTAATCGGGAATCTTGAACACATCATGCAGCAGGGCGAAGCTGATGAGCTGAATGAGCCCGGCGGATGCGCTGAACAGCGTGAATTTGACCGCCTGCCAGACGTTTTTGTTCTTCATGCGGAATCCTCCTTGGTTGGAATGAATGATGAATGGGATGATTCGCTGCCGTGAAAAATTTCTTCCTAATTATAATAGGCTTATACTATTTTCAAATGAGAATGCGCCAAGATGCGCCGCGAATTTTTCGTTCTGGCTAACGGGAGTGAAATGCAGCGTAGCAGCGCTACGCTAAATGGAACGACCGGACGCCAGAGCGGAAAAGGCGCAAGCAGATGGCGCAGACGAATGCAGGAAATAGTATTATACCAGCCGAAGCGACGGCGTGGCGTTGAGCGTCAGGGGCGCAAGCTCGCCCTTTTTCATCCGATAGTATGCCGCAGAGCCAATCATCGCCGCGTTGTCGGTGCACAGGTCGAGGCGCGGCATGTACAGCGGCAGATGCGCCTTGTCGGCGGCCTCCTGCATCATCCGGCGCAGCAGACGATTCGCGGAAACGCCGCCCGCCATTGCAAGCGCGGGGGCGTGAGTATCCTTCGCCGCCAGCATCGCCTTTTCCACCAGCGCCGAAACGACGGCGTAGCGGAACGACGCCGCCATATCCGCCTTCGGGAGCGGTTCGCCCTTCATCTCCATCTTGTTCGCCGCGTTCAGGAACGCCGTTTTCATGCCGGAGAAGGAATAGTCGTACTTGCCGGGGGTGTGCGGATGCGGGAGCGACAGGAAATGCGGGTCGCCCTCCTCCGCCAGTGCGTCGATGCGCGGACCGCCGGGGTAGGGGAGCGTCAGCACGCGCGCCGCCTTGTCGAACGCTTCGCCCGCCGCGTCGTCCATCGTCTGACCAAGCAGGGTGTAATCGCCGTAGTCGTTCACGCGGACGATGTGGCTGTGTCCGCCCGATACGACAAGGCACAGAAATGGCGGCTTCAAATCCGGATTGGAAATGTAGTTCGCGGACACATGCCCTTCGATGTGGTTGACGGGGATGAGCGGCTTGTTTGCGGCGTAGCTCAAGCCCTTCATGCAGCTGACGCCGGTGAGCAGCGCGCCGACAAGCCCCGGCCCGTAGGTGACGGCGAGGGCATCGACATCCTGCAAGCGCATGTTCGCTGCCCGGAGCGCCTCGTCAATCACGCGGTCGCAGGCTTCGACGTGCGCACGGCTGGCGATTTCCGGGACGACGCCGCCATAGAGCGCATGGAGGTCAATCTGGCTGAAAACGATGTTGGAGACGATGGTGCGCCCATCCTCGATGATGGCGGCGGCGGTTTCGTCGCAGGAGGACTCGAAAGCTAATATGTTCATTGCGCCGCCTCCTCCGTGTAGTATTTCGTCAGGATCAGGGCATCCTCCTTGGGTAGGTCGTAATAGTTGCGGCGGCGGCCCACCTCGCGGAAGCCGAAGCCCTGATACAGCGCGATAGCCGCGGTGTTGGAGGGCCGCACCTCCAGCGTCAGGAACGCCAACTGATTGCCGCGGGCAAAGTTGTCGAACACCTGCAAGAGCTGGGCCGCCACGCCCTGCCGGCGACGGGAGGGGTCCACCGCTACATTGGTGATATAGCCCTCGTCGGCGGCTACCAGCAATCCCGCGTAGCCGATAACTTTCTCCGTCTCCGGCTCCAACGCCACCAAAAAGGCCGCGCACTGGTTGTCCAGCTCCTCGGCCAACATCTGCCGGGACCAGGGGCGGGAAAAGCAGGCCAACTCCAGCGCCGCCACGTCGTTCAAATGCTCCGCCGCCATGGGTACGATCTTGATGTGCTTCATAGCTTTATCCCTTCGCCTCCAGCCAGTTTTTTCCGCAGTGGGCGTCCACCGTCAGGGGAACGGACAGCACGGCGGCGTGTTCCATCTCTTCCGTGAGGATATGCTTCACCTGCGCCTGCTCCTCCGCCGGGCACTCGGCGATCAGCTCGTCGTGGACCTGCATCAGCAGCCGGGCGCACAGGCCCTCCCGCTTCAGCCGGTCATGCACACGCACCATCGCCAGCTTCATGATATCGGCGGCGCTGCCCTGCACCGGCATATTCAGCGCCACCCGCTTGCCGAATTCCCGCAGGTTGAAATTGCTGCTCTTCAGCTCCGGCAGGGGGCGGCGGCGGTGCATCATGGTCTGCACGTAGCCGTCCTGCTCCGCCTGTGCCACCACGTCGGTCATATACTGCCGCAGGGTGCTGTACGTCTCGAAATAGCGGTCCATGTACGCCTTGGCTTCCGCCACGGTGACGCCGATGTCCTGGGCCAGTGCAAAGGCGGAAATGCCGTACACAATGCCGAAATTCACTGCCTTGGCCCGGCGGCGCAGCTCCGGCGTCACATCCTCCTCCGGCACGTGGAAGACCTTGGCGGCGGTGGCAGTGTGGAAGTCCGTGCCGGACAGGAATGACGCCTGCATGACCTTGTCGCCGGACATATGCGCCAGCAGGCGCAGCTCGATCTGGGAGTAGTCCGCATCCACCAGCACACAGCCCTCCGCCGCCGTGAACATCCGCCGCAGCTGGCTGCCCAGCTCGGTGCGTGTGGGGATATTCTGCAAATTCGGCTCCGTGGAGCTGAGCCGTCCGGTGGCGGTGACGGTCATTTGGAAGCTGGTGCGTATCCGGCCGTCCATATCGATGACCTTCATCAGCCCGTCCACATAGGTACTCTTCAGCTTGGTGTACTGGCGGAAGCACAGTACGTCGTCCACGATGGGATAGGCGTGACGCAGCTTTTCCAGCACATCGGCGTTGGTGGACCAGCCGGTCTTCGTCTTTTTGCCGTGGGGCAGCTGCAATTTCTCGAACAGGATATACCCCAGCTGCTTGGGGGAGTTGATATTGAAAGTCTCTCCGGCGGCATCGTAGATAGCCTGCTCCACGCGGTCCGTGGTCTTCTGCAGAGCTGCGCCGAAATCCGCCAGGGCTTCCCGGTCCACCAGGAATCCGGCCGTTTCCATATCCGCCAGCACCCGGCACAGAGGCAGCTCCACAGTATAATACAATTCCTCCATCTCCAGCTCCCGCAGCTTGGGCGCGAGCGTCCCGTGCAGGGCGGACACGGCGGCGGTGTAGCTGATAAGCGCCGTCTGGGCGGCGATGTTCTCCCCAGCCAGGGGATTGAAGGCATCCGCCGTCAGATGGTCGGGCTGGGGCAGCTGCTCGTTATAGTAGGTGACAAACAGCCGCTGCAGATCGTAGCTGCCGGCGGTGGCGTCTACCAGATAGGCGGCCAGCGCCGTGTCGAAGATGAAACCATCGGCGGGCAGTCCCTGGGCCAGCAGGGCACGCATCATGTCCTTGACACTGTGGCCAACCTTCCGGATATCCGGCGCAAACAGGGCGGACAGCAGCGCCCGCCAATCACCGGCATACCGGTTGACATAAATTTCAACCATCAGAGAGCTGTCTGCCCCGGTCTCGCATTCCACCGCCAGCGCCGCCAGATCCGGTGTACCGTATACGGTCACGTATGCCGCCTCGCGCCACAGGGCCAGGCACGCCTCGGCACGCTCGGCCGTCTCCAGTATTTCCGCCTCCGCGGTATATGTGGGCAGCTCCTCTGCCACGCAGGCCGGGGAGAGCTGGTATTTATCGATGAGCTTCTGGAATTCCAGCTTCAAAAACAGGTCGTACAGCTCCGGCTTGAAGGGCTGGCGCAGATTGGCCTCCGGGTCGAAATCCAGCGGCGCATTTGTGTCGATGGTGGCCAGCCAGTAGCTGTGGCGGGCAGAGGCCTCACCCTCCTTGAGTTTACATAAAAATCCTGGCTTCAGGGGCACACTGTCGATGTTCGCGTACACGGCGTCAATGGAGCCATATTGCTGTACCAGCGCCATGGCGGTCTTTTCACCAATGCCGGGCACGCCGGGGATATTGTCGCTGCTGTCGCCGGCCAGGGCCTTCAGGTCGATCATGTGGATGGGGTCAAAGCCGTACTCCGCCCGGAAAGTGGATTCGGTCATGCAGCGGTCGCTGTCCGGTCCCTTGCCGCCGGTCAGCAGACGCACATGGGTGTGGGCGGTGATCAGCTGCAGGCTGTCGCGGTCGCCGGTGGCGATGGTGCAGTCCCATCCGGCGGCCTCGCACTTGCGGCTGATCGTGCCGATCAGGTCATCGGCCTCGTAACCGGACAGCTCATAACAGGGCACGGACATGGCGTCGAGCACCTGCTTCAGCGGCAGCATCTGTTCGGCCAGCTCCTCGGGCATACCCTTTCGGTTGGCCTTATAGGCCGCATCGGCCTTGTGTCGGAATGTTGGTTCTCGCCGGTCAAAGGCAGCGCACACGGCGTCCGGCTTCTCCTGGTCCAGCAGCTTCTGCAGCATGGTGACAAAGCCGTAAATGGCGTTTGTGTGCAGCCCCTGCCGTGTGGTCAGCAGGCGCGCCTTTCCGACGCCGTAATAGGCGCGGTTGACGATACTGTTGCCGTCGAGAACCATCAGTTTCATAGGTGAGCCTCCGTTTTGTGATCGTTTTCAATTTATTATACGCCGATTTTCCCGCCAACACAACCATTTCCGCGCGGAGTTGTTTTGCCTTTTGCGCCGGTCTGACCGGCACTCCCTGCATCTCCTTGGGGCTGCCGTAGACATGTGGAGAAACGGCAACTCGATACATTGCACATGAAATGCCGATTAGCGGACACAACTGCCGATCTATGCGCAATTATAGAGGCGGAATATCGGCAAAATGGAGCATTTCATCTCGTGAGCACCACTTTTTGTCGAATGCGGTCGCTGGGTGTCGAACGAAAATGTTGGTTTTCGACAAATTACCCTTGCATTTGCTGTCTGTTTGTGGTATTTTTGATAGCGTCAAAGCGGTTCGTGGTGTGTATATGGGGAATTGCGTGCCGTTAAAATTATGTTAAAGGGGAAAGTGAATATGGAGAACAAGATCACTGTATGCGTTGCGGATGCGGACCAGGCGTATCGGACAGAGCTGTGCGATTTCTTGAAGAAGCAGGGGGATATCTGTCTGATCGGCGACACTGCCGACGGCCGTGAGGCGCTGGCGATGGTGGAGGCACAGCACCCCGCCGTGCTGGTGCTGGACACGGTGTTGCCCGGGCTGGACGGCACAGGTATCCTGCGGCGGCTAAAGGACAAGTCCGAGACGCGGTGCATTGTGGTGACGGAATTCCGCACCGCCGAGGCGGCCCGGGACATCCGGGATGCCGGCGCCTATGTATTCCTGCCCAAGCCGGCAGACGACACCTCAGTGCTGGAGCATATCCGTCACGCGGCAGGCCCGCGCTGCGACCTGCCGCTGCAGCAGCTGGAGATGATGGTCACGGCCATCATCCACGAGATCGGCGTGCCGGCGCACATCAAGGGCTACCAGTACCTGCGGGAAGGCATTATCCTGACGGTGCGGAACATGGAGGTCATCAACGCGGTGACGAAGGTGCTGTATCCGGAGATCGCAAAGCGGTTCGGGACGACGCCCAGCCGGGTGGAGCGCGCCATTCGCCACGCGATCGAGGTGGCGTGGGACCGCGGCGACCTGGAAACGCTGCAGAAATACTTTGGCTATACGGTGAACTCCGCGAAGGGCAAGCCCACAAACTCCGAATTCATCGCCATGATCGCCGATCGCCTCCAATTACAGGCCCAGGAAATGTGAACACGATATATCCGGGAAATGTGAACAAACCCATACAAAAGGGGATACCTTTATGTACGCAAAAAAGGCGCCGAAGGGCGCCTTTTTTATACCTATATGATACTTCCAGTTCACGCTTATGACATCTTCCGATACATTGTGGGCAGACAGCCGTACTGGTCCTTGAAGGCGGCGGTGAATTTGCTCTGGCTTTCATAGCCCACCCGGCGGGCGACCTCCGCCACACTGGCATCCGTCTCACAGAGGAGGCGGGCGGCCTTCTCCATGCGGTGCTCTTTCAGGTGAGCAGCGATGGAGGTGCCGTACACATCCTTGAACACCTCTTTTAATGTGGTCGGGTTGATGGGGTACAGATGGCAGAGGCCCTCGATGGTGATGCGCTGGTCCATGTGGGCCAACAGATAATCGTGGATCTCCCGGATCAGCCGGACCTGCTCTGCCTCGGCGCGCCACTGGGGACAGGCCACGTCCATGACCTGCTCGATAAGCTCGTGCAGCAGCCGGGCCTGGGCGGTATCGGCGGCGTGGTAATAGACCTCCTTGCCGTCGCGGCGGGTGGTCAGCAGGCCGCTGTCCCGGAGGATGCGGAGGTGGTGGGAGACGGCAGGGCTGGACATATCCATCATGGCGGCGATGTTCACCACGCACTCCTCGCAGTGGCACAACAGCCAGAAAATGCGGATGCGGTTGGCGTCGCCCAGCTGCCGGAAAATATCGGAAAGCGCCTGAAAGGTGTCCTCTTTTTCCAGCATCTGGCGGACGACCTCCGTGTGGGCCGGTTCTTCGCCGTGGTAATGAGGCAGGGACGGGTTTTCCATACGATGACCTCCGTTTCGCCCGAAAAGCAGTGGTTTTCGCCCGGGCGGCAGGGAGTGCCGCCGGACCGTTGACATTTGCGGTCAGGTACATTATACTATGCCCAGAACGATTAAACAAGTACTTAATACTTTAAGTGCTGCGAAAGGAGTCATCACTATGAAAAAGACATACAGCATCGAAGTTGACTGCGCCAACTGCGCCAACCTGATGGAGGAAGCTGCCCAGAAGACTGAGGGCGTGGCCTCCGCCGTGGTGAACTTTATGACGCAGAAGATGATCGTGGAATTTGCGGAGGGCGCAGACCAGAAGGCCACCATGAAGGCGGTGCTGAAGGCCTGCAAGAAGGTGGAGCCGGACTGCGAGATCGAACTGTAAAACCACGCAAAGGCTTCCCTGCGGGAAGCCTTTGACATACGCCTGCGGCAGGGGAGGGTTTCGCCGCAGTGGCGCGGGGCGGGTTTCGCCGCCCCGGCGGCGAGTTGGCTTTCCCCTGGCGGGGAGGCGGCCTCCGGCGGCCACATTTCTTTCTGCGAAGAAAGAAATGTGGGAAAGAAAGTCGCTTAGACCTACGGTCTAAGGACCCCTTGGCGCGCTATGGGTCATGCAGATTTGGCGGTATGCACTCGCGCATGAAGTGCAGTGGGTAACATTGTCGGTTCAGGGATCGCTTGTACCGCTTGCGCCGCTGCCGCTGACAGCAGTGAGGGTAGGGGTTGGTGCGCTGGTCGAGTGGCGATTATCAAATCGCGCCCATTGCGGCGCGAAGCACCGCAATGGGTAGGTGGCGGCTGACGCCGCCGGGATATGGGGGCACCTGTCTCCCTGCGGGTCGGTCGGTTCGCGGGTCTGACACGCCACCGGCCTGTCATTCAACGGCGCGGACCCATCAAGGGAAAGGCTTGGCGCCTGCGGGCGGGTGTTCAAAGAAAGTTCACGGTTTTTCTGCAAAACTTAAAGGTAGAATTAAGGAAAGCGAGTATGCTATAAAACAGAAAGAGCGATGAGCCCCTTCGAAGCAGGCACCCTTCTTCATGTCTGCTTTCTCCATCATACCACGCTTTCCCCTCGGCGGCAAGATGGGAGAGCGCTCCTTATACGAAACTGCGACACAGGAGGTCATTACGATGTATAACGACGAATTCAACAACAACGATATGTACCGCTTCACCAACCGGGAGGTGCCCCGCGACGACTACGCGCCCGCACCCCGGCAGGAGAACACGTATACCGCGCCGGTGAAGAAGCAGGGCTTCTTCCACAGGACGTGGGTGAAGGTCACGGCGCTGGTGCTGGCCTGCGCCGTGGTGGGCGGCGCAGCGGGCTACGGCGGCGCGGCGCTGGCAAAGGGCGGCTCCGGCAGCGGCACCGCCATCAGCGAGAGCGACCGCACCGTCACCGCCGTGGAGGTCAAGAAGGTGGACGGCAAGACCAAGATGCAGCCCGCCGAGGTCTATGCCTCCACGGTAAACTCCACCGTGTCCATCAACTGCTCCACCACCACCAACGTGTTCGGTCAAACCACCCAGTCCGCCTCCAGCGGCAGCGGCTTTATCATCAGCGAGGACGGCTATATCGTCACCAACTACCATGTGATCAGCGGCGCTTCCTCCGTGAAGGTGACGCTGTATAGCGGCGACACCTACGACGCCACCGTCATCGGCGGCGACAGCGACTACGACGTGGCGGTGCTGAAGATCAACGCCGCCGGGCTGACTCCCGTGACATTGGGCAACAGCGCCGACGTGAACGTGGGCGACTCCGTGCTGGCCATCGGCAATCCCCTGGGCGAGCTGACGTTCTCCATGAGCGGCGGCTATGTGTCCAGCTGCAACCGCGCCATCAACGTGGACGGCACTCCCTTCAACATGATCCAGGTGGACTGCTCCATCAACCCCGGCAACTCCGGCGGCCCTCTGATGAACCTGTACGGCGAGGTGGTGGGCATCGTGTCCGCCAAGTACTCCACCTACTCCTCCACCACGGTGGAGGGTCTGGGCTTCGCCATTCCCATTGACGATGTGAAGTCCATCATCACCGACATCATGGAGAACGGCGCCGTCACCGGCAAGGCATACATGGCCGTGACCGTGGGCACCATGAACTCCCAGATGGCCGCTCAGTACAGCATCGACATCGATCAGGGCGTGTTCGTCTACTCCGTTGTCAAGGGCGGCGCCGGCGACAAGGCCGGCCTGCGCCTGGGCGACGTGATCACCAAGATGGGTGACACCACGCTGACCAGCCGTCAGGATCTGTCCGCGGCGCTGAAGAGCTACCGCGCCGGCGACACCGCCACCCTGACCGTGTTCCGCGACGGCAGCTACATCACCACCGACATCACCTTCGACCAGCAGCCCCAGATCACCGGCACCGACACGGAGGAGGACACCTCCTCTCAGGGCGGTAATAACGGCGGCTACAACGGGCAGATGCCCGAGAACTGGCAGGAGTTTTATAACTACTTCTTCGGCAACCGGGGCTGATATCGGTCCCGCGCGGCGGCGCAGCTGACCACTGCACCGCCAGAATACCACGATCTTCTTCACATTCTTCATGTTTCCCAGCACACATTCGCTTCCCCCGCACCGTCCCTGCCGGAGCTACCCCGCCGGCGGGGACGGTTTTTTGCGCGGTTGCAAGGCGTTGACAGATATGGTATAATTCTTTATTGGTATACTATGTGGAAAAATGAGGAAACGACTATGGAAGTAACACAGGGCGCACCGTTTGAGAGCTTTGGCCTGTCAGAGGCCACCATGCGCGCCATACGAAATAAGCACTACACCGTCAGCACCCCCGTGCAGGCCGGGTGTATTCCCCCCATGCTGGCGGGGAAGGACGTGATCGCCAAGGCCCCCACCGGCACCGGCAAGACCTGCGCCTTCGGCATCCCGGTGGCGGAGCATATCCAGCCGGAGAACAAGTACCCCCAGGCCGTCATCATGGCCCCCACCCGCGAGCTGGCCCAGCAGATCGCCGAGGAGCTGACGAACCTCACTTACTTCATGCCCGAGGTGCAGGTGGCCTGCGTGTACGGCGGTGCCAACATGGAAAAGCAGGCCAAGCGCCTGGCCGAGGGCTGCCAGATCGTGGTGGCAACGCCGGGCCGCCTGATGGACCACTACAAGCACCACAACATCGACCTCTCCCATGTGACCCAGATCGTGCTGGACGAGGCCGACGAAATGCTGAACATGGGCTTTTACAAGGATGTGCGGCATATCATTGAGATGATGAAGGCCCGCAAGGCCCTCTCCATGTTCTCGGCCACCATCAGCCGCGAGGTACTGGATATCGGCTGGCTGTACCAGCACAACGCCGCCGAAGTAGACGTTCAGCCGGTGCAGGAATCCAGCCCCAAAATTGCCCAGTACAAGCTGCTGACCACCGGCCGTGACAAGCTGGCTGACCTGGCCCAGATCATCATCAGCAAGGATTACAAGCGCGTAATGGTGTTTTGCAACACCAAGTACAACACCGGCATGCTGGCAAACCAGCTGGCCCGGCTGCATTTTAATGTAGACTGCCTGCATGGCGATTTGAGCCAGGCGGAACGCAACCGCATCATGCAGCGCTTTAAGGCCGGCGAGATCAATGTGCTGGTTGCCACCGATGTGGCCGCCCGCGGCATCGATGTTTCGGATGTGGACGCCGTTATCAACTATGATGTGCCCGAAGAGAACGAGCATTACACCCACCGCATCGGCCGCACCGGCCGCGCCAAGCGCGAAGGCGCCAGCTACCTGTTCTATACCAAGGACGAGCAGAAGCGCGTGGACACCCTGCTGCGCCTGACCCGCAATACGGATGACTGCCGCAGCGTGCATTTTGACTTCAACCATGAAAAACTGGTGGTGGAAGAAAAGCAGAACGTGGATAAGTTCAACATCAAGTGCTATTTCTGATCTTATTTCTGCCAATATAAAATAACGTGGGGCGGTGCTTGTGCATCGTCCCACGTTTTGTACCTTTTTGTCAGCCAGCCCCGTGCGCGCTTTCTATCCGGCGCTGGGGCAGCCCCAAACTAAAGGCAACACCGCACAATTCCCGCCTTGCGGCTTAAGCACCGCTCCGGTAGCTGCTGCAAAGGCGAAGCACACCGGAACACACCACGCTCTTTGCACAAGAT